>SDBU01000767.1_pt1 | contig 45927 bp, 50 predicted proteins | sample 2277071 | NCBI WGS metagenome assembly SDBU01 (sample SAMN10397929, study PRJNA504765) | marine sediment metagenome | isolation source: marine sediment core GS08_GC12, 126 cmbsf | place: Arctic Ocean: Gakkel Ridge, Loki's castle | collected 2008
TTGTACAGGAGGGCAATAGTAAGGGCTGGTAGAATAAAGTTGTTGGCCAAAAACACCAGATATTTCCCGGTCTCGGGATCGCGATACGAAATACGCCGCAAAGATTCCTGATAATCTTTGGCGGTGTTGATACCGGTAAGAACGATGGTTTGGTCTGAGCGAAGACCCGTAGTTTTGTCTACTGGACGGGAGTATCTTCGCCGGACTTTGAGGTTTCGTTTGGCTCTCGTTACAAAGAAGGCGCTGGCTTGATGGATAGCGTGGAGTCGTTTGAAGTCCAGATAGCCGCGGTCCATCACATAGAAACTGCCCGGTTCTGTGATGAGCAAGTCCAGAATATTGACATCGTGGACTCTTCCTTCGGTAATGTGGATGAATTCCGGGATACTGCCCCGCAGATTCAGCAGAGTGTGGAGTTTTATTGCAGCTTTGTTTTTCCGAAACCGTGCCCAGGGAAAGAGCTTCAGACACAGATCTATGGTGGTGGAATCGAAGGCATAGGCTGTCTGCTTTAACTGAACCCCAAAGCTGTCGTTGAGATAGAGATTGCGGGCGATACCAATCAGCACCTGAGCAAAATCCGCGTAAATGCGCCAATCCCTGTTTTCGTTGGCTCTGGCCAGGGTGCTTCGGGAAATCCTGCCCCGAATACCCATATGGTAGAGCCTTGGTTCCATTGCCCGAAGACAGGATTCGATATCGCGCAGACTTTCCCGATAGGTAAGTTGGGCAAAAGCCATAGTCAAAAATTGGTCCAGACATGAGAAATTCTTTACCCTGTAATTGCCTTGATACCGTTGAACACATTTCTGGAATTCGTACAGTGGAAGCAGGTCCATTAGTTGCGCAAAAACAATTCGTCCCGTATACATTAGCCTCTCCTTTAGTTAATTTAGAGCGGCTATATTCTACAGGTGATTCAAGTCGTTTACAAAATTTTTCCCCGAAGATACCTGTAATATCAAGGGGTTGCAGCATTTTTACCTTAAGTTAACGGGACAGTAGTGATTTTGTATATCTTTTAAGAAATAAGAAAAGCAATGAGTTTTACTACGGTTACACAAGTAATTTAGAACGACGTATAAGGGAACACAATAATCCAGATGAAAAATGGAAACTCGTTTATTATGAAGCATATACCTCTGAGTTAGATGCAAGACAAAGAGAGAAAAAATTAAAACACTATGGACAATCAAGGAATCATCTTAAGAATCGTCTTTGCAACTCATTGCAATTATAAAATTAGTGCTGGGTTCAATTCGTAGACGGCTTACACCTATGCTTGACATTGTTGATGTCAAGCATCTACTCATTGAAAATGAAAATAGGTGGCTTACAAAAATTTTCTTTGATTGATTATCCGGATAAAATCTGCGCCATTGTCTTTACGCAGGGCTGTGATTTCCGTTGCCCATACTGTCACAACCCGGAACTGGTAAAACCGGAATTTTTTCAAGAACCTATTTCGGAAGAAGATTTTTTTAACTTTTTGGAAAAACGAAAAGGTAAATTGGAAGCGGTGACGGTTACCGGCGGTGAAACCTGTCTACAGGGCGATTTGCCTGTATTCTTGCAGAAAATAAAGGAGATGGGTTACCTCCTGAAACTGGATACAAACGGCAGTTTTCCCGAGATGTTAAATGAAATTATTGACCAAAATTTAGTTGACTATTTAGCCATTGATATTAAAGCACCTCTGGAAAAATATGAAAAAATTGTCGGTGTGCCTTTTGCGACCGCGAAGATTGTAGAAAGTATTAAAATTGCTCTTTCTTCCAAAATAGATTGCGAATTCAGAACAACGGTGGTAAAATCCTTATTGGCTAAAGATGACTTAAGAAAAATTGGCATGTTAATCAAGGGCGCGCACTTATATGTATTGCAGAAATTCGTTCCCTCCAAACTGTTAGAGCCAAAATTTTTAAACGAGGGCAACTATTCCGCTGAAGAATTTGAGGAATTCAGGCAAATAATGCTTGATTATGTAGAAAAATGTGTGATAAGATAAACCGAAAAGTCATTGTGAGTAATGTCAGTCATGCTGAATGATAATGAAGCATCTCGTTGTTAAAAGAGAGATTCTTCATCTAACGTTTCAGAATGACGTCTTTCTTATCTGCGTATATCTGTGTTAATCTGTGGTTACATAATTTAATGATTACTTTATTTGGTTTTGCCGGTTCGGGAAAAACAACCTTTTTTCAGGCGCTTACTAAAAGCAAAAAAGAAAATTACGATTTTAGCAAGCCCGATATCAAAGTGGCAAAATTGCCTGATGAAAGATTGGAGTTCTTAGCCGAAAAAGTTAACTCGCAGAAGATTACTTTTTCGGAGTTGTCCTTTGCCGACATTAAAGGTGCAATTAAAGAAGAAGGTTTTCCCTCAGAGAAACTTGCCCAATTAAAGGATACAACCCTTCTTATTTACTGCTTAAAAGGATTTGGAGAGGATTGTAATCTCTCCGATGATTTGGAATCATTAGAGTTGGAATTAATCTGTTATGACCTGGAACTTGCAGAGAAAAGGTTATCCCAAACTGAGAATTCCCAGACAAAAATTCTTCTGCAACGTTGTCAGGAATCGCTGACCAATGGGATTCCTTTGAGGGACTGTGAATTTTCTAAAAGTGAAAAGGAAGCCCTTATTGATTTCCCTTTTTTGAGTATCAAAAAAGCAATTATTTTAGTTGATAAAGAAGAAGAAAAATTTGCTTCCGGTAAATCTCCTCTTTTGTTCAAGCGAAAAGGAAAAGAAAAAACCCCTGTTTTCTCCTTTTGCGGGACAATGGAAAAGGAAATCAGTACATTGTCTTCTCAACTCATCCTTTTTCTCAAAGAAATTCTTAACTCCCTTTCCCTGATTACCTTTTATACTGTGGTTAAAAATGAGGCAAGGGCATGGCTTTTGCCAGAAGGAACTCCCGCAGTAAAAGCCGCCGGCAAAATTCATACCGATATGGAAAAAGGTTTTATCCGCGCCGAAGTGCTTGGTTTTGAGGATTTCAAAAAAGTCGGCTCCCTCCGTGAAGCAAAACACCAAAATTTAGTTCACTCCGAAAATAAGGATTATCTCGTCAAGGACGGCGACATCATCGAATTCCTCTTTTCTAAATAATTAAATAATAGAGGTAACTCCTACAATCTTGACTTTTAACGGATGAATATGTATAATATTAGTGGAGTAGAAAGGAATAATGTTCATAAATAAGGGATTAGGAAATGAATGTTGATTTACTTTCAAGATTTAACGGTTGGTGGATAACAGGCAAAGTCAAGAAAGAATTACTTTTGCCCGTGCCTACACTCGGGAGGCAAAACTTGATGCCCTCTTAGGAGCCGCAGAAATAGGTATAGCCAACAGAATCTATAAGAACAAATACGGTGAGTATGTAAATTCCCTGAATCAACTTACCCCAGAAATCTTACCTACCATATCTTTAGACCCATTTACCGGAAAGGATTACATCTACAAAAGAAAAGATAAAGGATTTATTGTCTATAGTGTGGGAGAGGACTTAAAGGATGATGGAGGGATTGGAGGGAAGAGATTGAAATCTGATATTGTCTGGGAGGATAAAGAAGAAGCCCTCAAATTATTATTGGATAAGTAATCTTATTTTCTCTTTCCTTTTAACCTCTTTTTGCTGCCTTAAAAACGGCTTTTGCGACTGCTTTGGCGACATTTTTGTTGAGGGGGATGGGGTAAAATTCCAAGATAAATTAAGAAGTAAAAAGTGGGAGTTATAGAATTTTACCAATAAAGGAAAGAATAGTTTCTGCAATTTCAGTGGATTTTAAGGCATCCTTTTTTGTTGGGTATCCATCGGGAAGCATTCCGATAATAAAAGGATATCTTGTAGAGGTATAAAATTTATCGATGAACTCAATGTCGTTTCGGAATTTCTCTAAATCATACTCCAGTTCCTGACAAATTTTAAGCAATTTAGGAAGCCGATGTTCCTTAGGAACTTTTGCCTTTTTCTCAATCAATGCTTTAAGTGACTTTTCTACTGTTTGCTGGGCATGGAAGCAAACCTGATTGTAAATACCCTCTTTTAAAACCAATTTTGCCACTCTTAAATCTTCATTAGCAAATAATAACCATTTTTTAACTTGTTCTTTCATAGAGAACTTTTCCTTCTTCCAGAATTTCTTTTAAATATGGATTTTTCTTTCGGAGATTATCTTTAACTTCTTTGGGTGTAAATATAAATATATCTATTGCTTCCTCTGGATGAACTAAATGTAAAACCTCATCTATTCTATCCCAATAACGTTTATAAGTATCTTTAATAATAAAAATATCAATATCACTGGTTTCTCTTATGTGGTTATGTGCCAATGAACCAAAAAGGATAATCTTTTCTGGCCTATATTTTGGAATAACAACATTTATAATTTTTTTTAATTCTTTTTGCAGTTCCTTTTTTTTATATTGTGAAATAAAAAGATTTTCTTTTGTCATATATTTCATTATAATGCATTTGGCAAAATATGGCAATAACAGGTAGGTAAATCAATTTTTTGCTGCCTTAAAAACGGCTTTTGCGACTGCTTTGGCGACATTTTTGTTGAGGGGGCTGGGGATGATGTGGTCTTCTCTTAAGTCCTTGGGCTTAACCATGTTAGCGATGGCAAGAGCGGCGGCAATTTTCATTTTCTCGGTGATTTCTTTTGCCCGGGCGTCAAGGGCACCGCGCAGAATTCCCGGGAAGGCAAGGAGATTGTTAATCTGATTTGGAAAATCGCTTCTTCCAGTGCCGACAATTCTGGCGCCGGCAGCAAGGGCTAATTTGGGCATTATCTCCGGGTCAGGGTTAGCCATCGCAAAAATAATTGAGTTTTTGTCCATTGACCTTACCATTTCTTTTGTGACTAAATTGGGGGCGGAGACCCCGATAAAAAGGTCTGCACCCTTCATTGCTTTTTTTAAATCCCCTTTTACCAAATTACGATTTGTCCCTTCGGCAATCTCCTTTTTGGCAAAGTTCATATTCTTTTTTCTTCCCCGATAGATTGTTCCTGCTCGGTCGCAAAGAATAACATCTTTTGCTCCGGCGTTATGCAGAAATTTTGTAATGGCAATACCGGCAGCTCCTGCCCCGTTAAGCACAATCTTGATTTGAGGAAGTTTCTTATCGATAATTTTTAAAGCATTAATTAAAGCGGCAAACACAACAACAGCAGTTCCATGCTGGTCGTCATGAAAGACGGGAATGGAAAGCAGTTTTTTTAATTTTTCCTCAACTAAAAAACAGCGGGGAGAAGAGATATCCTCTAAATTAATCCCACCCAGAGAAGGGGAGATTAAAGAAACGGTTTTTACTATTGTCTCTACGTCTTGAGTAGCAAGGCAGATGGGAATAGCATCAACATTTGCGAATTCCTTGAAAAGAATGCATTTACCCTCCATTACCGGCAGGGCGGCTTCCGGCCCAATGTTTCCTAGACCAAGGACGGCAGAACCGTCGGTAACTACGGCAATGGTATTCCATTTGTTGGTATAATCATAGACAGAGTCATTTTTTTGGGCAATCTTTCGGGAAGGTCCGGCAACTCCCGGGGTATAGGCAAGAGAAAGGTCAAGAGAGGTCTTTAAGGGAACTTTGCTTTTAATCTCTAATTTCCCTTTTATTTTCTTATGGAGAAGAATGGACTGCTGTTCTAAAGTATCCATAATACGCTAAAGATGGAGTCAGGTTTTGACATTTGACAAAATCCCATTGTAGGGGCTTGATTTATCAAGCCCGTTGTTTCGGGTTCAATAAATTGAACCCCTACATTGTCGAGCAAGCTCGACGACTACATTTAGATTCCTGTTTTCGCAGGAATGACAGACAACTTGTGATTTGACTCACTTAAATAAGGTATATTTCATAATAAAGGAGGCAAAGACAATGGAGATAATGGACATCAATTTAATTAAAATGTTGATGGAAGGTCCGGCGGTATCCTTGAAAGGGTCACCTATGGTATCACCAATCACCGCTGCTTTGTGCTGATTCGAGCCCTTACCGCCGAAGTTGCCCTTCTCGATATATTTTTTAGCGTTATCCCAGATTGCCCCGGAATTGGCAAGAGCCACCGCCATCGCAAAACCGGAAGCCAGAGCGCCGGCTAAAAGTCCCATTACTCCTTCCAGGCCTAAAAATATTCCAACAATGATGGGGGCAGCAATCGTGATTAAAGAAGGCAGCAACATCTCTTTAAGAGCGCTAACTGTGCAGATATCCACCGCTTTGGCATATTCGGGTTTTGCTTTTCCTTCCATTAGACCGGCAATTTCTCTGAATTGTCTTCGGACCTCGTGGACAATTTTCTGGGCGGTTTTCCCCACGGCACGAATAGCCAATGACGAGAAGAAGAAGGGATACATCGCTCCGATGAAAAGTCCGGCAATCAGTCGGGGGTTCATCAAAGAGAGTTCTATTTTCCCCCCGTATTGAAGAATTTGGCTTCTGTAGGCGGCAATGAGCGCCAGGGCGGTGAGAGCGGCTGAGCCGATGGCAAAGCCCTTTCCGGTAGCTGCAGTGGTATTCCCCAGGGCATCCAAACTGTCGGTTCTTTCGCGCACGATTGGGGGCTGATGCGTCATCTCGGCATTCCCCCCGGCATTATCCGCCACTGGTCCGTAGGAATCGGTAGCAAGTGTAATCCCCAGAGTAGAGAGCATTCCTACCGCGGCAATGGCAATACCGTAGAGCCCCAGGAAAATATTTTTACTGCCTCCTGCCGCATAGAAACTAACGAGAATAGCAATGGCAATTGTGAGCACAGGGAGAAAGGTGGAACGCATTCCCCAGGAATATCCCTCTAAAATCACGGTAGCAGGGCCTGTCTCGGAAGAAGCGGCTACCAATTTTGTCGGCGGGTAATTGTCGGAAGTGAAATATTCGGTGAAGAGACCAATCAGGTTTCCCGCAATTAATCCGGAGATGATTGCCCAATACATCCCCAAATATTCTCTGCCCAGAGTTTTGAGGACAACCGGTAAGGAAAAAGCGGCAATTAAAATTGTGGCGGCATAAACCCCGCGTCGCATCGCGGTAAGCAGGGCTTTTTGCGTGGCATCCTCTCTGGTGCGCACGAGAAAAAATCCAATCAAGGAAGCAAAAATACCGCAACTGGCAATCAGGATAGGCAGAATCATTCCCCGAAAGGAAAGTCCGGCAGCAAGGGCTAAAGCCATTGCGGCGACAATGGAATCCAGGTAGGATTCATATAGGTCTGCTCCCATACCGGCAATGTCTCCGACATTATCTCCTACGTTGTCTGCAATGGTTGCCGGGTTCCGCGCGTCATCTTCAGGAATGCCGGCTTCTATTTTACCCACTAAATCTGCACCAACATCAGCGCCTTTGGTATAAATACCTCCTCCAACCCGGGCAAAGAGTGCCTGGGCAGAGGCGCCCATCCCGGCACAGAAAAGGGTGGAAGCAATATTGAACATCTTAACACCTGGCTCTAAAGAACGATAAACCCATTGTAGGAAGACGTACCAGGCACTTACGTTAAGCAAAGCCAAACTAACAACAGTTAAGCCCATTACTGCGCCGGAAGAGAATCCGATACGTAATGAACTATTCAGGGATTTTTTGGCTGCCTGGGTCATTCTGTTCGATGAACTCGTGGCAACGTTCATTCCGATAAATCCTGCTAATGCAGAAAGGATAGTTCCCGTGATAAAAGCCAGGGGCGCATAAAAAGGCAAGAGTTTTTTTGCAGTTAAGAGAATTAAAATTAGAAAAACGAAAAAAGCGGCAATAGCAATGGATTTATATTCCCTTTTAAGAAAAGCCACAGCTCCTTGTTTTATCGCCAATGCTACTTCCTTCATTTCAGAGCTGCCTTCATCTTGTCTCCTGAGCCAGGCAATCAGGAAAGCAATAAAGATGAAGGTAATAAAAACAGTCAAAAAAGGCACAAGATTAATTAAATTCATTCTATTTTCTCCTAATTGAATTTGGACATTGTTTCTTCCATTCCCACTTCCAGCAAGGATTCAAGTACGGCAATAACCTGCTCTAACACCTTTTTAAATTCTTTATTTTCTTCTTTTTTAAAGGAGGAGAGCACATAATCGCTTAAATTTTCTCCACCTGGCGAATCGATGCCAATCCGCAGCCGGGGAAAATCCTCGGTTCCCATGCAGGCAATAATTGATTTTAACCCGTTGTGTCCTCCGGCGCTTCCTTTTAGCCGGAGACGTATTTTCCCTAAAGGTAGGTTTAAATCATCGCAAAGAACAAGCAGTTCATTTTTTTTAATTTTGTATCTTTTTAAGAGAAGTTTTACGGAAATGCCGCTGTTGTTGACGTAGGTAAGTGGCTGAAGCAAAACAACTTTTTCTTTTCCTATTTTGCCTTTGCCGATATAACCTTTGTACCGAGAACTTTTTTTAAGGGCGATGTGATTTTTCCGGGCGATATAAGTAATGGCGCGGAAACCGCTATTATGTCGGGTATTGCTGTATTCCCTTCCGGGATTCCCCAAACCAACAATTAACCACACTTTGTTAAATGTTAAATATTATCTGACAGGATTAACTGGATTTTAAAGAATTGTAGTAGTCGAGCTTGATATAGCAGAGTAAACTCTGCAACTACATAAATCCTGTAAATCCTGTCAAATTCTAATTCGTGGTTGCTATTATTTTTTCGTGCTTTCCTTCTTCTCTGGTTTCTTGTCTTTGTCGGATTTTTTTTCTGGTTCCTTCACTTCCTCTGCTGGTTTTTCCGATTCTTTCTTCTTTTTTCTTTCCTCTGCCTCTGCCTCTGAAATTACTTCGGGTTCTGCCTCTGCTTCTTCCACTGGCGGCGTTTCTTCTTCTACCTTTCTAGGGGCAAGGATTGAGACCACAACGTCATCGTGTTCAGTAAGAATGGTTATTTCTTTTGTCTTTAAGTCCTTTACGTAGAAACTATCACCAATTTTTAAGGAGGAAACGTCAATCTTGATTTCTTCCGGGATATATGAGGGAAGGGTTTCGATTTTTATTTCCCTGAGTACCTGGTCTAATATCCCTCCTTCCTTTACTCCCGGGGATTCCCCGGTTAAGGTAATTGGAACGTTAACCTCTATTGTTTTACCCAGAGTAACCTCGTGAAAGTCCAGATGTAAAATCATATCTTTGGTTAAATCGCGCTGAATCTCTTTTAAAACCACTCTTTTCTTGATGATGTTATCATTATCCTTAATTTTAAGTTCGAAGAGAACTTTCTTTCCGGCTAAGTGACGTAGAACCGTCCGAAAATCCTTACTATTTAGAATTAAAGGAAAAGAACCTTTCTCCTTCCCGTAAACAATTGCCGGGATATCTCCAACTCTTCTTAATCTCTTTGCCGCACTTGTACCCTTTTGTTTCCTGATTTCTGCCTCTATTGTTTCCATAGTTTTCCTTGATTAAATTTAAATTTATGTTATTCTACTATTGTTTTTCAAAAAGGTCAAGAGGGGAGGAGGATTAACTATGGAAAAATTGGATAAGGTTGGTTCAAGAATTAAAAAGTCGTTAGACAATAAAGATAAGTCCCGCGAGAAGGGCTTACCTTTGACGCGCAAGGTTATTAGGTTTAGTTCGGAGATAATCAAAATGGCGCATCGCGGTCAGTTACAGGAATCCCGGACATTGTTGGAAGAAGCAGGAAAAATTTTGAGAGAAGCGCAAAAGAGTTTGGAGAAATATCCGGATATTTATTATGGTGGTTTTTTACAGAGTGCGGAGAAGGAGTATGCAGAAGCAACAATTACTTTGGCGTTGATTAAGAAGCAGTCCCTGCCCAGTCCGGAAGTTTTGAAAATTGGAGAGACCTCTTATCTGCGTGGGATGGGAGAGGCAATTGGAGAGATGCGACGATATATCCTTGATTCTATTCGCAAGGATAAATTAAGTGATTGCGAAAGATTGCTGGGTTTAATGGATGAAATGTACTACTTTCTTTTTTCCTTTGACTACCCCGAGCCATTGGTCAAGGGTTTGCGGCGAACGGTTGATAGTGCTCGCGGGCTTATCGAGAGAACCAGGGCGGATGTCACCAATGCTGTTTGCCAGAAGAGATTAGAGGAAAAACTATAAAAGTAACCACGAATTAACACAAAGGAACACAAAACTAATTTACCACAGAGAGCACGGAGAATATCTACTTGTCATTCTGAACCCTTCGCTTCGCTCGAGGGTAAACTCCGGGAAGAATCTCTTTTTTTAACAACGAGACCCTTCACTAAAGTTCAGGGTGACACTTCGTGTCAATTATGAAAAAAATTGGTGTTTTAACCGGCGGGGGTGATGCCCCGGGGATGAATGCGGCAATCAGAGCCATAGTGAGAATGGCGATTTATTTCGACTGGGAGGTTATCGGGATTGAAGAAGGTTTCTCCGGTCTTATCTCCAATAAATTTCGACGATTGGATTCCTCCGCGGTAAGTGGCATTATCCATCAGGGAGGAACAATTCTACGTTCGGTCCGATGCCCTGAATTTAAGCAGAGACGTAATTTAAGAAGAGCAATTAAGAATATCAAAGAAGAGAAAATTGATGGATTGATTGTTATCGGGGGGAATGGTTCATTGAAAGGTGCTCACAGTATTCAAAAACAGGGGATTCCGGTAAACTTTATTCCGGCTTCGATTGACAATGACGTTTTTGGAACGGAAGATACAATTGGTTTTGACACTGCGGTTAACACCGCTCTTGATGCCATCGATAAAATCAGGGATACTGCAGTCAGCCATGAAAGAATTTTCCTGATCGAGGTAATGGGGAGAAAGAGCGGTTTTTTGGCTCTGGAGGTTGGCCTTGCCGCAGGAGCAGAAGCAATTTTAATTCCGGAGATTAAGTTTAAAATCGAAACCCTCTGTAATATTTTAAGAAAAGGGACGAAAAGGGGAAAGAAAAGTTATATCATCGTTGTTGCCGAAGGAGCGGGAAAAACCTCTGAAATTGGTAAAGAAATTGGGAAGAGAGTCAAAGGCGAAGTCAGAGTAACGATACTTGGTTATCTTCAGCGGGGCGGGTCTCCCAGTGCTGATAGTCGTAATTTGGCATCTCGTCTGGGTGGTCTTGCCGTCAAACTTTTTAAGGATAATAAAAGTGGAAAAATTGTAGGAATTACACGGGGAGAGATTCTGCCTGTTCCAATCGAGAAAGTTTATCTACGCCGAAAAAAAGTAGACCTTCAAACCTATCGATTAGCAAAAATCCTGGGTCTTTGACAAAGAACAGATAATAAGATAAACTTGCTTTGAATGAAAGTTGTTGTTGCTGAAGATACAGGTTTCTGTTATGGTGTTAAAAGGGCGATTGACATTGTAACCGAACGGTTGAAGGAGAAGGGAAAGGTCTATTCTTTGGGACCTTTGATTCATAACCAGATTGTAATCAGGGAATTAGAAAAAAAGGGCTTGAGGATAGTAGATAACCCTTCACAAATTAGGGGTGACCTTATTATTCGTTCCCATGGACTTCATCCTGTTTTAATCGAAGAGGTAAAAAAAAGAAATCTTAGGATTATTGATGCTACCTGTCCCTTTGTGAAAATGGTGCAAAGGAGGGTAAAATATCTCATCACAAATGGTTATGAAGTTATTATTGTCGGAGACCCCAATCATCCTGAGGTTAGGACTCTGTCCGGCTTTGCCCGTGATGAAGCAATCATTATAAAGCAAAATTCAAAATTCAAAATTCAAAACGACGAAGTCATTGCGAGGCACATATTCACGGAGCCTGTCCTTGAGCGAAGCGAAGGGTTCAGTGTAAACTCCGTGCCGTGGCAATCTCATAAGGTAGGGGTGGTGAGTCAAACAACCATCAATAGCAAAGATTACCGGAAAACGGTTGCACAATTGTATAAGAAAATTAAGCCGGAAGAATTTTTAATCTTTGACACTGTTTGCCAAATCACCGAAAAAAGACAAAAGGAGGTGTCTGCATTATCTCGAAAGGTTGACGCCTTTCTTGTTTTAGGGGGTAAAGAGAGTTCCAATACCCGAACTCTCTATGAGATGTGCCGAAAAAAAGGTCCGGCTTTTCTTGTTGAGTCGTCTTCCCAGATTAAGAAAGAATGGTTCACTGGTGTGAAGACCGTCGGAATTCTTTCGGGGACGTCTACGCCCGATTGGGTAATTAAGGAAGCAATCGATACTCTTGAAAAACTGACACAGAGTGTCATTCCGAGCAAAGCGAGGAATCTCAAAAATGGATAAAGAACTAAGCAAAATTCTTGACCAGAAACTAAAAAAATTTAAAGAGGGAAATTTAATCAAAGGAAAGGTTGTGCGTATCGATAAGGATGGAGTGATTCTTGACGTTAATTATAAATCAGAGGGTAGAGTCCCGAACTCTGAATTTAAAAAGCTGAAAGATGTTAAAATCGGAGACGAGATAGATGTAATAATCGAATCGCTAGAACCAAATGATAACGGTCTTCTTCTTTTTTCCAAAGAAAGGGCAGACCTCTCACTCAACTGGTATCGCATCGAGAAAACGTATGAGACCGATACACCAATCGAGGGAAAGGTTGTTCAAGTTGTGAAGGGGGGTTTTAAAGTAGATATTGGTGTGCTTGCTTTTCTTCCCGGTTCCCAGGCAGGCATCAATCCTCTGACCGAACCTAACCAGTTCTTGGGTAAGAACTACCAATTTAAGATTATTAAGATTGATCGACTCAAGAAGAATGTAGTTCTTTCCCGCCGTACTCTTCTGGAAGAAGAAGAAAGAAAAAAACAACTTACCATTCTTTTAAAGTTAAAGGAAGGCGAATGGGTTAAAGGAAAAGTAAAGAACATTGTTGATTACGGTGCCTTTATTGAAACAGATGGTGTTAGTGGATTTCTCCATATCAATGAAATGAGCTGGGGCAGAATTAGCCATCCATCCCAGATTTTAAGAGCAGGAGATGATATCGAGGTTCTTGTCTTAAGAATCAACCAGGAGCAAGGAGAGGTTTCCTTTGGTTTGAAGCAGAGAACTCCCAATCCCTGGGAAAAGATAGAGGAAAAATATCCGGTGGGTTCCAACGTCAGAGGGAAAGTTGTTAACATCACCGAGTATGGCGTTTTCGTCAAATTAGAAGAAGGTCTGGAAGGGCTTCTCCATATTTCGGAACTATCCTGGATTGCTCACATTAAACATCCTTCCGAGATTGTTGCGATGGGTGATGAATTAGAACTCATTGTGATTGGGATGGAAAAGGAGCGTAAGAAAATCTCTTTTTCTCTAAAGGGACTGGAAGCAAATCCCTGGGAAAAGATAGGCGAAAAGTATCCGCCGGGCACAAAATTTAAGGGAAAAGTGGTCAGTATTACCGATTACGGCGTCTTTATCGAGATTGAGAAAGGAATTGACGGGTTGCTGCACATTTCCAATATCTCCTGGGACGAAATTAAACATCCTTCGGATGTCCTGAAAAAAGGAGAAAAGGTAGATGTAGTTGTGCTTTCTATAGACCAGAAAAAAAGAAAGGTTGCTCTGGGGATGAAACAACTGAAAAAGAAACCGGAGAGTGCTGAACAAAAAGTTAAAAGCGACGAAGTCGTTCTGAAGCGTTAGCTGAAGAATCTCTCTTTTCAGAGAGGTGTGGACACCCTTCACGCTGTTCAGGGTGACACTTCGTGTCAGTTAAAAGCGACGAAGTCGTTGCGAGGAGCGATAGCGACGTGGCAATCTCTCACTTCATTGAAGAGAGAGATCCTTCGTTTCGCTCAGAATGACAACCGTATGGAGTAGCAGAGTTTACTCTGCAAAGAAAAAAAATGAAGAAACAAGGGTTTACCTTAATAGAGTTATTGGTGGTAATGGCGATTATGGCGTAAGTAAAATAAATAGAAAAACAAATAACAGCGAATAAATGAACCAACTTTTCATTTCAATAGGAAGTTGCATACTTACTGTTTTTGCTATTATACTGGCAGTCTTTTTCTATATTAAGAGTCGCCGGAATAAAAGACCGGTTTATATTAAAAGAAGCGCTAATATCATCCAGGATTTTAGTAGCAAATTGTCTGATCTTATAATTAAATATAAAAACGAAACTGTAATCAATTTAACAATTACCAAAATTACTTTTTGGAATGATGGGCGTGAAACAATCAATAATACTGATATTGCAGAAGCAGACCCCATCCGGATTCTTGCTTCTAGTGATACTAAAATTTTAAGTGCAAAAGTCATCTATTGTAGTAACCCCGCGAATAGATTCTGTATATCAGATATTGAAGATGGCAACTCATTTAAATTATCATTTGACTACATAGATAAGAATGAAGGAGGAATAGTTCAAATAATACATACTGGTAAATCATCCCAAGACATAAATGTTAAGGGAATAATAAAAGGGGCTGGGAATCCTGTTTTAAGATATGTGCCAACCAGTGTTCCGTCCAAATTTTCCAACTGTATGACGGCTGGGATTTTTTTGGGTTTTCTTGGATTAAGCATTTTTTTTGCTATTAGATATCCACGTTTCTCCCGCCTGTATTGGATTGCGGCTTTTTTCTTTGGCGTTATAACAATAGGATTCATTTTTGCTTTGATATCGGAGAGGGATTCTGTGCCGAGAATGCTTCATATCCCGAATAACGCTGTAAAAATTGAGTACAAATGAAAAAATCTCTTCTTAAAATACTTTTAGAGTTCTTCGGCACTGTATTCCTATTTGCCATAATTTTTACCCTCATTGACCTCTCTGAAGCAAAGGAGGGAGCAAAACTAACCAAAGGTTTCTTCCTTCGCTTTGCTTATCCTGACTATCTTGTATTCTCTGTAATTGCCGGCCTACTCTATACCGGAAGACAGGTTTATAAAAGAGTAAAATTCAAAGAGGAAAGAAGATCAGTAACGGATGTAGTTCTTGAATCCCTAGCTATTGCCTGGTTGATTGCTATTTTCCTCAATCTGTTTTTCTTCCTGGGCCAACTAAAGTATCTAAATAAGGAATACTATACTCAGATTTTCTTACTCCGTTTTGGTCATTATCCTCTTTATTTTACTGTTGGTGCAGTGATTGGGTTGGGGTATGGTATAATGGAATTGTATAGGGTTTCTTTGCTACTGAAGGAACTGGGAGAGGACGTGGAAGATTGTTTTATAAGGGTGGCACTTTAAGAAAATATAGGAGAAAAACAAATGAATAAAGAACTGGCAGAAGTGATAAAGTTATATGCGATAGGGAGCCACAAAGAAATGAATGACTATCTTTTAGGAAAATCTAAAAATGATATGATCGCTTTGTTAACTGACCTTATAACAATGTACATAAATGATAAAAATTCCTCAACCTTGAGAGAATTCATAACAGTGATAACTGCCGGATACGAACACACCGAAACAAAAATTGGTTATAATGGATACAAACAAAGCAGTATCCTTGGCGGGAAACCGCTAATGTGCGAAGCAAAACCTAAAAATTTTGACACAGAAGAATTAGAAAAATTTAGAAAAGGGGAAAGAAAATCAAAGCCTGCTAAATTAAATGGGCAAGGAAATTTCACTGATTATACCTTTGCGAGATTAGAAAGAAACTTAAAAGAAAATTTAAATATGCTTACAAGCGGTTTTGTGAATGGTAAACTTATCTACATAATAGAATTTCCCTTTAACTGTGAAACCTTCGTAGAAAGATTGAAGAGACAGTTAAAGAAACGATTCCCAAATGGAGATATATCAGGACAATTTTTAAGAAGTGCTAATTTTGACTATAGAGATTATGTAAATTCCGAAAAAATTAAAACCGTCTTTTTACTAGGCAAAAGCGAACTTGAACAACATGTGGATTATGTCAACAGAAAATTTTATGAATTCTTGTGGCGAATAGCAAAATCAACAGAAAAGTAATGGCCAAAAAATTTGTAGATAAAGTAGTTTGCAGAGATACCTTAAAGACACTTAAACAACTACCAGATAATTTTATAGATATTGGTGTTACTTCTCCGCCCTACAATAAAAAAGAAAATAACAAAGGATGGTTGGTGAACAAAGTTATGTATTCCGGTGCAACTGATAATTTACCCGAACGAGTTTACCAGAATATACAGGTAAAAGTTCTAAATGAATTATACCGGGTTATAAAGGAAGGTGGGTCCTTTTTCTATAATCATAAAATAAGATGGGAAAGAGGAAAGTTGTTTCATCCAATGGACTGGTTGAGAAAAACAAAATGGACAATTAAACAAGAGATTATATGGGATAGAAAAATTGCTGCTAATATAAGGGGATGGAGATTTTGGCAAGTAGAAGAAAGAATTTATTGGCTATACAAACCCAAAGGAAATAATCTTATTGGTAAAGAACTCAAATCTAAGCATGCTTTACTCTCATCTATTTGGCGTTTTTCGCCAGAGAATAATAATCCTCATCCAGCTCCTTTCCCTTTAACATTACCTTTAAGAGTTATTTATTCAGTGTTGGATGATAAGAAAAATGGAATTGTGATAGACCCATATTGCGGTAACGGGACAACTTTAGTCGCAGCAAAAATTTTAGGGCAACATTATATTGGGATTGATATCTCAAAGGACTATGTAAAATACGCAAGAGAAAGGATTAAAAATTATAAGCAAGAAATATCAAAGGCTAATGAAGAAATGTCAAAACACATTGTAAGAAAAACATTCAAGGAGAGAAAAAAGAATGGTGAATTTGTGGGGAGACATAGAAGAGGTACTGACTACCAGGGAGTAAATCAACCATCTTTATTTTAGAAGAAGAGGGGAGGTGATACAAAAATGGCTGAACAAAAGTCTAAAGAGGAACTTGCAACAGAATTGACTATTGAGTACTATAAACACAATATCGGAAGTACCCCAGAGCAAGTATCGGAAATTTGGATTAAATTTTGGAAGACGATTCAATTTAAAGGAGAAGAAAAAAATTAAGATAAGAAGGTAAAAATCACTAACTCTCTGAAGCCTCTCTCTATACTTGCGGTTTTAGAAGTCTTCTCAAAGGAAAGAATGATAGAATACCCCTTGGATTTGGGGATTCAAGTTAGATTTGAGTTTAATTTTTAATTATGATATACTTTTATTCACTCCAAGACGAAATAATGAAACCAGCAGTTTCAGAAAGAAAAAGTAAACGAGCCGATGGATTCTTAAATGGTGATTTTCTCAAAACCAGTTTAATTTAAGGATGTAAAAAGTATTTCGGGCTTTTCATTTTGAAAAGGAGAAAAATGGAAATTTATGCAAAAGATTTTGCTGAAGGGGTAAAAAAAGGTTTAAGCGAAATTCGGGAAAAATCTCTGAGCAAATATGATATTGCCAAAATTGCAGAAAGGTATATGCTAATAGAAATAACAAGTAACAGCCCGCGAAAAGATTATTGTATTTCTTCAGAGCAAACAGAAACCATCGACAATCTGATAAATATTCTTAAGGTAAATAATAAACAGAAAGAGCGTTTTGTTAAAGATGCCTTTAATTTTTTCTTGAATTATAAAAATGCGCGATTAATTAAAGCAGAGGAAATTATTGTGAGAATATTTGAGCCACTCATATTTAGAGCCAAAGTTTTATATAAAGAACAAGTTGACTTATTGATAAAACCACTGAAATTACAAACCGGCCAGGAAAACACATTGTGGGAGAAAGTTCTTGCTTCACTTTTTGCTGTAGGGGTAAAGATATATACAGAAAAAGAGGGAAAACTTTTTGAAAAGAAGAAAGTGGCTGGCGAACCAAATCATACATTTGTTAAGGCTCTCACTTGTTAAGGTTGTCATTTATGCAATTATAAATAAAGGGAAAATGCCAAAAAAAAAGAAAAAAATAGGGAAAATTTTAGAAGATTTGCTGATAGATTTTCATAAAACATCTGCATCTTCAAATTCTCGGGAAGGTGGAGATGGGGTAAATGAAGAAGAAATAAAAAAAATTATAGAAGATGGAATATTTTCATCAGAAAGGCGGCTCGGATGTTACTTAATTGAAAAACATTCAAAAAAAGTTCCTTTAAGGATATTGATTAAAGCGTTGAAACTAAGGTATAACTTTCTCACGATAATTGAAGATTACAAAGAAGGCCCGGCAAAAAATCTTCAATCTTTATGGAACTACAATGAAATGACAGCATATAGCTCAATAGTAACTCCAAGACTTCTGGAAGAATGTCAAAGATGGGAAGCATTGCCAATAAAAATAGATCTTCTGAAAGAAGAATTTGTCATATTGACTAAAGACCCACTTGAAGAAAAAAGTAATATTCAGAAGTATAGCGATGATTATAAAATTTTTAAAAGCCGAATTCAAGATAGATTAGGGGAAATTATAGGTTCTGATAAAGTAAAAGAATACAAGATAATCTGCGTACTTTGTCCACAATTTATTCTCCGATACTATCTTAAGGTATTACAGAATCCAAAGGATTACTTTTCAGTAATTCAATAATAAATTCAAAGCAATCTTACTATATTCATAGGCCATTTCTAAGTTTCAAATTTTCCTAGTTTTAGTTTTTTTTTAATCTCTCCAATTTGAATGTCTTCAAGCTGACACCACCCGCTGTTCTCTTTCTACCCCTATTTCGCCTTTCATATACAAAAGCGAAAGAATTGTCTGAAATAATCCCTGAAACTACCCTAAATAATACCTAAAACTACCCTAAAATTCGGGAAAAGAGGTTGACAAAAAGTTTTGTAGATAGTATCCTTAAATTTGGAAATTCACGTCTTAAATTATGTAACCACAGATTTCGCAGATTATCACAAGATTGTTATCCACGAATACACACGAATTTAAAAAAGCAATATTCACCACTGAGAACACAGGGAGAGAAAGACAGAAATAATTTGAATCCATAGGAATTTCCTCTCTGTCATTCCCGAAATGTGCCCTTGCTGTCATTCTCGAAATTACTAATCGGGAATCCATTCCCCTTTTCTCACTGATACCCCGTCTGCTGACGCAGACACCCCTTTATGAAAGGGGAATTGGGGTGGCAGACCGAAGGTCTGACGGGGGATTCTAACCTTTACTACTTCCTGCTTCCGCAGGAATGACAGGCAACTTATATATATCCCCATTTCGTCTTTGATACACAACAGCGAAATTTTATGGTATAATGCGATATAAAATAAATATCTTAAGGGGTAAAAAGATGACAAACAAAAGGACAGTGGGATTTACCCTGATTACGGTTATTTTTGCCCTCGCCATCTTAGCCATTGGAATCTTAAGCATTCTCGGTCTCTTTCCTCTGGGACATAAGGCGGTTAACAGAAGTAAGGCAATGACTATTTCTGCTCTGATTGCCGAGAAAGAGTTAAATAGAATCCGTGGTCTCTATAGCGCTTTTGATTCTCCTGACCCTCCGGAAGAGATGTCCGGTTTTGAGTCGGACTTCCCAAAATTTTCCTGGAAAGCAATCATCTCGGGAAAGGAAATATATACCGTTGAACTGGAAGTTTCCTGGGAAGAAGAAAGAAAAAAGAAATATGAATTCTTCACAACAGAATTTACTAAACACTAAGGGCGCCACTAAAGGGTTTACCATTCTGGAGTTTCTCGTTGCCGCTTTTGTCCTGATTATTATTGTTGGCTCCTCCCTCCTTATTTTTAAGGCAAGCTCCTCTTCCGTTTCTCATGGTGAAAATAAAGCGGGTATCTATGAAGCGGGAAGGGATGCCCTTGATTTTATGCTCAGTCGTCTGCGTACCGCTTTGGTGAATGATTGGAAGAATAACCGCATTAACTTTATCGGAGAAGAGGGGAAGGCAAAGTTCATTTGCCCTTTCTCCACACGCAAGGACGCCTCCGATATCTGTAAGATTGTCTTTTATCTGGAGAATAAAGAGTTGAGGGTTTGGACAGAGCGGATGGGAAAAGAAGGGAAAGATTATTCCCTTCCCGGTTCTTTCCCCGGGAGCCAGATTTTAATCTCCAACGTGAAAGGGATGACCTTCGAATATTATAACGGGAGTTCCTGGAGAGATTCCTGGGATTCCCGGGAAGGTGCCGGTGAGGATGGCAGATTACCGAAAGCGGTGCGCATCATAATCAGAATTTCTGCGCCTTTCGGGAGCGAAGGAAAAGAGCCGATAGAGAAAACTTTCACGGGTATTACCTATCTGGAAAGTAGTTAATTGTAGTAGCAAAGATTGCTTTGCTGACAACCTTGGTTGACACGCCGAGCAAGCTCGGCAACTACAATACAATATTTTTTATGTAGTAGCAAAGGTTGCTTTGCTGATGTAGTGGTAATGTAGCCCCTTGTGGGCGTAATATATTTTAGCTATTGACAAATTTATTTTTTTGGATATAATGATATTAGTAGATAGTAGTAATATTAAAAAGGAGAAAAAATGAAAACTGATGTAGCAACAAATTTATACTTCCCTAAAGAGCAATATGCTAATATAAAACAGATTGCAAAAAGATTAGGTATATCTATCGCTGAGTATATAAGAGAATTGGCGAAAAAAGATATTAACTCCCGCAGTAAGCAAATAGATTGGGAGAATGACCCCCTCTGGGATATTATTGGGATTGGCAAAACAAAAGAAACGGATATTGCGGCTAATCATAACCATTACTTGTATGGCGGGAAGAAGGTAAAAAAATGAAACGCATTTTTGTTGACACTTCAGCATTTTTTGCTTTGGCTGATGAAACCGATACAAACCATCAAGAAGCAAAAAGGTTATCTAAGAAAATTGGCAAAGAGAAACTGGAAGTAGTTATCTCAGACCATATTCTATCAGAGACAATTACTCTTATTAGGATAAAGATGGGGTTTCAAAAAGCGCTTCTTTTTGGTAATAGATTATTTGATTCAAAAATAACAAATTTAATTGTAACCGAAGAAAAAATGTTAAAAGAAGGTTGGAATATCTTCTCAAAGTATGATGACAAGAACTTCAGTTTTGTTGATTGTATTTCCTTTGCTATTATGATGAAGGAAGGAATAGATACTGCTTTTACTTTTGACCATCACTTTGAGCAAATAGGATTTAAGATATTAATCTAAAGAGCAATTTGTTGTCCGTAATTTCAGTAACAGGTAAGTTTTCCCGAAAGATATATCACAGATTACACAGATAAGACAAAATCCTTAAATATATATAATTCTCTTCAGTAATCAGTGATAGATTAGTGGAATTTTAGAGAAACTATTACAATAGATGAACAACAAGGGAATTGCGATTATCCTGGTCATCGGACTCTTGAGTTTGCTGATGGTCATCGGGATTTCCTTTCTGGTTTTGATGCGGTTTCAGGAGAAGCAATCTTTTAACTATCTTTCTCTGGTGAGAGCAAAGAATATAGCAAAATTGGGGATGGAAAAGGCAATTGTTCAACTAAAAAAGGATAAAAACGGTTATGATGTGGAAACGGAAACCTGGCGCTCAAATTTTATTGGAGACGAGGTAGACCTGGATGAGGATGGGAAAGAGGATTCGCGCTGGTTTAATCTTTTCAGGAAAGGAAAATTGATTGGCAGATATACTGTTTTGGTCAAGGATGAAGAGGGTAAACTTAACATTAATGAGGCAGGTAATTTGAGTAAGGGTTTCTACGCCAAGGAGCAGGGGATTAGTGAGGGCTGGAAGCCCGATGAAATTAAGCTAACGGCTCTACCGGGGATTGATGATGGGTTGTCCAAAGCAATAATTGAATATAAGTATGGTAAGGATAAGGCGCCAGGAAGGGCGGGGGATGATGACGATAAAGACAATGATGAATTAATCGATGATGGAATCGATAGTGATGGTGATGGAGATTATGATGAAGGAAATGAAGGGATAGATGAGCCGGATGAATTTTGCGCAAGAGGTCCATCTGGTGATGACCAACCCTTCGTGACGATTGAGGACTTAAAGCGGGTTAAAGGAATCGCGGAGAAGAAATTTGCGGGTGTTAAAAATCTAATTACCGCCTATTCCTATGACAAGAATATCAACAGTAAAGGTGAATTAAGGGTGAATCTCAATAGCGCATCGATAGCAGAAATAAAATCCGCTTTGAGCAAAAGCGGGATTAATGAGCCGGATATTTATAACCAGATTGCGGTGAATATTATTGACTATCGCGACCGGGATGATATTCCTACCATTTATCTTGACCCGGACGCAGGTAAAGAAGGAAAAACATATTACGGAATCGAGGAAACCCCCTATATCAATGAGGTGGAGGCCTCACCGATAGTTAAGAAATCTCCTATAAAAATCGGCATTATTTCATTTATGATTGATTCCGGGGAATATATCGAACTTTTCAATCCTTATTCCCACGATATTCCCATTGGTGGCTGGACAATTACTGGTAGCGGAAAGGGAATATATTTTGGTATAACGCAACCCGTTTTTGTTCCTATTACCCCAGGAGCGGTTATTCAGGCAAAAGGTTATTATACTGTTGGAGATGGTGTGGCTACCATCGTCGCCATAATTCGCAAACCCCCTTATATCCTTCTTATTCCCTGGCTCATTACGCCTTCACCCTCGGGGTGTGACCAGTATTTTCCCTTAGAACTACCAGATTTTGGGGCAAATCTAAAATTGACAGACAATCTTGGTCATACTATAGAAATTGCCAATTATGGGGTAGATATATGGACTCCTTTGAGCAAGGAGAGGAATGACCCCAGGGTAAGAAATTTCTATCCTGGTCTGAAGAGTCCGGGAAAACAAAATACTATTTTTTCCGCCTCTCTTGTCTTCGGAAAAGAGGTAAACTTGCTCAACTGGCAGAGTAGTTTTATGGTTAAAAATTATCCCCTTGCCACGGTTGGGGAGATGGGTTACCTCCACAAAGGAAAACAATGGCAGACAATTAATTTCTGGAAGGGAAGTAATGATGACATTGCGGTTTGTGACCAATTTAGCACCGCAGAGCCAGTGAAAAAACCAATGAGAGGACGGATTAACATTAACACTGCCTCTTGCGGGGTTTTGATGGGGTTACCCGGGGTTGAAAAGGAGTTGGCGGAAAAGATTATTGCCGCCAGATCATTTAAGACGATTGGGGAAGTTTGTGGGGATTATTTTGCAGATAATGAAGAGCCCGAAAAAATTCTTAATCGGGCAATGATTGCTCAAGGAAATAATTTTTCTGACAGCGATGATGACGGCTTCATCGATGAGGACGACGAAAAGGAGGAAACCTTTAGAAAAATTTCCAACCTTATTACGGTGCGTTCCAATCTCTTTTCTATCGTATCTCTTGCACAATCTCTAAGGGATAAAAATGGCGATGGTAAAGTTGATGATGGAGAAATTCTTGCCGAGAAAAAGATTAAGGTGATTTATAATCGGGGCTCTTTCCCGAGAAAAATATGTTTTTATAAGGAGGTAGAATGAAACTTTTATCGCGGTCGGTTATAGGGTTATTACTATCTTTGTTGGTCATTTTTGTTATTGTTGTTTTTGGCTTGCTACGCACACTCAGGATAAAAGAAAGTCGTCAAAACATTCTGGCTGAAGGAAAAGGGGTAAAAATTACGGTTGCGGATTTCAACCGACTTTCTTCTTCCGGTCCTGATTTCTATCGGGATTTTATTCGGAAAAACAGGGGGCAGTTTCTGGATGATTTGGTTAATCGCGAACTCCTTTTTCGGGAGGCAAAAAGAAGAAAAATTGACAGATTGGAAAGTGTCCGGCAAGAATTGCAGGACATGAAAAAGAATATTTTAGTAGAGGCATTTGCCAGGAAGGAGATTTTAAGGGAAGTCAAGGTTTCGAAAGAGGAAGTAAAAGATTATTATCAAAAACATCAAGAGGAATTTATCCTTCCCGATTCAGACGAAAAACAGGGTTTTGCAGATGTAGAGAATAAGATAGAGGCGTTTTTAATAAAAACTAAAGAAATAGAACTATTTGGTAATTATCTAAAAGAATTGAGAAAAAAAGCAAAGGTTAAGATTAACGAAGAATTACTTAACGGTCTGCAGTTGAACGGGGATTAAAATGAATACGAAAAGTTCCATAGTTTTATATTCGTGTATGTTCGTGGTTGTGCTGTTTCTTTCCCTTCTTCCTCCTCTCTCAGCCGATGCTTTTAGGATTGTGGCGGTAGTCAATGATGAGGCGATTACCGAAGGTGAAGTTGAGGAATTGATGGGGCCGAAGGGAGATTTTTCCTCGGCTCTCAACTATCTAATCGAAGAAATGCTTCTCTTGCAGGAGGTAAAGCGGAAACAGATAGAAATGGACCAGGAAGTAATAAATAAGGAATTTGAGAAAATCAAGGAAAGATTTCCTTCTGAAGGGGATTTTTATCGGCAGTTACAAAAAGAGAATTTAACCGCACACCAATTAAAAAAGAATCTGGAAAAACAACTTTTGATTCAGCAACTTATCAGAATAAATGTTCTCGGGAAGGTCTCCGTCACTCCGGATGAGGTCGAAGAAAAACTATCTGAAGGGAATTTTTCGGACGAGAACTCTTATCGGTTGAGTGAAATTTTCCGCAAAGAGAAAAAGGAAATCGAGAAAATTTTTCAGAAGATAAAAGACGAAAAAATAAAATTCGGCGAACTTGCTACCGACCTTGGCTATTTTCAAAAACAGGAGTTAACTCCGGAGTTTCGGGTCGTTTTGCCCGAATTAAAGGTTGGCGAACTGAGTAAACCAATAGAGAGGGAAGATGGCTATCATCTCATCTGCATCACCGAAAAAAAAGAGAACGAAAGAAATCCCGAAGAACTTAGGGAATCGATTGAGCAAGAACTGTTTCAAAAAAAGTTTAGCCGGAGGTATGAAAAGTTTATTTCCGAATTAAAGAAAAATACACATATTGAGATAAGAAATAATGAATAAGCCGATTATTGGCATTACGATGGGAGATGTTGCAGGAATCGGGCCTGAGGTAATTCTCAAGGCACTTGCCGATAAGAAGATAAGAAAAGGTATAACGCCGGTTATCATTGGTGAGGATTTCATCTTTGAGAAGATAAAAAAGATTATTGATTTCCCTTTTTCTTTCCGCATCATCAATAAAATAGAAGATGTAACCTTTGAAAAAGAAAAAGTTAGCATCCTTAATTTAAGAGAGATTGAAGAAAATGATTTTGAGGTTGGAAAGGTAAATAAAAGTTGTGGAAAAGCGGCAATTGCTTATGTAAAAAAGGCCTTCTTTTTGGCAAAAAATAAAAAAATCGATGCTTTTGTTACCGCTCCCATTAATAAAGAGACGGCCAAACAAAGCGGTTTTCCTTATCCCGGACACACGGAATTTTTAGCCGCATTAAGTAAAAGAAAGCGGTTTGGAATGCTTTTAGCGGCAAACGGCTTAAAAGTTCTTTTGGTTACAACGCATCTGGCGCTGCGGGATGTCTCGGCCGCCTTGACAAAGGAGAAAATTCTGGAGAAGATTAAACTGGGTTATTATTTCTTAAGGGATAACCTTAAGTTAAAAAATCCACGCATCGCTGTCTGCGGATTGAATCCTCATAATGGAGAGAATGGTGCGTTTGGTGATGAGGAAGAAAAGGTTATTAAACCCGCAGTCACTGCTGCCAGAGAGTTTGGCATTAATTGTTTTGGTCCCATTTCATCAGATGCCGTTTTTTACCAGATAGTCAAACAAAAAAAGTATGATTTGGTAGTGGCAATGTACCATGACCAGGGGCTTATTCCTTTGAAAACACTTTATTTTGAAAAGGCGGTAAATATCACTATTGGTTTACCCGTTATCCGCACCTCACCCGACCATGGAACTGCGTTCGATATTGCCTGGCAAGGGAAGGCGGATCCTACCAGTATGAAGGAGGCAATCAGATATGCGGCAAGATTGGTCTCTGCACGAAGAAACAAAAACTCTGCTCAAGGAATATCACTTTAAGCCAAAGAAGAAGTTGGGACAACATTTTCTTATTGACTATTCTGCAATCGAGAAGATTCTGAAAACATCTGATTTAAAGAAAGAAGATACCGTTGTTGAGATTGGCAGCGGTTTGGGACTGCTTACAAAGGAATTGGCGAAGAGAACAAAAAAAGTGATTGGGTTCGAAACGGATAGAGAACTTTGCTTCATTGCCGGAGAAGTTCTGGCAAAATTTCCCAACGTTGAGATTAAGAAGGAGGATATCCTCCAGGTCTCTCCGGGTTATTTTAAATCCTTGGGAACTTTTAAGGTAATCGGGAATCTTCCCTATTACATTACTACTCCCATTATCTTTTCTCTTTTTGGATGGAGTCCGAATTTGGCATTGGCGGTTCTTACACTGCAGAAGGAGGTAGCCGAAAGAATTGTTTCTCCACCGGGGAGGAAGGAATACGGGATTCTCTCCATTGGGGTCCAATTCCATAGCGAGGTAGAGAAAATCAGTGATTTCAAAAAAGAGTGTTTTTTTCCAACCCCGGAGGTTGTTTCCTCGTTAATCAGGATGAAAATGCGCAAGAAACCTCCAATCTTGGTAAAGGACGAAAAAGAATTTTTTGATTTGGTAAAGATAAGTTTCAGCCAGCGCCGCAAACAATTGGTCAACGTTCTAACAAAAGGTCTAAAGATAAAGAAAGAAATTATTTCTCATAAACTTTCTTCTCTGGGCATTGACCCAAAAAGAAGAGCCGAGACATTATCAATGCAGGAATTTGCAAAACTAAGCAATTCCCTTTACAATTTGTGACCATGAAATGGATAAAATAACTGAAATAAACATTTTATAGAAAGAGCGAATAAGAAATAGAGAGATGAAAAATATCTATGAAAATTGGATTTTTTGAGATTAAGAGTTGGGAAAAGAAATATTTAAGAAGAAAACTTAAGAGACATTACCTTGAATTTTATAAAGAACCATTAGATTTGGAGAAGACAAAGAAGATTAGAGATTTTGAGGCAATTTCTATTTTCATTTATTCCAAAATCAATAAACAGATTATCCGGAAACTCCCTAAACTGAAATTGGTTGCTACCCGCTCTACGGGGTTTGACCACATTGACTTAAAAGAGTGCAAATCACGGAAGATTACCGTTTGTAATGTCCCCTTTTACGGCGAACATACGGTTGCCGAACATACCTTTGCCCTAATTTTATCTCTATCCCGAAATATCCATAAATCATATATGAGGACCATCAGAGATGATTTTTCCATAGATGGTTTGGAAGGATTTGATTTAAAGGGGAAAACCCTGGGTGTTGTGGGAGCAGGGCATATAGGTCTACATCTCATCAGGATGGCTAAAGGTTTTGGGATGAATGTTCTGGCTTACGATACCCATCAGGATAGGTTTTTGGCGGAGGTGCTTGGTTTTAAGTATGCTTCATTGAAAGAGGTTTTAAAGGGCTCCAACATTATCACTCTCCATCTCCCTCATAATAAATTTACCCATCATCTGATTAATAAGGACACAATTAAACTAATCAAGAAAGGGGCTATTCTGATTAATACTTCCCGGGGCGGCATTGTGGATACAGAGGCATTGATTGAAGCCCTTGATAAAAAAATCTTAAGCGGAGCCGGCCTTGATGTTCTGGAGGGAGAAGAATTGATCAAAGAGGAAAAACAACTATTATACGACCCTAAGAAATTGCAAGCCCTGGGTAATCTTGTAAAGGACCATATTCTTTTAAGAAAGGACAACGTTGTTTTCACTCCCCACATTGCTTTTTACAGTCAGGAGGCATTAGAAAGAATATTGGAGACAACAACGCAAAACATTATCAATTTTTTATCGGGTAAACCACAGAACATTGTTTACTAACCCGGGAAGTATTCAATTGGTTTAGTTTTGAAAATGGAGGAGGTTTCTATGTTTCCAAACATTCTTTCGATCACAAATTTGTCAGAATCTGAACAGCTGTCGTGGGATATGGCCAAACAGATAATCCAATCTCAGAGCAATCTGGCAATAATCGGTATATCGGTCTTAGTGGGGATAGCTGTTTTGCTGATGGCTGGCTCTTGGATTTGGAATTTTGGTCTTAATAAGCGTAAGTTAAAGAAAGCTATCGAATCTCTCAAGTCGGAAATTGCTACCAAGGAAGAAGAGAATTTTATAAAGCTTACTAAAAGGCTCGAAGATAGAGTTGAGAAAATAAAACAAGAAATTGAAAAAAGTATAACAGAGAGGATGATACTATTTGATGCAGAAAAGGCAAGGCTCTTTGCTTTCGCAAATGGACAAGTGAAGGGATGGGAAAATGCGGTTGGTTGGTGGGCGACAGCTATTAAAGGTTACGCCAAAGCCGGAGAAGAAAAGTTACTAAGAGTTACTGTAGATGCACTTAATATGGACCTTGGAAAATGCGAAAAGCTTGAAGACGACAAAAAAAAGCAAATAAAGAATTGCCTTTTTTCTATTCCAGAATTTCTTCAGAAAGAGAAAAAGCAAATCGAAGGTAAGTTGAATAAATTACCGAGAGAAATAACGAAAAAATCAGAAACAACATAGGTTTCTCTTTGGCTAAATCAGTTTTCTGATTCGCTTCGCGCGTCCAAAATGCGATTGGCAGTTCGTAAACATACAGAAGATTGGGCGAAAATAATTAATTTAATGATAAGATGAAGTTCAATGATTAACCAAAAAACAAATTTGAAAACCAAGGATAATCTTCAAGAAACAATATTGGGAGAAAAGAAAAAAGGGACTCCTGACTTAGAAATTGGTCAGAAATATGGGGTTACCTTCAGGTATATTGAGAATCTAATTACGAAATCGCAGGGAATCAATATCAGCGCTTTTAATGTTTCTAAAAAAATAAAAACCCTCTCTCCAAAAGATTTTAAAGAAGAACAAACAACGGTCTGGAGTTTTAAACAAAGAGGTAGGTGGGCAACTCACAGCGGAGAATATCGGGGAAACTGGTCGCCGTATATTCCCCGGAACGTAATTCTGAAATATTCAAAACAGGGAGAGACCATTCTGGATTACTTCTGTGGTGCTGGCACTACAGCAGTAGAGGCAAAATTGTTAGGAAGAAAATGTATAGCTCTTGACATAAATGACAAAGCCATAAAGTTGGCAAAAAATAACCTAAATTTTCAGGTTTCGTCGCAACAGATTTATGAACCAAAACTTATCGTTGGCGATGCCAGAGATTTATCTTTGTTACAAAATAATTCTGTAGATTTAATCTGTGCTCATCCCCCCTATACAAACATTATTCATTATACTGATTCTAAAAAAGGCGACTTGTCATTTTTAGATATCGATGATTTTTTAAAAGAAATGTCAAAGGTTGTCAAAGAAAGTTTTAGAGTGCTAAAGCCAGGTAGGCAATGTGCTATTTTAATCGGAGATATGCGCAGAAAAAAACATCAAATTCCTTTAGGCTTTAAACTTATAGATGTTTATTTAAATGCTGGATTTAAATTAAGGGAACTTGTCATTAAACGACAGCATAATTGTAAAACTACAGGATTTTGGTATGCTAATAGTATAAAATATAATTTTCTTCTTTTAGCCCATGAGTATCTACCAATTTTCGAGAAACCTAAGTTACATACTCCGAGGGTAAAGGAAAAAATGGCAAATTATGGTTTGGTTATTCCGACATTAGAAAAACCCCCAGTAAAAAGAAAACTAGAAGAAGTTGAAACCACAACAGTGTGGGTTTTGCCAAAGAAAGATTTTGAAAAACAATTAAATAAAAATGTAATTGATAGATATTCAAACGGAAAAGGGTGCTCAAGCATCTCTTTTGTCCCCTGCTCCAGGAGCGAAGCGAATACAACTTTGAGGAAAGAACAAAAAGATAAAAAATTGCTTTTCGTCAAATCACCATTTTTGGCAAATAATCTCTTTCTTTCGAATACTGAATATTATTTAAAAGAAATAAAAGAAATTGTAAGGCAAAATTTATGTCAGATAACCAATGGTGGATTTATTGTAATCCAGACACAAGATGTCAGAATAAATGGTTATATAGAACCTCTCGCTAAAAAGATAATAGACGCATTGACAACAAGTGCACTATGGTTAAAAGAGATTATAGTAGTTATCCAAAAAGAGCAAAACTCAGAACTTCAAACTTCAAGTGGACACTTGAAGATAAATCATCAGTACTTACTTGTTTATGAAATAAAAAGATACTGAACCGAAAAAATTAAGAAGAATTAAAAATGGAAAATTTCAACAAATTTTTTAAAACATTATTGACGAATTCTCAAATAACATTATCAAGAGATTTGAACATAAGGGAAATCAGATTTATCATTTCTAAAATTAATGAATATTTTTATACCAACTATGAAGGTATTGGGTATACAAATATTTTAGACGATGAATTCGAATATTTTTCAGAATTTCATAAATTTTGGGAAAAGTATCATAAAGAAGTTTTAAATCCAAAAATAGATGAAGAGAAGTGTGAGCAAGTTGCTGATGTGTTGCACAATGTCTATAAAAAATTTGGGAAAGCCCCATTTTGCGAATTATATGATACATTTTCATTAAAACCAGAAGAAATCTGTACCATAAGGTATTTTTCTGCAAATCAGGATTTTAGAGGTTCAAGAAAATTTGAAGATTTATTTAAAAAATATTCCGAAGATCCAAGTATATTTGATAAGATTAAAATTATTAACGAGCCCGAAACATTCTTGAAAAATTTGGGAATAACTTCTCTATCGCAGAGTGATAAGCGAGTTAAATATGCAAAGAAAGCCTCACAGATACTTATAGACAACAAAATCGAAGCTTATGATCTATTGGATTTTTGCGATAATGATATACTAAAACTGAGAAATTTACTTATTAGCAATAAAGGTTCAGGTTTTGGCAATAAAAAAACCGATATATTTTTAAGAGATATGATTGTATTGGGAGTTTGGAAAAATCCAAAAAATTTCGATAAGATAGATGTCGCAAGTGACATAAATACCATAAAAGTCGCTTTAAGGAGTGGAATAATAAAAACTGATATTGCATTAATATCAAGCTTTTTAGATATTTTCTGTTATCAGTATGGATTAATTGATGAAATAAATGCTTTGGCATGGAGAAAAGTCTGGGAAATTTGGAGCAGAAAATATTCTACAGAGAGCATAGAAAGCCCTTGTTTAATTGATTACTTCGTTTATCGTGTAATCGGCAAAGATTTTTGCAAAGAAAAACTATGTATTTTTGAATGTGAAACTAAGAAGCATAAATTTAAGTGGCATTCCGCTAAAAATAGAACCTGTCAAATATGTTATAAAAACAAGGTTCGAAATCACGCAATTGTTATTAGAAAAATGCTTCCATGTATGGATGATGAGGGTTATCTGGTCATTGAGAAAAGTAATTTTGTATCCAGCAGTAATGCGCTTTTGCCCAACCTTAAAGAATGCCCATTTGCAGTAGTTTGTAAACCAAAAGATAGTAATTTCATTAAATTGAATCCACCAAAATCTATTAGTATTTTAGGTCAAACTGGCTGGGAAAGTGCTAAGACCAGAGCAAAGGAAGGTGGCGGTGGATTAATGTCGTAATATTCACTATTTTTAAAGGATTTATTGAAGAAATCAGAAAAATATAATGGGGGGATAATGGACTTAACGACTTTATACAAAATCAGTTATGGTTTGTACGTAGTGAGTTCCGGGAAAGAAGGTAAATTCTAATGGGCAGATTGCCAATACTGTTTTTCAGGTTACTTCAAAGCCACCGACGATAGCGGTGAGCATCAACAAAGAAAATCTTACCCATCGATTTATTCGGGAAAGTAAAGTTTTCACCGTTTCTGTCTTAACGCAAGAGACCCCGCTGGAATTTATCGGACATTTCGGGTTTAAATCCGGGAGGATGATTGATAAGTTTAAAGGTGTGAATTATAAGATTGGCAAAAACAATGTTCCGATTGTTCTGGATAATACCCTTGCCTATCTTGAGGCGCAAGTAGTTAAGGAAACCGATGCTGGAACGCATACTATTTTTATCGGGAAGGTGGTTGAAGCCGAAATCCTTAATAATAAAGAGCCGATGACCTATGCCTACTATCATCAGGTAAAACGCGGTAAGGCGCCGAGAACCGCACCAACATACATCGAGGAAAAGTTAGAGAAGGTGATAAAGATGGATAAATACAGATGTACAGTTTGCGGATATGTGTATGAGCCGGAAAAAGGGGACCCGGATGGTGGAATTGCTCCGGGAACTAAATTTGAAAATATACCAAATGATTGGGTATGCCCAGTATGTGGGGCTGGTAAAGATAAATTTGAAAAACAGGAGGTCTTATGAAAAAGAATATTCTTATCATTTTAGAATTGGTTGGAGAAAAAGAAAAGATTAAGGAACTTGGAAGGAAACTCAACTTATTATCCGGTGTCAGTGCTAAATTAGTGATATTGGGTGTTCGATAACCCAGGAATGGATTAAGAAAGATTTTTAAAGACAATAGGAGGGGGGGTAAAATGACGGAGAAATTGCAGGTGTATAAGTGCGAGATTTGTGGAAACATTGTGGAGGTTTTGCATGAAGGTGCAGGTGAACTTGTATGTTGCGGTCAGCCGATGAATCTTATGGAAGAGAAAACAGCAGAGGACGAAGGTAAAGAGAAACACGTGCCGGTGCTTGAAAAAACGGATCAAGAGGTCAAGGTCAAAGTTGGGAGCATTCCGCATCCAATGGAAGAGAAACATTTTATCGAGTGGATAGAGGTAGTAACGAAAGATGGGGTAGCAAGGAAATTTTTGAAGCCGGGGGAATCTCCGGAAGCCGATTTTAAAGTTGAGGGAGAGATTCTTCGGATAAGAGAATATTGCAATGTCCATGGACTATGGATAAAAAGGGAGATATAAAAAATGGGAAGGATAAAAGGGACGAGGACGGAAAAGAATCTTTTGGCCTCTTTTGCCGGAGAATCGCAAGCGAGAAATCGCTATACCTATTTTGCTTCTGTGGCCAGGAAGGTCGGTTTTGAGCAAATTGCCGCCATCTTCTTGGAGACCGCGGATAACGAGAAGGAACACGCCGAGAGGTTTTTCAAACTTCTTGAAGGTGAAGAGGTAGAGATTACAGCAGGCTATCCTGCAGGTGTTATCGGGGACACTGCGGCGAATCTAAGAGCCGCTGCTGCCGGGGAGAAGATTGAGTGGACGAAACTTTATAAAGAGGCAGAAGATGTAGCCCGGGAGGAGGGTTTTGAAGAGATAGCCGTTCAGTTTAAGGAAATTGCGGAAGTGGAAGAACAGCATCAGATACGTTACGAAAAATTGCTGAAGAATGTAGAGGAGGGTACGGTTTTCAAAAAGGATACTGTGGTTAAATGGAAATGCCGCAATTGCGGCTATGTTCACGAGGGAAAAGAAGCACCTGAAGAATGTCCTGCCTGTGCCCATCCGCAAGCATACTACGAACTGCTGAGTGAAAATTATTAAAGGGGGTTTATTATGCCTGATACGTTTGCAATCACAATAATTTCTATTATTGTCTGCACAGTTATTGGCGCTTTCATTAAGGGAAGGGTCCGGGATAAATGTCTGAAGAATTTTTCCGGGGATACGGTGACCCTGGAAAAGACGACCGGTGAAATAATTTGCGGTAAATTGAGCATGGAAAATAGCGGATTGGAATTAATCTATCCGGCCGGGCACGAAGATGAAAGCGAATGCAAGAAAACGAGTTACCTCTTCTATAAACAGGAGTATCCCACTCTCCAGGTCTTAATTCGCTACTACGACGAATTAAGTGAGCAGAGGAAGAAAGAAAGAAAAGAGGAATTAAAAAGAACCTATCATCCTTCTTTCTTGAGAAGATTAAAAAGAAGAATACAGAATTTCTTCAAGACGGTAAAGGATTCGCTAATGGACGTGGTAAATCTATTAATCGGTCAGGTTAAAAGGACGACCCCCGGCGGTGCGATGCTGACTTCCAAGAGTAAATATACGACGCAGGTGAAACAGCAATTGATGGGTTTTGCGGGAACCTCTTTCGAGCCCTTATTGGAAAGACATATCGGAAAGAAGGTTGTCCTTAAGTTAACCAAAGGCGATAAGACCTTTGAATATCCTGGGGTGCTCAAGGAATATACGGCGGAGTTTATAGAGATTATGGATGTTGATTACAGGATAAAAGAAGAGCAGAAAGTTAGAAAAGCAGACCTTGTGGTCCCAAGGAAATACGGCGTTATTCGCCATCTGGGCGAATAAAAGATGAACTGAAAAAAGCAACCAGGAATTTATCGAATTTCACGAATTAAGAATTTTGACAGGATTAACAGGATTAAAACAACATAAAATAATAGACGAAAGAACTAATAACTCTTTATTCTTAAAAAATCCTGTAAATCCAGTCAGAGAATCTTTATTATTAAATTAGATTAATTCGCGTTAATTCGTGGTTAGAGATTAAAGAAGAAGGGAGAAAAAAATGGGAATGTGGATTGGAATAGGAAGGAAGGCAAGAAGATGTTATGGGTTTGACGAGGTTTCTTTGGTTCCGGGAAGAATCACAATTAATCCAGAGGAGGTTGATACCGGTTGGCAGTTGGGAAATTTGAAGTTTGAAGTGCCTATTTTAGCGGCAGCGATGGATGGTGTAGTGGATACTAAATTTGCCATTGCTTTCGGTAAATTAGGCGGCTTATCCGTCCTGAATTTAGAGGGGGTTCAAACCCGTTATGAGAATCCTGATGAAATTATCGAGCGGATTATTAAGGCCCCACCCGGGGAGTCAACAAGGGTTATTCAGAGTATCTACCAGGAGCCGATTAAGGAAAATTTAATCGAGCAAAGAATTTCCGAAATTAAAAAAGAAAATGTTGCTTGTGCTGTCAGTTCCATTCCTCAGAGAGCCGAGCGGTTTGGTGAAATTGCGCAGAAGGCGGGAGCCGACGTTTTTGTCATCCAGGCAACCGTGACGACAAAGAAACATATCTCTTCGAACTATAAATCTCTGGACTTAAACAAAATCTGTCAGGCAATGAAAATACCTGTGGTTGTCGGCAACAGTGTTGGCTACGACGTTGCCCTGGAACTGATGAAAACGGGTATTTCCGGTCTTTTAGTGGGGATTGGTCCGGGAGCCGCCTGCACTACAAGGGAGGTTCTGGGTATCGGCGTTCCTCAGGTTACCGCTACCTCTGATAGCGCTGCTGCAAGGGACTTTTATTATAAAAAAACCGGGAAGTACGTTCCCATTATCACCGACGGCGGGATGACCACCTCCGGGGATATCTGCAAGGCATTTGCCTGCGGCGCAGATTCCGTTATGGTCGGCTCTGCCTTCAGTCGGGCGAAGGAGTCGCCGGGAAAAGGTTTTCACTGGGGGATGGCAACCTCTAATATCAATCTGCCAAGAGGAACGAGAATAGAAGCGGGAATTACCGGGACTTTAAAGGAAATCCTTTTTGGTCCGTCCAGATTAGATGATGGCTCTCAGAATCTGATGGGTGCTTTGCGCACCTCAATGGGGAATTTAGGAGTGAAAAATATCAGAGAGATGCAACTGGTAGAGGTGATTATTGCTCCAACGATAAAAACGGAAGGAAAACTCTTCCAGCAATTGCGAAGGTCACAAAAATAAAATGTAATCACGAATTAACACTAAAAGTAGTAGACGAGTTTGCTCGTCGGTCAACCAAGATTGACCACTACATAATAACCTGAATCAAAAACATGCATTTATTTTAACGCAACGATATGTTATAATTATACATAGGGAGGCGAAAATGAGCACTACAAAAGAGGAAGTTCACTCGCTATTGCAGAAACTTCCTGAAAACTGTACGTTAGAAGATGTGCAATATCATCTTTATGTGATAGAGAAGGTGCAAAGGGGAATAGAACGGGCTGAGAAGGAAGGAACAATTCCTCACAAGGAAGTAGAAAGGCGACTCGGCAAATGGATTTCAAAGTAGTCTGGTCTCCTGAAGCCATAGAAGATATTGAATCTATCGCTAAGTACATTGGCAGAGATTCAGAGTTCTACGCAAGTTCGGTAGTTACCAAAATTGTTGATCTTGCTGGAACTCTTGGTAAATTTCCGCTGATTGGGCGCGTTGTTCCTGAACTGAATGATGAGAGTATCAGAGAATGTTTCCTCTATAGTTATCGGATCGTCTATAGATCTGAGAAAGAAAGCATTCTTATTCTATCAGTTGTCCACGGAAAACGCCTGTTGGAATCTATTAGCGAAAGGTTTTAGCAAGAGTACCTAACAAATCAATGCACCCGACTCCCACTGCTTCGCTTTGCGAAGCAAAACGGTGGGGGTAAGTGAATTCTATTATCAGGCCAAATGCAAATGATGAAAAATAATATGAAGGAGGTAGGCAATGGAAATGCAAAGATTTGTTTATTATAAAGAGGATGATATGTATGTGGGCTATCTTGAAGAGTTTCCAGACTATATGACCCAAGGAGAAACACTGGAGGAATTGAAACTAAATCTAAGCGATATTTATAAAGAACTTACCAGCGGTCGTATCCCTTGCGTTCATCATGTTGCGGAGCTTGAGATAGCATGAAGCGAAGAGATTTGATAAAACAGGTTGAGAAGATGGAATGCGTTTTTATCAGGCATGGAAGTAGACATGATTGGTATCAAAATCCTATCACAAAAGTTTGCCAACCTATCGCAAGACATAGAGAAATTAAAGAGAGTCTTGCGAAGCATATTATTAAAAAATTGAAAAGTTAGCATAACCAGTCACTGCGTCTTATCGCTATTCCGCTGTGCTCCATTGCAGCAGGCGAGCTTGAACGTTATACCCTATATATGAAAAGTTCTGATTTTGTGCATCTTCACTTGCATACCGAATATAGTTTATTGGATGGGATGTGCCGCACCGACAAAGTGGCTAAACTTGCCGAGCAATTGGGAATGAACTCCCTGGCAATTACCGACCACGGGAATATGTTCGGGGCGATTGATTTTTATCAAAAGGTATTAAAAGCGGGAGTAAAGCCAATTATTGGATTAGAGGCATACATCGCTCCCGGCAATCGCTTCGAGAAGAAAGGGCGGGGAATTAAGGAGGCGTCCTTCCACCTCACTCTTCTAGCAAAGGATACTACCGGTTATAAAAACTTGTTGAAACTTTCCACCATTTCCTATTTAGAAGGTTTTTACTATAGACCCAGAATAGACAAGCAGGTTTTGGAGCAATACAAGGATGGTATTCTTGTTCTCTCCGGCTGTTTAAAGGGTGAAATCCCGTCTCTTATTTCCAGAGGTAATTTGAAAAAAGCGGAAGAGGTTGCTTTGTTTTACCAGGGGCTCTTTGGTGAGGACTTCTATTTGGAACTTCAGGATGAAGGTATTCCCGAACAGAAAAAAATTAATCAGGAGATGGTCAAATTAGGGAAGAATTTAGGGATTCCCCTTATCGCCACCAATGATTGCCATTATCTGAAAAAGGAAGAATCCTTTGCCCATGATGTGCTTCTCTGTATTCAAACCGGGAGTAAAATTACCGATACCAAACGACTGAAATTTTCCACCGATGAGTTTTACTTCAAAAGCGCTGAAGAGATGAAGGAAATTTTTGCCGAGGTCCCGAAAGCCATTTCCAATACCCTGGAGGTTGCCGAAAAATGTAATCTAAAAATGGATTTTGATCAGCTCCATCTTCCCCATTACCAGGTGCCAGAGCCATATGATGAAAATACTTATTTGCAGGAACTTTGCCAGCAAGGACTAAAAAAAAGGTTTGAAAATGGAAAGTCCCCGGAAATATTAAGTAGATTAAAACATGAACTAAAAGTGATTAAAGATATGAACTATTCCAGTTATTTTCTGATTATCTCTGACTTTGTCGATTTCGCTAAAAAGAAGGGGATTCCAATTGGTCCTGGCCGAGGTTCTGCGCCAGGGAGTTTAGTGGCTTATCTTCTGGGGATAACTCAGATTAACCCTCTTTCATATAATCTCCTCTTCGAGAGGTTTCTTAATCCGGAAAGGGTAAATCTTCCTGATATCGATATTGACTTCTGCGACAGGAGAAGGGGTGAGGTAATTAACTACATTCGTAACAAATATGGCGAGAAGAACATTGCTCAGATTGTTACCTTTGGCACGATGGCCGCCAGGGCGGTGATTCGCGATGTTGGAAGAGGCCTTGATTTACCCTATTCAGAGGTAGACCAAATTGCTAAACTTGTTCCTTACGAACTTAACATTTCCTTGAACGAGGCAATTTCCCGGGAGCCGCAATTGAGAAATCTCCGCGATACCGACGACAGAGTTAAACAACTTTTAGAGGTCTCTCTTCTTTTAGAGGGTTTGGCAAGGCATGCTTCGACCCATGCGGCAGGAGTTGTCCTCTCTGAATTACCTCTTACCGAATATACTCCTCTATTCCGCAGCCCTAAGAACGAAATTGCTACCCAGTATTCGATGAAATCTCTGGATAAAATCGGACTTTTAAAGATTGACCTTCTGGGATTAAAAACGCTTTCAGTCATTGAAGATACTCAAAAAATGGCAAAAAAGCGGAAAAAGGAAGAGATTAAAGAAATTCCTCTTGATGATAAAAAGACCTTTTCTCTTCTTTGTCGGGGAGAGACAAAGGGTATCTTCCAGTTGGAAAGTTCAGGGATGACCGATCTGGTGCGTAAAATTTCTCCCCAAAAGTTTGAAGACCTTATTGCTATTGTGGCTCTTTACCGACCGGGACCGCTGGGTGGTGGAATGTTGGATGATTTTGTCAAAAGAAGACATAAAATTTCTGCAATAAAGTATGACCATCCCAATTTAGAGCCAATTTTGAAAGATACCCACGGAATCATTCTTTATCAGGAACAGGTAATGCAGATTGTTAACGTCATTGGCGGTTTTGATCTGGCAGGAGCTGACCTCTTTCGCCGGGCAATGGGCAAAAAGATTCCTGAAATTATGGAGAAAAATCGGGAGCTTTTTCTCCAGGGAGCGGCTAAAAAAGGTATTGCCAAAAAAATAGCCGAACACATCTTTAATCAAATCTCCAAATTTGCCGGTTATGGGTTTAACAAAAGTCATTCCGCAGGTTATGCGACCATTTCTTATCAGACCGCTTTTCTTAAAGAGCATTTTCCTCTGGAATTTATGGCTGCACTTTTAACGAATGAAATGGGAAATACGGATAAGATTGTTGATTACATCGAAGAATGTGAGCGGATGAAAATATGGGTTTTGCCCCCGGACGTTCAGGATGGTTTTGCCGAGTTTGTGCCTTTTGGCAACGATTTAAAATTTGGTTTGGCGGCAATTAAAAATGTGGGAAAATTAGCGATTGCCTCGATTATCAATGCCCGGGAAGATGGCAAATTCCTATCCCTTTTTGATTTTTGCTCTCGGGTCGATTTAAGATTGGTCAACCGTAAAGTGCTTGAGAGTTTGATTAAAGCCGGAGCTTTTGACTTTTTAGGAGAGTTGCGTGCCGCACTTTTCCTGCAGATTGACGATGTCCTGAAAGAAGGGGCAAAGTTTCAGAAGACCAAAATCAACGGACAACTTTCAATCTTTGATTCCGCTTCCCTGGAGAAGGGAAAAGCTAAGGGGAAAGATTCGGTTAATGAATGGTCTGAATCAAAACTTCTCTCCTACGAAAAGAGTGTTCTCGGTTTTTATGTCAGCGGTCACCCTCTGGCAAAGTTTGCCAAAATCCTGGAGAGTTATGCTCAAGATAATTCTTCCGGATTAGAGAATCTTGCCACGGGAACTCCGGTGCGGCTGGGGGGAATTATCGATAATGTCAAAAGATTTACGACCAGGAGGGGAGAGAAAATGGCAACCCTTGTCCTGGAGGACTTAAAGGCGAAAACAGAGATAATCTTTTTCCCCGAGGTATTCAACCAGTTTGCCAACCATATTCGTGTGGGCAGTGTTGTTTTTATCAGCGGTAAGGTTGATTTTCGCAATGAAAAACCGTCGGTTGTTGCCTCTGAGGTGCTTCCGATTAATGAAGCGACAGAAAAACTGACAAATATGGTGGAGATTGAACTTTACCTCGCCGGTTTAGAAAGGAGCATTTTGGAGTCCTTAAAGAAGTCATTGGTAAAATTCAAGGGAAACGTAGTGGTGAATTTAACGATTCATCTTCCGAACAAAGAGAGAATTTCTATTCAGACAGAAACCCCAGTTCAGCCAACCCCTGAACTTCTCTCTGATATAAAAAAATCGGTGGGTGAGGATAGAGTCCACCTCCTTGCATGAAAGTGATAAAAACAATTTGCTGGCATAATGGAAAAGTTCGAATCATTGACCAGACCCAACTGCCGAACAAACTTATTTATCTTAACCTTTCTAATTTAAAAGAAGTAGCAGAAGCAATCCGCTCTTTGAGAATAAGGGGTGCTCCGGCAATCGGACTGGCGGCTGCTTTGGGAATTGTCCTGGAGATGAATCAATCTTCGGCTAAGAATTATTCCCAATTCAGAGAGGAACTAAAAAAGGCAATTAAAAAACTTTCTGCGACAAGACCGACTGCAGTTAATCTCTTCTGGGGGCTGAATAGAATGGAAAATTGCGGTAAACCTGTAGGGGTCGGATTCATCCGACCCGCTGTCCCCAAATTAAAGAAGCTCTTGCTTAATGAGTCCCTTCTGATGCTTAAGGAAGATGATGAGATTTGCAGAAAAATCGGCAGATACGGTGACTCTTTGATTAAGAATAATTCTAAAATCCTTACCCATTGTAATGCCGGTGGACTCGCCACATCAGGTTTTGGCACCGCTTTAGGAGTAATTTTTACAGCGAAGGAGCAAGGCAAGAAGATTTCCGTTTATGTCGATGAGACCCGCCCCCTCTTGCAGGGAGCTCGTTTGACGACCTGGGAATTAAAAAAACAGAAGATTGAATCAACTCTGATTTGCGATAATATGGCTGGTTTTCTAATGAAACAGAAAAAAATAGATTTGATAATTGTGGGCGCAGACCGGATTGCCGCTAACGGGGATACCGCCAACAAGATTGGCACCTATTCTCTATCAGCTTTAGCCAATGCACACAAAATTCCTTTCTATGTTGCCGCTCCCCTCTCTACCTTTGACCTTAAAATCAAAAACGGAGAAAGAATTCCCATCGAAGAAAGAGCCGGGAAAGAGATTACCCAACCTTTTGGCAAGCAAATTGCTCCCTGCGGCATCAATGTCTACAATCCTGCCTTTGACGTTACTCCTGCCCGCCTCATCACCGCCATCATCACCGAAAAAGGAATCATCCGCCAACCTCTGAAAGAGAATATTCAAAAATTTTTGACATATTTTTTTATTTGATTTATAATATTTGAGTTCCTAGTAATTATAGCGAAAGGGCAACACCCGTTCCCATTCCGAATACGGCCGTTAAGCCTTTCAGCGCCGATGGTACTGTTGGGGCAACCCTCCGGGAGAGTAGGACATTACTAGGGGCATACCCTAAAATGAAAAAAATCAATATCGGTGTTCTCGGCCATTCCAAATCAGGTAAGACCTTGCTTTGCGAATCCATCCTCTACAAATCAGGCGCTATCTCCAGATTAGGAAGTATTTCCCAGGGAAATACGGTAATGGATTTTGATGCCGAAGAGGTTAAAAGAGGGATAAGTATCAACCTGGGTCGTGCCTCTATCAAATGGAAAAAGTCCAGTTTAAATCTTGTTGATACCCCGGGCTATGCGGATTTTATCGGTGAGGTGATTGAAACCGTCTCTGCGGTGGATAACATTGTGATTAATATTTCAGCGGTGGAGGGGGTTGGGGTTGGAACGGAAAAGGCCTGGGCATTGAGTTCAGAGAAAAAGATGCCAACCCTCATCTTTGTGAACCGAATGGATGAACTTGACGGAGATTTCGCTCAATTGTTGGCTAAAATAAAGGTCTTGGGCAAAAACATTTTGCCGGTTAATTTACCCTTTCTTGAAGATGGGAAGTTGAAAAAGGTTGTAAACTTGCTTTCTCCTGAAGAGGCGAAGGATTATGCGGATGAGCGGGAAAAAATAATAGAGGTTGCCGCTGAAGGAGATGACAATCTTTTGAATAAGTATTTGGAGGAAGGAACTTTAACCGAAGAGGAGATAGAAGATGGTCTAAAAAAAGCAATTCTTGAAAGAAAAATTGTTCCTCTTCTCTGTGGTTCCTCTCTGCAAAGCATTGGTATCGAGTCGCTTTTAAACTTTATGGAAACCTTTCTTCCTGGTAGTGAGGAACTGCCTGAGATTACAGGCACCAACCCCAAAACCAATCAGCAAGAAAAAAGAGCTCGCTCTTTAGATAGTCCGTTTACCGCCTTTGTATTTAAGACGGTGTTGGACCCTTTCGCCGGCAAATTAAGTTTTTTTAGAATTTTCTCTGGACAGATTTCATCCAGCTCCGGCATCTATAATAGCAGCCGCGGGAAGAAGGAAAGAGTCGGACAACTTCTCCGCGTTTTTGGCAAGAAACAGGAACCTATTTCCCAGGCAGAAGCAGGGGAGATTGTAGCGGTAGCAAAACTTTCCTCGGTTCAGACCGGAGATACCCTTAGCGATGTTGATTCGCCTCTTGTCTTAGCGCCTCTGGAATTTCCTGAGCCAGCGGTTTCTTTCTCTTTGAAACCGGCGAAGAAAGGAACAGAAGACAAGTTAGCCGCTGCCTTCCCCAAGTTGAAGGAAGAAGATAAAACGATTGACGTGGCGAGGGATAATGAAACCGGAGAGACCATTATTTCAGGGGTTGGGGATTTGCATCTTGATATTGCCATTAATAAACTCAAGGATAAGTTTGCCGTTGAAGTGATTAAAGGTATTCCCAGGGTTGCTTATAAGGAGACGATTATTTCTTCGGCTTCTGTTCAGGGTAAGTATAAGCGGCAGACAGGGGGTCATGGTCAGTATGGAGACGTATGGTTAAGGATAGAATCATTGCCGAGAGGAAAGGGTTTTGAATTTGTTGATAAGATTAAAGGAGGCACAGTTCCTAACCAGTATATTCCTGCGGTGGAAAAGGGTGTAGTTGAAGCAATGGAGAAAGGAGTAATCGCTGGCTATCCGCTCGTTGACATCAGGGTAGCTCTCTATGATGGTTCCTTCCATACGGTCGATTCTTCGGAGATTGCTTTTAAGATTGCGGCCTCACTTGCCCTTAAAAAGGCAATTTTGCAGGCAAAACCAATTTTGTTAGAGCCGATTATGAATGTGGAGGTTATAGTTCCCCAGGAGTTTGTCGGTGATATTGTCGGGGATATTAATAGCAAACGGGGAAAGGTTCTCTCCATAGAAACAAAACAAAATAATCAATTTGTTAAGGCCTCATTGCCCATTGCCGAGATGGCGAATTATGCTACCGGACTGCGTTCTCTCACCAAAGGAAAGGCGGAGTGTCGGAGAGCTTTCTCTCATTACGAGATTCTTCCCGCACACTTAGCCAAAAAAATTATCGAGGCAAGAGAGAAAAAGGAGTAGGTGCAAATTGTAGGGGCGACATTTATGACGCCCGCGGGTCGGATGAATCCGACCCCTACAAGTCCGCAGCGAAAGTAGCTAATTTGATATAAAGATGATTGAGACAAAGGTTGCCGGGGTAGTGCTTAATTCTGTGAGCGGAGCCCCAATTGTAATTTTGAAAGATAGCAAGAACAGAATTCTCCCCATTGTTATCGGTTTCTTTGAAGCGCAATCCATCCTTCTTGTCCTGGAGAAGGTCCGATTGCCGCGTCCCCTGACCCATGACCTCATTAAATCGATTATCAAGGAATTGAATGCGGAATTTGTGAGGTTAGAGATTACAACCTTAAAGGAGAATACCTTCTTTGCCAGAATTCTGTTGAAAGTTAGAGGGCAGATAATGGACATTGATTGTCGCCCTTCCGATGGGATTGCTTTGGCCCTCCGGTGTGAGGTCCCCATTTTTGTATCCAAGGAGTTGATGAAAGAGAGGGTTCCTCTTGGCCTTTCTCCAGAGAGTACAAGACCAATCAAGTTAGAAGAGGTAAAAAATTTTAGAAAAACACTGGAAGATCTCAAGCCGGAAGATTTCTGGAAGAAATTGAAGGAAGAAAGTTAGCCCCCACCCAAACCCTCCCCCGCAAGTGGGGAGGGAAAGAAGGGAGGGGGGGTAAAAATTTTATGTCCGGACATTCTAAGTGGGCAGGAATTAAGCACAAGAAAGCATTGATTGATGCTAAAAGGGGGAGGGCATTTACCAAGTTTATCCGCGAGATAATGATGGCTGCAAAACTTGGTGGAAGTGATGTGGAAAACAATCCCCGCCTTCGTCTGGCAATAGAGAGAGCGAAGAGTTTTAATATGCCGGCTGATAATATCAAACGCGCTATTGCCAAGGGGACAGGAGGAGGAGATGCTGCGGCTTTAGAGCAGGTTATGTATGAAGGATACGGACCGGCGGGAGTGGCAATTATGGTTGAGGCCTTAACCGACAACCGCCAGCGCACCAGTTCGGAAATCAAACATATTTTTAGCAAGTATAATGGGAATTTAGGCCAAACTGGTTGTGTTGGCTGGCTCTTTACACGCAAAGGTATTCTTAAAATAGAGAAGGAAAAGATTGATGAAGAATCCCTTTTCTCCCTGATTTTAGAGGCCGGGGCAGAGGATTTGAAAACAGAGGAGAATGAGTATGAAGTTATCAGCAAGCCGCAGGATTTGGAAAAGATAAAAGAAATCCTGGAGGAGAAAGGGATTAAAATAGGTGAAACTGCGATAACAATGCTGCCTAAAAGTACAATCAAGTTGGAAGGGAAGGATGCCGAGAACCTCTTGAAGTTGATGGATGGTTTGGAGGATGAGGAGGATGTCCAGAACGTTTATAGCAATTTTGATATTGCCGATGAAGTAATCGATGCGGTAATGGCAGGGTAGTATGGTTATCCTGGGGATTGACCCCGGACTTTTAAGAACCGGCTACGGAATCATAGCAGTTAAGGACAAGAAACCTTCCTTTATTGATTGTGGTTTTATTGGTACTTTGCCCTCTACTTCCTTTCCCCTCCGGTTAAAGAAGATTTACGATTCTCTGACTCTGCTTATCGAGAAATTCCAGCCGGACGTAGTAGCAATCGAGGATACCTATATTGCCAAAAATGCCCAGGTGGCTTTGAAGATGGGAAAAGCCGCGGGAGCAGCCATCGTTGCCGCCGCCAACAAAAAAAGAAAAATTTTCTCTTTTACCCCGTTGCAAATCAAGCAAAACGTTGTCGGAGGAGGAAATGCCTCCAAAGAGCAGGTCTCCTTTATGGTCAAGCAAATTCTAAAACTAAAAGAAGAGCCCCCATCCGATGCTTCCGATGCATTAGCCACCGCCCTTTGTTATTCAAGTTATGCTCAATATCAAGACCATTTAGAGAAGTAAATTATGCAAAGCAATCTTTGCCACTACAAAGAATGTAGTGGTCGAGCAAAGGATTGCCTCTTTTCTTTTTATACCTATAATCAAAAGAATATGGTATAATAAAAAATTCAAATGATATCTTATCTAAAAGGAAAATTGGTTAATAAATCACCCACCGAGATTATTATTGAGGTTAATAATGTGGGATATAGGGTGGGAATTTCCCTGGCAACCTTTGAACGATTAAGCAATATTGGGGAAGATATTAAGATTTTCACTCACACCTATGTTCGGGAGGATGCCCTGAAACTCTATGGATTTGCGACCAAAGAGGAAAGGCAGATTTTTCTACTCCTGATTAATGTCAAGGGAATCGGACCGAAGTTGGCTTTAACCATTCTCTCAGGGGTTTCTCCAAATAGATTGAAAACTGCAATTGTTAATGAGGATATCGGTTTACTGATAACGATTGCGGGGGTTGGCAAGAAAACTGCACAGCGGCTTATTGTGGAAATAAAGGAACCCTTGTCTGCCATTCTTCCCGAAGAAGGAATTTTGGAAAAGGAAGATTTAGTTTTACGCAATGAAGCGGTCAATGCCCTTGTCACACTTGGCTATAAGCGAAATCAAAGTATGAAGGCGGTGGATAGGGTGCTGCCGGGGTTGGCAAAGGATATAACCTTGGAGGAATTGATTAAAAAATCACTGGAAAGAATATAAGGAGGCGAGGAAGTTTCATAGCCAACGGTAAGTTGCTCCGCATCTACGCTACGACGGATACAAATCTACACCGAAGACAGAGGTAGACACTCCGAAATTCTCTCACAAGAGAATCAAAGAGGTCT
>SDBU01000768.1_pt1 | contig 45916 bp, 43 predicted proteins | sample 2277071 | NCBI WGS metagenome assembly SDBU01 (sample SAMN10397929, study PRJNA504765) | marine sediment metagenome | isolation source: marine sediment core GS08_GC12, 126 cmbsf | place: Arctic Ocean: Gakkel Ridge, Loki's castle | collected 2008
GGTAGATATAGGGTGTATTGCCGCTGTGAAGCTCTTTTCTGGTGTTGAAGACGACTACTGCTGTAACGAGGCTCAAGACCCACGCCCAGAAGAGGAGGGATCCATCCTGTCCTGCCCACAAAGCTGTGATCTTGTAAAACAGGGGCAGGGCCCTGTCAGAGTAAGCGGCGACGTACTTCACCTGGTAGTTTCCCACCACGAAGAGCCAGGCCAGAGCGAACACCGCAAGTGTAGTAAAAATGGCAAGCGAATAAAGAGCTCTCCTGGCGCTCCGGATGAGCCGGAGGTCATTCTTCGTTATGCCAACGAACAGTAAAACCATACCGCCGGCGCAGAATGTGAAAGCGAGGATCTGAGCGAGTTTGCCGAAGGATACCATTAATGACTTCGAGGCTTTACGATCCGGATTCTTCTGAATCGTACTTGGAAGGGCACTTGGCAAGGAGTACGGTTGCCTTAAATGTGTTGTTTTCGCGATTGTATAGTCCCTCCAAAACGACCTCAACACCTGCTTTAAACGCATCAGGAGCAGGGCCGTTATAGAGGGTGTCGATGGTTTTGGTCGGGTCCTCCAAATCGCTTACGGTGAAGGCAAGGACCAGGTCCTTCTGGTTGTAATTAATTGTCCCGTCAACCACATTTCCGCTTATTCTGATACTCCTGTCGGACTCCGTACGGGGACCGGCGAGTACCTCGCTTACGGTCCAGTAGTAAACGCCCGTTTCCGATATTCCCTGGAACACCAGATAACCTGCTACTGTCAGGACAAGAAGCACGCCTGCTATAGCTCTCCAGTTACGTCTTTTCATGGAAAAGTATCCTCTTTAAAGTCAATTTGCGGCCTGTCGGAAGCATTACAGAACACCGGAGAATGATTCGTATCCGCATTTCCGGAGACTGACCCGGACAAGCCATATGCAGGTTCTTGATTGCCTGAAGAAAAAACTCTCCAGGTGGGAACCATGAGTAGTCAGGATAACCTCTGAACCATAATTACTGGTCGCAAAGTGAATTGGTTACAAATGCCATCCAACCGATTCACCAGAACCAGATATACCAGTTGCCACTATTTATCAAGGTTTTTAAATTGGCCGAGAGCCTAATGGAAAACATCCTCAATAAAGAGGATATTCGTAATGCAGGCTGCTACGACCTGATGATCAGGCCCCGGAGCTAGCCTCGCCGTGCAGATCCATCGTAAAAGCCGCGAACAGGTGCTCGATAGATTCCCTCTGGTCCTTCAGGTCATCAAGAAAGAGCTTTTGCTTCTCTTCCACAAACTGCCTTGCAAGGGTTTTGTAATATTCTATTCCCTCGATAAGGTTCTCCTTGAACTCGCGGAAGTACTTTGGCGGGTTGGTGGTGAGATGCAGTTTGAACTTTTCAATCTCGTCTTTCAAATGGTCTATATTCAGGGAGATTTCCTTGATGAACATGTGTGGCCGGTCTGATCTGGTAAGAAGGGAAAGGCGGCCATAAATGTGAGATACCATCTCTTCCAGAGTGGCGATCCTGGAAAAATTGATTATCCCCGGTCCGCAGCAGATAGCTGGGGTCACATCTGGATCGATGCCCTTTTTGATTTTGGTTCCGCCTGAAAGGTCACTACAGATGCACGATTTGGCAAGCACCTCAGCCTCTACCCGCGCCAGTTGCTCTTCAGTCAGGTCTTCTTCCTGGATTGCTTCAAGCTTCTGCTTGACATAGAGGCGGGATGAGATGCAGATGGGAGTATCGGAAAACTCTTCGTTGAAAAGAAATCCTGTTCGCCCGTGATTTGTTCTGCAAGGGCTACCCGGTTTTCCCTCCTCAATTCTGGTGCGCCTTGCCTCCTCGCTTGCTGATGACCTGAGATTCCAGAACTGGATCGCCATGGGTGAGCTCTCGCTCAGGTAGACATCCTCTTCGCCGGCACCGATTAGTTTCTCCAGGTGATCGTCATCTACATTGGTCACCTCGGGAACCAGGAGGAATGGTGTTCCCCACCCGGTTCCGTCCACCTTGTAGTAACTATGAAGGAAGCTGTCCTCTTCAAATGTTCCTATACCCCCCTGTACGGTGAGTTTTGTGCAAGGAGGCTCATCGATAGCCGCGTGGCCACTTCTTTTCAGGCCCTTTGAGTACAGGTCAAAAAGTTCCTGGGTCAGCGATTTGCGATTCTGCTTGAATTCCTCCAGGATCGGCCCCAAAAGGTTACCCTTTGTAGCAAAGGCATGGCCGCCGCAATTAAGGCCGGACTCGACCCTGAATTCGGAGATCCACAGTCCCCTTTTTGCCAGAAACTTGCCCTGAACAACTGCCGAGCGGTAGTCACTGACTTTCAGGACGATCTTCTTCTTCAGGTTCCCTGCCTCATTCGGGAAAAAATCATCGAAGTTTGCCGCGTAGCTATACAGTCTTGGATTCAGTCCGGCAGAAAATATTATTGAAGAGGGTAAGTCACTTTGTGCAAATCCCCTTAGAGCAGACATGGCATTGGCTTGTTCAGCAGGCATTAACTGACCTTTTTTGTATATGTTGCGGTCCAGCTTGGTCATGATGTTTGCATCTATGCTGCCTGGTGTCGCCTGAAGTCGAAGTTCGTTCTGGGTTTTTTCCTTTGCGTCACGGTCTTTAGTATCCAGCATCGCAAGATACTTGCTTTTCAGTGGGGAATCCGGGAGAAGCTCGTAATACCGCGTGATCTCGGTCCCGGCTTCGAAGGGTGATGACTGGAGGGCTTTTACCTGGCGGTCGAGGATAAGGCCCATGAGGTTCAGATACGCTGAAGTCCTTTGCGCCCTGGAGTCATCGTCCTTTTGAGATATCTCCTCGTAAGGCAATCCCTCTTTTTCACAGTAGTACTTCCTCATCTGCTCGATGAAATCATCGTCAACCAGCGATATGACCGAGGATATGCCGTACCTGCCAACCTTGAGAGGAGAATCAATAGTAAATCCGATACCCAGAATGGGAAGGTGGAAAGTATGCGCGCTGCTATTTTCCGTATTCATAATCCTTTTCTTTTCCTTTAACTGTAATGAGGAATTTAATTTTATCACATGTTACATTGCCCGATGCGCAATAACACTCAATACTTTTTTGTGATTTGTCAGCATTGTATTATAAGGCTGCACAGTACTTCATGCAATACCCATCGGGAGTCAGGCTCCTTCCAGCATGTAAATAACAGTTCATTTGTAGCGTTGGCCAACTGATATGAGATCCTTTATTGAACACATAATTAGGAATCGGGCCAGAATCAACTATTGGAATAAATCAGGAAGTACATATGTATATAAAGCATGTGTATATACGCCATACTATTGAATGTAAAGTAAAATCAATTCTCATTAGGAGGTGGCTTATGAGACGTTTCATTATAGTCGCTGTGGCGCTCGTCCTGTTGGCGGGTCCGGCCCACGCCAGGACCAAGTTGGTAGCCCTGCCGGAGAGGGAGGCAGTGAATATACGGTTTGACAATCCTGCTGCCACACTCGTGGAGGAGGAAAGAGTGCTTACTCTCCAGGAAGGTGAGAACCTGGTGGATTTTTCCTGGAAAGGGGTCCAGATCGATCCGGATTCCATAAGACTGGCGATCCTCACCCATCCGGATAAGGTCCATCTGCTTTCGGTCTCATATCCACCTGGAGAAGCGGCCCTGGTATGGAGAATTTATTCCGGGGAGCCATTGGAGGAAAAGGTCAGGATCTCATACCTTCTGTCCTATATTGACCGGCTGGTGAGTTACAAGGGTGTAGCGACGAAGGATGAGAAAACACTGGACCTCGAGGCTTTCCTGATACTCCGGAATTTTTCGGGAGAGGACTTCGAAAACGCCGATGTAACCCTGGGCCAGGGAGATCCCTTCACTGGTGATATCTCCCATGAAGAGACAAAGCAGCTGCACTTCCTGTCGGTGGATGGCATGCCGGTAAAAAAGACCTTTACATGGGACGCGTTGAAACTTCCATGGGAGCCAGAGCGCCTGGAGCAAAGCGTTGGCATTCCCGTGCACTACATTATCGCAAACGATAGTGAATCTGGTCTGGGAAAGACCCTGATGTGGGGTGGGAAAGTGCGTGTTTTCCAGGACGATGGGCACGAAAGCACGATCTTTCTCGGCGAGGACAGGGTTGGCCTCACGCCTGTTGGCGAGAAGATGAGGATCTACATCGGTGACAGCCGGGACGTATCTGTTACACAGAAAAAAACAATGGAAAAGAGGATCAACCTCAGACCCTCCAAATTCAAGGTGGTGCTCTTCGACACCGATGAGAAGATCGAAACAGAGGTGGAGAACTTCAAGGATCAGGCTGTCACGATTGATCTGGTGCAGCACATCCCCGGAGAGTGGGACATGCTGAATTCTTCCATGAAGTACGAAAAGAAAAACTCATCCACCATCATCTATTCGGTGGATGTTCCGGCAAAGGGTAAAAAGAAGCTGTCCTTTCACTATCAACGCCGCAACATCAGGAACTAGGACTCCGGAACAGAAAGCTCGTAACAGGGAGATATAAAATGAGTTCATTTACCGGCAAATTAATTGTATTGATCACGGCCCTTTCGCTGGTGGTGCCGACGGTTTCCTGGGGCAAGGTGGATCTGGTAACCCTGCCCGTCAGGGACAGGGTTCAGATAACGATCTACAACTCGGCGGATATAACCCTGGCAAGAGACATCAGATCCCTTACCATGAGGAAGGGTCCTAACAGGCTTCAGTTCTCCTGGGCGGGAACGCTTATAGATCCGACTTCGTTGGAGATGCTGCCCCTTGCACAGGCTCGAAAGATAACCACTCAGAGCCTGGAATATCCACCCAGAGTAACTGGTCTGGGGATCTGGAACCTGGATTCAGAAGTCACGGGGAAAGTGCCCTTCGAGATAACCTACTTTACCAGCGGAATATCCTGGAAGGCGTACTATCTGGCAACCCTGACGCCCGATGAAAGTTCAATGCGGTTACAGGGTTATGTCAGGGTGAATAACAGCAGCGGTGAAGATTATGAAAACGCTGAAACAAGACTCATTGTAGGCAAGATAAACCTCCTGGACCAGATAGCAGCGCTTGCCCGTCGCCAGCAGCCTTACGGTAGACCCGGACCGCGACCGGTGCCCATGCCTGCCCTGGGCGGTGCTTACGATATGGCCTACATGGCTAAAGAAGAAGGCATGAGGGCGGCTAAATCGGCGGTCATGAGGGCCCCCAAGGAGATAAAGAAGGAAGGGCTTTCGGAATATTTCCTGTACACAATAGAGGGGACGGAAGATATCGATAACGGCTGGGGAAAGAGGATGATCTCCTTTGATGCCGGAAAAGTCCCCGTAAAGAACCTTTACAGGTACGAAGAGCAGCGTTACGGAATGATGCCGATCCGGTTCCTGTCCTTTAGAAACGACGAGAAGCACACTCTGGGCAAGGAGCCCATTCCCGGGGGATTGGTGAAGGTCTTTCGGAGTGTTGATGATCAGGGTCACCTCTCCTACGTAGGCGCCCAGTCTGTTAAGTATATTCCAAAGGGTGAAGAGGTTGCCCTGAACCTGGGAGTTTCCCGGGATGTGTCGGTGAAGCCCACGCTAATGGAATTTTCAACCGATCACTACGAGTGGAAGAACGACAGGATAAAGGGGTGGGACGAACATCTTACCTTCAAGGTAAAGGTGGCCAACTACAGGGATATACCGGCGAAGGTAGAGGTTCGCAGGAATTTTCCCGTCACAACCTGGAAACTTTCAAATGAAGGGGATTACGGCAAATATGAAAAGGTGGACAAGGATACGGTTCAATACACCATGGAACTGCCGCCGCATTCGAAAAAGGAGTTTTCCTATAACGTGATTCTCTACAATGGGTCGAGGAGTGTTAAGTCTAAGTGAGTTGAAAGTTGCTAGTTGTTGGTTGTTAGTAAATTCGAAAATCGAGATTGGAAATTGGATTTTTTCACCCCTCCCCTGGCGGGAGGGGAAAATAAGGGGAGGGGGAAACAGTCATTGCGAATCACGCCTGCCACGCCAGAGGCGTGGTTGAACATCAATCATTGAACATCCTTCGGCCTTACTCAGGGCCGTGAGCTTGTCGAACGGTTGAACAATGAACGGATTTTAGAACCACCAGGGGCTCGTTATGAGCCCCTTTTTTATCGTTGCCGTCTTCTGTTATAATCGTGCCTCCACAAAAGGGGGTACTTCCTGGAGTTTATGGGGTTAGAAAGCTGAGGAGGCGTACGATGGACGATGGCGGAAAAGTCGGGATCACCCTTACCAGACACATTTACGAGAAGCAGAAAGAACATCCGGAAGCAACAGGAGAACTTACTGGGATCCTGAACCAGATCGCCCTGGCCTCCAAGATAGTGTCGCGGGAGGTGAACAAGGCGGGTCTTGCCGAGATTCTTGGGCTCACCGGCGATGTGAATGTGCAGGGCGAGGAAGTGCAGAAGCTCGATGAGTACGCTAACGAAGTCTTCCTTTATACGCTCGGGCGGTCCGGGCACTTCTGCATCATGGCTACCGAGGAGGATGACGAGACGATACCCATACCTGAAGGCTATAAATGCGGCCACTACTCCATCTCACTGGACCCCCTGGACGGTTCATCCAATATCGACGTGAACGTCAGTATAGGAACCATATTCTCCATCCACAGGAAGGTAAGCGCGGATGAGAAGGGTTCGCTGGAGGACCTGCTCCAGCCCGGCAGAAGCCAGGTAGCTGCTGGATACGTGGTCTACGGCAGCAGCACCATGCTGGTCATGTCCACGGGTAGCGGCGTTCACGGTTTTACCATGGATCCTTCAGTGGGAGAATTTCTTGAATCACATCCCGATATCAGAATACCTGAAAAAGGCAAAACCTACTCCATTAACGAGGGGAATTATCCATACTGGTCGGCTGGGGTCAAGGGTTTCATTGACTATCTGAAGGAGCGTGACAAGGATACAGCCAGACCCTATGGCGCCCGTTATATAGGCTCCATGGTGGCGGACATGCACCGCACTCTTTTGAAGGGCGGTATCTTCATGTATCCCGCTGACAGTAAAGATCCGAAAAAACCACACGGAAAGCTCAGATTGCTTTACGAATGCTCACCCATGGCGTTCCTCTGTGAGCAGGCCGGCGGCGCGGCCAGTGCCGGCACCGGCCCGATCCTGGATGTGGAACCCACGGAGCTTCACCAGCGGGTACCGTTCTTTGCGGGGTCATTGGAGGATGTGAGGAAGGTGGAGGAGTTTATTTCGAAACTGGACAAATAAATCCTTTTTGAACCACAGAGGGCACCGAGGTCACAGAGAAAGAATTTGCTGGGTTAAAGAATTAGAAATCCCAGAAATAGCATGTAATAGTTAATTTTTTTGTGTTTATAGTTTTACTGTAACCCAAACCGAGATTTTCCTCTGTGTTCTCTGTGAACTCTGTGGTTCAAGCCTTAGAATTTAACGATTTGACCGTTGTCAATCTGAGAGCTACAAGTAATATATGGAACAAATTCTGTTGTGGGTTTCGAAACAGCCCTGGAGCCTGATCATCGTTCTGTGCCTGACTCTGGGTCTGGCGCCCTTCAACCCACCCCATCTATGGCAGAAGCTTCAAATGCTCCACAGAGATGAACTGAAAAAGCCGCTGGACTGGTTCGATCTCTTCCTTCACGGATCTCCATGGATAGTCCTGATCCTGAAAGTATATCTTTCCTTGAGCCGGAATTAACAGGGAGGTTGACAGTATGGTTAAAGTCAAGACTTTCACTACACCCTTGAAGATCTTTCACACGCACCAGGAGCTTGATGAGCTGGACGCTCAGGTGAACGGGTTTCTGGAGGATGGCGGCATCGGTCAGGTGGTTTCCGTGAGCGATACGAGTACCACTGGGGAGAACGGTGAAACCGTAGGGTTGATAAGGGTAGTCACATATATCGAGTAGGTTCAGACCTGATCACTGGCCTGACTGCTCCTGCCAGTGGGCGAAGAACCGGCGACCCCCATACTCGATCAGCTGCGGAATATCCATAGTCTTCTTCTCCAGGTCAATAGCCCTGGTGGCCGCTTCGATATCTTCGGGATCTCCGTCATGCAGGTAGGCGAACTTCATCAGGGATCCCATGGGAAGAAGTTTAGGGATGTTGTAGTAATCGGAGCCCGGTGGGCCGTCCCTGCCGATATACTTCCCCATAAAATGCCTTGGCTCCCCCAGAAGGATCCGGGCCGTGTAGAGCGGATCGCACGGTGAGAGAAGGACCAGGTCACAGTCTATCTCACGCCCTCCGGCGTTTTTCCCGAAGGTTAGATCTTTACCCCTGATAAAGGGCGGGTCCTCTCCGCTAAGGAGATATTCCATGTACAGGCTCCAGCGGACTACCCTGTGTTTTACCGGTTCTGAAGAATCCGACGCCGGATATATCTCGTTGGATCTGAGAGCGATATCGAAAAGCGACCTGCTATCATCCGGCACAGGAAGGTCCCTGCCCAGGAGGAATGTCCTGTGGTGGTTGTGCTGGGCAAGGATGACCGCAATAGGTTTTTCCTCTTCGTCCAGGACGATATGCACAGCTACGAAGTTGTCCAGTTCATGCCAGTCCTGAAGGCTGAATCCCATAACTGTTAGAAATAATTTGATGGGTAGCGGGAGTTTTGCCGCCAGACCGCTGGTGGCAAAGACGATATTGTATTTGAGAAAGGTCAGGTTGTATGGCCTTGAGAAGCCATCGTCGGTGGGGAAGGTTACGTCCTCCCGGTAAACCCTGCCGTATATGACGGGTCTTCTCTCCTCAAGGGGAACACCCTTGTCCTCCTTCCCCACTCTTCTTTCAAGGCCCGCCCTCTTGTATTTCTTTCTCTGAAAATCAAGATAGACCTCCCTGTTGTCTACATTGGCGGCCAGGACTTCCGGAGTAACATTCCGGGTTATGATCTCCCTGTCGGGGTAGTGCCTCAGGATAGTAAAGGGCAGGTAGTCGCGGTAAAAATCGATGGGGTAATTTCCACCCGGCGGCAGTATAAGGCGTGGCCTGAACCTTTCCAGAAGTTCACGATCCTCCCCAGGTGGCGAACCCTCCCGTACGCATCTATCTTTGTAATATTCGTCAAAGCCGGGGCGGTTTGCAAATGATCGGTACTTCTTTTCGGCTGAAGCATAGCCGGGCATGATCGTGACAAGAATGAAGGCCAACAACAGCGACCAGGAATGTACGGCTACGGTATGCGTGTGCCAGGTTCTCATATTATATGTTGATGGGGATCGATCCCATAAATTCGATCCTCTCCGGATTTACATCCAACATGCATGCTGCTGACTGCACACCAGAGCCCAATGCTTCTATTAATGAGATGGTATACGCTGGGTCAATGTCATCGGCCGGGGAAAAACTGGCGCAGTCTGACCTCTGCACAAGGAACAGGACTGCGGCTCCGATACCCTGCCTTGCCAGTTTCGCTAAAGTGTTCATGTGCTTTTTGCCCCGCACGGTGACCGAGTCCGGGAATTGGGCTCTGTTTCCCATTCTGAGGGTGACGCTTTTAACCTCCATGTAGACAGGTTTTTCCTTGTGGGTAAGTAGAAAATCCAGCCTGGAATCCTCATGAACTGTCTCCCTGCGCACGATCTCTAGATCCCTCCAGAAGAGATCATCAAGGTGACCATCTTTAATTATTCGGGCGGCAAGATCATTTGTTAGTAGTGTGTTTACGCCCACCCAGGTTTCTTTGGATCTCACCATTTCCAATGTGTATTTTGTCTTGCGTTCCGGCTTGTTGTGCTTAGAGAGCATAACCAGAGAACCGGGTTCGCTGCACGATCTCATGCTTCCTGTGTTGGGGCAGAAGGCGGTAACCGTTTCACCTTCCACCGTTTTAACGTCAACCAGAAACCGTTTGTATCTCCTGATCAGAGTTCCGGCGGTGAGGTCCTCGTATATATGGATAGCATTATTCAGTGTATCGAACATGTGCGTTTTTCCGGAGGTTATTGGGGTCGGACCTCAGATTGCCCATCTTCTTTCACCACAGAGTCACAGAGGGCACAGAGAAAAACCTTGGCTTCGGGTTTACCACGGAGGCACGGAGGCTACGGAATAACAGAAAAAGGGCTTGGGGGTAAAGCTCTCAAATCATAAAAAGTAAATTCATAATATCCTGTAAACGATAACTTCTGAACTACGTAATTAATAATCATCTTGATCTCTACATTCTCTATTTTTTCCCAGAGGCCTGCTCTTTCCTCCGTGACCTCCGTGCCTCCGTGGTGAAAAAGTTTGGAGCTTGTTCAGGGTGGAGCCACTATTATCGATCCACTAAACCGAACAGATTGTTCAGGGATTCTGCCAGGCTTGGATGGGCGAAAATGCCGTTTTTAAGATCTCTGTAGGTGAGCCCTCCCATCATGGCCATCTGGACCACCGCCATCAACTCTCCTCCCTCGATGCCGAGGGCAGCGAATCCGATGATTTTGCCTGTATCAGTGTCCACCAGGGCCTTCAAAAAACCCCGGCTCTCATCCATTTCAAGCGCTCTGGCCACATGGGACATAGGCATCTTTACGGCTTTGAATTTCAGGCCTCTCCTGTTTGCCTCTGTTTCCGTGAGACCGATCCTTCCCAGTTGGGGATCTATGTAGACCACGTACGGCAGTTGTCTTTCCTTTATGGTCATATCCCCATCTTCGAAGAGGTTTGTTTTGACTATTCGGTAGTCGTCGTAAGCGATGTGGGTAAAGGCGGGTCCCCCTTTAACATCCCCCAGGGCGTAGATGTCCTCAACGGTCGTTCTCAGTTTGTCGTCTACGATTATAAACCCCCGCTCGTCCGTTTTCACTCCTGCTGATTCCAGATTCAGGACGTCGGTATTTGGAACTCTGCCGGCTGCCAGCAGCAAATGGGAGCCTGAGATAATCTCCTCACCGTCGGGCATTGATATTGTAAGGTGAATTATCCCGTTTCTATCCTGGGACGCAGTTTTTGTGTCAGCATCGAGAAGTATCCTGATGCCATCTTCGGTAAAGATCCTGTGGATCTCCGCTGCGATATCGGGATCTTCCATTGTAAGGACCTGCTCGGCCCGCTGAATTATGGTAACTTCCGAACCGAAGCGTCTGAACATCCGTCCGAATTCCATCCCTATGTACCCACCTCCCAGGACCACGAGATGGTCGGGGACAGTGTCGAGCTCCATAATTGTCGCATTGTTCAGCACGGCGCATTTAGCCAGGCCTTTTATGTCGGGACGGACAGACCGTGTTCCTGTATCGATGAAGATCTTCTCACCGGATAATTTTCTTGAACCACCCTCATTGAGGGCAACTTCTATCTCCTTCGGTCCAGTGAAGCTGGCCTCACCCATGATCAGGTCGAGCCCATCGGTCTTTTCCATGCGACGCCTGTCACCCTCACTGAAGCTGGTCACGATGTGGCGTTTGCGCTCTCTGACCTTTGCAAGATCCACAGACACCGGCCCTGTCTGGACCCCGTAATCCGATGCGCGCCGTGCAAGATAGGCCACTCTACCGCTGGCCTCCATGGTCTTTGTGGGAGTACAACCTACATTTACACAGGAACCTCCTATGTGTTCTCTCTCCACAAGAGCTACCCTAAAGCCGGACACGGCATATTTAACCGCCAGAGGATTGCCGGCCTGCCCGCTACCGATGATAATCGCATCGTATTTTTGTGCTTTATTCATGACGAAGCTCCCATTTAAGATATTTCCTTTGTGCAGGATATCGATAAATTTGCGATTATTACCTGGTTCCACGTTCCATGTTCCAAGTTCCAAGAGTGCTTGCTTTACCTGTAGTTGCTCAATACATGGAACCTGGAACCTGGATCTTGGAACTTGTCGAATAGTTATTCGACAACGACACCCTTCCAGAACGCCACATAGTTCGTGATATGAGAGGCCGCGTCCTTGGGCTCCGGGTAGTACCAGGCCGCGTCCTTGTTTACCTCTCCTTCTACGTCGATGTGGTAATAACTGCCCTCGCCCTTCCAGGGACAAGTGGTATGGGTATCGCTTTCCCTGAAATACTCCCGGTGCACGGAATCGGGGGGGAAGTACTGGTTGCCCTCCACCTCAATTGTATCGTCGCTTTCGGCAAGAATCTTACCGTTCCATATTGCTTTAGGCATGGTGACCTCCTTGTTCCAGTTTCTAGTTTCTGGTTTCGGGTTCCGAGTGAGGTCTGACCGCAAAGCTTGCAGGTTCCAAGTGAGGCTTGACCCCACTCTATTAATGTTAATAATAGCATACAGAAAGACCTGAACCTGTTTCCGTATGGACAATCAGACTTTCAGTAAGTGATTGTGAGTGATTGATCCATATGATGTTACACTTGAACGATTCAGGAAGTGATGATATTTTCTCTGTTAATCCATGGGTGCAAGCGAGGGGAGGAACACAATCCAGATGACCACTAACGGTAAGAACCCATCCGAGCCGGGCAGGAGGCTGCATCTCAGAGCTCCTGTTCGCGTTGAAGTGTTCTACAGTTATGGATCTGATTTCGTCTCGGATTATATGCTCAATGTGAGCCGCGGCGGTCTGTTCATCGAAACGTTCTCTCCACTGGATGTTGGAACAAAGATCCATCTCAGGTTCAGCCTGCCCGCCTTCACAGATATTTTCAATATAAAGGGGACGGTTGTATGGAAAAGGCCGGCCGGGCATGAATCCTTGCCTCCCGGGATGGGCGTTCAGTTCGAGGAAGTGGATAAGAAGGACGCGGAGCTGATCGACAATTTCGTGAGGAGCCAGATCGATACTGCCAAATAAAGTAGCGTCTACAGCAGGGCCTCTCCAAGGGTAAAGACAGCCACCAGTATGAACAGAAAGCCAAGGGATCTCTCCATGGTCTTCTGGGAGATCCTCATTGCCACCAGCGAACCTAGCTGGGCTCCGATGATAACGCCGGGAACAGTAAAGACCACTATTGAAAATACCGTTTCGAGAACAGATCCCCCTGCACTGAGAAATCTGGTAAAATGACCTGCGGAGGCAGATAGTGCTGTAAAGGCTACGACAAATACGCTTGTGGCAACGGAAACCTTGCTGGGAACACGGCATCGCTGAAGGAGAAAATAACCGTCAAGCTCTCCGAGTCCCGTGGAGATAAGTCCCACGAAAAGGCCTCCAACACCGGCTATCGTCATTCCCTCGAAGCGGTTACATACCTTGTACCGGATCACCTCTCCCTCGGCTGTCTTAATTACAGTTTCTTCTCTATCGCCGCTGCTTTCCCCATCTATTGCGTTATCCATCCTGCTCACGTCCTCGATATCCGGCGACCGCAGAAAGCTCAGGGCTACCGCAAACAGACCCACACCAAGTATGATCTTCAGGATCTGGGAAGGGATATGTGCCGAAGCAACTGACCCGACAACGGCCATGGGTATGGTTGCCATGAGAAGTGTAATTCCGAGTTTGTAGTCTATGAGTTTTTTTGTGGCATAGGCGTATATACCGCTGGTGAAACCGAAAACCTCAGTGATAAGGGCGGTGCCTATGGCAACATCCGGAGGGAGGCCGAGAAAAAGGATGAAAATAGGTGAGAAAAATGTAGCTCCGCCAACTCCTGACGCTATTGCAGTGGTGGCGACTAGAATAGATACAGGCAGCATATACCAGTACTGGAGACTCATTTAACTAATCTTCCCAATTTGCGGATGCCGCCTGTCACATCGCTGCCCAATTCGAACCGAATGACCCTGCGTCCCGAATCTGCCAGGGCCTGCCCATCGCCCATTGCCTGTGCTGTTTTAAGTACTCCGAAGGATATGGAAGAGTCTTCACTGCCGGCTTCGTCCGGTATTGGGAGATCAGATGCTCCCTGTGAAGTGATCTGGATGAACAGCCCCCTCCCGCCGTCTCCTTTGTGCAGTTGGCCCGTTGAGTGGAGGAACCTGGGACCGTAGCCAGCAGTTGTGGCAATACCTGAGATGTTGCGTATCTTTAAGCGAAGTTCCTGAAGCTCGGCCCATGTATCTTCGGATGGCTTGATGTAGGCCTGCAGGGCAACATAGTCTCCGGAAGCCGCCTGGGCCAGAAAACCAGTGACTGCCTCAGCAAGAGATCCGGCTGAAAGCTCCGTATGGACTGCAATTCCGTCCTCCTCCAGGGAAGGTTCCCTGGCAGGGAGAGTGCCATCTTTTGTGAAGGCTGCCAGCATCTGCCGTGTCTGATCCTTGGCCGATTCCACATTGGGCTGGTCGAAGGGATTTATCCCCAGTACGTGGCCTGCAACGGCAGTTGCCATTTCCCAGCGGAAGAACTCGCCGCCGAGGTCGTAAAGATCGTCAAGATTGATCTGGATCACGGGATGTCCACTATCCTTCAGGTTTTCCACCTCCTCGTCATATGTGCTGTCACCTGCCAACCGCAGGTACACGAACAGACGGTCCGGACCATATGTTTCAGGCGTCCCAAGGGTCTCTGCATCCACAGGCAATATCCCCTTGCCCTCCTTACCCGTACTCTCGGCAAGGAGCTGCTCGGCCCATGCTCCGAAAGGCTCTATGGGGAGCGAAGTAACAAGAGTGAGTTTGTCCCGGCCCGCAAGTGCCAGGGTTCCCATAGCGGCGCCAAGCTGTGCACCTGAGTTATCGCCTTTTACCGGGCAGTTCTCCGGCTCGCAGTTATATGCAGTGGTCGAGGCACGGTCAAGGAGTTCTGAAATATCCACTCCGGCGAGTGCTGCAGGTACCAGACCGAAATATGAGAGAGCCGAATAGCGGCCCCCGATATCGGGATCGTTTAGAAATACCTTCCTGAAGGAATGCTTTTCGGCAAGATCCACAAGGGAGCTTTTCGGATCGGTGATCGCTATGAAGTGACCACCGGCTTTTGAACTTCCAACGGCCTCTGAGACAATATTGAAAAAGTGCTTGAAAAAGGAAAGGGTTTCTGTGGTTGTTCCGGATTTCGTGGAAACAATGAACAGGGTTTTGGCGGGATCCACAGCCTCCGTCAGTTCCCTGACAGCGTCAGGATCGGTGCTGTCAAGGATGTGAAGTTCCAGGTAGCCGTCGGCTGTGCCGAAAACCCTTGCAAACAGGTCCGGGGCGAGGCTTGATCCTCCCATTCCCAGAAGGACGGCCTGGTTAAAACCTGCTTCCCTTACATCATCGGTGAACTTGATGATCTGCGGTATTACCCCCGTCATGTTCTCGGGGCTGTTGAGCCACCCCAGGCGGTTGGTTATCTCTTCAGGTTCCGGTTTCCACACTGTGTGGTCGTGATCCCAGATCCTGGTCATTATCCTGTTTTTCTTTAAGCTGACCAGTGTTTCATGGACATCCGGTTCGTGCTCACCAAGGCTTGTAACGTATTTCTTCCTGTCTCCTGAAAGGAGCTCTCTTTTTTTCGTGATCCCGGCCATGAGGGACTGAAAAGAATCAACGAATTTACCGATGCCGTCTTCTAGAAGATCACCTGTTATCCTGTCCAGGTCCACACCTGTTTTGCTGAGGGCTTCCAGGAAAGATCGGGCTTCATCGATGTTTTTTTCCAGGGACAATGCAGCTTTACCGTGCTCTTCGAAGGCGTGGAGAGTAGCCGGTGGTAATGTGTTGACAGTGTCTGGAGCGATCAGAGTGTCAACGTAAAGAGTATCGGAATAGGCGGGGCTCTTGGTTCCGGTGCTTGCCCATAGGGGTCTCTGCACTCTTGCGCCCCTGCCGGCCAGTTCCTCCCACTCGGGTCCCGAAAATATCTCCCTGAAAAGGCCGTATGCAACACCAGCATTGGCAATAGCTGCTTTGCCCTGCATGTCCTTTTTGCCCAGTTTGTCAAGTTCGGTGTCCACAGCCGTGTCGACCCTGCTCACGAAGAACGACGCCACCGAGGCGATCATCCTCAGGTCAGCCCCTCCTGCAGCCTGTTTCTTGAGCCCTTCAATGTATGCTCTGGCTGCTGCCTCATACTGGTTGATGGAGAACAGCAGTGTGACATTGACGTTTATACCCTCGCCAATGAGAGCTTCGATAGCCGGGATACCTTCAGGAGTTGCCGGGATCTTGATCATGATATTTGGACGATCCAGGGCCTGGAAAAGACGCCTGGCCTCATCGATCGTGCTTGCCGTGTCCCTGGCAAGCAGCGGGTTGACTTCAAGGCTCACAAATCCGTCCTTGCCGTGGGTCCCTCTGTAAACAATGCTTAAAATATCCGCTGCCATCGCGATGTCTGTTCGGGTGAGTTCGTCGTATATCTCCTCGTCCGATTTGCCCTCAACCATGAATCGGACGAGGTCGTCGTCGTAATCGGAACTGCCGGTTATAGCTTTTTCGAAGATCGTGGGGTTGGATGTAACGCCCCCCAGACCCCTGTCAACCAGTGTTTGCAGGTCACCGGATGTGATGAAGGATCTCCGAATATAATCCAGCCAGATCGACTGGCCCAATTCTGCAGTTCTCTTGATTTTTCCCATGCTCAGATCATCTCCCACCTGGTTTTTAGCCAATATTTTATGAACGGGTTCCGGTAAATAGCCCCTTCGTCATCGTTCTCCGAACTACGACGTGACAAGCTGCTTGCCGAGGCGAAGTTACGCTAAAGCGTAACGAAGACTGGCGGCCCTCTGCGTTAAAGGCTTCTGTCTCCTTTAACAGATGTAATATTGCCCCCTCCCCGGCCACGCTTAAGCGTGGAGTCCGGCTGGCCTATGGCCAGGGTCCAACGACCAACGTCCAAAGTCCAACGTGGTTTAGTAATTCTCCAATATCTAATGTTCTACTTCCCTACTCCTGCCTTCTGCCTCTTGCCTGTCTCAATCACCGGCACGCCGTTACCCCGATACATATCAATCTCCCTCTTTCCTTTTTCCTTTTTCCTCTTTCCTGGATCCTCGATACTTTGCATCCATGGCCTCAACCTTTTTCAAGCGTCTGAGATGACGCTCCTCGGAGGTGAACTGCGCAGCCAGGAAGGTCTGCACCAGTTCCCTTGAAAGTTCCTGCCCGATAACCCTTGCTCCCATGACTAGGACATTCATGTCATCGTGCTCGACTCCCTGATGTGCAGAGTAGGTGTCGTGACAAAGCCCCGCCCTTATGCCAGGTATCTTGTTTGCCGCCACTGAAACACCGACACCACTGCCGCACACAAGTATGCCCCGGTCGGCTTCTCCCCCGGAAATTGCAAGGCCAACAGCTTCAGCAAAATCAGGGTAATCTACAGGATCCGGGCTGTCGGTTCCCATGTCCAGGACCTGGTGGCCGAGGGTTCTGATGAAATCGACCAGGTCCTCTTTCATGGAAAAACCCGCGTGATCTGATGCTACGGCAATTCTCATTTCAATAGGTTCCCATTACAAAAAGGGCAGACGTAAGATCTTTCTCATTTCGTCTGTTCAGGTTAAACTCCAACTAAAATAAAGTATAGTCCCTGTTTTACTCAAAGCAATTTACGTCTAAAGACTTATGGGTAACCGTAGTAACATTTCTTATATCAGCTATAGATTTAGTAACTGCATAACTTGATTCTATCAGGTCATAGCTTATAATCTAATATATTGCAGGCAATTTTATATTTTCGGCCCTGCTGAAGATCCGCTTCAGGAAGAATGCTACTTGAGCGCAGTAAAATAACCCCATTCGACGGGGTGTGGTTAAATCGGGGATGTTTGAGGAGAGATGATGAACGATTTTGAAAGGAAAATGGCCGATTTTTCAAAAGAAGGGTTATATGCCAGAAGAATACAGAATTTTCAGGTCAACCTCGGCCTTGTTTGTAATCAGGCTTGCCAGCACTGCCACCTGAACTGTTCTCCCGAAAGGACCGAGGTAATGGAGTGGCGGGTCATGGAAATGATCCTTTCTGCCGCTGAAACCGTCAGGCCCAAGCTCGTGGACCTGACAGGCGGAGCCCCGGAGCTGAACCCTGATTTCAGGCGATTTGTGAGTGTACTCAGGGAAAAGGATTTTTCAGTTCAGGTCAGAACAAACCTTACTGTGATCACCGAGCCGGGAATGGAAGGCCTTCCAGATTATTACCTTGATAATGACATACAGCTTGTAGGCTCCCTGCCGTGCTACCTGGAAGAAAACGTCAGAGCCCAGAGGGGTGACCAGGTTTATGAAAAAAGTGTCGAAGCCATAAAGACACTGAACGGGATTGGGTACGGGATAGAGCCTGACCTGGTACTGAACCTGGTGTACAATCCGGGAGGTCCATTTCTGCCGGGTGATCAGTCAGCCCTGGAAAAAGCCTACCGTAAAGAACTCATGTCCCGTTTCGACCTGCGCTTTACAAACCTTCTGACTATCACGAATATGCCTATCGGCCGTTTCAAGGAAGATCTCAGGCTCAGGAACAGGGAAGAAGAGTATATGGAACTGCTCCAAAACTCCTTCAATCCCACTACCGTTGACGACCTTATGTGCCGTTACCAGGTCAGCTTCGGGTGGGACGGCACCATGTATGACTGCGATTTCAATCTTGCCCTGGGGTTTTCGGTGGATCACGGCGCCCCCGACCACATCAATAAATTTAATGCATCAATTCTCTCAGGCAGAAGGATAGTAACCGGGAGCCACTGCTTCGGGTGCACAGCGGGAGCGGGTTCTTCCTGCGGTGGGGCACTCGTGGATCCTGGAGCCTGACGAACAGCCTTATATCTAATTCATTCGATGGCTTATGGCCGATAATGGCTGGGCTTAAGAGGTGTTAATTTGACCACGGAATCCGGCAGCGGCAAAAAAAAACACGGACTCTGGCGGCCGATAGCTCTGCTGACAGTTATTGTTACGATCATAATCCTGTCCCAGGTCTTTGACGTCGGGGAAAAGCTGGGCCAGCTTCGCGGCTGGATAAACTCCCTCGGTCCCCTGGGAACAATAGCTTTCATTTTCATATATGCCGCTGCTACCGTCGCGGCACTTCCCGGTTCTGTATTCTCAGTGATCGCAGCGGCCCTCTTCGGGCCCTTCCTGGGAGTAGGCGTTGTTATCGTTGGGGCCACGCTGGGAGCTGCCCTCGCCTTTCTGGTATCCCGCTACTTTGCGAGAAAGTCCATTGAAGGGTGGCTTGCGAATAATGAAAAATTCAGAAAGCTGGACGACCTCACGGAAAAGCACGGAGACATAATAGTTGCTATCACCAGGCTTGTGCCCATGTTTCCCTTCAACCTCCTCAACTACGGATTCGGCCTGACCAAGGTGCAATTCCGGATATACGTGATGTGGTCCGCTGTTTGTATGCTTCCGGGTACAATACTATACGTAGTTGGGTCGGCGGCTATTCTTGAAGCGTTAGCCCAGGGCAGGGTTCCATGGATACTGGTCGTCATTGTTGCCATGATCCTGGCAATAATCATCCTTCTTACAAGGCACGCCAGAAAAAGACTCAAAGAGGACAAACCCGAAACCGTTCAACAGAAAATTGTTGTTAAGGAGTCCTGAAATGAGTAACGCGGTAAAGTTGATCCCCAATGATGAACATAATCAGACTCTGATTTCCAACGTGCATCCTGCAGGATGGATAAATCCCGAACCGGCAAAGCAATATAATCTGGTTGTAATTGGCGCAGGGACGGCTGGTCTGGTCACGGCGGCTGGAGCCGCCGGAGTCGGCGCCAAGGTAGCCCTTGTCGAGAGGCATCTCATGGGCGGAGACTGCTTAAACGTGGGGTGCGTGCCTTCCAAATGCCTCATCCGGTCCTCCAGGGCAGCGGCCGATGTCAGGGACGCTGGGGACTTCGGGATCAGTGTACCGGATGGCGTTGAAGTAGATTTTGGCGCGGTCATGGAGCGCCTGCGAAGGCTGAGGGCTGAGATAAGCACTAATGACTCGGCAAAACGCTACAGAGACGAACTGGGAGTGGACTTATTCATCGGAGAGGGGAAGTTCACCAGCCCGAATAGTGCTGAAGTAGACGGAAAAGTCCTGAACTTTAGAAAGGCTGTTATAGCCACCGGTGCGAGGGCTTTCGAGCTGCCGGTGGAGGGCTTGGCAGACGCCGGCTTCCTGACAAATGAAACGGTATTTTCCCTTACCCAAAGACCCGGCCGCCTGGCTGTAATAGGCGCCGGGCCCTTGGGGTGCGAGTTGGCGCAGGCCTTCAGGAGGTTGGGAAGCGAGGTGTACATTTTAGAGGTTGGGCCGCAGATTCTTCCCAGGGAGGACCGGGACGCGGCCAGGATCGTAGAGAAAGCCTTCGAAAAAGACGGGGTCCAGCTTGTCCTGAGCTGTAATATAGAGAAAGTTGAAAAAACAGGGAATGAAAAGCTGCTTCACCTGGAGTGCGGAAGCGAGAAGAAAGTACTTCCGATAGATGAGATACTCATCGGAGTAGGCAGGGTGCCCAATGTTGACGGGATGGGCCTCGAAGCGGCTGGAGTTCAATATGATCCAAGGGCGGGTGTCATAGTTGATGACAGGTTAAGGACCACCAACCCCAGAATTTTTGCGGCCGGCGATATCTGCTCGAAGTACAAGTTCACACATACGGCCGACGCTGCAGCCAGGATAGTTATCCAGAACGCCCTTTTCTGGGGCAGGAAGAAAGCCAGCGCTTTGAATATACCATGGTGCACGTTTACAGATCCTGAGATCGCCCATGTAGGGATGTACGAGGAGGATGCAAAGGAAAAGGGCATAGAAGTCCATACGATCACCATACCCATGGCCGACGTGGACCGGGCAATAGCTGATGGCGAGAAGGAAGGGATGGTAAGGATCCACTTGAAAAAAGGCACCGACAAGATACTGGGTGCCACGATCGTTGCCCGACACGCAGGGGAGATGATAAGCGAGATCTCCGTGGCGATGCAGGCGAAACTGGGATTGGGAGCGATCTCAGGAGTCATACACCCTTATCCTACCCAGGCAGAAGGCATAAAAAAGGCTGCCGATGCCTACAGCCGGACCCGGCTGACCCCCACGATCAAGGGGATCTTTGACCGCATCCTCAGGTTCCAGAGGGGCGGCTTAGCCTGACGTGCAATCAAGCCTCATAATCTTTACCCGATATCCGGAGCCGGGGAAGGTTAAAACTCGTCTTGTTCCTGCGCTGGGAGAAGAGGGCGCCAGCGATCTTCACCGCCGGATGGCAGAACTCACAATAAACACCGCCGGACAGGTTGATCTCCCCGGGCTGAGCTTACAGATTCACTATGATGGCGGTGACTCCGAGTTGATGAAAGGCTGGCTCGGTGCAGGCATTGACCTCTTCCCCCAGGGAGATGGTGACCTCGGGGATCGGATGGGAAGGGCATTTGAAAATGCCTTTTCAGGCGGTATGCAAAAAACACTCATCATCGGGACCGATAGTCCATCCATAACACATCAACTGCTGCGCCTCGCCCTGTTCAACCTGGAAACCGGTGACATGGTACTGGGACCGGCTGTCGACGGTGGATACTACCTCATTGGCATCAGAAAACAGGCTGCGGCTCAGGCCCTCCCGGGAATAATGAGCGGCATTCCCTGGGGGACCGGAGAGGTTTTCGACCGGACTCTAAATAAAGCTCAAGAGCTTGGCCTGAAGGTGTACCAGACAGAATTGCTGGGTGACGTTGACCGCCCGGAGGACCTCCCTCTCTGGCAAGAGGCCTCTGATTCAGAAAACAGTACCCTGATTTCCGTTGTTGTCCCCACAATCAATGAAGAAGATAACCTGCCAGCTCTGGCAGAGAACCTGGCAACAGAAAGAAGGCTCGAAACAATAGTTGCAGACGGTGGAAGCTCAGACGACACGGTACGTGTGGCGCGGCTTTTGTCGTCAAAAGTGGTTAATTCCCGAAAGGGCCGTTGGATCCAGATGAACTCCGGAGCACAGGCAGCATCAGGCGAAATACTTCTTTTTCTGCATGCAGATATCAGACTCCCCCGGGGGTTTTCTGGATACATCAGGCGGGCCCTGGCCGATCCGGATACCGTTGCCGGCGCTTTTCGCTTTGCCACCGACCTTGATACCGCATCCATGAAACTTATAGAGTGGGCAGCCAATATGAGAGCAAGCCGGCTCGGCATTATCTACAGTGACCAGGCGCTTTTTATTCGCGCTGATCTGTTCCGGGAACTGGGGGGCTTTCCCGATCAGCCCGTAATGGAGGATTACGAGTTAACCCGGCGGATTCGTACCAGAGGCAAAACAGTACTGCTGTCGCACAAGGCAGTGAGCTCGGCCCGAAAGTGGAAAGCTGTGGGAATCTGGAAGCTCACAATGATCCACTATGCTATTACGGGTGCATACCTTATGGGGGTTTCACCCGAAAGGCTGGCGGGGTGGTATCGAAGATTAATCAAAAGGTGATGTAGGCAGGAGGCAAGAGGCAGAAGGCAGGAGTTGACTAAATAATCAGTTGTTAGTTGCAAGCTGTTGGTTGATAGTTAACCGGAATCAGAAAGGCGATAATCGAAATTCGAAATTGAGTTGCTAATCTATAAGGTAGTCTCCGACTGCAGCTCTAATATACTGCGAGAGTGCTTCCTCATCCTCATATATCTTCCATATATCTTCCAGGTTCTTGTAGTCGGCGTCTCTGCCGTTTTTAACATTCACCACGATAATCGTATTGAAAAAGAAGTTGTAGTCTTTTGTGTAGCGTTCGTTGCCTGGTTCATCCAGGTTGATGACGCTCATAACGAGTCGTCCGTCTGCCACGGCGTTCGGGAAGTTTGTCTCCAGGGCTTTTCTGGTCCCCGCCTCTATCTTTTCACACTCAGGGCACCGGAACCTTCTGTGAAAGTAAAGGAGCTTGACCTGGTGGGATTGGGCAATTCCCTCGCCGGGATGTGATCTGGCACGTAAATCTACGGCAGTTGCTTGAAATGCGAAAGTTGCAGCCAGCATGAATATTATAATTCGCGCTGAGAAAGCTCTGGTGACCATTGGAGTACCTTTCAGCTGAAGAATTCTTCTCTGCAAATAACACCTCATAAAAGATGTGCCGGGGCTAAGTTGATATGATCGTAAAAAGTCCATCCATGGCTTTTTACTCCTCGGAAAGTGAAAAGTGTCATTTTCACTTTCCTCACAAATCAATAACTTGCTGTGCAAGTCATTGATTTGGGCGCCCCTCAATGGGCGCGTTCGTTTATGACTTCTTACGAAGTCATAAAACTTAATTAATCAGCGATTTTCAACAGACCTGTTCCTTTAGCATAGACAAAGACATTTTAAAATAAATTATATCGTGATCATGAGACAGTGTGTTCGCGGGACGATATGGTTTGATGGTCAGGCAGTTTGCCTTGAGTTCCCAACGATAATAAATGTAAAAAGTTTACAAGGTATTCTCCGGCAGGATCGTTATCAAAGTCACCTCGGGGGGTGAAAGTACCCTGAAAGGCGGCCCCCAGGTTCCCGAGCCTCTGCTCGTATAGATATAGGAGCCAGATGCAAGGTCGTGTAATCCCTTCATCATGGGGTATCGCCTTTTAACGAGTATGTTGAACGGAAAGATCTGGCCCCCATGGGAATGACCCGACAGCTGGAGGTTGAATCTACCCCTGGATTTATCGCTTATCACGGGTTGGTGCTTCAGCAGAACTGTAAAAACTGGCGGGGAGGAATCAGGCAGGGCTGCGCTTTCGTCTGTCCATGAAGCACGACCAACTCTTGAGCCAGCGGGATCGTCCACACCGGCGATGAGTATGTTTTCTCCTGCCAAAATTGATTCACCCCTCAGGACGCGGAAGCCTGCCCTCTCATGGAACTTCACACTTTTCGATATCCCCACGTAATATTCGTGGTTGCCCATGACCGCGAACTTGCCCATGGGAGGCTGAAGTTCCTCGAACATTCCGGAAATGTCGTCAAGATGAGGTGCCATACCATCAAGCATGTCCCCCGTTGCGACCAGGATGTGCGGATCGGTTTCTCTGATCAGAGATATAACTTTTTCAAGGCGGCTCCTCCCGACGATGAGGCCGAGGTGCAGATCCGAGATCTGGGTGATTCTTATAGGAGAGGATCCCGGTTTAAGTAACGGTGTGCGGATGGAAACATTTTCCACCCTCACCCTGGAATTCTCCACCAGCCCCCAGACCATTCCCGCAAGGATAATTACTGCAATTACTGCAAGGCTTGTCCGTAAGGGGATCAGGAACCTTGAAAATCCAGGTACCGGTAAGGCAAACATCCGGAGGGTGATGTTGTAAATATCCACGATAAGGCCCATGAAGAGAAACCAAAGTGCAGCGGCCATCCAGATATATGTTACGAGAGCCAGTAACCGGGCTGGAAGGAGCAGGTCCACTCGCTCAAGCATTCTGACGAAAATGGGACCCGTGACCATCAGCAGCATGAAAAGGGCAATTAGTAATAATCGTAAACCCGTCGGGCGAAAGGCAAAATAAACCTTCCCGAACAGATACAGGTTCATCCCGCCGTAGATCGAAAAGTAAACCAGTAGAAATATAGACATCAGTAATATCCCGATCCGCAAAAACAGTTAGTTCCGGCCATAAAAGATCCCTAAAAAACCTCGGCTTAAAAGTTGATGACTTCGCAAAAGTCATCAACGCGCCCATTGGGGGCGCCCAAATCAATGACTTGCATATTACTATTGCGCCCGAGCATGGGCGCCCGAATCCATAACATACAACGATAGTTGTGGATTCGTGAGGGAAGGGAAAATGACATTTTTCTCTTCCCGCAAAGTAAAAAGCCATGGATGGACTTTTTACGACACTAGCAGAGGCGACCATCAGTTATAATATATTTCCATAGGGAGGGTCCATCGTATTCAAATTGTAATATTACCTTTAGTATATTTCCCGTTACGGTCTCGATGGGAATTTGGCGGACAAGATGATCACGAACAAGCGCTTGCAAAAGTATCTCTGAATTCTTGACAGGAGCGTTTTTTCGGATATTCTTAGTAATAGTAACTATTACCAAAAAGGGATGCAAATGGAGAGAATGACCGAACAAAGAAGAGTAATCCTGGAGGAAATCAGGTCTCTTAAATCACACCCGACTGCTGATGAACTCTACAAACAGGTTCGCAAGCGGCTTCCCAGGATCAGTCTTGGAACTGTCTACAGAAACCTTGAAACCCTGGCCAGGAAAGGCACGGTCAGGAAGCTGGAAGTTGCCGGAACCCAGAAGAGGTTCGACGGAAGGATCGACCACCACTATCACTTGAAGTGTGAAAAATGTTCAAGGATTGAGGATATCGAGATCGAACCTCTCGATGTAATAAAAGAGCTGGAGAAAAAATTACCGGGTTACGTAATAACAAATTACAGGCTTGAGTTTGAGGGTCTGTGCCCCCAGTGCAGTAAGGCGGTGAAAAGCGACAAAGAATCCGGAGCTGACAATGACTGAGGAAATGAGGGGAAAACTCGATGAGCTGTACAGGCAATATAACAGGAGAGAGTACGTCTCACCCGATCCCCTGGAAGTGCTCTACAGCTATGATGATACGGCAGACAGGGAAATCGTCGCCTTGGTTGCTTCTTCACTTGCCTTCGGGAGAGTGGGTCAGATACTGAAAAAAATATTTTACGTTCTGGAAAAGATGCAGTCTCCTCCTGATTTCCTACGAAATTCTTCCCGCAAACAGTTGGAAAGAACCTTTGCGGATTTCAAACACAGGTGGGTCACCGGTACCGATCTGTCCGCGATGCTCCACGGCGCCGGTAAGCTTATTTCAAAGCACGGCTCTTTAGAAGGTGCCTTCAGTGAGCATGTAAAAAGTGGTCAACAAACTGCCCTTCCTGCCCTGAAAGGGTTTCTGAAAGATCTGCACAAAGCGTCTGGCAACAGCGGCCGGAACAGGCTCCTGCCGGATCCGGATGGGGGCAGCGCCTTGAAGAGGTTCAACCTGTTTTTGCGCTGGATGGTTCGCAGAGATGATGTAGATCCGGGAGGCTGGTCATGCATAGGGCCCGATATGCTTCTTGTGCCGCTGGATACACACATGCACAGTATCTGCCGGTATCTTGATCTGACAGACAGAAGGCAGGCTGATATGAAGACAGTGCTTCAGATAACGGACTCATTCAGGAAGGTTCATCCCCAGGACCCTGTTCGATACGATTTTGCCCTGACACGTCTGGGCATAAGGGAAGAGATAGATAAAAACAGCAAGTTGAAGAGGTTTTTTCATTAGGCGCGATTTAACAGGAGATGGGTACATAGTTGATGACTTCGCAAAAAGTCATTATAAGCGCCCATTAAGGGCGCCCAAATCAATGACTTGCATATTACCCTCGCGCCCGTGCATGGGCGCCCGGATCAATGACATAAACCTTGAGTCATTGATCCGTGAGGGAAGCGGAAACCGAGCTTTTCGCTTCCCGGGGAGCAAAAAGCCGCTCACGGACTTTTTGCGACAATAACAACAACTTGTGAGGAAAGTGAAAATGACACTTTTCGCTTTCCGCGGAGTAAAAAGCTACGGATGGACTTTTTACGACCCTATCATAATCGCACCTCGATCTTTACCACCTATGAAGGGAGGAACACAGAATGGCAGCACTGAAAGGAACTGTAACGGAAAAGAATATTATTACGGCTTTTGCGGGAGAGTCCCAGGCGAGGAACAGATACACCTATTTTGCCAGCCAGGCGAAAAAAGAGGGCTTCGTGCAGATAGCCCAGATCTTCGAAGAGACAGCAAATCAGGAGAAGGAACACGCCAAGCGGCTTTTCAAGCTCCTGGAGGGCGGTGAGGCTGAGGTGCAGGCGTCATTTCCTGCCGGTGTGATAGGGACAACGGCGCAGAACCTCAAGGAATCAGCATCTGGGGAAAATTATGAATGGACGGATATGTATCCATCCTTTGCCGAAACCGCAAAGAAGGAAGGCTTCAACAAGATTGCTGGTATTTTTACAGCAATTGCAGTCGCGGAAAAGCAGCACGAAAAACGCTACAATGAGCTTCGCGCAAATATCGAGGCCAATCGGGTATTCGCAAGGGACAATGACGCGACATGGCGATGCATAAATTGCGGTTACCTTTACGATGGCCGCGAAGCCCCTGAAAAGTGTCCGGCGTGTGACCACGGAAGAGATTATTTCGAACTTCTGGGAGAAAACTGGTAAACTTGTAGTAACTGAATTCAGAATTCAGAATTCAGAATTCTGGATTTCAACAGAAAGGGGAATTTTGGGATGGCTGAAAGAAACGAAGTATACAAATGTGATCTTTGCGGGAATATAGTGGAGGTGGTGTTCGGGGGGCCGGGCGAACTGGTCTGCTGCGGTGAGGCAATGAAACTCCTGGAGGAAAATACAGTAGATGCCGCCAGGGAAAAGCACGTCCCGGTTATCGAAAAGACGGATCAGGGGCTAAAAGTCACCGTTGGTAGTGTTCCTCATCCCATGGAGGAGAGTCACTATATAGTGTGGATCGAGCTTGTTGCGGACGGGATTTCCTACACTGAGTTCCTGAAGCCGGGAGATGCGCCGGAAGCGACTTTCCGTTTAGAGGCGGGGGAGTATACAGCCAGGGAATACTGCAACCTTCACGGGCACTGGAAGTCCTGATAGAAATACCTGAAATATGAGAGGAAAGGGCCCACTGGATGTGGGCCCTTTTTTTGCGGATTTCCTTGACAAATAAAGGTAATCAGGTATAGTAATACCTAATTACCTGATTGGAGGTTAATTTGCCCAGTATTTTTCGTATTTCAGAAGCTGCTTCCCTTGCGATGCACACCATGGTCTACCTGGATGCCAATCGAGGGCAAATTGCTTCTGCCAGGAAGATCGCGGGAAAACTCAGCGTATCTGAGGCCCACCTGGCGAAAGTACTCCAGAGGCTTACCAGGGCGGGTTACCTGAAATCTACCAGGGGGCCCAAAGGGGGCTTTATACTGAACGCGGACAGCAACGAAACTACCCTGCTGGAAATATACGAACTTATTGAGGGACCTTTGCCCAATAATTCGTGTCTTTTTTCCAGTGAGACATGCACCGGTAGCGATTGCATAATGGGAGGTTTTTTAGAGCAGATGAGCAGCCAGTTAAAGGATTATCTGTCTGAGACAACTATATCCAGCTACCCTAACCTGTACAGGAGAGTGACAAATGGCAGTTAGAACAATGGTACATATCGATGAAGAACTGTGTGACGGTTGTGGTCTCTGCATTCCAGGATGCGCGGAAGGCGCCCTTCAGATAGTGGATGGGAAGGCCAAACTGGTCAGCGATATATATTGCGATGGCCTGGGGGCCTGTCTGGGTGAATGTCCACTGGACGCCATAACAATGATAGAGCGAGAGGCCGAGGATTTCGATGAGGAGGCTGTGGGGCAACACATCAAGAACCTGACCGCGGCCGCTGATGAGACCGAACCAGTAAAAGAGGGTGTCGAAGAAAAGCCGGTAGAGGATCACCTCGGATGCCCCGGCAGTCTCTCCCAGTCTTTTGGCAAGGAGGATGCGACTGCAGCAGGCAGCGGCCATGAAGAGGCCGGAGAGATCTCATCGAGGTTGGGGAACTGGCCGGTCCAGATAGCTCTTGCGCCACCGGTTGCCCCGTACTTCGATGGTGCCGACCTGATGATAGCCGCGGACTGCGCGCCATTTGCATACGCGGAGTTTCACAGAAAGATGCTTGACGGTAAGGTAGTGCTTATAGGGTGTCCGAAACTGGATGATATGGAATTTTACCTCCAGAAACTGACCCAGATGTTTGCCGGTAACGATATTAAATCTGTGGAGGTTGTTTTCATGGAAGTTCCGTGCTGTTCCGGGATCGTGCAGGTCGTAGATCTTGCGCTGCAGCAGTGCGGTAAGGACATAGAGACCATTTACACTCGAGTGGGGATCAAGGGCGACCTGCTGGACAGGCAGATAAAAAGTGTCGGACACACAGAGGTTCCATCAGCCGGCGCCCCGGCATAAACTATACTGAAAGCAGGCGTGGATTGCTCCTTTTGTTTTCCTTTTGGCCAGCTGTTTTGTTAAAATACTTCGGTTCGAATGGTTCGAATCAACCTGAATAATGCAGTTACAGGAGGCGGAAGATGGATAGAAAAAAAGTTTACGGACCCCACGAGGCTGTTACCCTCGGAATCGAACTGGAAAACGCCGGCTACCACTTCTACACCAGGGTAGCGGATGCTTCCGTGGATTTCAGGGTAAAGGAACTTTTTACCAGTCTCGCAAATGCTGAACTGGAGCACATACGGGTGATCAAAGAGGAGATCGAACCAAAATTTACACCTGAGTGGTACCGCGAGGAAGACCAGCAGTTGATGGCCGAATACCTAAGGAAGATCGAAGAACAGCCTGTATTCCCAAGTCCTGACGATGCAGAGGATTTTGCGGCAGTTACAGGCAATATTGAGAGAGCCATAGACACAAGTATCGAGGCGGAAAAAAGGGCAATGGCCTACTTTGAGTATCTTCGGGATGCGACTTTAGACTCTTCGGGTCGTGAGGCCTTTGATAGGCTCTACAACGAGGAAGAAAAGCACCTTAAGCTTCTCACAGAGCTGAAAGCGAGCCTGTGATTTTATAAATTGCCCACGGTATCGGGAGGAAAAAATGTCGGATAAAAGGAGTGGTGTTGTTGAGGCCCTGCAGCTTGCAATAGAGACGGAGAAGAAGGGATACAGGTTCTACAGAATTGCTGCCAAGAGCACATCGGATCCCAAGGGAAAAGAGGTTTTCAACCAGCTCGCCCAGGACGAGATCGAGCATATGGGAGTCTTCACAACCCTGTACGCTTCATTGACAAATGACGAACCATGGCTGACTTACGAAGAGGCATTGGCAAAGTTCGGCGAGGCTAAACCGGATGAGGTGATCTTCCCTGATGAACCGATAGAGAGCCAGGAGGGTTTTGATGACCTCAAGGCCCTTAAAGAAGCCCTTGAGTTCGAGAAGAAGGCGGTACACTTCTACCAGGGGCAGGTCCAGAAGGTGACAGGTGAAACGGCCAAAGCCTTCTATGAGAAACTTGTTGAGATCGAAGAGGGACACGTAAAGATAATACAGGCAGAAATAGATTCCCTTGCTGGAACCGGCTTCTGGCTGGACTACCAGGAGATATCACTGGAGCACTAAAGCTGACTGAATATTTCCAGTTCCTCGGCACCCCCATATGTTGGTAAGGGTGCCGTTTTTTTTCCATCTTAATTGACATAAACCGAATTCATAATTATTACTCAGGGTGAATAGGTAAATTTAGTCCTCACACCTCAATCTATATCAGGGAGCAAATAAAAATGTTTTTAAGATTGTTTCTTCTATTCACTCTGGTGCCGGCCCTGGAACTATACCTTATAATGAAGGTAGGTCAGGCCATCGGCGCGTTCAATACACTCCTCATTATCATCTTCACGGGCATCCTGGGGGCATTCTACGCCAGGCAGCAGGGGGTAAGGGTAATGACCAACATCCACTGGGAGATGTCCGAAGGCAGGCTTCCCGGAGATGAATTGATCAACGGCGCAATGCTTCTGGTCGGCGGGGCGTTCCTCATCACCCCTGGTTTTTTAACGGACATAACAGGGTTCGCGCTGATATTCCCGTTAACGAGGGACATGATTAAGGGTTCAGTCACTGAGTTTATGCGCAGAAGAATAGAGCGGGGGGATGTAAGGATATATAAAGCGTAGTTGTAAGTAACGGAGTCCAAGATCCAAGGTCCAAGGACCAAAATCACTTTGGCAGTTTCAGAGTTCATTCTAAAGTTACTTGATACTGATCTTGGACTTTGGACCTTGGCTTTTGGATCATACACATCCAATCTCCAATTCACCAACAACTATCAACTTGATCTAAACAATACAGATCCATCTTCTCCAAGGACCTCGTCAACCTCGATAGATCCCCGGACCGAGTTGCCAATAACAACTCTTTCGGCAGCCTTCAGATCCTCCAGGTCCAGGTGCCCTTGGCAAGCTCCTGTTTCTTGCATATATTTTCCTCTCCAGATACCTGGAAGGAGTCCGCATGATACATCAGGAGTGGTCCAGCCTGATCCATCGTTGATGAAAAGATTGGTGAAAGTGCCTTCGGTGATATGACCCTCCGTATTAATCAAGAGGGTCTCGTTGAACCCCCTTTCCTTTCCCCTTGTGAATTCACTGTCGTAAAGCTTCCGCGATGTTGTCTTGTGGTAGAGAAGTTTGTCAGCAGGATCCACCCTCAGGGAGCTTAGCCCTACAGAGATCGGTCCTCCATCAGACAGGGGAAGGAGAGGTGATATATCCAATCCGAATTCACCCCTGCGGTTTAACCGAAGCCTGACTATGGCCGATTCCGGCAGCTTGTCCTCAAGAAAAAGCTCCAGTGCCAGATTTGCCTTTTCCCTTGAAAATGGAAACCCGAGAGCTTTTGAGGAGCTGTCCATCCGATCAAGATGATCCACAAGATACGTAAAACCGGAGTCTGGTTCAAGGAGTATGGTTTCCAGGATGCAGAATTCGTCACCTCCGGGCCTTAAGAACGCCGATTTCAGAAGAGTCTCTTCGTACTCACCTTCAGGTGACGAATCGTAGACGATCCCGCTTCCTATCCCCAGTTCCAGTGATCCGTCATCATCTGCCAGAATCGTCCTGATGGCTACGTTCAAAGTCAGATCCCCATCAGGCAGGAAGATACCGACGGCTCCTGTGTACGCCTTTCTGGGATTCTTTTCCAGCTCGGATATGATCTGCATGGCCCGCACCTTGGGAGCGCCGGTGACAGAGCCAGGTGGAAATGTCGCCTCCAGCACCTCACCTGCGGTTACCCCGGGCTGTACTTGAGCCCGCACACCGGTGGTCATCTGAAACAGGGTGTTTAAAGGTTCCACCCTGAAGGCATCGAAGACCTCAACACTGCCGGGAACAGATATCCTCCCAAGGTCGTTGCGCATGAGATCGGCGATCATGAGATTTTCCGCCCTGTCTTTCTCGCTTGTGCTTAAATTGCCCGCCGCCTCTGAATCCGTTTCAGGCAAACTGCCCCTTGCCATGGTCCCTTTCATGGGCCTGGTTTCGATCGCTTCCCCCTTTTTTCTGAGGAAGAGTTCAGGCGACTGTGTAATGAGTGAAGAGGAACCGAATCTGATAAACCCACCGTATGAAACGGGGTGGCTGTGACGAATATGTCTGTATATGGTAAAGGCCGGGCAGAGGGCTCGAGCGAGCATCCGGACAGTGTAATTAACCTGATAGACGTGGCCTTCCGCTATAAGGTCTCTTATGGTTTCAACAGCCTTGAAGAAATCGTCATAGGAAGTGTCCAGTATGATCTTCTCCCCATCGATAAGGGGGATATATGGAGATACACGTTCGATGAGCAGAGGCGCGTCTGTATAAGAGATCCGGTCATAAATGCCGAGGTTGATAAGTGGAAAGCCCTCAATCCGCTGCGGTTTCTGGTTTGGTGTCAGGGCGAGACCGGCTTCGTAGCTTATGAAACCCGCCACCGCATAGCCTGCTCCCAGTTTTTCATCCAGGGTGCGCAGACAGTCCTTTACATCTTCGGGATCATGGCAGGTTATAGTCTGTTGGGGATCATACAGCAGGAAAGATCTTCTGTTATCAGGGTCCCTGAGCTGGCTTTCAAGGAGGACAGTACCGTCATTTTCGAAATCTTTTTCGTTCAGCGGTCTGTCGATCTTTTCCCATTTGATCTCAACAGGCAATTTGCACGGCTCCTTGATCTGTGAATGTTGATGATTTCGCGAAAAGTCATCAACGCGCCCATTGGGGGCGCCCAAATCAATGACTTGCACCGCAAGTCCTTGATTTGTGAGGAAAGTGAAAATGACACTTTTCGCTTTCCGTGAAGTAAAAAGCCATGAATGGACTTTTTACGACCCTATCAGAGTTAAATTTCTTAAGGGAAGGAAAGAATATTACATAAACTGTTCTTGGGCAATTGTCATGTTGTTTTGAAATGATTGTACGCTTTAGTGAACTTCCAATTTGACCACTGTGTTATATTGCATTCCGGTAGTATGGAAAATTGGAAATTGTAAATTAAGTTAGAGGCTCTGGGCGTTAGGCTCTGGGCGCTGGGCTAACAAACAGCACCACAACCTTACCCTTCCTCTCCCCTGGTGGGAGAGGAAGCCTGCCGTTGTTAATAAACTTTGAACGGCAGGCGAGGAGAGGGGGATATCCTACCCCCTCCCCTTTGTCCCACCACGCCTCAGCGTGGTCAAGGGAGTGGTGAGAGTAAGTAACTCAATTTCCATTTTCCAATATCTAATTTCCACTAACAACGCATCACGACCTTGGAACCTGCCGTTCGACTTTGCTCACGGCCCTGAGCCTGTCGAAGGGGAACCTGGAACATGGAACTGAGCAATTAACATGAACGATCTGCTATACAAACTGGACGACAGACCCCCAGCGATAAAGAACCTCTTTTATTCCCTGCAGTGGCTTTTCATAGTTGTCCCTTTAATTACTGTTACGTCTAATCTCATGGCCCGCTTCCTGGGGATGGACCCGGTTAGCGCCACAGCTCTGTTCCAGAGGTTCCTCCTCGTGGTGGGTCTTGTGACCTCAATCCAGGTCCTTTTCGGGCACAGGTATCCTCTCCTGGACGGTCCCTCAGCGGCGCTGCTCCTGTCCGTTGCTGTGCTGGCCCGGGATGGAGCCGACGTTGTCTCGGGGGGGATGCTCTCGGGGGGGATCTTTCTGGCTGTTTTGGGAGGGTTCGGGCTCGTAAAAAAAGTGCAGGCTCTGTTCACGGACAAGGTTATCGGTGTGGTACTTCTGCTGATCTCCACTACACTGCTGCCCTTCCTCTTTCCCATGATTATAGGGGTAAATACCGAGCACCCTCACGGCGAGCCGTTGATCCTGTTTATTTCAGTCCTTCTTATGCTCCTGATAGTAATTCTCTCCCACTGGACGAAGGGTCTTGTCAGGAATCTTTCCATATTCATCGGTATAGTTGCGGGATTCGCAGTTATGGCGGTCCTGGGACGCGTCGATCTGACACCGGCCGCACAGCTTTCCTGGATAGCTGTGCCGGAGCCCTTCCTGGGACCAATGCCCAGGTTCACGATATCTGCCACAGTTTCCTTTATGTTGGCCTACATTGCCGTGCTTATTAACGGACTGGGCAGCTACTTTTCGGTAGCGGAAGTTGTAGGGGCCGAAGATATAGGACGACGAATTGAAAAAGGTGTGGCCCTCACCGGAGGTGGAGGGATCATCGCTGCGGTATTCGGTGTTGTTGGAACGGTGAGCTACTCCCTCAGCCCGGGGGTAATCCTGGTTACAAGAGTGGGCAGCAGGTGGCCCGTTCTGGGCTGCGGGATATTCCTGGTAATCCTGGCTTTTTTTCAGAAAGCCGGCGCCATTCTTGCCCTGGTACCTGATTCAGTAGTGGGTGCCGCTCTTTTCGTTATACTTGCTGCCCAAATTGGCGTTGGGATCTCTGTGCTGGTAAAGGACGGCAGGACTCTTTCCGTGAGGGACTATATCGTGGTCGGTCTGCCCCTTCTCCTGGGCACCTCCGCCTCCATGCTGCCGATGTCCTTTTTGAACCTCTTCGGACCTGGGGCAAGGTCCCTTCTGGGAAATGGATTGATAGTGGGTATTGTCCTGGTAATTCTTCTTGAGCATGTCGTACTTAGAAAGCCCGGGATCGAATAATCGGGCTTGTTCAATGTTTAACGTTCAACGTTCAAAGTTTAATATTACACTTGAACGTCGTAACTTCGATCTTTGGGAAGGAACAGAAAATTGAAAGCCATGCTTCTTGAAAAGACCGGGCCTGTTTCAGGTTCATCCCTCACAGGGAAGGATCTCCCTGATCCGGTACCGGGTCCGGGAGAGATATCAGTCAAGATCACCGCATGCGCCGTCTGCAGAACTGACCTGCATATTGTTGAAGGCGATCTTGACCTTCCCAGGCTTCCGGTCATACCAGGACATCAGATCGTAGGCAGGGTTGTGGCTGCTGGTAATGGGGTGGATCGCTACAGTGAGGGGGCGAGGGTTGGTATCGCATGGCTCAACTCCACCTGCGGGCACTGCAGATTCTGCCAGTCAGGATTGGAAAACCTCTGTCACGATGCCCGCTTTACAGGATTTCATACTGATGGTGGATATGCCGAAGCGGTGATCGTGCCGGCTGACTTCGCCTATCCTGTTCCTGATGATATTATCGATATAGAGGCAGCTCCACTGCTGTGCGCGGGTATAATCGGCTACAGGGCTTTGAAACTTTCGAACATTAAGTCGGGCGGTCGGCTCGGGCTTTACGGCTTCGGTGCTTCCGCTCACGTCACCATACAGGTAGCCAGGCACTTGGGATGTGAGGTGTACGTTTTTACCAGGGGGTCTGCGCACCGCAAACTGGCAGAAGACCTGGGGGCTGTCTGGACCGGTGGGCCGATGGACAGGCCAGATACGGAACTTGACGCATCCATTATTTTCGCGCCTGCAGGAGAGCTCGTTTTACCGGCTCTGGAAAACCTGGATAGAAACGGCGCCCTTATCCTTGCAGGCATTCACATGAGCCCCGTACCGGAAATGGAGTACGAGAAGCACCTTTACTACGAAAGGTACATCAGAAGTGTCACTGCAAGCACCAGGCTGGATGGAGAGGAGCTGTTGAAAATGGCACCTGAGATCCCCATCAGAACGCAGACGCAAACCTTCTCCCTTGATGAAGCGAACCTGGCCCTTACCCTTCTCAAGGAGGGTAAGATAAACGGTGCCGGTGTCCTCGTCCCCTGAATCCTTAAAGCATTATTGACCCGCCATCCACGGGCATGTAGGTGCCGGTCAGGAAGCGGGAATAATCCGAGGCATAGAACAGAACTGCTCCAGCAACGTCATCTGGCACACCGATGCGCCTTAAAGGAACGTGAGCGGCGTAACCGTCTTTTGCCTCCTGGGGCAGAAAAGAAGTAGCATCCGTTTCTGTAAGACCCGGGGCGACGGTATTTACGGTAATCCCCTTGGGACCGAACTCGTGAGCAAGGGACCTGGTGAAGGAATCCAGTCCCGCCTTGGCCGTCATGTGAGCGACGAATCCGTCACCGGGGGATTTGGAAAGACCGCTGCTGATATTCACTATCCGGCCATACTCTCTTGTAACCATTCCCGGAATAACAGCCTGGCAGCAGTTAAAAGATGCCTGGATCTCACCCGTCAACTTTGCCTCCATTTCCTCCCAGGTAAAATCCATAAAGGGTTTTATGGGAAAACCGATGCTGGCGTTGTTGACAAGGATATCCACCGGACCCAATGTTTTTTCCGCTTCCTTGACCATTTCCGCTACCTGTTTTGGATCACGGACGTCCGCCTTGACCGCAAATGCTTTACCACCGCCTGCATGGATCTTTTCCACAACATCGTTTGCGGCATCCGGACTTTGAAAGTAGTTTATAGCCACAGCAGCTCCTTTGTGAGCCAGCAATATGGCAGACGAAGCTCCTATACCCCTGCTTGCGCCTGTGACCAATGCAACCTTATCAGCGAGTATCATAAATTCCTCCTTTTCAAGTGATCTCTGATAAACAGTTTAACAGAGAATCAATGTTGATGGTTTCGTAAAAAGTCATCAACGCGCCCATTGAGGGGCGCCCAAATCGATGACTTGCGCAGCGAGTTATTGATTTGTGAGGAAAGAGAAAATGACATTTTTCTCTTTCCGTGGAGTAAAAAGCCGCGGATGGACTTTTTACGACCCTAACAATAATTTATATCAATGGGCTGTGCTTCCAGGTTTTACCTTGAGCAGACTTAAAGCTGCTATGCCTCCCGCGAAAGAAAAAGCTGCTATTAACATGAAGCTTGCGCCGTAGGTCCCGGTAAGATCCTTGATGTAGCCGGCAAGGGGTATGCTGATGAATACGCCGGCATTGAACATCGCGGTTAAAAGTCCAAAACCCAGACCGATCCTTTCAGGAGAGACTACTTCTCCTGCCATGGTGAATATGACAGGAGGTATTAATGAGATCCCCAGCCCCAGCAGAACTGTCCACAGGACCGCCCTCACAGGATCGAAAGCAACCAGCAAAATTGCTGCACCGCAGATGATGCTGCCGATTATCAGGGGACCAGCCCTCCATCCGAAACGGTCTGCAAGATAGCCGAAGACCGGGACAAGGGGAATGGAGAGTCCCATAGGCAGACTTCCCAGGAAGTTGGCCATTTCCGGCCCGAAGCCGCAGCTGGCAAAATAATCGATCCCGAAGGTGAAAAAGGAGAGTACCCCCATGTTGAAGAAGGTCCAAACCAGGGCAACAAGCCAGATATTTCTACCCAGAGATCTCAGTTCACTGGCTATGCGAAGGTCAGTCGGTCGCCGGCCGGTCTCGGGTGGCTGTTTGAATGCGATCAGGTATGCTGCAAGGGCGGTCAGGGAGAGTGCCCCGGCAATGGTGAATACAGATAATATGCCCCAGCTCCTTCCGGCCATTCCAAGGAGATTAAAGGAGATAATGGTGCCAAGGGGAACGGCTGTAGCGAAGATTCCCATTGCAAGCCCAAGCTCCTTTCCCAGGAACCGGCGAGTGATTATCTGTGGCGCTACTATAACAATAATGGTGCCACCTACTCCGGCAAGGAACCGCCCGAAAAAGAGATAGAGGGGTTTTAGAGGTATCATCAACAGGGTGCCCGCGCACAGAAGGATCAGGGAGCAAATGCCCACGATCCTGGGCCCCAGACGGTCCGCGAAATATCCACCCGGCAGAGCCAGGAAGATTCCGGGCAGGGTAATAAGACCCATCAGGGCACCCGCCTGGGTATGGCTCATGCCAAGTTCGTCCACCAGCATCCCCAGAACAGGAGGGATCATCTGCATGGTGACGGCAAAGGAAAAAACAGCAAAGTGGACCAGACCCAGTATCAACCAGCGGGATGTGTCTGTTTCTTTCTGAGGAGTGTGAATCTCCATAAATCCAGTGTATTGCGCGGGGTTGCAAAAAGATAGTTTGTTGTAGGATCGTGATGAGTGACGCGTAATTTAAGAGGCTCTGGGCTTTGGGCAATGGGCTCTGGGCTAACAAACAGCACCACAACCTTACTCTCCCTCTCCCCTGGTCACGCTTATGCGCGGTGTTCCACGTTCCAGGTTCAAAGTTACAATGATTCACCCTCTCCTAACCTCTCCCGTCAAGGGAGAGGGATAAACGCCCATACCCCGACACGCCGTTACTTCGTTACGGGTCAATCACCCCCACACTCCCTTACCCATAAACTCTGTGCTCTCTGCGTCCTCTGTGGTTCAAACCCAATTTCCAATGTTCTAATATCTAATGCTCCAATATCTAAATCTCTTTTCAAATCCGGTCTGTTCCGGTTACATTGATATCCATGACTGACAAAAAACAAAAAGCGCTGATAGAGATAGAGATAGAGGGAATAGGTACTGTTAAATCCGTTCCCGGTATCAATCTCAGGGGGGCTCTGAGGGGAGAGGGTGTATTCCTCGACGGCACCTGCGCTGACAGGGGAGAATGTGGCAGGTGTGTTGTAAGGGTCATTGAGGGTGATGTCGCTGCTCCCGAAAAATCAGAGTCCGGACTTCTTGGAAGGGAAGCTGTTTCTGCAGGCGATCGTCTGGCCTGCAGGATAATTCTCACAGGTAATCTCAAGATCGGTATTGACGATGAGAGGCTGCTTGAGCTTGACCGGACTGGCAGGTGGAAAGATACCTTCGGGTCCGTGCTCTGGCAGCCGGAGAAATTCATTCCGGAGGAAGATGGATATGGTTATGCGATAGACATGGGTACATCTTCTCTGGCCGCTGCACTGTACGATATGAGAACCGGGCGGCCGATGGATATTATTTCCGCCGCCAACCCCCTTATTCCATGGGGAGAAGATATTATCTCACGGCTCGTCGCCTATAATTCAGGAGACGATACCTCGTCGAAGATGCGTGCCACGCTGTGGAAAGCCATATCGGGCTTGCTGAAAAAACTCTGTTTCAGAAATGGTATTTCCGGGAGCAGCACTTTAAGAGCGGTGTTTGTAGGTAACACAGCAATACATCACATGGCCCTGGGGCTTGCAGTAAAAAGCCTTATGGAACCTCCCTTCGGTCCAGATCTGACTGAGATCAGGATCTGCTCCCCGTCCGACCTGGGGGTAGAATCCATATCCAACTTGCCGCCACAGCTGGTCTTTCCTCCGCCCATAGGAGGTTTCGTTGGCTCGGATGCTTCGGTCTCATTACAGGCTGCTCTTATACAGGGCAGGCCGACGGGAGCGATTATTGATATCGGGACAAATTGCGAGATCGCTGTATGGCAGGGCGAAAGGATACTGGTTACTTCTGCAGCGGCGGGCCCGGCTTTTGAGGGTGGCGAGATACACAATGGCATGAGAGCCGACACAGGAGCCATCTTTAGTGTTCGGTTAGGGAAGGATGAAGTAAGGGTACAGGTTGTTGGTGGCGGTAAACCCATTGGTATCTGTGGAACGGGCATTGTGGATGTTGTTTCCGAAATGGTGAGGCTGGGGTTGGTTGACAGGAGCGGGCTTGTTCAGAAAGACAGCCATCCCATGTTGGGTGAGGATGGCCTGATACTTGATGAATCGGGAAGTGTGATTTTTACTCCCGGGGACGTTGAAGCAGTACAGAAAGCCAAAGCTGCCTTATCGGCGGCCTTTGCGGTTCTTATGGCGAAGATGGACCTCGATGCAGTGAAGCTGGAAACAGTTTATGTTTCCGGGGCCTTCGGATCGATGCTTGACGTAAAAAGTGCCATGGGGATCGGATTACTTCCCAACCTACCCGAAGATCGTTATGCTCTGTCCGGAAACTCGGCCCTGGTGGGGGCATCCTGCTGTCTCCTGTCTTCTGATTTTCTGGATACGGTTCTGAAGCTTACGGGATCAGTTGAATTTGTTTCGATCGCGGACGAGGCGGATTTCGAGGGGATTTACATTGAAAATCTCTTTTTCAGATAGGGCCTGCGGCTGGTTTAGTAAGCCAGGGGTTGAAAGTTGAAAGTTTTTTGAATGGAAATTGGAAATTAAATGTATGTAAACGTCCTACGCCCTACGCCCTTCGCACTATGATTACACGCTGCCAATGGGCAAAAAGCGAGTTAATGATCCAGTATCACGACACGGAATGGGGAGTGCCCGTTCACGATGACGGGAAGCTCTTCGAGTTCCTGACACTGGATGCCTTTCAGGCCGGACTCTCCTGGGAGATAATATTGAAGAAGCGGGAGAATTTCAGAAAGGCCCTGGACAACTTTGATCCGGAAAAAATATCCCGCTATACAGCAGGAAAAGTTGAGAAGTTGATGCAGGATGCCGGGATCGTCCGCAACAGGTTGAAGATAGAGTCCACAGTCTCCAATGCCGCGGCTTTCCTCAATGTCCAGAGAGAGTTCGGGAGTTTTGAAACCTACATCTGGGACTTCGTAGACAAAGAGCCCATCGTTAATACCTTCAAGACGCTGGATGAGATCCCCCCAAGCACACCTGAGTCGGATGTCATGAGTAAAGACCTTAAAAAGAGAGGATTCAGATTCGTGGGATCGACTATATGTTATGCTTTTATGCAGGCTGCAGGCATGGTGAACGACCACACTCTTGACTGTTTCCGATACAGGGAACTGTCACCCTGAGCTGGAATTGCCTTATGAAGACACTTTTAATTAGCACACACTATTAGCAATGAAGCATCTGGTTTCTGGCGATATATACAGGACTCCTCAACGAAAGATCTCCGGGCTCGCCAGGATCTTTCCCAACCTCGTTATGTATAGCGCCTTCCTGGGTATCATTTTCAGATCGTCGAACAAGGCAAAAAAGGGTCTTTACGACAGCAAAGCCTGGGCGGACAGCAGCCTCAGAGTACTCCAGGCCCTTGAGTCGGTGGGCGTGGATATTACAGTTGAGGGCCTCGATATCCTCAGGAAACTGGATTCCCCCTGTGTATTTATAGGGAACCATATGAGTACCCTGGAGACCATGGTGCTCCCGGGCATAATTCAATCCTTCCTTGAAGTAACCTTCGTAGTCAAGGAAAGCCTGGTTCAGTATCCAGTTTTCAAGCACGTGATGAGGAGCAGGGATCCGGTCCTTGTCGGCAGGGTAAATCCAAGAGAGGACCTGAAAGCAGTCCTGGAAGGGGGGAAGGAGAAGCTCCGTGGCGGCATATCAATGATTATTTTTCCCCAGACTACTCGGAGCCTGGGCCTCGACCTTGAACAATTCAACACTATCGGGGTAAAGCTGGCAAGGCGTGCCCAGGTGCCGGTTGTCCCGGTTGCCCTGAAGACAGATGCGTGGGGTATCGGGAGGATAGTCAAGGAGTTCGGCAGGATAGACCTGTCGAAAAGAGTCCGGTTTGCCTTTGGTGAACCTGTAACAATCAGCGGAAGCGGTAGAGAAGAACACGAATCTGTAATTGAATATATTTCAGGCAAGCTGAAGGAGTGGAGTTGATATGGTGAAATTGAGCGACATACCAGAACCAAAACGTTCGTATCTGGCCACTCTGGAATGTCCGGAATTTGAAACGACACCCTGGGCCAGGAGCCCGGACCTGAAGGATGCCAGGATATCCATAATATCTACAGCCGGAATTCACCCACCAGGTGATCCCGACTTTGGGAAAGACTCTGCCGATTACCGTATTATCCCTGAAGGTGTTAAAGGCAGCGACCTTGTGATGTCCCACATCTCTCCCAATTTCGACCGGACGGGATTCGCTCAGGACATTAACGTCATATTCCCCATTGATCGGTTAAATGAACTGGTGGAAGGTGGCGTTGCCCGAGGCGTTGGGAATAACCACTTCTCCTTTATGGGAGCCACCGATCCCAGAGACATGGAGCAGCAGGCCCGCAAGTTGGCCGGATTGCTTAAAGGAGATTCGATTGATGCTGTCATCCTGGTTCCTGTCTGACCTAACTGCACGCGCGCCGTGGGCGGGCTTGCGCATTACCTGGAAGAGGAAGGTGTAGCGACAACCCAGATCAGCTTGATACGGGAGCATACCGAAATAATAAGGCCACCCCGGGCTTTGTGGGTGCCCTTCGAACTGGGCCGTCCCCTTGGTCTTCCCGACGACCCTGCTCTTCAGACCAGAGTGCTTGTAGCTGCCCTGAAGCTCCTGGAGGCGGAGAAGGGCCCTGTTCTGGAGGATTTCGTAGAGTAGTAGATATTTGAAATTGGAGAATGGAAATTGGAAAATGGAGATTGGATTGTTTACCTTCACCCCTCCCTTGACCACGCTGAGGCGTGGTGGGGCAAGGGGAGGGTGGTAGGATATCCTCCTCTCCTCGCCTGCCGTTCAATGTTTTTCAACAACGGCAGGCTTCCTCTCTCCTTCGGCGTTGCTCAGGACCTTGAGCCTGTCGAAAGGCCACCAGGCGCCTTCGCATAAAGCTACGTCGTCCCAAGGGGGAGAGGAAGAATTAGGTTGTGGTGCTGTTTGTTAACCCAGAGCCCATTGCCCAAAGCCCAGAGCCTCTTAAATTACGCATCACTCATCACGTTGGACCTTGGACAGTTCAAACACTACTTCATACTTCTGATCCTTACCTCGATATCCCTGGTATCCTTCAGTAGTTCAACGATCTTTGAAGTGTCTGTCTCTCCAAAATGATATGGATAGAGTATTGTCGGCCGGAATGCCTTTGCCGCGTCAGCAACCATCTCCGGTGTCATTGTATAAGGCAGATTCATGGGCAGAAAAGCGATATCGATGTCTTTTAAGGCCTTCATCTCCGGTACGTTCTCGGTGTCGCCTGCAACATAAACTTTCTTGTCGCCGAAGGTGATAATATATCCGTTGCCGTTGCCTTCAGGATGAAATGGAACTCCCTCGCTCCTCATATGGACCAGATTGTAGGCTGGGACAGCCTCTACGGTCAGGCCCGCGATCTCCATTCTGTCCCCGTTCTTCATCACTTTGCCGCTTCCTAATTTATCAGCGGCTGCCTGGTTGAGTATGAACCCTGTCTTATCGGTTCGGATCTTTTCCAGCGCAGATAAGTCCAGATGATCTCGATGTTCATGAGTTATAAAGATTACATCGGCCTTCGGTAGAGAGGTATAATCCGTGAGCTTGCTATAGGGATCGATGTGAATCACTTTTTTCCCGAACTCGAAAATCAGGGTTCCGTGTCCAACAAAGGTTATGGTCAGGTTCCCCTCTGACGTTTTGATGATATCTTTTTCCATGGCTTGTGAGGGTGAAGTGAACGTTGCCAGTATGAAACAACTACTTAGAAGTAGAATGAACCATTTCATTTTGTACCTCCAGGTTAGGGCAGAATCCAGAAGTCAGTAGTCAGAATAAATAAACTGGAAACGAGAAATCAGAAACCTTGATTAATCACCGATCACAAGTCACGCATAACGCGTTACTCATTACGCATCACGCGTCATGATTTTGGATCTTGGACATCGGACGTTGGGCGCTGACCTACTCACTATTGCCACATATGCCAGATGTAGCCTACGGTTAATTCAGTGGTATCAGTATTATATTTTAGATTATCGAAATTCCACTTGCCGTCGAAGGAATGGGTCCTCAGGGCAACCTGGATCACACCAAAATAGGCCATTCTGAAATCAGCGCCGAAAGCAAATGAGACCCCAGTTCCAGTGACCTCGTCAGGGAAAAAATCCCAGCCGATGTTATGTGATGTCAGATAAAAAGCAGCCCATGGAGACCAGCCATTGTTGTATACGGACATAAGATCGATCTTGGGTCCTATACCTAAAATCGAATAGTTAAGCTTAAAATAGGAACTCTCTTCGATGGCAGCGATGCTGGAGAGCACAACATCAAGGGAGATGTTTTCATTGAATCTGTAACCACCGTTGAAAATAAGACCGAACCCGCTTGTACTTCCTATGAACGGTTGTTCGCTTTCAATACCTGCTATATCCAGCCCAAAACCATAGTACAGGGATCCCGAATGTGCAGGAGATGCCACGGCTATAAGTAAAATCATCAGTATAACGACCGCTGGAGTATTTCTATGCATCTCAGACCTCCTTATGGGAAGTAATTTACAAAATGAAAAGTACATAAAAGTATATCAGGGTGTAAAGTTTCTGAGGGCTTTTTCCAGAGTTGTCATGTTTTCGATAGAGGATTCAAGTTGAGACGTCTCCTCAGCTATATTTTCAGCATGGTTTTTTCTGTGCTCGATCACGGCCTCAATTGCACCGTGAGTGGCCGAGATGGTCTCGGAAAGTCCGTCGTCCAGATCGGATATGAATTTTCTGAAGGCGTGATCCAGGTTCTGGAGCGTGGCCCACCTCAGATTCTCCACGTTGTGAATGACCAGATCCTCCAGGTGTTCCATGAGGCGCTTCAGTATCAATGATCTCTTTAATCCGGCAGGTAGTATCCAGTCGAAAAGACCTGAATGAAGGGGGTTAAGGGATGAGCTCCATTTGTGGGTTACCCAATAGGGCTGTCTTGCGGCTTCGAAGGAACCTTCGCTTTCTGGTGCCTGGTAGGGGATCTCAAAAAGTTCAGCAGCCCCTTTACTTACGGCCTCGATGAGTTCATCTGCTCTTGTCTGATGCGGTTTCAGGATCCGGGCCACGTGTTCGTCAAACTCTGCCATGACCTCACCAAGCTCGTGTTCGAAGAAGCCGGGAATTGTTTCAGTGAGAGCCTCACGAGCCTGCTTGTCAATGGACTCACCACTTTTTGATGTGGCGGTGGCTTCAAGGAGCACACTCTCGAAATGAACCGCGGCTTTATTCCTCAGGGTTGCCGATTGCCGCTCCAGAAACTCCACGGTCCTCTTCCTGTCGCCCGTCAGAAGATCTCCTGCCGAAAGTCTCTGTCTCTCGGCCTCCCTTATCTTCTCTTCAAGAAGGGACAATCGCTCGCCCAGGCTCTCGATCGGAATCTGCAGTGAGCGTGACGTGAGGTTAAGCTGCATAAGCACCTGGGCGGTTATATCCGCGCCCTTCTTTGCCAGGGCCTCGGCGAGGACCCTGGCCTTTTCGTTTACCAGGAAATCAACCAGATGTGCTCTGACCCCCTCAATACCGCTCGTTTCAAGAAGCTCCTGATCTTCATTCTGCTTTGCCTCAAGGGCATTAAGCGCTGAAAGAGGGAATATGGGAGCGTTTTCAGGGATCATGGCCTGTTCTGTCAGCACTCCTTTGAAAAAGGCAAGCGCAGTTTCCCTGTCCTGGTCTCTCAGGTAGTCTGTCTTGTTGAAGATAAAGAAGAGATGGGAGACCTTCGTGGCTACTTCACGCAGAAAATCGATTTCGACTTCGGTCACTGGCGGATCAGCAGAAACGAGAAAAAGAGCAGCATCACACTGGGGCAGAAAGTTCAGGGTTGTCACGGTATTGTGCTGGTAGGTAGAGCCGATACCGGGTGTGTCGATGAGAACGAGCCCCCCTGAAAGGAGCTTTGAGGGATGAAATACCTCCGCCTGAAGCACTTTCTTGGCGTTTTTCGGATTTGATTCTTCAGTGACGAACCTGTTCAGATAATCCGTGAGGCCGTTTTCTTCATCGGGTATGAATTCCTCCGGCGGCCTGTCGTCCTCGAACATAATACGGATCTTTTGCTCCGGACCCCAGCGAATAAACGTGGGTATGGCTGTTAGCGGCACCACTGAGGCAGGCAGGATCTCTTCACCCAAAAGGGCGTTAAGTAATGTGCTTTTCCCTCTCTTGAACTGACCTAGAACAGCAAGGTGAAAGTGCTCAGCCTCAAGGCGGTTTTCAAGCAGTCTTAATTTTTCAATGTTGGTTGTTAGTTCAGGCCCGAGATTCTCGAGAAGGTGGATAGTCTGTGCCAGAAGTCCCCCCAAATTACCGGCAGAATGAGCCTTTCCCTCTTGTGAAGAGTTGCTGTTGTTTCTTTCGGCCTTCGGATCTGTCAAAAAAACTCCTTCTACAACCGTTCAACTGGTGACAATTCACCGGGGTCAGAGCACTTTTGATTATTTTTGGCATGATACATCCTCATACCGGTGCATGGCAAGGAACCAGGGGTAATATATAAAATCGGAGGAAATTAGGGGTCTACCATTGGATTTTGTCAGGTGACAGTCACTCCCTGCTGGTAGTATGATGGTTTTTGGCGGGGGTGTGGCTCTTGGGGTTGGTGGCCTTTTTG
>SDBU01000769.1_pt1 | contig 45899 bp, 84 predicted proteins | sample 2277071 | NCBI WGS metagenome assembly SDBU01 (sample SAMN10397929, study PRJNA504765) | marine sediment metagenome | isolation source: marine sediment core GS08_GC12, 126 cmbsf | place: Arctic Ocean: Gakkel Ridge, Loki's castle | collected 2008
GGGTATCCTTGAAATAAACATTTCTAAAATCTGTGCTAAGGCAATTAAAAAAGAATTGGATAAGTTGGAAAATGCCATATAAAGATAAAGAAAAAGAGAAAGAGTGTAAGAAAAAATATCAACAAAGACCAGAAGTAAAAGCAAAGGCGAGAGAATATTATCAAGAAAATAAAGAATATTATAGAGAATACAACAAAAAATATCAACAAGAGAATAAGGATAAGCTTAGAGAAAGGGCGAAAAAACATTATCAAGAAAATAAAGAAAAATTAAATTTAAAGACAAAAAAATATTATCAAGAAAATAAACAAAAACTTCTCAAACAACAAGGAGAATATTACAAAAATAATACAGAACATGTAAAAAATAAAAGTAGAGAATATTCTAAAAATAATAGAGGAAAAATAAATAAAAGAGCCAGAAAATATAGCAAAAAGAAAAGAAAAACAGATAAAAATTATAATATTAAAATTAGAATAAGATGTTTATTTAGGATGGCATTAAAAACTTATACTAAAACAGGAAAAATATATTCTTGTAAAAAATATGGAATAGACTGGAAAAAAGTAATTGAACATCTCAAACCCTTTCCAAAAAATATTTCTAAATATCATATAGACCACATAAAACCATTATGTAGCTTTGATTTAGAAAATCCTGAAGAAATTAAAATCGCCTTTGCCCCAGAAAACCATCAGTGGTTATTAGCAGAAGAGAATATGATTAAAGGTGGGGATATAAATAACAGAAACATTTAAAAATACTAAAATATTAAAATATGAATGAGAACCATTACTGTAGATGAAGATGTTTGGAGAGAATTAAATAAAGCAAAATACGATTTAAACCTACCTACCATCTCTGAAGTTATAGTAAGATTACTTAAAATAGCAAAAAAAATTCAAGATGGAAGAAAAAAAATCTAAAGTCTATATAGAAAAAGCTGGAAATTTAACTAAAGATGGAATTAAAGCTATTGAAGAAGTTGTAGGTATAGAGAAAAAATCTAAAGAAAAAGAATTGCCAATAAATTTTATGGCAAATGAATTTATGGATCAGCAATTAACTACTTTAAATAAATCTAAGGAGGAGAAAAATGATGATGCCACCAATGGGTCCACCAACTGAGAGATCATGGGAAGAGTTTGTAGATGAATTAAAAATTCAGATAGCAAATACAGAGAAATCTTTGTTAATGGCGAAAGCTCAGTTGAAAGAAGCCGAATCTCATGTTGAGAAAAAAGATTAAATCATACACTTAATATATTAAAATGAAAATATATTGTATATTAAATGATTCAGTCCCTTATGGAAGTATTTTAGAGCAACCACTTTGTGATAAAGGGTTTACTAAATTAACTCAAATAAGCCACTGTTTTACAAATACTTCAATCATAGCAATGCTTACTGGAAAATTGCCGTCTGATTTAGAAAAGGGAGGAATTGGATATCAAACTGAAAATGAACATAAACCTAATGGTATTATTGATTATTCCTGGAAAGATAAATTATTAATATCTGAATTAAATAAAAAAAATTGGGGGATTAATTTCCATAACTGTCATTGGTTTTATGAAACAATATGTGATGAACCATTTATCAAAAAAACAAGCTCTTTTCTAATGGTAAAAGAGGAAGGAAAATATAAAGAAACAAAAGAATATTTTAAAACTATGTTACAAGACTCAACAGAAACCAGCGAGTTTTATAAAAATGAGAAAAAATTTATTAAACAATTTCAAAAATCTTCACAACGAGATGAATTTTATCTTATTAAAAATATGCAATATCATTTAGCATTAGCTATTAAAACAGATAAACTTGATTCATTAAAAAGAATTCAGACAGTATTAGATTATTTTGATTTTGATGAACCAGATTCTTTATTTTGGATATTTTCAGATCATCATAATCACCCAGAGATAGACGAATTATGCAAATGTCCAAGTTTTTTAACCACTGTCTTTGTGAAGGATAATAGACAAAAACCTTTAAAATTAAATTCAGACATAATTTCTATTTCAGATTTTTATGATATTTTTAAAAATGGTTACAACACCTTAGACGAAAACCGCATTTATTTTGTAGAAGATGGTAGATTTAATGTTGATCCTCTAAATTCAACTACCGCAGTGGCTTGCAGATTTTTGGATAAGAATCGTATATTACAAGTTAGTTATTTTCGACCAACAAATAAATATTATGGATTTGTTTATGATATAAACATGAAGAAGATACAAGAATGTATTCCAAGAGATAACACTCTTGCGGATGCTTTAAAAGGGAGGTTTGAATGGGTGAAATAAAAATTTATATGAATACACCTAATCTTGATAACATTGGTTTTGATAATTCCGATTCTAAAACCAATGGAGAATATTCATTAATTCTCCAGATAATAAGATCTGGAGATATAGTATTTGATGTCGGTGCAAATAAGGGTGAATGGAGCAAGAATGTTCTCTTAAATGTTTCCTCGGTGAACATATACTCATTTGAGCCAGTTGCTAGTGTGTTTGATGTATTGAAAGATAACCTTAGTGATTCAGAAGCATCTCTGCATAATATTGCAATATCAGATAGTGATGGAAAGAAAAGATTTTTTTACTACAATCAGAATTCAGAATTGAGTACTTTCTACCGTCGTGCTTCTAGTGTTGAGCAAGAGTTAGATATAAAACCAATTCAAGTTATGGTTCAAACTAAGACATTAGATTTGTTTTGTAAAGAGCAATTAATATCACATATTGATTTCTTGAAGATTGATACTGAAGGGGCAGAACTTGATGTTTTACAGGGGGCAGTTGAACTTCTTCAGGGACATAAGATTAAAACAATTCAATTTGAGTATGGAGATACATATTCAGATGTTGGCATAACATTACGACAGGTATGTCAACTTTTGTCATCGTATGGATACACCATATTTCGCATATTTGCCAATGGACTTATTCATATTAAAAATTGGAATGATTCATTGGAAAACAATCGTTATTCAAACTATCTTGCGGTTTCTTCAGAGAGGATTAATGATTATGGACCAATGGAGGGCTTTACTTGAATGGGTGAAATAAAAATGGACATAATTGAATACACAGATAACGAAATCCGAAAGAATCTCGCACTTTTAGAAACCCATTTGAAGCAGGCTCCATTCAGTGATAAATTATTTTGTGAAGAGTGCATAAATAAACATATATTAATTTTAGAAGGTCTTGCTGAAGAAGGAATAACTGCATGTCTTGACTGTGACCCAAAAAAATATGAGATTTTAATAAAATTCCTAAATCAAATTAAAGATCAAGATTATCCAAAACAAGGAATAGAATTAGCAAAACAAACTAGAAGATTAAGAAAGAATTTTGTTCCCTGTGATGGAGATAATACTGGAATGAAAGATAGGGATGATATAAATGAAAAAATAAAAGAATTAGAAGAAGAGAGAAAATTAGCTAAAGATAATCCATCTCAAGATAGATTAGATTATGGAATTTATTTATTAAATTGGATACTTAGGGGGAAGAAATGCAATGACTAAATATTTATGGCAATCAACTTCGAAAAATATATCTACAGGATACGGGATTTTATCAAATAATATAGTTGAGAGACTAATTAAGAAAGGTATTGATATAAGACTTTTAGGAATGCAAAACTTAGGTTCTCAAAAAGAAGAATGGAATCTACCTATGTTGGATGATATTTATGGGTCAGATGCTATACAATTTTATTCAAAACTTTATGGAATAAATTATGTAATTAGTGTAATAGACCATTTTGTTCCACCTTACCATTATCTTCCGGGATTATTAAAAAGTTTAAAAGTTGGACACATAGCACATATCACTGTCAATTCTCTTCCATTAAGCCCAATGCTTTATGATAAAATCAAAGACGCTGATTTTTTGGTGGCTCCAAGCAAATTTGTTGAGAAAGCTTTGAATGATGCAGGTCTTGATAATAAAAACAAGATTTTTTATATTCCCCATGGAGTTAATACGAATATTTTCAAGCCTCTTCAAAAAGAAGAAATAGAGAAACATAAAGCAATGATGAATTATCAAAACAAATTCGTCTGGCTTACTATCGCAACAAATACAGGTACTGAAAAAAACTGGCAGGGACTGTTTTATGCTTACAAGATTTTTCTTGCACAAAATCCAAAGGCAAAAGAAGATACCATCTTGCATTGTCATACGAGCTTCCATTATCCTGGTGGTTATGATTTAGAATTACTCGCGAAAATGTATGGTATAACAGATAATCTTAGGTTTATCTCAGGAATTAGTTTGAATGCTGGAACACCCCCAGAAGAAATGGTTAAAATTTATAATGTAGCTGATTGTTATATTTCAGCGACTATGGGAGAAAGTTTTGGTTTACCAGCACTCGAGGCCATGTCCTGTGGGACTCCTTGTATTGTTCCTAACCATACAACTGGCCCTGAGTTAGTAGGAGAATCCAAGACAGGACTTTTGATTGATTTATTACGGATGCGAAATGGTGACTATTTCGGATGGACTGGACCAACGATTTCAGATAAGTGGTTGATTGACCCCGTTGATATGGCAGACCAGATGACCAAGATTTATAAGGATAAAAAGTTGAGGGAAGAGTTTTCAAAAAATGCTGTTAAGTTTGCTCAAGGCTTTGATTGGGAAAAGTGCATAATTCCAAAATGGTTAGAATTCTTCAAACATGTTGAAAGTTATATACCTGAAGTAGATTATGCAGAAAAGAAGCTAGGGATTTAAAATGAAAAAAGTAGCATTAATTATTGGAATTGGAGGCCAAGATGGTTCTTACTTGGCTGAATTATTATTATCTAAAGGATACTTAGTTAGAGGCATAGTTAGAAGAGCAAGTTATCCAAATACAAAAAGAATAGACCACTTGGATATTTATCCTGAAACTCCAGATTCCCCTTTTTATTTGAGGTATGCGGATTTATCCGATATGATAAGCATAATTAATGTTTTAAAAGAATTTCAACCAGATGAAATTTACAACCTGGGAGCCCAAAGCCATGTGGGAATCAGTTTTGATAATCCAGAAAGTACAATTAATTTCAATGCTTTAGGACCTCTTAGGATTTTAGAGGCAATAAGGGCATTGGGATTAAAAAGTAAATATTATCAGGCGTCTTCGTCAGAGATGTTTGGTATATCTCCCCCACCTCAAAACGAGGAAACTCCAATGCTACCGCAAAGTCCGTATGGAATAGCAAAACTTACAGCATATCATTTGACAAAAATGTATAGAAATGCTTACGGAATATTTGCTTCAAATGGAATACTTTTTAATCACGAAAGTGATCGTAGAGGGCTTAATTTTGTTACGAGAAAGATAACATTGGGGGTAGCTAAAATTTTAGTTGGCGAGGAGAAAAAACTTGTTTTAGGAAACTTGGACGCTAAAAGGGATTGGGGATATTCTAAGGAATATGTTGAAGTTATGTGGAGGATATTACAACATCATGAACCTGATGATTTTGTCATATCTACAGAAGAAGCATATACGATAAGGGAATTTGTAGAAGAAGTGTTTAATTTGTTAGAACTTAATTGGAGAGATTATGTGGAGATTTCCGATAGATATAAGAGACCTGCGGATGTTCCATCATTGCTTGGAGATTCTTCAAAGGCAAAAAGAATTCTTGGTTGGAAACCAAAAACCAAATTTAAAGAAATAGCCAAGATGATGTTAGCAAGCGATTTAAAAGAGAAATTAAATCTACCAGATGAAACAGAGGATAATATTATAAATAAAGCAAAGCAGATAGCAAAGATGTTAAAATGAGATGGAATGAACCCAAGTTTGGAGCAAGAGAAAAAGAATTAGTAAATGAAGTTCTTGATTCAGGTTATGTTTCAGAAGGTTCTATGACTAACGAGCTTAAAGAAAAATTAGCAAAAATAGTCGGATGTAAATACATTATAATGACAACAAGTTGTACTGCAGCTCTTTATTTAGCAATAGAAGCTGACAAAAGAATAAGAAATTATTCATGCGGACAAGTAATGATCCCTGATTTAACCTGTGTGGGAACAAAAAATGCAGTAGAATTGGCTAATTTAAAACCTGTTTATTGTGATGTTGATAGAATTAGATTTAATGATTTATACTTAAAGTCTTCAATAGGTATTAAAATAGTAATTCCTGTTAATATTCTTGGAAGATCTATTAGCCCTTATGTTATAAATGAAAGCAAAGGACATACTGTAATTTGTGATAATGCTGGATGTTTAGGGTCAGATGTACCAATAGGAAAAGTTGGGTGTTATTCTCTTCAGGCAAATAAAATAATTTCATGTGGACAAGGAGGATTTTGTGCAACTAATAATAAAAAATATGCAGATGAGATTAGAAAATTAAAAGATTTTGGCAGAGAAAATAAAGAACAAAATAATACAGAGGGATTTAATTTTAAATTTAATGATATACTTGCAGCAGTTGTATTAGGGCAGTTAGAAAAATTGAATGAAAGAAGAAAGTTATTGACAACACAATATTTTAACTATCAATTAGCATTGGAAGATTTTGGGAAATTTATTCATTTTTCAAAATGTGAAATCCCTTTGTGGATTGAATTTATTACAGAAAAAAGAGATGAATTATTTGATTATTTAGTAAGTAAAAATATTCAATGCAGAAAACCCTGGGAGGCAATAACAGGACTTCCAAACGCAAAGTATTATTCAGATAATGCAATTTGGTTGCCTAATGGTCCATGCATAACAGACACCGATATAAAATATATTTGTAAACAAATTAAACAATTTTATGAAAATGAATAACACACCAATTGAAGGAAAAGATGAAATAAAAACAATAGTGTATTATCCAACAGATGTAGATAAACAAATCATAACTGGATTGTGTAATGAGATAATTGATATGCTTGAACCTCTAAGGATAGAACAGAAAGCATTTTTGTTAGCGCAATTAGTTGGCTCATTTGAAGATGTTTCAGGAATTAAGTTTCAAGCAATAATGGAGAATTATGAAAATGATTAAATTACATATTGGTTGTGGAAAAAGAAATTTTGGCAAGGACTGGATACATATTGATGGTGGTGACTATCCTCATCTACATTCGCATGATATAACAAACCTGCCATTTGAAGAAGAGAGTGTGGATTTAATATATGCATCTCATGTATTGGAATATTTTAACAGGGAAGAAGTCGTTGATGTATTAAAAGAATGGAGAAGAGTCTTGAAGCCAAAAGGAATAATTAGGTTGGCTGTCCCTGATTTTGAAATAATAACAAAATTATATACTCTGTATAAATATCCTCTTGATGCTTTCTTAGGACCATTGTATGGATCCATGAAAATGGCCAGCAAAACAATTTATCATAAAACAACTTATGATTTTGAAGGATTAAAGAGATTATTAGAAGAGATTGGTTTTCATAATATAAGAAGATATGATTGGAGAAAAACAGAACATTCTCAATTTGATGATCATTCGCAGGCTTATATTCCACATATGGACAAAGAAAAAGGAATTTTAATTAGTTTAAATATTGAGGCAGAAAAATGATGGAAAAAATATATTCAAAAGTAGAACTAGGCATTTTATTACATATTGTCAATAGGAAAAATGAAATTACATCTCAAAGACAGGATTTAAGTCCCACAAAAGAATTTTTGCAAGTAGCTTGCTTTAGAATAGATAAAGGAAAAACATTCAAGCCACACAAACACCTAAAACAAATAAAAACAACAGACATAACCCAAGAATCTTGGATAGTTATTCAGGGAAAAGTAAAAACAATATTATATGATTTAGATGATAAAATAATTAAACAAGTTATTTTAAAACAAGGCGACTCTTCAATAACTTTTAAAGGTGGACACACTTATGAATCCTTAGAAGATAATACAATAGTTTATGAATATAAGACAGGTCCTTATAATGGTCAAGAAAAGGATAAGATGTTTATCTGAGAGTGGTTGTAGAATCGCTTGTATGCGTTTAAATTATATACTTCTATATATATCGTAAGGTTTAAATAGTATAATTCTATATAATTGCATGGCAAAGCCAACTATTCCAGCGCAAATAGGTGAATCAGAGATATTAAAATTAATAAGAAAAAATCAGCCTGTTTCTATACATGCTTTATACAAATTATCCCCTTATGGAAGTTATTCAGGAATGTGGGATTGTATTCAAAGATTAGAAAAAAAAGGATTGGTTGTGGTGGAAAAAGTAAAGGTTGATAAGTATGTTAAATTAGTTAAAATGAAAGGAGATGAAAATGAATAAAGAAACATCTTATACTGCAGCTAGTAGTTTGCCATTGAAAATATTATTAGATAAGGAGCTTGTTGAAAGCATACAAAAAAACAAGAAGATTTTGCCAAGGCATATACAATTAAATCCAATAAATGCCTGCACTCAAAACTGTTCTTGGTGCAGTTGTAGTAATAGGGATAAAACTTTAGAAATGGGTTTTGTGAAGATACTGAATCTGATGATAAAATTTAAAAAATTAGGAACTAAATCAGTTACTATAACAGGAGGAGGTGAGCCATTAATTCATCCAAAAATAAATGATATTCTTCATGGAATCTATAATTTAGGAATCGATATTGGATTAGTCACAAATGCAGATTTGATATATAAATTAAAAGAAGACGATTTAAAGAGGATAATTTGGATGAGGATAAGTCTTGGCGATGGAAGAAAAATTAATGATGATTATTGGGCATCTCTTTCCAAAGTTGTGAAGAGAGGATCTAATATTGATTATTCTTTTTCTTATGTTATAGCTAGTGAGAAACCTGATTATAATTTAATAAAAGAAATGATTGATTTTACAAATAAAAATGGTTTTACTCACATAAGGATGGTTAATGATATTTTCAATGCAGATAAGCTTGGGGATACAATGAAAAAATTGAGGGAAAAATTAAAGAAAGAAGGAGTGGATGATTCTAAAGTTATTTACCAAGATCGTGGAACTTGGACTAATGGAGTTAAGAATTGTTGGATTAGTTTGTTGAAGCCAGTTGTGACTGCCGATGGGAAACTTGGAGCTTGTTGTGGGGAGCAGTACATGACAGATCCTCCAAAGAGAGATTATGTAGGTGATTTTGGGACAATTGAGGATATAGATGAAATCTGGAAAAATCAAATACCTTATAATGGAAAAAAGTGTGTGAAGTGTTATTATAATAATTATAATATTCTATTATCAACTTTATTAGAAGAAATTAAACATAAGGAGTTTGTTTAAAATGAAAATTTTAATTACAGGGGGTGCGGGTTACGGAGGAAGTAGTATTACTAAAGAACTATTAAAGAAAGGACATAATGTAAAAGTAATTGATATTCTTGCACCTAATGAAGCTTGGAAGCTAAAAGGATATATGGATAAAATAGAATATGTTTGGAAGTCAGTTCACGATATGAAACCAGAAGATATAGACGGAATTGATGTAGTAATTCATATGGCAGCACAGGCAGATGTACCAATGGGATTTACTTCTCCAAGATGGACAGGCTGGCAAGAAACCATGGGAACTATTAATGTCTTAGAATGCTGCAGAGACAAACCAATTAAGAAATTTATCTTAGCAAGCACAGGAAATGTAATTGGAAGGCCATTATATATTCCCATTGACGAAAAGCATCCAGTAACACCCCATAATCCTTATTCAGCATGCAAGGCAAGTCAAGAATGTTTAGTGCATGCTTACAGGCGTTCCTATGGAATACCAACAGCAGTTATGAGAAATGGAATAGTTTATGGACCATTTATGAGAAAACAAATTTTTATTTACATCTGGCTTAAAAACATTTTAGAGGGAAAACCAATAATAATAGAAGGCGGAAGCCAGACAAGAGATCCTTGCTTTGGAGATGATACAGTGGATGCATGGGTAAAAGTAATAGAATCACCAGATGATAAGGTAGTTGGAGAGACATTTCAAGTAAGCAGAGGAATTGAATGTAAAATGATTGACATAGCAAAAGCTTGTATGAAAGCAGCGAATAAAGAAGTACCAATAAACTATACTGGTTATAGACCAGGAGAAAAAGGACAAAGAGAATGTTTTGATAATTCATTTGCAGAAAAACAAATAGGATACAAACCTAAGGTCTCTTTAGAAGATGGCTTACTTGTAACTTGGAAATGGGTCCAGGAGCAAGAAAAATAAAATGGCAGAACCAACACCACAAGATTCTATTAATCGAGAGCTCCCTTGTATTTGCGGAAATGAGAGCCACAAGGCTTGCTTAATTGTTGGAAAATGGGGTGATTTAGCTAGAACACAACCAGACAAAGTAAAGATCCAGATATTTGACGGTGATGAAATTAAGACCGTTGTTGTTAATTTATTAGATTTAGAAAAAAAATTAAATGAGTTAAAATGAAAATTCATGGTGTAATAATAGAATTAACAAATAAATGCAATTATAATTGTATTATGTGTCCAAACTCTAAACAAACAAGAGAAAAGGGTATAATGTCTATGAAAACTTTTAAGAAAATAATAGATAGTGTTGAACCAGGCTATGTTAATTTTAATATGCTTGGAGAATCTTTGATTGATAAAAATCTTATAGATAAGATAGAATATGCAAGAAAAAAACATCCAACTCCTAATTTCACAATATATACTAATGCTAGTCTACCAATTGGTGATTTAATAAACTCATCAATAAATTTAGTATGTGTGAGTTTTTATGGTCATGACAGGGAAACTTACAAAAAAATACATAGAATTGATAATTTTGATAAAGTTTTAAAAAATATAAAGGATGTGCTAAAAGATAAAATTATCATACTTTGTAATCATATAAAAGGCATGAATAATCCAGAAAGAGTAAGAGAATTATTTAGAGGTTACAGATTTATTTCCTATCCAATACATACTTTTGCAGGTGGAATAGATTTAGAAGGAAGGGAAAAAGACTGTGAGATAATGAAAGGAATTTTAGTATTTCATTGGAATGGAGATGTTACAACTTGTTGTATGGATTATGATGGAAAAAATGTTTTTGGTAATATAAATAAGAAACCTTTAATTAAAATAATGGAAGATTTTCATAAAGCTAAATCACCTGTATGTGAAACTTGCTCTATTGGGAAATCTATTGGAGGAATTAAATGGAATTATTCCTAAAAGAAAATTTAGCTAAGAAGGAGATAAAATGAAAGTAGTTTATGCAACTATGGTGGCAGATTTGTTTCATGAAGGACAGTTAAAATTTATAAAAAAAGCAAAAAAGCTTGGGGATTATTTAGTAATTGGATTACATCCAGATGATATTGTAAAATTATATAAAAGATTTCCAATTTTTTCTTTTGAAAATAGAAAACAAATTTTAGAATCAATAAAGGAAGTTGATTTAGTTGTTGAAGATTGTATGGATTTTAGAGAACCAAGTATGATGACTAATTTAAAGAAATATAAAGTAGATATTGTTGTTCATGGGGTTGATTGGTTGCCTCCATTATATAAAAAAGCTAAAGAATTAGGATATAATGTAATCCAAATAGATTCTAACTCATTAACTTCAACTACAAAAATAATAAATAAATTGAAAGGAGAATCTCCTTATTTAAAAAAGAAGAATGCAATTTTGGTTTCTGCAGGAGATTCAATTACAGCCAAGCTTATTGAAAATGAAGGATTTGATGGAATTTGGGTGTCAGGATTTGAGGCTTCTGCAAGACTAGGATTAGAAGATAATAATTCTATGACTATGACTGAGATGATAAATGTAACCAAACCAATTGTTGAAGCAACAAATCTCCCAGTAATTGTTGATGTGGATAATGGTTATGGTGGGATTGACAATTTTATTAGAACAGTTTTTGAATTTGAGAAAATTGGGTGTGCTGGTATTTGTGTTGAAGATAATCTTTTTCCAAAACAAAATTCCTTGTGGGGAGGAAAAATACCTTTGTTATCTATGAAAGAACATGGAGAAAAAATAAAAATAGGAAAAAAAGTTCAAAGAACAAAAAACTTTATGATTATTGCAAGAACAGAAGCATTGATTAGAGGTTATGGAATTGAAGAAGCTATTAAAAGAGCAGAATATTATGATAAATGTGGTGCAGATATGATTTTAATTCATTCAAGAGAGCCTTCTGGAAAAGAAGCATTAAAAATTCCAGAATATTGGAAATCAAAAACTCCTTTGGTTATTGTTCCAACAAAATTCCCCCAGATTAAAAATAAGGAATTATTCGATGTTGGTTTTTCTTTAGTTATTTTAGCTAATCAAACTGAAAGAACCAAAATAAAAGCAATAAAAGATTGTTTAAAATTAATGAAGAAAGATAATCTTATATCAATTGAAAAAGAGTTTTCAGCTTCTTTGGATGATATGAATGAATTGACTAAATCAAGATGGAGAGAAAATGAAAACAAATAATTTAAAAAATCATGAAAAATATTGCAAATCAAGAACAACTTATAAAAAGAGTTGGTTATATAAGCTATTTAAAATAATTCCTAAAAAAGAATTAGAAAGAAGAAGAAAAATAAAAGAAAACAATAGAAAATATTGGAGAGAAAATGGAATATGATTTTATTGTTGGGGTTCCATGCTCCAAATTGAAGGAATTTATAGAAAAGATAGACAATTATATTCCTTGCACAAGGGAAGATGAAGCAATGGCCTTAGCAGTTGGAGCATATTTAGTTGGAAAGCGACCTCTTGTCTATCTCCAAAACTCAGGTTTAGGAGGAATTATCGATGCGATTACTTCCTTATTAAAACCTTATGATATTAAAATAGATTTATTAATTAGTTTGAGAAACAAACCAGAACATCATGCTTTTATGGGGAAAATCACAATTAAATTGTTAGAAATATTAGAATATAGAAATTATAAAATATGGAAAGAATAAAAGCAATTGAGAAAATAATGAATGAAGTAACAGATGAATTAGTGATAACTTCAACTGGCATGATTTCAAGAGAAGTTTATAAAATTAAAGATAGAGAGAGGAACTTCTATATGCAAGGGAGTTTAGGGATGTGTTTAGCAATAGGTTTAGGAATTGCGATAAATTCAAATTTTAAGGTAATTGTAATTTCAGGAGATGGAGCTACTTTAATGTCTTTAGGGACTTTAGTTTTACATAAGAAATTAAACCCAAGAAATTTGAAACATTATATTTTAGATAATAATTATAATAGTTCTACTGGAGGACAAAAAACTTGTTCAGATGAAATTAATTTTGAGAAGTTGGCTCCAAACACAAAAGTAATAAAAGTTAGTGATGAAAAAGGAGATGCTCCAAGAATTCCTTTATCACCAATACAAATAAAAGAGAGGTTTCAAAATGCCATTAATGATATACAGTAAAGGGACTGAAGAAATTGCAATGAAAATGGTAAAAGAATATAGAAATAAGGATGTTGTAATTGGAATTGGAGGAGGAAGAGTAATAGATAAGGCAAAAATCTTAGCAGGAAATGAAAGATGTATAGCTATTCCCACTACTGCTTCTGGGTCTTGTATGACTTCCCATGCTGTGGTTTGGGGAAGAGAAAAGAAATCAGTCAGAACTAAAAAACCAATATATAGGAAATATGATGGAACAATTGTTCTTCCTAAAGGAGTTATTAGATCAACAACTTTAGATGCCTTATCTCATGCAGTTGAATCTTATTGGTCTGTTAAATCCACGGATGAAAGTAGAGAATATTCAAAATCAGCTGTTGATATTATAAATAATTCCGATAGAATTGAAGATTTAATTCATGCAGGAAATCTTGCTGGAAAAGCAATTGAAATTACAGGAACAAATATAGTGCATTCCCTTTCTTATCCATTAACTGTTAATTATGGGGTTTCTCATGGGTTGGCTTGTGGGGTTTTTTTATATCCAGTACTTTCTTATTTTGATTTTAATGAATTAAAATTAAAGAAGATAAAAGTTCCTAAAATTAAATTTGATGAGGAATTAATTATAGAAAAAGCCATGGAATGTGATAAAGTAAATGAGGGTATCAGAAAAATAAATAGAAAGGATTTAGAGAACATTTGTTCTATGATATTAAAAATCTAAAATATGAAACCAAAAACTAGAAATGAAATTCCTGCAGAATTATTGAATGATTATACTATGGGGAGCAAAATTGAAATTGACGATTTGTATTTTGATGATAGTTGCTCTGAACCAAGGATTTATGAAAAAGAACAAATAAATTCTTTTATTGAAAAAATTAAAAATAAAGAAATATTTTATTATAGGAATACTGATAAATGGCTTTATCAGGCATTAGAAAAATATCCTATTGAAAATAAAAAGGTAGTTATAATGGGTTCTAATGTTCCTTTATATGAAAGCTTTTGTTTACATTATGGTGGAGAGTGTACTACAATTGAATATAATAAGATTATTTCCAAGCACCCTTCCTTAAAGATAATGACTCCTGATGAGTATGACAAAAATCCAACAAGATTTGATGTTGGGTTTTCAATATCTTCTTTTGAACATAGTGGATTAGGTAGATATGGAGACACTCTAAATCCAAATGGAGACTTGGATGCTATGAAGAAAATGAAATCTATACTTAAACCAGGAGGAATATTGTTTTTAGCAGTTCCTGTTGGAAAAGATAAGGTTGTGTGGAATGCTCATAGAGTTTATGGTAAAATTAGACTTCCGTTACTTTTAAAAGGGTGGGAAGTTTTAGATTATTTTGGTTATGATGAAAAATTATTAGATAAAAATAATTGGGGAAAGATTCATCAGCCAGTTTTTGTTTTAAAAAATGTGAGTAAAATATCTTTTACAAAATTTATAGGGGAGAAAAATGGATGAAGAAAAAAAAAGAGAAAAGACGGCTGAATTTTTTTCTAAATTCATCAAGCCAAATGATCTCTGTTTTGATATTGGTGCAAATGTTGGGATACATACTAGAATATTTTTTGAATTAGGTGCGATTGTGGTAGCAGTTGAACCACAAGATTGTATAACATACATTCCTATTAATAAAAATATCATAAAAATTCAAAAAGCTCTTGGAGAATCTGAAGGACAAAAAAAGATGATGATAAGCAATGTTGGTACTATATCTTCATTGTCAAAGGAATATATAGAAGCAGTTAGTAAAAGTGGAAGATTCCCACCTAATTCCTATACTTGGAATGAAGAAAAAATTGTTGAAATTACAACATTAGATAAATTAATTGAACAATATGGAACTCCTTTTTTTATTAAGATTGTTGTTGAGGGCTTTGAATATCAAGTAATAAAAGGTTTGTCTAAACCAGTAAATATTCTTTCTATAAGATTTACTCCAGAGCTAATAGAACCAACATTTCAATGCATTGATTATCTTTCAAAACTCGGTGATATAGAATTAAATTATTCATTTGGTAGAAACATATTATTTTCTTCTAAAGAATGGATAACTCCCAAAGAATTAATTAGGATATTTTCAGATTATAGAGATAATAATAGTTGGCCGAAATATGATATGAATACTACAAAAGTGGGGGATGTATATATTAGATTTAAAAATGGAAATTAAGGATTGAAAATGGAACCAAAAGTTAGTGCTATGATGCTTACACACAATAGAAAGAATTGGCTTAGAGAGGCCATTAAAAGTGTTCTTAATCAGACATACAAGAATTTTGAATTAATTATTATTGATAATGCAAGCACAGATGGAACTAAGGAGATGGTTGAGAAAGAATTTGATGATGAGAGAATTGTTTATGTAAGGAATAAGAAAAATATTTATCCAGGTGCTGAAAATCAGATGATTAATTTAGCTAAGGGAGAATATATAGCTGTTTGTGATGATGATGATATTTCATTACCTGAGAGATTTGAGAAAAGTGTTGAATTTTTAGAAAAAAATTTAAATGTGGCTATGATTGGTGGAGATGTTATTTCCATTGATAAAGAGGGGAATGAAATTAATAGAGCTAATTATCCAAAAGAACTTACTTTTGAAGACATTTATGGAAGTGATGGAATGATAAACTCCTCTACAGTGATAATGAGGAAAAGTATTATGAAAGAAGTGGGGGGTTATGATAACGAAAGTAGTATGACCCATGATTATGATTTATATTTGAGGATAGCAAAAGAGCATAAAATCAGAAATTTAGGTTGCTTTCTTTCTAAATATAGAGTTCATAGCGATAACATAAGTTTAAAAAATCTGGAATTAACAGTCAAGTATAGGCAAAGAGCTCTTTTGAAATGGGCTGAAGTGTCTTGTTTATGTTTTTCTTGTAATAGGGTATTTCAATTAGATAACTACATTAGATCTTTTTTTAGATTTGTAAATTTTTTGAAGATGAATGAAAAAAATCTTTTATCTTTTTCAAGTGGAGGGGTTCAGTTGAATGTTCTTTATAAATCTGAAGATAAATATAAAAAAGGTTATGAAGAATTAATAAAAAAATATCCTGAAGTGAATTTTATGGAGGAGCATGATTTTAAAGAACAAGTATTGAATTGGTTAAAAAATGCTCCGAATTTTGTTATGTTTGGAACTGATGATACTATTTTTAAAGATTATGTTGATATAAATAAAGTTATGGAAAAACTTAAATTAAAAGATACAATAGGGTTTTCATTGAGATTAGGGAAAGGTCTTACTTATAATTTTGATTTTGGTAGGGGGGTGAAAGAGCCTGAATATGAAGAAGAAAATGGAATTTTAAGATGGGACTGGAGAAATGAAGAATATGCATATGGATATCCTTTTGAATTAGATGCAACTGTTTATAAAAAAGAGTTTGTGGAATCTGTTATAAATTCTCTTGGTCGTCATTGGCAACACCCAAATCTACTTGAGGGACATGGAGATATTTTTGTAAAGCGATCTTCAGAAAAATATGGAAAAGATTTATATGCTTTTTCAGAACCAAAAACTATTGCTCTTGCAATAAATAGAGTTCAGAATATATATCCAAACCGTTTTTCTGATACTGGTTATGATGTTGAAACTCTTTTTAATTTATGGAAACAGGGAAAAAAATTAGATTTAGGTTATTACAGGAAAAAATTTAATTCTATTATTATAAAAGATTTTGTATTGGAAGGGAATGAAGATATAAAAATTTCTAAAAGAAAGGATATGGATGTAACTTATAAAAATGGGAAATTTTTTATATCCTAGAAAGGTTTAAATACCTGCTTGTGTATCTATTGTGTATGGAACAAAGAACAAATATTCAGATTGAGCATAAGACTTTAGAAACTCTAAAGAAATTAAGAATCACAAAAAAAGAAACTTATGATGAAATTCTGAACAGATTAATTAAATATTTTAAGGAGAATAAAAATGAGTCATAAAACAGGAAGATATGTAAAATGTAAGAATTGTGGTAAAGAAATTTATAGAGCTAAGTGGCAACTTGAAACAAACAAATATCATTTTTGTTTAACAAAATGCTATCAATTATGGCAAAGAGGGAATTTATATGGAAAGAATATTAAACCAATGCAAGAACATAATAGAACATATGGAGCATGGGGCAAAGGATTAACAAAAGAAACTGATAAGAGAATCAGAATAAGAAATGAAAAGGCTACTAAAACAAATAAAGAAAGAGGGAACTATAAACCAAACTTAGGTTCATTTAAAAAAGGGAATATTCCTAAAAATCCTATTAAGAAAGGAGAACACCGAGGAGAAAACACAGAATTTAAAAAAGGACATAAATGGGATAATTTAATTAAAGAAAGAATGATAAAAGCATCTTTGAAAGGTCTTATGAAAAGACCAACTTCTTTTGAACAAAAAATTTGTGATTTATGTTTAAAGTATAGTTTACCTTTTATTTACTCTGGAGATGGTAGATTTTTAATCAATTTTAAAAATCCAGATTTTGTAAATGAAAAAGATAAAGTTGTTATAGAGGTTTTTTATTCTTGGTTTAAAATTAGGGATTATGGAAGTGTTGAAAATTATAAAGAATTTTGTAGAAAAAAATATAATCCTGCTGGATGGAAAGTTATTTTTATTGATGAAACAGAAGTTCATATTGATAATTGGGAAGAAGTTTGTTTAAATAAAATAAGGATACAAAATGATTAAAATAACATGTGGAATACCAATATTTAATCAGAAATTGAAATATTTCCAAGAATGTCTTCAATCAGTTATTAATCAAACTTTGTCTGATGATTTATATGAGATAATTATTTTAGATGATGGAAGTGATGTTCCTATTCAAATTGAATTACAAAAAGAAAATTCACTATCAATAAAAGTCATAAGGCATGAAAAAAATCTTGGAATTGGTAAATCTAGACAATCTATAGTAGATAATGCTTCTAAAGAATCTGAATTTATATGTTTTTTGAGTTCAGATGATATTTGGGACAAGGATTTTCTTAAAATCATGCTTGAAACATCAAAAAAGCAAAGAGGAAAAATTTTGTATTCTGAGTCATTTGCTATAGATAGAGAATCAAATAATATAAAAAAAACATCTCACCAATTTTATGATTATGAGGATTTTTGTATTGCTTGCTGGAATTCTGCTTATAAAGATTCGATGTTTGTAAATTTTAGTTGTGTTTTTATTCCAAAAGAAGTTTTTGAAAAATGCAAATTTAATGAAAGTTTAAGATATTGTGAGGATATGGATTTTTTGTTAAGGAGCATGAAGCATTTTCATTATCATTTAATTAATCAACCAATTGTTTATTATAGGGTTGTAGATAATTTAACTTCAAGAATATGGAATAAGATTCCAAAACAAAATGAAAAAATAAGAAAAGAAGCTATGGAGTATTGGGAAAATGGATAAAAAAATAATAATCGCAAATTGGAGAAAAAAAGAAGAAGGTCTTGGTGGTCAGGAAAGCTTTTATGATATACTTTCTAAGATACTGGAAACAAAAATAATTTCATATCAATCAGTGGATAAAGTTCTAAAATATTTTTCGCAGACAGATTCATTTATGAGAGGTTATACTATAGGTCATTATTTAAAGTGGTATGAGGATTTATTTGATTTAGATCTTATAATAAAGAATTCTGGTATTGGGGGCCTTATAGAATTAAAAACTCCTCAAATTGTGATATTTCAGGACCCTTATTATAGTATTTTGGCAAAGATGGTAAATAAGGGGGTTTTTTCAGGTTGTGAGTTTTATCTTGGTCAAATTGATATGCAGAGAAGAACAGCCGAACAAGGAACAACAGTGGCTGTATCTAATTTTATGAAGAGAGATATGGAATTGAATGATATTAAATGTGATAGAGTCATTGAAGAGGGAATAGATACAGAGATATTTAGACCAGTTACAGATAAAGAAGAAATAAAGAAAAGCCACAATCTCCCTCTTGATAAAAAAATAGGCATAACTGTTACAAAATTTCTTCATCAAAAAGGATGGGATATTTTAGCGGAGTTAATTAACAAATTTCCTGATATTCATTGGATTGTTATTCTTACTGAACCAATTGGAAGTAAACCTAAATTAAAAAATGTGACTTTTGTTGAGTGTGTCCTACCTGAAGTAATGCCTCATATATATAATTGTGCTGATTTCTATCTTTCGACTTCTCCCGTGGAAAGTTTTGGTCTCAGCTCATGTGAAGCTGCTGCTTGTGATTTGCCAGTAATAACTTATAAAACAGGGTGGGCTTGGGATTGGTTTGATTCTAAGATTGGAATTAGAGTTGATAATTGGACTACTGAAGATTTTGCAAAAGCAGTTAAGAAAATAAGAGATTCTGATTTAAAGGAATTTTCTCCAAGAGAAACTTTGATTAAGAAAGGATTAACAAAAGAAGTTATGGAAAAGAATTGGAAAGAATTTATAGAAAATTTATTAAAGAAGTAAGTCTTATTTATTCTATGGCAGATAAAGATACAGGTATGTTATTATTTGGATTAGCAGTCTTGTTAGGGATGGGATTACTGTATTGGAAAGTTTCTACTGGGGGTAAAACAACTCTAACTGAATTTGTCAGAGACCCAAAAACAAATGCAGTCATTCAAATAATTGAGAGGGCAAATTAAAATGAGCTATGCTGAACAGGTCTTTTTGGCAGAAGAAATTGGAAGAGAAGTAGCTAAAAATATAACCATCCAAAAAAATGAAGTAGATGAAGTTATAGTAAAAACAGAGGAAAAAAGACCAAGACATCCCCACATAGTAAATCATTCAATTCATGAAGCAAATAAATGGTACGAAATCAAACTGCCTAGAAATAATGTTCAAGCATGGAGTTTAAGACTAAGAGAAAATTATAATATTAATTATTGTTTTGAACCTTCTGTAAGCACATACATGACACTTTCAGCTGGAGGAACTTTAAATGAAGACACTGCTCCTGATGGAATTCATGCGATTTATGTCAGAACTGCTGAAGCTGATGTTACAATAGAGTTAGAGTTATGGCGAGATGCTCCTTCTTTGGAATTATTCCCATAAAATGGTAACAATAAGGCGTTTTGGTGGATTACCTGATTTTAGGTATTATACAAAGGAAGAATTAGCTTCAACAGTCGCACCTTCTGGATCTTCTTTGATTGGTGTTGAAGATGCTGGTGGTTATTTTGTTGGAACAGATGTTGAAGCAGTTTTACAAGAATTAATGACAACAATTCTCCCAGGAGCTTATCTTAGATTAGATGGCACAAATATTCCTACTGCAAATTATAATTGGACAACTAATTTAACAACTACTGGGAATTTGCAAGGAGTTACTGTAACAGGAACAACTTCTGTAGTTGCTAATACAATGACTTTAGCTACAGGAAGCATTACAGATACAACAGGGGCTATAAGTTTTGGTGATGAGGATATTATTACTACAGGTATAGGTAACATTGGAACACTAACTGTAAACTCTGCTTTCACATTTCCAGTCGCAGATGGTTTAGTCAATCAAGTATTAGTCACTAATGGAGCAGATGTATTAACTTGGATAGGTGGAGCAGGTACAGGTTCTATTGGTTTCTGGAATAGGACAGGTACTGTTCTTTCGCCAGTAAATGCAGGTGATGATATTACCACCACAGGCACAATCACTTCAGGCGACATAACAATTTTTGATGCTACACCTATTCTTGTTTTTCAAGATAGCAATAGTTTAGGGGCTGCTTCAGTTGGTTTTATTGAGTGGAGAGATTCAGGCGGCGGAAGGGCTGGATTTTTTGGTAATAATAGTTCAGGTAACGATGATTTATATTGGAAGAATGAACAAGGAGGGAATATAGGAATAGAAACAACTGGGGCAGGTAATCTGAATATAATTGCTGCCCTTGCACAATTTAATGCAACTCCTATCACCACCACAGGATTAACCACAACAACTAACATACTGGGTGCAGGTGGCACAGTACCGCCCTTAATGGTATTAGCAGTAGACGGCGAGGGTTCTGGTAATCAGTTAGTCAATAAAGACTATGTGGACTTGGCGGTATCGTCTTTACACATAAACGAGTTTTTCCACGACTCCTTGTCTGACTTAAATCAATTAGACGGAGTTGATACCTACCTGATGGACAACATTGAAGATACAACAGGTTCGGTTGTTTCAGCAGCCGTGCCTACAGGTGCAGCAGTAAATATATTAAACTTTGCTACGGCAACAAATAGTCCTCACTTAGATAGAATTTTAGTAGGTTTATATGATTGCCATGTTCATGTGTCTCGTTCTGTTAGCCAAACAAGAGATGTTACAATCTATTACGAGTTATGGCGATATGAGATAGGACCGACAGAAACATTACTAGCAACATCAGAAACGCAAGCAATCACAACAGTTGAAACACAATATACCCTTCATATGAATTTGCCAGCAGAGGTAATGATAGCTGTTACTGACAGGTTAGTCGTTAAATGGTATGCAACTGTAACGGGAACAGGTGGTGATAACCCAACAGTTACCATAGCAACTGGCGGTGAGGAAAATAGTCATTTTTCCCTTAGAATAAATCCGATTGAACTAACTTCAATATTTGTCCCATACATAGGTGCGGAGAGTGATGTGAATTTGGGGGCTAAGAATATTGACACAACAGGCATAACTCGAAGCGGTAAGGTAGAAGTAGATGACGCCTCAACATACATAGACAAAGACGGTTCAAACAACATGACTTTTACTGATGCTGTTACTGGTACATTAACCTTAGCCCAAATGAGTTGTCCACCCAAAATAGAGGTTTCTGATACTACTGTAGCAGAGGGTAATAATTCAATCACAGGCGTAGGACAGGACAAATACCAGATAAGTTGGATTAGAGTAGTAACTACCTCGACTGACTGGACTATGACCATATATACTAAAGATGACTATACCACAAAACCCTTTGAGGTAGTTACGAATAGAAACGGGGACTATAGTATTTATTTTAATTATCCTTACGAGGATGAGGATGCTTCAAATGAATTTCATTATAATTTTACAAGTGCAAGTGGAGCAGAAACACACGATATAACTGTATTAGGGTGGGGGTTAAGATAATGGTAAAAACAATAACTTTTACTCAACCACCTGCATCAATTGCAGATTTGGCTCCTACCTTACAGGCAGGTGGCAGTCTTGCGATAGATACTTTTTATTATGTGGTGTGTGCAGTAGCGGGTAATACTTTAATATATTCATCATCGCAAGTCAAAGCAGGTATTTCAAATGAAGTGTCAGCGACCACAGATGCAAGTAATAAAACCATTCGATTAGATTGGACAGCTATACCTGGTGCAGTAGGCTATTATGTATTTAGGGCGACTTCATCAGATGTCTATACTGGGAGTAAAAGATTTAGAAGGGAAACCGATAACCACTCTTCTTATGTCACTACTACTAATAATTTTTTTATTGACGCTGGAGCGGCAACTCCCGCACTTTATAGGACTAGTTATATCCCAGTAGCCCCAGCTTCTTTTGTTTTTCCTGATAAAGTAGACCCACGAACATATGGAGAAGGAAGATTAACTCTTTCAGGTGGGGATTCTGGCGACCCAATTACTTTACAAAATATCTATGATGATGCCGTAGCGAATGCTTGGACTGATTGGTGTAAATATGACAGAAAGATTTTTACACTAATGGGACATTTTTATATTAATTCAGCTGATACTTATTTTGAAGCATTGAATCAACTTTTAAACCTCTTTGATAATATCTATTTTAAATCAATAGGTGGAAGTCTAAAATTTGGAACAATAGATGCCAATGGTTCTCCTACTGACGGTTGTGAAATCAATAATGTATGTGCATATTCTAATCAAATTTATTTCTATGTAGGGACAAAAATGTATGCTACTAAATTAAAAGGAAATGCAAGCAGTGTTTCCTCCCCCTATTACCTTTCAGGAATTATTGCTACACACTATATTAAACCCAACGGCGGTATTTTTGATGGTGTATCTCTGACTGATTTTTCCTTGCAAAGCAATCAAGTAGATATTTTTATGAAAAACCTTAACTCTGCCACTGCTTATTGGATGCCTCTCTATAATGATACATTGCTTTTGCAGGGGCTTATTTGCACTTACCACTATCCGTATTACAGTGCCAACAATACGATGGATAGGATTAAGTGTATGGCGTCATCATATCAAGTAAGAATGAGAAGGATTAATAACGATATTCAAAGTATGCACCATATAGACGGAGAGTATCCCAATACACCCGACACTGACGGCTTACCTGTTATATATTGGGGCAACGCAACTGTTTACACTTCTCATTTTAACCTCTGGCACTCATTCAGATTAAAAGTAAATGCTCAAGGAAATGCTCTTGCAAATGTCAAGGTTACCATAAAAGATAAAGACGGGAATATTGCCGAAGATAAAGATGGGACAGAGGTTAAAGCTTTTACTACCGATGCCTACGGAAACCTCTGGGCAGAGAAAATAAATATCACCGCAGTTACAGACAACACAATTACAGACAGCTCAAAGTCTTGGACAACTGATAAATGGAAAGGGAGAAATCTATATATTGTTTCGGGTAACGGGAAAGGGTGGCAAGTAAAAATATTGAGCAATACAGGAACGGTATTAACCTTATGTGAAGATTTTATTACCAATCCGTCAGTTAGTGACCAAGCAGGAATAATCCTTTGGATTAAAAGAGTCAAGATGATGCATAAAGCAGGAACAGGAGCAGGAACAGGAGATGCCTATACCACTACAACTCTTTATACCCCTCACGAATTAACTATCTACAAAGACGGATATGAAACTTACAAGGCAGATGTAGAAATAAACAGACCTATGGATTTGGATATTAAATTAAGACATTCTCCGAGTGTGGGGAGAGATGAAATGGGTGATGATATAAGATAATGGACTTAACAAAAAATTTGATATAGAAGAAACAGAAGTATTATAAAGGCTATTACATTGCTTTAAAAATGGAAGAAAAAACTAAAAAACAAATCACTGAAAGAATCAAGAATTTACAACAAGAGTTGCAAATGCATCAATCAAGAGCAAATCAAGCACAGCAAATATTAAATACAGAAAATCAACAATTAATATCTAAGCAAGGAGCTGTCTTGGAGTTACAAAGGCTAATTAAAGAAAAAGAAGAAATTAAAGAAAAGCCAAAACCAGAGAAAATAGAAGAAATTAAAAAGAAGTGAAGCTTTGTTGATATATGAAACTCTTACTTGGAAATGATGATGTAATGTTGAGAATGCCTCTGCCAGAGATGGATGAGCCTTTAGAACCACCAGAACCTCCTCCTGAACCACCACCAGAACCTGAACCAGAACCAAAAAAATTTCCTTTTTGGATATTGTTGTTAGGAATTCCTTTGTTGTTGCTTCCATTTATAAAACAATAAATTTAAATAAATTAGATTATTAACATTAATATGGACAAAGAAACTTTATTTTTTTCGTTAAGTAATTGGGGAGAATTTGGACAAATTAGATATACTGCTACTCTCTTCGCAGGAGAAAAAAGAAGAATCCCTCTTTTAGTGCCAGGAGGTAGGCGTTGGGTTATCATAAAATACAGATTCGGAGATATTACAGCTGGTGCAATAAACTTTAGGTTTGATGGAGTAAGAAATTATTTTGAGCAAAATATCTTGATTACTACAGAATTACTTAATTTTGTTGTTGAACCTCTACCTTATATTGTTGTCTCGGGAGTGGATGGAGCAATAGTTGTGGAAAATACAAGTGGACAAGATGCAGATTTCTCAATCGTCTTAGACTTTTATCTTTTAGACGACGAAATTCAAGGAAGAATAAGAGAATTAGTTTTAGCAGGGAGAGAAAAATTCAGGGGTGAAGTTACTTCACAAGCTGGAACAGGAGGAGCATAATGGCAGAACAATGTGAGATAAAGGATGGAACAGGGGGAACTACAAGAGTAGGAGTAAATTCAGACAACTCTCTGAAAGTTGGAGATACAGTCCAGTATTACAAGCAGAGGATGACTTATGATGATAATAATTATCCTGAGTATATTGGATTAGCAGAACCAGGAAGTGAGACAAGCTCAGCTGTTTGGCAGATCAAGATACTTACACACGACGCAAGCGGAAATACCACAGCAGTGGATTTTGCGAGTGGAACTGCTGCATTTGATAAGGTATGGGACGATAGGGCATCATACACATATAGTTAAAAATGAAAAAAATAATACTTTTGATTTTGGTGGGAATAATAATTGTAGGATTAGTCGGAGCAATAGAATACAGAACTAGATATAATCCTTGGACAGGCAAGTTAGATTATGTCGTCGGAGTAAACATTATCAATATGAGTGGGGGGAATATAACAGATGTCAGCTATCTTTGGACAGACAACATCGACCCATTCTCTCAGACCTATGTCTCTTTCAGTGGTCCTATAAATATGTCTGGTCATAATATTACAAATGGAGATTGGATTTTTTTCAATAATTTTAATGGAACATTTACTGGGGATTTTAATGGTACTATGAATTGGACTAGCTTACAAAATTATCCTGTAGCTTGTCCTGGTTCAGGAGCAATCACTGCATTAAATGATTCAGTTACTTGTTCAGATTTATGGGTTGATGTTGCTGGGGATACTATGACTGGAAACTTGACTTTTTCAGGTAGTGAAATATTAAATTTAACTCATTTCAATACAACAAATATCACAACTGTCCGTTTAAATGTTATAAATATTACAGCTGATAATATTAATTCTAATCTTGATGGACAAAATCAATTCATAATTTCAAACTATACAGAAATAAATTCTGTTGTTTATGTTAATCCTTCTACGGCAGATATTCAAAGTAAATTACAACCAAATACAGAAGTTCATTTTAATAAAGGTAATTATGCCCTATTAAGTAATTTTAATTTAACTTCTAATTTAACCATAGTTATCGACACAGGAGCAGTTATTTATTGGGATACAGGAGCAACACCATTAAGACTTGAAGGTCTTGCTGTCAATGCTACAGCTCCATTTATAGGAAATGGAGTTCAAAATGTTAAGGTTATTAATAATGGAAAGATAACTCCTGATATAATTTTTGTTCCTTATTATAGTGGAACTCCATCAGCAAGTAAAGCAGTTTTATTCAATAATACTATAAATACAGAATTTAAAATCGGTTATGTTTCACATTTAACAGGTGCTATCAGCGTCTTTAATTCAAATGATTCAAGAGCTTATGATGGTTATGCTCCTTCAAATATTTCATCAATGTATGGAGCTGAATGTGTTAATGGGGTTCAATTAAGAAATTTAGAGGCCCACATGGATACCCACGAAAAAGAAATTATTGATTTAAATGGTTATGTAGAAAATGTTATTATTAATAATATAAATGCCTATGGTGGTTCTGATCATGATGATCAAACTATTGATTTTAATGGTGTTAGAAACGCAAAAGTTTCAAATGTAAACTCTTATAATGCAAGACAATTATTAACAATAAATAGAATACAATCAGGTATTATAAGATATGGAACTTGTGCTGAATTTAATTCAACTAACATTCAAATTGATTCATCAAGTTGTATAAATTGTGTTGAAGAATCACAAATTGATTATGACGTAACAAATATTAGTGTTGATATTTTTGAGAATGGAAAAAGAAATTTTTATGGAGATTCTTTCTTCAATGAAATTAAAAAAGTTTCAAATGAAAAATTAATTTTAGCATATTCTTTCAATAATGATTCAATGATGAATGATTCTTTTGCGATAGATAGTTCTTCTGAAGAAAATAATCTTGTTTTAACAAATACAAATCACTATCTTAATAATGGTTTTAATAATGGAGGTTTTCTTAATTTTACAGATACATTAAATTCAAATGGATTAACTCAAAATCAAATTAATTTTTCAGGATCTTCGGGAATAACTTTTGCAATTTGGGCAAAAACAACAACTGATTCAAATGATTATCTATTTGATAATACAGGTTCAGATGAAATAGGAATGATTGCAAGACTTTCATCTTCTAATGATATAAGACTTCAATTAAATAATGGAACTAACTCTTATGCTTTATCATCTGGAAATGTTGAAAGTGTTTTTCTAGACGGTAACTGGCATTATATTGTTGGAACTGTTGATTTATCTAATGGAAGAACAGACTTATACTTTGATGGTTCAAGAAAAGCCAACGGAACTTTTATTGGAGATATTAATCCTTTTAATCAAAAATATAGAATCGGAATAAGAGGTTCAGGAACAACACAAGGTTGGAATGGTGATCTTGATGAAGCAAGAATTTATAAAAGAGCATTAAGTTATGATGAAGTAAAAGCTTTATACCATCAAAGAAACGAAATTGAAATATCAAAAGTTTCAAGAAAAGGTGGAAGTTTCGAGGGAGTTTTAACATTAAATTCTCCGCCTGTTGCGTGTCCTGCAGGATATTACATGACATATTTTAACGGTGCTACTGCAACTTGCACAGGATTTAACGAATTAATAATTTATGGAAATAATCCTCTTGTTAAAATGATTGATACTTCAAACCCTGAATTTAATTGGAGTGTAAGAAATAGTAATGGTGTATATAAAGTTTATTTAAATGTAAATGTTAATGATCCTGAACTAGAAATCACTTCTGACGGAAATATATCTGTAATGAATCTGTTTCCAAAAACAAATAATCTTTATTTTCTAGGATCTTTAGCTCTGCGTTGGATAAAAGGTTGGTTTGTTGATCTAGATGTTTCTGGAACAAGTAATCTTACAAATGTAACAGTTAATCAATTATTAAATTTACAACCAATTACACTTCCAACTTGTGGAATTTCTTATAATGGAACTATGGCAAGAAATGAAACTGGTGTTTATGGATGCAATGCAACAAGCAGTTGGGTGAGGATATTTTAATGGTAGATAAAAAAACAATTGGAATAAGTGCATTGATAACATTAGGTTTATTTACAAGTTTAATTGTTGGAACTTCTTATTTTGATAATCCAAAATACTATTGTGAAGCTGAGAGCTCGATTATGGAATGTCCTGGAGAATTGAGTGGTGGTTTAGGAACAAGATGTTATCTTAACACGAATAAATCAAGATGGGATTATTGTAAATCTGGATGGATAGAAATAACAAATGATTTAGTTATTCAAGGAGAACTAGATGATGATAAATCAATTCCTGATTCTACAAAAGGAACCAGATGGTTATGCTCTCCAATGGAATGTATGGGGTTGAATATAATATAAAATGGCAATTAAAACAGTAATTCGCGACGCGACCCCAAAAGAGATTTCAGAAGCAAAGAAAAGGCAGGAAAAGAAAAATCCAAAGCCAGCTGAAGCTCAACCAGTTGAGAAACCAAAACCAGCTAAAGTCCAACCAGTTGAAAAACTAAAAGTGAAAAAGGGTTCTTTAGATGATTTGAGAATGATTGAAGGTATCGGCGAAGAAACTTTAGATGATATTAAAAAAATCTATAAATCAGTAGACGAATTAATAGTATCTCTCAAAGAAGATAAAGTTCCATTAAGAAATGATATTGTTCAGAAACTAAAAAATAAGCTTCTATAAAGTCATCAGTGGCTCATCATTCAAGAAAATTTGATTAAAGGTAGAAAATTTATTAAAGACTGAATGATTACTTATTATATGAACCCAAACATAGCTCCTCTTAAAGAATTAAATGTACAGGAAAGGATTTTAGAAATAGAGAAGTTTTTAGATGAGCAGGAGAAAATTGAGCAAGAAGAAGTTCCAACACTACCAGCACCAAAAGTGTCGGCTGTCGGAGATGATGAAAATGTTTTGACTTTGTTGAAGAAAATATCTGAGAATCAGGAGATTGATAGGAAAAGGTATGAGAGGAATAATCCAGTAATTGGCGACGATCCGATTTATGACTGGGCGGAAGCTACTATTTCTCCTGGTCAGGTTGTAATTTTTACTTATACAGTTCCAGAAGGGCATGTGTTCTATCTGGAGTATGTAAATATAGTTCATAATATTGACACGACATACTCCGTTTTTATTGATGGTCAATATCAACCGAATCTTTCATACGCAATCGAAGATTTTGGAGATCATATGGCTATCTGGAAACCACCGAAGATGTGTTATAATAAAGTCGAAGTTTGGGCGTTAAATAACTGGGTTGCTGATCAAACTTACGCCACATTTTTTAGGGGTTTTAATAGATTTTATCGAGCAATCCATCGGGAAATAACTTATGAAAGTTTAAAAAAGGAAGAACAAGAGACTTAAAACCGAAAAGTTAAAATTTAAATAATCTACTTACTTATTCTATCTATGACTAGAATTTCGCCTAGCATAGTTGATGTTTACACAACTTCAACAGTTGTACAAGACTTAAGTCCTTTAGTAGTGACAGATGTAAATACAACTGCAACATTCTCAACTCAGAGAAAATCTTGCTTGATTTATAATGATGGTCCAAATCTAATCCACATTAATTTTGATGCTACAGCAACAACAAATAACTTTATTATTCCATCTAAATGGTCTTTGCAGGTTGTTTTTCCAGTCACAGTTCTACATTTTATTTGTGATGCAACAGAGACGGCGACCTTGTACATATTAGGGGAGAGATAATATGGTAATGACATTAATGAGCAATCCAAAGGGAAGTGTTGCAACCGTGATAGTTTCGCAAGCAGGGGATGGAGACACAACAGACATTCAGACAGGTATAGATTTATTACCTGCTGGTGGAGGTGTTGTGTATATTAAGGAAGGAACTTATACAATAACAGTATCGATAACTTTTCCTAATGAAAATATTGCAATTTTTGGATCAGGAAGAAGCACAAATATTTACACAACTATGAATGACGCAATTTTTGATATAAATCAAAATTATACTTCTATAAGGGATTTATTCATTCAAGGAAATTCAACAGGTACAAGTCAGGCTGGAATTGTTTTAACAAATGTTGGAAGAAGTTTTATACATAATTGTTGGATTGAAGATTTAGGTGGAAATGGAATTAGTGTTGGTTTGACTTCTGCATCAAATATTATTTCAAATAACCATATTGATAACATTGAATTAAATGGCATCTATTTTCTTGCAGATAATAGAACTCATTCACTTAACATAATTTCAGAAAATACCATTACTGATACTGGAAGGAATGGGATTTATATTTTAGGAAGAAATGCTAGTGGATTAATTATTCACACAATTATTTCTAATAATCACATTAATAATGCAGATAAAGGAGATACTGGAACTTATTCTTGTATTACATTAGATACAGCTGTTACTGGTTCAGTTGATAGGACTCAGATTTTAGGAAATTCCTGCACCTCTGCTGATAATTATGGAATTGATTTACAAGATGGAGGTGTAGATAGAACAATAGTAACTTCGAATATAGTTTTAGCAAATACTACTGGACAAATAAATGATAATGGATCTAATACTGAATTAGGCCATAATATAACCGTATAAAATGGTAGAACAACATTCAGGTTTTGCATATAATAGAATAATTACATTTGATGATGATGATTTAACTCCATCAGTTATAGGAGGAAATGTATTTAAAACAGCAACAGGTCATGGGGCTGCTAGGAATATCACTATGTTTAATGATGGAGTAGCTGGACAAATTATTTACATTATTTCATCAGATCCAGCAAATGCTACAACAATTGTTGATGGTGGAAACTTGTTAATCAGTGCAAATTGGGTTGATGGATCAGAGAAAACTCTTGTTTTAGCTTTTGATGGCACTAATTGGTATGAAATTTGTAGAATATAATTTAAATTAAAAACAATAAATTTAAATAAAAAAGAATATTTATAATAATATGGCAGACATAATTGATAACACTTCACCATTCACAATAAATTTAGAAATTCCTGTAGTCCCAGAGGGTTTTGCAAGCATTACGAATGTAATAGCACCAACAGAAGCTTTAATTGGTCAATCTTTTGATATTTCTGTTGATATAACAAATACTGGTGGAGAAGATATAATATTTTCTAAAATAATTGATATAGATACAGGAGAATTAATATCAGAAATAAGGATAATTTTAATAGCAGGACAAACAGGCACTTTCTTACATCAAGGATTAATTATGCCAGAAAGAGATTGGAATTTAAGAGTTGATGCTGGCCATGAAACAGAGGAGGAAGAACTAGAACCTCCAACTCCTCCTCCAACAGGACAAGTTATATTTAGAACAAATGCTATTAATGGAAATTATAAAGATTCTTCTGTTCAGATAGCAGTAGATACTGATGGTGATGGTGTCATAGAGGCTTGGAGTTTTTCATCTAGTGGCTCTAGAACACCTCGAGAATGTATAGCTTATACCCCAGAAGGATATTGTGTATTTTATTATGTTGGAAAAGTCTATGTAAGTTATCCAGATGATTCTTATGCAAGTTTTAGTCTTGGAGGTACAATTCCAACAAATCCTGAACCAACTGAACCTTATGCAAGTAACGGTCAAGAAGTTTATGTTTAGTAAAAATTTATATATTTTACTTTCTTTAACTCTATATGGCAGACACAATTGATAATTCACAAGAAATTTTTATAAGTTTATCTGAAGTTCCCCCAGAGAGAAAAATTCCTTGGGCATTAGTATTATTAACAATTCCTCTATTAATCATTCCTCTAATAAATAAATAAAATGGCAAATGCAACATATAAATTTGGATTAGCAACATGATGTTTAAAAAGTTTTGGAAGCAATTTATAAAAATTCAGTATGAATATTATTATCCAAAGAAAGAAATCAAAATAGAAGAACCTGAAGGTATTCCAGAAATAAAAGGAGAAATCAAAATAGGCAAAGTCAATTTTTTATTAAAAGGACACTGCAAAAACATCTTCTTGTCTGATCCTATTTTTAAAACAACATCCATGGAAGAGGCAAAGAGATATTCTGAAGAAAGTATGGTGCAGGCAAGAAGCTATATAAAGGATTTTCATGATTGTGATAATTTTTCATATGCTTTGACTGGTTATTGGTCAGATAGCCTTAAATCATTTTGTTTTGGAATTGCCTGGAGCAAGTCTCATGCATTTAATATCATGATTGATAATAATAAGCAAATATGGATAGTGGAACCTCAGTCTAATAAGTGGATGAAGATAGAAAGTGTCAAGAAAAACAAAAAATATTATCCTCTAAAATTAGTGGTAATCTAGAATTTAGAAAGTTTTAAATTCTTATATAAAAAGATTTAAATAGCTTGATTTCTTTGATATATTATGAAAAAAAACCATTCTGAAATAAAATCAAATACAATCAAATGAAACCTAATGAATCACAATGTTTTTATTGCGGGAGTATTATAGACAGATTAAAGAGCAAAAAAAGATATTTCTGCTCTGATCCTTGTAGAATAAAATATTGGAAGGGTATTTATAAAAAACTTTGGAAAGAGGGTGATAGAAATATCAATCCAGATGATAAACCACATTCAAATTAAATTTTGGCGGTCTGATTATACAGGGCTATGCCTAAACAAGGAGGAAAAATGGATACAAATAAACCAAATTGGTTGCAATGGACAACTCTAGTCGGAGTAGTTGTAATGCTTTTAGGTGGATTTCTCTATTTGCCTGGGGCAATTGGAAATGCAGTAGGTGTAGTAGTTGACGAGAAAGTATCAGAAATTGATATCCCAGAAATACCAGCAGCACAAGAGATTGATGTTGATGCGTTAGCAGAAGATATTCTAGCTGGACTTAACACAGAGAAAATAGATAGAGTTTGTGATTTAACTGAAGGATGTGATGGTCAGTGGGATGTAAATAATTTTATGAGGAATTTGGCAGTTGATGTTGTTATGGATGAATTAATTGAGAGAGATAATAAGATTTTATTCAACGGAATCAAAGATTTAGTTGATATAAATGAAAGAGAAGACATATATAACCCAGTTACTGTACAAAATCACTTTGGAAGAAACCCTATAACTGTTAATCAAGAAGATTATGACTCTTTATATGATGCAAATGACGACACTGTTGTAACTGCTGAATTTGTTATTAAAGTAGATTACTTTGATGATGAAGACAATGAAAACAGAACAAGATGGTTCAAAGTTACAGCAACTATTAGCGATGTTGAAGATGGAATCGCTAAAGGAGATGTTGTTATTAACTCTGTAGAAAGAGTTTCAGAACACTTTGAATTTGACTAAAAATGGAATCTGAAACAACTGCAGCACTTGTAATGGCTATTATAGCTTTATTATTAAGCGTAATAGTAGGTGGATATGTTTATACTAATCAATCTCAGCATACAGATTTATCAGGAATTGAATTAAATATCAATGATATTAATTCAGACTTAAGAAATCTTGATAATAAAATATTTAATGTAGAGAATGATTTGAGTGAAGACATAGATGATATTGAAATTGACTGCGAGTGTGAAATTGATAAGGATGATTTTGAGGATTTAGAGGATTCAATTGATGACAATCAAGATGACATTTATGACGTTGAAGATGATTTAAGGGATTTATTAGGCTGTATTGAAAGTTCAAGTAATGTTACAGCAGTTAAAAATTGTCTTAATCTTTAAACAATTTTATTTTTTTATTTTTTTTTTCTTTTTAGAAAGCTTTAAATAATTCTTTGTATTTCTAATTATAACAAAATGGAACCAATCATCTTATCGGTTATAATGGGTGTAATTGCAGGTATTTGTAGAAGTGTCATTGGGTATTTCAAGAATTCTAGTGATGAAGATTTTTCTTTTGGAAAATTTTTAAAGACTCTTGGAATTATGGCAATTGCTGGATTAGTCATAGGATTATTTACTCCAGACTGGAAGTTGGCTTTTGCCTCTAGTTTTACAGGTGGTGTAGTAATACAAGACTTATTAAAGAGCTATATTAACCGAAAGTAATTAATATAAAATGCCAAAGAATAATTTAGAGATCATAGCCAAGCATATTACTATATTAAATGAAGAAGTTGGAAACCTACAAATTGATACTGCACAATTAAAAACAAGTATGAAGTGGACTTTTAGAGTTATTGGATATATAGCTGTTTTATTAACAGGAATTATTATTAAATCATTTTTTTAAAATTATTAAATAGAATCTAGGGGAAGATGATGCAACAAATCAAACAAGAACTTTTAAATGAGTGGAAAAAAGAAGGTGAATTGTTGATAATATTTGGTTGTGAGTATTGTCATAAAAAAATACCTTTTTATAGAACAGATAATGAGCTTGTTAATAGAATATATCTGGATTGGGTAAGAAATAATAAATATTGTTATCATTGTGAGAAAAAATTACATGGAAATAATTCTAAAAAAAAAGAGAAAATACCAAGAATAAATCGTCTATTAGAAATATATGAACCTGATTTAATGGAGATAGAAACATTTAAATAGTTAATATTTCTTATATTTTAAGATTAAATTTCATTCCTGGGCTCTCACGAGCTCGGGTTCATATTCATTGGGCAGGTTTGACTCACCTCTTTTCCTGCCTTTTGATCCTAAGTGCTTTAGGATAAAAAATAATGGATCAAGGATCTGGTGAATCATCTGAATATATCGTACGTGAATGCAGAAAACAGGGTTCGACTCCCTGCTTGATCCACAAAATCGATTAAATCAAATCAGGAGGTAATCTAAAAATGGAAAATCAGGAAATCTTGGAAAAGAAAATCGGAAACAAGGAAATGGAAATTTTGAAGCCAAAGAAAGTCCAAATTCTAGGTCTGAAAATAGATCCAATCACTAAGGATGGAAAAGAAGTTGGAAAAAAGCTGACTTGTTTGTGTAAACATCCTAACAGGGAAGACCTAGTAAATATTTCACAGGTGAAATATCTAAAAGGCGACGCAGTAAAACACTCAGGACTTTGGATAAACTTTGATGAAGACGAGAATCTTCAAAAAGGTTCAGCTTTAGTAGTATTTCTTAATTTTATGAATGTGAAGAACATAAAAGAACTAGAAGGCAAAGAAGCTGAAACAGACCTTGATAAAAGCAACTATCTTTGTTTTAAGGCTTATTAAGTAAAAGATAATTTTATATATTTCCTTTTCTTTTATTGTTTATGGCAGAATGTATACAATCAGGATATAGATGGTGTTCTGAAGATGGATACTGTTCTAGTGGTGTCTGTGTTAATCCAAAAATATATTGGCAATTTGAAGATGCTTATGGAAATGATGTTTGGGACACCTATCCTTATGCTGTAGGTGGTTTATATTTAAAGAGTGGTTATTCTGGAAATTCTGTTAAAGGGTATGGGTTTTATAATGCCTCTTCTTGGGATGATATATGGAATAGATTTTGGTGTGATAATTCAGGTTGTCACATTAATCGAGAAGATTATGATTTTACTCCTTCTAATGGGGGTAGAATAATACTAGCAGATGTTGGTGAGAGATTTACAAAATGTCTTACATTAGTTGCATATGATTGGAATACTGACGGTAATTCTTGGGCTAGTAAGGGTACAGGTATTGGTTTTATAGGCACAGGAAATTGTGTGGATATTCTAGTTGTAGAAGAGGGAGCTGGAGTTGTTAGAGGTCAGGTAACTGATGCTATTTCTGGATTACTCTTATCAGGAGTTTCTGTTACAATATCAGGTAAATCAACATCCACAGATAGTAATGGAAGTTATAGCTTCTTTTTTGGAACAGATGCAAAGTTACCTGCTACATTTGAATTAGCAGGTTATCAAACTCAAAGTTTTTTAATTCAAGGAAGTGCATCAAGTGCTGTAACTATTAATGTTCAGCTTGAACCTATCCCACCACCTTGTCAATGTACAGAATGGAAAAATAAAGAATGTATTTCTGACACTCAAAGGAAACAGACAAGAACTTGTAATCCATCAGGCTGTGATATTGAAGAAAGAACAATAGATGATCCTTCATGCACTCCACCGCCTTGTGAATGCACTTCTTGGATTAATAGAGGATGTGTTTCAGATACTCAAAGAAGACAAATAAGAACTTGTAATCCCCCTAGATGTAATGAAGAAGAAAGAATTATAGATGATCCTTCATGTTATACTCCTCCAAAAAAGTTTCCTATCTGGACCTTAGGACTTGTAGCAATTCCATTAATTTACTTTGTAACAAAAAAGGATAAATTTAAATAATTCTTTGACATATTCTATTTATGGCTTTAGAAAAAAGAGACTGGTGGATGTTAGGAATTGGATTTGGAATCGGATTTTTAGTGTTGACTACTCTTGGCAGGGAAGTTGTAATGACGACTGTAGGAATGGGCAAGGCAGAAATCAAAAGAGTCCTAGCTAAAGCAGAAAAAAAAGCAGAAAAAAGAGCAAAGCCTTATGATTAAATTTATATAATTTGATTCCTTATTTAATTTATGGCAAAGAATAATAATTCAAATATGAAAGACATAATCCCTATTGTAATGATTGCGGGGATGGGGGTTGGAGGATATTTTCTATATAAATATTTCAAGAAAGATGAAGAAGAAAAAAAGGGATTTATTTGGTTGCGTTCGGAAATTACTCCACCACAAGCAACAATTGGTGAAACAATAACTGCAGTTATTATTGGTAAAAATAATACTGAGGAATCTCATTTGTGTTTTATTAAATTAATTAACCAAGAGACAGGAGAACTTCTTACACCACTCCAATCAGCACAAGTTGGAGCAGGACTTTCTAAACAATTTACTTTTGAATTTGTAATGCCAGATACTACAAGTCTTAGATTTAGTGTACATTTTGGGAGAATAATTGATGGTGATGAAAAAATTGATGATACGCAAGTTTATACAATTAAGGAGGCAGAACCAGGCTATCCAAAAGAAATATGCAGAGATCCATATTGTTTTACTGTTTATACTCAACAACAAGAAACACAAATGAAAGATTTTCTCGGGATTGAACCTGAAGGAGCAGTAGATCTTGATACTTATTTAATTAATTCAGCACAATGGCAAAGAGATGATTGGAAAGATTATTGGATTGAAATGTGGACTTCTCTTCATAGAGCAGATATTGTGGAATTTGTTATAGAGAAATATAATGAATATTCAACTTCAGCAAGAATAGATAATTTTACAATCACATCTACTCTAGAAATAGTTTCAGCAAGAATAGATAATTTTACAATCAAATCTACAACAGAAGTTCCAGAAATAGTTTCAGCAAGAATAGATAATTTTACAATCACTACATAAAAAGATTTAAATATATAAAAGTATTATCTATAATATGGTACAAACAACAATCACATATACTATTGAAGCAATAAATACAGGAATCCAGCATGATTTAATTTGTGGTTGCAGTCTTTTAAACCCAAGCACTGGAGAAGAATTAGTTATGCTTCCTTGGTGGGTAATTTGGAGTGTTCCTACTGGCGCTGGATATTCAGTAACACTTAATGTTACTGGAGATGTTCCTGCAGGAACATATTTAGCAAAAACAAGAGTATGGAAAAATTATTCAGGGGGAACAAAAGCTGGTGATTTAAATAGTGTTGGAGTATTTTATCAAGGTGGAACAGGAGTTCTTACAGGAATCTTAGATGAAGCAACTCAAACCCTCGTAATTTAAAATGGTAGATTATATATTTGAAGTTCCATTGTCAAGAGAAGGAAGAGATATTGTAACAGACCCAGATATTTTGGATTCTATTATTTCTGAAGGAGTTTATATGCTTCCAAGAGTTACTTATAATAATCTTAATGTAGATAGTGTTAGTGTTGATGCAGAAACTAAAAGAATTTATTATGGTGTTACTGCAAGTCCACAAATGAAATTAGGTCTCGCAAGTTTAAACTCTACAGAGAGGTTGGCCTGGTGGAATACTCTTCTTGCTGGTGTAGCAATTGTAGCTGCAGTATCTTGTGTTGTTGCTATTGGGGCTCCAGTAGTCATTCCTGCGGCTGTCGTGATTGGGATAGCTTTGGCTTATTCTGCTATTACAGGATATCTTGAAGTTGAGGCAACAAAGGCGGATACAGAGCAACAAATTATTGAAGCAGTAAATGACGGAAGAATTACTCCAGAAGAAGGAGATAATCTTTTAGATGGAGTAAATAAAGGTTGGGGTTCAGGAATTCCCTGGACAGGAATTATAATTGGTGGGATGGTAGGAATTGGGGCTTTAGGAGCACTTTACATTTTTATGAGGAGAAGAAAATAAAACAATAATTATAAAAACATCTGATTCTTTTATTATCTGGAGGATAAAATATGACATTATCAAGATTTACAAAAGTGTACAATAGTTTGCCTTTTACAGAAAGAGATATGGTTTGCGTTGTTATAGATGGCGAAGGTGTGAGCTGGAAGTTAGCATACAATGAGATAAAAGAAAAAACAGAGTTGGGTGAGATAATACAAAAACAACTTGAAGAATTGGAATTAATCTAAAATGAAACCTGAAACAGCCATACTTTTATCAATCGGAGTTTTAGCAGGAACTGTAATAGCTTATGCTTATTCAAAAGAAAAGCCTTATATTTCAACTATGATTATGGGAAGTCTTGGTGCTTTTGGGTTGATTTATACATTAATTAAACGAGAAGAAGTTAGTGAAATAAGGACTCAATTAGGGTGTCAATAAAAAATGGCAATAACAGAAGCTGAATTTAAATTAGTTGAAAAAAGGCTTGAGGCTTGGAATGAAAAATTCATACTTTGTTGTGCACAGCCAGAATTAGGAAATTATACAAAAGATGAGATTTTAGAGCATATAAAAGCAGAAGATTTCGTAGGGAAAAAGCTAGTGGAGATTCAGATGTATTATTTAAAAAGTTTGAAGGGAAGGAAATAATGACAACCAACTCAATGCTTTCAATAATTCCTGACTACGAAATTGCGACTCGCTACGGTGCAGCATGGCAAAAATTAGTAACAAATGCCGCAATCGATGTTGGTTTAGATATCACTGAGTTATACGGAAGTAATGCTACAGGTAAAAAATTTTTTTCAGTTCTTGAAACACAAGATCCAATTCTTGTGAATATCTTTGGACACGGGAATTATAACATAATTGCTGGACAAGATGATGAAATTTATTTGATTGGATGCCAAACCGATGGAGTTTTGGCTGGAAGGATTATTTATAATTTATCCTGTAGGTCTGGAAGAGATCTAGCAGATTCTGCCATTAGTAAGGGAGCTATTGCTTTTTTAGGATATAATGAAGATTTTATATTTATAATTACAGAAGGAAATCATCCTGATGGTGGAATGAATGACCCTTTAGCAGACGAAGCATCAAGAGGATTTTTTGAATCTCATAATTCTGCACCTATTTCATATCTTAAAGGAGCAACTATTCCAAATTCTTATTGGGAATCTCAAAATACATTCAATTATTGGATAGAGGTCTGGGAAGAAATAGACAGCCAAGTTGCTAGTTTACTCGTGTGGGATAGAGATCATCAAGTTATGAAGCCAGATATTGGACCTAGACCTACACCTGCTAAGTTAGGACCTTTGTTGCTTATGTTCACTCCTTTGTTGATTATTCCAATCTTAAAAAGATTTAAATAATCTAAAGGATTTATAACATAGAGAGTTACAATTATCCTCACCTCCTATTCAAAATGAAAAATCAAACAATGTGGCTGATTATTGGAACTCTAGGGATAGCTGGATTATTCTTTTTAATGAAAAAACCTGCTCCTGCTGTAGCTGTGGTCCCTGCTGTTGGAGTGCCTGCTGTACCTACATCTGCTTATCCAGTAGCTACTGGTTGTGAAGGACAAATGATTGCTATGGCTGAACAACAATTAGGGCTTCCAAGATCAGAATTAACTATTAGAAGTTTGCGTCCTGATGATTTAGGATTAGGTAGTGTTTGGTCAATGAATTTAGCTACTGCTAATGCTTGGAATACAACAGTAAATACAAATGTCGCAGATAATAGGTTTATTTGCCTGAAGTCAATTTCATATTCTGGGACAGCCGCAGAGTCTGTTCGTGTTACTGTCGGAGCTTCAGTTGTTGCTGAATTTAATATTCAACAAATTCCTGGAATCACCACAACCCACACCGCAACCATTCGTGATATAATTGCAGAACAAAATACTCCAATAAGAATTGGTGTTTATAGCAGTGCTGTAAGTGCTACAGATGCTTTGATTTTATCTGGTACAGTCGTGGAGAAAAAAGGGCTTCTTCTTGCATAATTCTATGAATAAAAAGATTTATAAAGTGTAGAAGTGTAAAAGTGGTATGGAAAATGAGATAAAAACTATTAAAGTTACAAAAAAAATTCACAGAAGACTAATGAACCATAAATTAAGTTTGGATTGTGATACAATGGGTCAAGTTATTGATAAATTCTATAATCTTTATGATAAGCTCAAGCTAAATGAGGAATTAAAGGGAGTTTAGGATGGATGAGGACACAATTGTTATAAGTATAATATTAGCTTTTTTCAGTTTTATGGCTGGAACTATAGGCTATAATTTTATGAATTGGTTTGCAGTTATTGGAGGTGGATTAGGATTTATATTTAGTTTGATATTAATTGCTTATGGGATGTCACAATGAAACCTCGCAACATCTGGATCAGAAGAAAGAAAGAAAGAAAGAAATTGGCAAATTATGTTATAGAAGGAAGAAAAGGGAAAAAGGCTCTTTTTATATGGACTATTTCAAATGACCTGACTCGTCTATTGGAGCATTTGCTAAAAACGTCGTTTTGGTCTGAACAAAAATCTATCAAAATAAGGCAAATTTTGGATAGTCTAGAAATAAAAGAAAATAAATCAAAAAAAGGACCTGAAAGGTTCGCCTAATAAAAATTATCCGAATTTAAAAAAGGGACTAAAAAGAAGGAAAATTTATGAGGAAAAATAAAATGGATATCAAAGAAGAACTTGAACAAAGAATGCAAAGAACAATGCTAATGGTAAAGGCAACAACAGAAAAACTGATCCGAAAAGAATTTAAAAAACTAAAGCGTGACCTTATTAAAGGAATATGGAAGAGCCAGAAACTGAAGAAGAATTTATAGAGAGACTTGATGGAATAGCCATGAGAGTTTATGGTAAGTATTATTCTGAATTATGCGAGAGCAGGCAAAGAACGGTTATTACATTATACAATACTGGTGATTTCTAAAAAAATTTATTAACTTATAATGCTTATTATTTTAATGGTAAAAACAACTATTATTTATAAAAACAAATGTTATGAATTAGATGAATGTAGAGTTGTAACTTTAATAGAGGATGATAAGGAAGTTAGATATACTGAGTGTTCTTATCATGGACAAACTTACAGAGCATTAACATTGCCAGCAATAAGAAGCTGGTTAGAGAGAATTATTGAAAATGAATTAAAACAGAGAAAATAATGATTTATTCGGGTGTGGACTAGTGGTCAAGTCACTGGCCTCATAATAAAGCTCAACCATCCTTTTATGAGACAGCCAGAAATCGCAGTGTTCGAATCCTGCTACCCGAAGTTTATTTATTATTTTATAAGAGTTATTATGCAAAAACGAATATGTTCAGAATGTCCAAAAGAAATACCAAAAAGCAGGATAAAGCAATACTCAAAAAGAATGATTTATACTTGTTCAAAACATTGTTCTAATTTAAGGTTTCATAGAAATAAAAGTATAGCAGATGAAGAATTAAAAAAACATAAAAAATTAATACTAGACAAGAAAAAAACTATTTAAAGTTTGATTATATAATAATAATATGGAAATCACAGAATATTCTTCAAAATATTGTCCTACATGCAAGAGAATGGCTTCTGTAGTTAAAAAACTAAAGAAATCAGGAATTAAAATAAATATTATTGATTGTGATAAAGATAATTCTAAGTGTAAAGGCATAGAGTATGCACCAACAATTATAATTAAGAAAGGTAATAAATCTAAAAAAATACAAGGATTTGCTACTGCTGAAGAGATAAAAAAAGAAATTAAAAAAATAAATTAAAAATTATCTTCTTTTTCTTCTTCTTTTCTTTTTAGAGCTTCCACACATTACTCTCTTCATACACTTTTTAAGTTTTGCTCCTTTCTTGCCCTTACATCTTCGCCTTGCGACTCCAATGCTTCTTGTACATTTTACCATTTTAAAGTTTCTCCAAATTTAGTTAGATTATCTTTTCTTTTTTCTTCTTGCTTTCAAACATTGTCCCTTTCTCTTACCTTTTTTTACAACGCCGAATTTACACTTTCTTCTTTTTCTTCTTTTTGCCATATTGATTCTCCAAATTTAGTTAGATTATCTTTTCTTGAGTTCCTTTCTCATGCAGGCCCTAAAAGCTTTTATCTTTTTTCCCTTACATTTCTTCGCTGCACGCTTGAAACGAGTACGCTGAGCAACTCTTGATGTTTTTTTTGCCATTATTATTTTCTCTTGATTTAATTTGATTATCTCTTCCTACATTTTAATTTCTTTTCAGTAATAAGCATATTTCTAATAACTTTTTCCCTTACTGAAGGAGTTTTTTTAGTAAACATAATTACTCTCTCCATTGCCTTAGCTTGAGAATATCCTTTACACCTAAGATTTTGATAATATTCTCCAATTTTAGTTATTCTTTTCACCATCTTAAATAAAATCTCTCCTTCCCTTACTTTCGTCTTTGATATATGAAGCATGTTTTTTAATTGATTCAACTAATTTTGGAACTTGTTTATCATCTCCAACTATTCCAATATAAGAAGCATATCCCTTTTCAGGTTTTCTTCTTTCTGGATCATTATATTGTCCAGTTATAGGATTATTAGATGTTATTAATTTTACATCTTTGTTTTTCCATTCAAATTGGCACATTTTTATTGGTTTTCCAAGATAATCTTTATCTATAGTGCATTTTCTTTTACCTTTTATAGACAATTTATTTTCTTTTAAAACTTTCTTGAACTTTTCTACTGTTCCAAAAGATGTTAAATCGAATCCATGTTCTTTTACCATTATAATTTCAACCTCGCTCTACAAATTGCCCAAGCAGATGTTTTACATCTATGCCTTCCTCTTGGATTTGGTCTACCTTGTGCATCACATTTGTAAGTCTTCCCTATTTTTGATTTTTTAATCTGGGCTTTTACTCTCTTTACGCATCTATCTAATTTTATTGGCATTTTAATTAATATAATAAACACCACAAACTTAATAAACCTAATTACACTCATTACTTCTATGGGTAAGACTTACATAACACTTAAAATAGAACTAGAAACACTCAAGAAATTCAAACAAGCAAAGAGATTGAGGGAATTCAATATGGATGAAGGATTAACTATCACTGAATTTCTTGAAATAATACTTGAGAGTGAATTTAAAAAATATGATGATAAAATAATAAAGAAAGTTAAGGAATAATTATCTTATACCTTTCTCTTCCCAACAAACCGATATATAAACTCATCATTCCACTTCTTCTTGATTTTCTGATAATCATTAATAGATATTCCAAGAGCATCCAAGACAGCATTTCTAATCAGGCATGGATTCTCCTTGCTACAGCAAAAAGCTATTGAATTAAAGCAAAGTGAAGTAAAAGCTTTCTTGAAATCTGCCTTTGTCTTAACTTTTTTCTCTTTAATTTTTTTAAGCATGCTAAAAACCTTTATATCATCCTCTAATTCTTGAGCTTCCTCTTTATTTTTTGGTTTCTCTGCCCTTAAGTCTTTAATTAATTTATTGAAGTCCATTTTCTTGATACCCCTCCATCAATATGATGAAAATTTAGTTTGTCCTAAAAATTAAAAAAATAAAAAATTAAAAAAATTATTCTTCTTATTCTTCCTTAGCTTCTTCAGTTTCTTCAGCTTTTTCTTCTTCTTTTGTTTCTTCAGTTTTTGTTTCTTCTTCTGCCATTTTATATTACCCCCTTACAATCAAAAAGGTTATTTAAATTTTACGATTTATTCTTAATCTAAAAGAGTTAATTATCTATTGAGATAATTCTCATTATCCTCCATATCTATTTCTTCCTTATAATTTCCATTGTCAATGTCCCTAACTCTCTGTTCTAATTTTTCTAGTTCTTCTTTTTTCTTCTTAATTGATTCGAATGTTAATTTCCTTGTTTCTTGTGTTTTAACTTCCTCAGCCAATTGATTTAATTCCAAACTATTAAAATTAGCTTCTCTTATTTCCCTTAATATTTGTTCTTTGTTCATTCTTTTACCTCACTTTCTAAATGTCTTTCAACTTCTACTCTTTGTATATTTTTATTAATTTTCTTTTTTTTTAATTCTATCCCCATACTTGCCTTATATTCATTTATTTGATTTATTACTTCTATCATAGTTTTCCTTGTTTTATTAATTTATAATTGTAATTTGCTCTTTTTAACTTTGATTCATTGTTTAGATTATTTATTAAATGTTTAGTCTCTCCAACTATTAAAGCTAATTGATGATATTCCCAAGTTCCAGATTTTAAATTAAGATTATCTGATAATTCTTTATCTAATATTTCTTTAACATTGTTTAGATTTTGTAGATTCATTCTCTTACACCTTCCTTACCTAACATGTAAAATACATTAAAGTTAGTTGGTCCTTCAGTTATTCCTATAATCTCAACTTTTTTATATAATGAATAAAGTTCATCTAAAAGTTTTCTGACTTCATCTCCATTATCTAATTGAACCCAATTAACTACCATCTTCCTCTCCTACATCTTGTTGGGCAAATATGTACTTCATTATTTTAATAAGAGAATCCATATCCCTTAACAACATTTCATAATAAGTTACAAGTTTCTTTAAATTAGAATCTTTAGTATGTTTAAATTTCCTATGAGGAAAACCTAACAATCTCTCAAAATTATACATTCTATTTGGATATTGTTTTTCATAACATGACATTATTTCCTTAATTACTTGGTCTCTTGATATTTTCATTCTTCTTTCACCTCAAAACCAAACTCTTGATTTAATCTATAAAAAATATATCTCCAATATCTATCTAAAAGTTCTTCAACTTCTTCTGGTAACTCTACTTTTTTCCCAGTATCCTTTTCAATAATACTTGTTGCAATAGCAAACTCTATATCTAATAATTCTAACTTTTCCTCAAGTAACTTAACTTGCTCTGGATTAAAGTAAACTCCATCTATTCTCATTTTATTACCTCTCCCTCATCTAATGCGTCATCATCTTTAAAAATAAGTGGTGATACTCTCAAATTCTGATCGGAACGATCAGAATTTGGATTAAATATAACTAAACAACTTGGGAATGGAGCAGTCTTTTTAGAATCATCAAAACAAAGTCTTCCCTTTATAAGATAAATTTCATTTGCTTTCATACAATAATCATGCCACCATCTAGTATCTGTTCTTGAAGGAACTAAGAAAATAACTAATTTACCTTTCAATGATTCTTCATAACCTTTCTTAATCCATTTTGGTATCTCAGTTCCATAAGGTGGATTAACAAAATTCATCTCTTTCCATTCTATTTCTAAACCATCAAAATCAGGGTTCTCTGGACAGGGATCAAATAAATCATCTCCAAATATTCCTTGACACCAATGAAAAATATGGTGAGGTGTTCTCCAATCCATTCTATTG
>SDBU01000770.1_pt1 | contig 45893 bp, 64 predicted proteins | sample 2277071 | NCBI WGS metagenome assembly SDBU01 (sample SAMN10397929, study PRJNA504765) | marine sediment metagenome | isolation source: marine sediment core GS08_GC12, 126 cmbsf | place: Arctic Ocean: Gakkel Ridge, Loki's castle | collected 2008
TAGATATTAAGAATAAAAAAAGTAATATTAGAGTTAATCAAAAAGCTGAATTTTTAAGAATTGTTAGTGAAAGATACCTGACTTCTAATGATCAATTAGATTATCGTAAAAATCAATTAAAGGAAGAAAAGAAAAAAAATATTCCTGATAATGATTTTATTTCTGAAATTGAAACAGAAATTACAAGATTAGGCAGTCAGATAAAAAATGAAAAATTTAGGGAAGATTATTTAATATCTTTTCAAGAACTTCAAATTCAAGCCAGAAACTATGATGAGCATATTGGCTTTTTAAAAAATCAACTTAATACCATAACTGATCCAGTATTAAAAGAGAGCATTAGAGAAAAGATATCTACTGCCACTGTTAATAAATTTAAGTCAAATGAGAAAGCTATAACCAATAAAGCAGAATTAGCAGTTAAGGATAGATCACTTACTGATATAAATAGTTCAATTCGTGAAATGGCTTCTAAGAGAGCGCAAGCCGCCGCCACTGGGAATCGAGAAGCTGTTACTAGATGGGATTTGGCAATCTCTAATCTAAATTCTAATAAGAATATTATTAATATTCAAGATAGGTTTAATGATTTTGAGATTAATGGTCTTGAAGGCGAACGCGGTGCTTTGCCGACATTTGATTTTTACAGGAGTAATTTAATGTCTGCCACTGATGATCCAGCTCCAATGATTATAAATGGTGTGCGTTATGGATCAGCTAAAGAATATTGGCAGAGTAGATTTAATAATTTTGTAGAAAATAATTTTTTCAATCTTTATCAACAAGAACTTAATGATAAAATCACTACTGCCTCTAATCGCCTTACTCCGGTTTTGGAATCTCAACTTAAAGGAATTAATGCTGAAATAAATGATATTTTCTCTTTTTCAGAAATGGACGTGTTTGCTGATAAACTTAATAGTTTGAAAACTAGTATTAATTTCCTTGGGGCTTCAAAAATAGGAGAAAAAGTTTTTGAAGATTATATGAATGGGGCTTTAGGAACTACTACTATTGATAATTTTAATAATGCTATTAATAAATTAAGAGCGGTTAATCGTGATTATGATGTTGATGTAACTAGTTTTATTAATACTATTATAAACGATTTAGCATCTAAGAAAGCCCAAGTTGCTCAACAGAGGGCTGAAGCTATTGCCGCCGGTGCTACTCCAGAAGAAGCTGAAGCTGGTATTCCAGCAGTTGATATTCCTGCCCCAATAGTCGCTCAACAGGATCCTTCTGAAACTGCTCAAGATATTATATCTGGAGCCGGAGGTGAATTTGACATCACTCCACCAGCCGATATTGAACCGGCACCGATTGTTGCTGGAGAGCCACAGAAACCGAAAGTTGGGATTAATCCTTTTACCGGAGAACCTGATCCAACAATACATGCTCAATCAGTTCAACCAGAACCTAAAACTCCAGCCGGTAAAAATTTTAGAGAGATAACCGTTCAAAAGGGAGAAACTCTTTCTAAAATATCTCAAAGAGAATTAGGTGATGCTGGTAGATTTCAGGAAATAGCAGATTTTAATGAGATTAAAGACCCTAATACAATACAAGTAGGACAAAAAATAAAGATTCAAGTAACATAATCGTATGGTATTTTTTACAGCAAATACATTTAAGCGGTCAGGTGACGGAGAAAGCGCTAATTGGAATAATTACAATGAGCGTCAGATTGTTATTGATGAACAATTTCAGGATCCTTTTGGCAATATAACTTCTGAAGAATATTTTAAAAAATCAAGAGATAATATTAATCTTGCTTTATCTCAAGGAGTTAGTGATGCTAAAAGAACCACTTTATTAAAGGAATCATCTCAACTTAATGAAGATCAAAATAATTTCTCTTTTACTAATTCTCCCATTTTAGGAAATGGTATTGAAGAATTAAAAGCTGATATTCAAGATACTTGGAAAAATATTTGGAGCAACAAAGATTTATTATCTACTGGAAATTTCGCTGTTATGACTCAAGGAATGGAATCATATCTTGGAGAACAGAGAGAAGAAGCTATACAGTTTAGGGATCAGGTAGCCGAATTAACAGATGATCCTAATATGTTAAATCAAATTGATAGTGTAATAGAACTCTATGAAGATAATGAAAATTTCTATCGTGGTGTTTCAATTAATCCTGAAGAATATAGAATTGATATAAATTCTAATAGTCGTGGTCAAATTTCTGATATTGCTCTTAAAAATGTTAATGATGCCCCAGGTGGATTTTTTGATACTAATCAAAAAGATCAATCTGGACTTAGTATATATTCAAAACCACACAAGGCCTATGAACAAGAAGATGGCACTCAAGGATTTGCCATTGGTAATGCTTCTTTTGAAGGTGATTCTGCTGGAGGATTTTTTGCTAAAGATGATAACCCAATAGATTTTGCTTCTGTTGTTATTGAAGATCCTCTTAATGCCGCCCCTGGCACTCTTATTAAAAGTCCCGATGGACAGATGTATGGTAAAAATCCTGATGGAACATATTTTAAATTTTCTGATACTGATGTCAAAAATTTTGGCTTTGATGAAAATAATGTTATCGCCGCAAGTAGAAAAAATATTGATGATATTAATAGAAACTTTGAAGTCATTGATGCTAATGATGAATTTATCAGGAGAAAACAAGTTAGAGAGAGTATTCAAGCACAATTAGATGAATCTTTAAAGAATGATCCTGGCAGATTAAGTCCTTTGGAACAGGTTACTATTGAACCAATTAGAAGCGAATTTAGAAAATTTAGGGAAGGGGTTTCTGAATCTAAAAAGCATGTGTCACCAGCTGGACGAAGGGTAAAGGGAGCAATAGAAAGCGCTCAAATTGCTGTCGGTCAGGCGGCCAATATCGTAATAGAAAAAGCTGGATCATTATTCAATAGGGCTAGAGGATTTTTTAAGAGTATTACTGAAGCCCCTGATACTAAAATAAAATGATATGGCAGAACTTAATGAAGAATTTATTTCGTCAATGGTTGACGCCGCTAAAACAAATAGAAGCTCTACATTAGTAAGAACAAAAGATACAAGAATTAAAAAAGCTTCTAGAACTGTGTTTGGCGGCGCTCTTAAAATACTTGATTATATTGAGCGTCCATATAATGCCTTAATGAATTTTGGCCTTGATGCCATAGGTGGTCCGGAAGGATTTCACCCTATTAGATCATTTAGAGAAGGATTAACCGGAGAAACAAGAACAACATTTTCTGATGTTACCACTGAAGCTGGTTGGAAACCAACAACTACTTTTGGAAAATTTACTAAAGGAGTAACCGACTTTGTCGGTGGTGTTTTGTTTGATCCAGTTACCTATGTCACTGGTGGTTTTGGTAAAGGGGCTATGATATTAGGTCGTGGCACAAAACCACTTAACGGTGCTGGACGAAAACTTTTTGAAGGATTGGCCGCCAAAGAGCTTGGAGTTAGGGCTGGATCAAAAGGATTCAATAAAGCAATTCGTGGCATGGATAATGATTCTTATATTAGGGTTATTAAAAATACATTAGATATTGCCGAGAAAAATCCACAAAAATATTTTGCCATTAGAAATTTAAGATTTGCCGGTAAAACCATTGCTAATCTTGATGGTATTTCTTCAACTGTTTCTAAAGCGCTTTCTCCAATATTAAAAATTCCACTTGGTAAAAGAGCTTTTAAGGTAGGCAATAGGGCGTTTGAAACTTTGGGTGATGCTTTTATTCCTCATTATGGAATCAGAAAAAATAAGAATCTTAATCTTGGCCAGAAATATGAATTAATTGCTAAGGCAGATGCTCACCGAGTTGGAAGGGAAATTGCTCAATCAGCTAGAATTGAGGGATCTTTAAAGTTTTTTAAAGGATTTAATAAAAAGGAAAGATCTCAAGTTACTTTCGAACTTGAGAAGTTTTTGAAATTAAAAAGTGGATTTGATAACAGTGTGGCTAAAGTTTTTGATGATGCTAATATTATCGCAAAGAGTCCAAATAAATTAAGTGCTATTTCTGGAACTCCTGATGAATTAATTTCTCAAGGAAAAATGGCAGAAGCATTGGCATTATCTATTGATTTTCAAAAAAAGAGTGGTAATAAAGATGCAAAGAAAATGGTTGTTAATAAAATAAATAGAGAGTTATCTAAACAGGTTGATAAATTAGCTGATTCAGCAATTCAACTTAATAAAATAAGAGATCCAAAAATAAGAGGAGCAGTTAAACAATTACAGGAAGATTTGAAAGCTGTTGTTAATAAAGAAGTTAAAGATGGGCTTCGTGATGCTGATGCTGTTGTTAATGAAGGTTATGTTAAAAGAATAGCCAAAGGATTTAAGGAGCCATCTCCGGTGACTACCGGTTCTCTCCGTGGTCGTAAACAAGCTATACCAACAATAGAAGAATCTATTCAGGCATATAAAAAAGGTGATCAAGATTGGCGATTTGAAGATGATGTCGCTAAATGGTTGTCTGCTAGAATGACAGAAAGTGATAATTTATTTTTTAGAAAAGATTTGAATAACTGGCTTGAATCAAATAATTATATTCGTAAACTTCGTAAGAGTGATGATGTCCTTGAATTGAAAAAACAAGGTTGGGAAGTTCTTAACTATCGAGGAAAAAAATTTGTGGCATTGAAAGATATTGCTGAAGAATTTAATATCTTAAATAAGAATACTGATTTTACTGCAATGAAGCAATTTTTAAATATGTATGATGAAGTCTTAAATACTTGGAAATTAACAGTTACTTCTTTATGGCCGTCTTTTCATGCTCGTAATGCTCAATCAAATGTTTTTTTGGGTTGGCTTGGTGGAAATAAAAATGCTAAGACATATACTTTAGCTGGTGAGGTACAACTTTATGGCAAAAGATTACGGGCTGGTAAAAAACCTGTGGATAAGTCCATAGGTGTTGATGGAGAAACTTTTAAATTATCAGAGATTTATAACATGGCCGTTGAAGATGGAGTTTTGGGTAGTGGTTGGTTTGGTGGGGACTTTTTAAATAAAGTTCGTTCTGGTCCGACTGGTTGGGGAGAAAGGGTTAATCCAAAAATGATGATAGAAAATATTAACTATTATACTGGAAAATTAAGAAAAGGCGGTACAGCTGTGGAAAACAATGCTCGCGTAGCTCTTTATGTTGATCAATTAGTTAAGGGTAAAACCAGGCAAGAAGCGGCGGTCCATACTAAGAAATTTCTATTTGACTATTCTGAATTGACTAAATTTGAGAAAGATTTAATGAAGAGAGTTATCCCCTTTTATACTTGGATGAGAAAGAACATGCCACTTCAAATAGAACAAATGGCTAAACAGCCAGGAAAATACACTGGTTTTCTACATTTTAAGGAAGGAATTGAGGATTTTTCTCCAGAAATTGAGGAAAAATATATGCCAGAATGGATGCAAGATAGTGAGATTTTTGTTGATATGCCAGGAAATAAAGTGTGGAATCCTGATTTACCGTTTCAGGATTTAGCTTCAATGTTTGATATTAAGAAATATGTATCAGCTACTTCGCCTTTAATTAAAGGATTTTTCGAAATTGCTACCAATAAGAATTTTTTTACTGGTCGTCCAATAGCTGATGAAAGGTTACCAAAGTCTAAATTTAAACGGGAATTGTATAAAAATTGGTTTATGGACCAAATGAGAGTTACTTCTTTTTGGAGAAAAGCCCAAAAAGAGGATAAAAGTACTTTTGAGTTTTATCTAGACTTCATTTTTGGCCTAAAATCGTATGATGTGGATAAAAGATTAGGAAGACAAAATTATATTAAAAAGATAAAGGGACAAAGAGCGGCAGAAAAGAGTTTTGATAAGAAAGTAAAGGATAATCGTAATAAAAATATTGATGCTGTTAAAAAACTATTTGGCAAATAATTAACATTGTTGTATAATTTAATTAACATATTAATAACATACAAATATGCCTGATCCAAATAATCAGAGTGGCACTCCATCTCCAGCTTCGGCTCCAGTTGAAGGCCAAGAGCCACCGGCTCAACCAGTCACACCACCAGCCATAGATCCAACACCGGCACCAGCTCCAACTGATCCAGTTAAGCCAACTGATCCAGTTAAGCCAACTGATCCAGTTAAGCCAGCTGATCCAGTACCGGCAGTAGATCTAAAGCCAGGTGAGGGCGAACCTACGCCAAAACCAAAAGAGAAGATGGTTACAATTACTGAAAAGGAACATAATCGTCTTCAGGGTAAAAGTCGTAAAACTAGAAAGTCCGCACGACCGAAAGATCAAGGCGGATCAGCATTTTCTTTTGATAGGCCAGAAGAAGTGCAACCGACTGAAGAAGAGCAAGATGTCAGAAATAGACAGGAAGCTCTAAAGGTCAAAGAAGGTGTTTTAGATCTTCTTGAGGATAATCCTCAATACAAGGAGGTTTTAAAAAGTGATCCTACATTAGCTGGGTTGTTAAAGAAACGTCCATTGAGTTTACTCGATGTAGTTCCGTATGATGCGGAAGACGCTCTTGAACAGCTTGAGGATATGTTAGCGGAAAAGGTCACTGATTTAAAACCCGAAGAAACACCGGCTGAAGATCCAAATAATCCTAAGCCACCAGAAGATCCGAAACCTTCTGCTCCAGCAAATCCGGCACCACAAGCTACTCCTAATCAACAGCCAGCACCTACTGGTGATGGTCAGCCAAAAACAATGGCCGAGGTTGAAGGTGGTTTGTTAGAAAGACTGGATTCTGGAAAATAGATTATAAATAATTTTACAAGCATATGTCATTAGCAACAGCACCCGGAGCCGCTTCGTTCGATATTACGTCTGGCACAGGCATGTTGGATTTGTCTAATGAGTTGGCAGAGATTATCCGTGCTGATAATACTTCTCTGTTAGGTCGTTTAGGTATTTCTGGTATGTCAACCCAAAAGACCCATAAATGGAACGAGGACAAGCTCAATGCCAATACCGATCAATTGGCAGAAGCATTAGACGATAACGAAACAGCAGTCGATGTTGACGATGGAACAAAGTTTAAGATTGGTACTTTGTTCAAGTTGAATGAAAGGAACAAGACTGAAGTTATACAAGTCACCGCAGTAGCAACTAATACCTTAACCGTTGTTCGTGGTTACGGTTCAACAACTGGAGAAAGTCATGCCAACGATGCTGAAATCATGATTATTGAGCATGCTAAGCAAGAAGGTTGGAAACCAGCCGAAGAGGATAACACTAAGGAACGAACTTCAGCATCAAACTTCCATTCAATCCTTGGATTGGGAATCGCAATCACTCGTTCTCGACAAGCAATTGAGCATGCTGGCATTGCGTCTGAATTTGCTCACCAAGTGTCATATAGGTTGCAGGAATTAATGCGATCTTTGGACAGTGCGCTTATTAACTCTGTTAAAAGTGCGACTGAAGGAAGTGATACGGTCTATGGTTCTCTAGGTGGTATTTTAGAGTTCGTAGATGTTTCTAGCGGTAATAGAAATCTTACTGCCGAAGATTTAACAGAAACTGTTACAAATGCTTTGTATAAGCTTATCTGGGACGATTCTGGCGGAGCTATCTCACGAGGATTTATCCTTGTTGGTGGCGCACTTAAAAGGGTTATCTCTACATTTGATCAAGCATTTAGGAGAAATGATTTTAGTTCAAAAGTTGCAGGTTTCGTAGTTGAAAAGTTCATCACAGATCTTGGCTTTGAATTAGAAGTTATTGTTGATCCGTGGATGCCTGATGATATTATGATTATTGGTGACCTCGATAGGTTAAGGGTAATGCCTTTGCAAGGCGATTCAGTAGCAGTAGAAAACCTTGCTAAAACTGGTAGGTTGATCGAAGCCATGGTTACTGGTCAATATACTATGGAAGTTCGAAATGCCGATGAAGCTTTCGGAATCCATCGAAATTTGGTGTAGGATAGATTTATAGTGCTTGACAATGATAGAACCATATCTAATAATCAAAAAAGATAAAGCACAAAAAGCACTGAAAATTATTCGCATCAAGTATAATTTATTTTAGTAATAATCAATTTAATATGTCCCCAGTAAAATCAAAGCGAACAATGGCGGACTATTATCCGGGTTGGGAAGGCGCTTCAGATGAAATGCAAACAGTTCAAACATTGATTGGTGATATTACTTCTACGACAAAGGTATATATCTTTAATGCTCGAACTGAAGTTGAAATTAAGACAATTAGTTTAGTGGTTGATACGACTATCGCTCTACATGACGATAATTATTATTCAATCCAAATAGCTAAACTAACTGGTACTGATAATGATCTTTTAGCAACCGCTGATACTTTCAATAAGACAGTAGCAGTTACGGCTGATGAACCTCATGTTATTACCCCTGATCAAAACCTAGTTTTGTCAGATGGTGATCAACTTGAATTGCAATTGACTAAGGTTGCTTCTGGCGCAAATCTTTCTAATCTTTATGTTAAGGTTGAGTATATCGTAACAGGTAAAACTACAACTACCTCAACATCAACTACTACTACCACCACTACTAGTACTTCAACTAGTAGTACAACTACTACCACTAGTAGCTCGACTACTACCACTAGTAGTTCAACAACAACTACTTCATCATCTACGACTACTACTACAACTTAGGTTGATAGTTCATACACTGCCCTTCGGGGCAGTAATGAGAAATTAACTAATAATTAAAATCATATGTATAGTGGAAGACCAAGGGTTGTCGCCACAGGCACACCGATTCAAATAACTGGAAAAGTTACTATTGTTGGTATTCTTTTAATTCCTGACGGTTCAAATGTCGCCACAGTTACAATTCATAATGAAGCTGATAATTCTCAAACTGCTTCTACCTTAGCGGCAGGGCTTAGATCACTTGCCACTGTATCAAAGGATCATCTTCAAGAAATTTATTGCGATAAAGGAGCTTATGTTGAGGTGTTAGGTACAGGTGCTAAGGCAATTATTTATGTAAAATAATTATGAAACTAAATTCATTTAGTATAATTGTTCCCTGTTATAATCAGGAAAATGAGATTGGCAGATGCCTACAAAGTTTGGTATCTCAATCTTATGATAATTTTGAAGTGATAGTTATTGATGATGGATCTACTGATGGCTCACGAGAAGTTATTAAAAGCTTCATGGGTCATAAGAAATTCAGAGCATTTTTTGTTCCTAAGAATCAAGGAAAACTAAATGCTAGAAATATTGGAATGATCTTGGCTAAGAATGATTGGATTTGTTGGCTTGATGGAGATGATGAATATATGAGTAATTATCTTGAAGTTTATAATGATGAGATAAATAGAAGTCCTAAATATAAAATTTTCAATTCTGGAATGTTAGTTAAGGATCGTGAAATTATCGAAGGTGAAAGATTTGAGAAGGGTTGGAGAATTATTTCACCCCTTGATTTAAAAGAAGCAGAAGATGGAATGGAAGGTTTTGGTAAGGGACAAATTGGCACTGGCTCATTTGTTTTTCATAAAGACTTAATGTGGTTTTTCCCAAATAATGTTAAAGATCCCTATGGTGAATCTAATAATACTTTCCCCGAAGCACTTGTTAGAATGGATGAAAAATTCTTTGAGATATGCACCAAAAATAAAAGTGGCAGTTGGGAGCCACTTGGAAATCCATGGGGAGATGATTATTCTTATTTCTGGTATCTCACTCGAACCAACAAATCTAAAATGATTAATTGTTTACTTTATATTCAACACATAAAAAAATGACATATGACAACTGTATCAACAAAGGTGGAGGAAAAGCCCAATGAACAGGAAGAAGAACAACAAGAAGTCAAACCGGAGGAAAAGAAAGATGAAGAGGGAGAAAAAGAAAAAAAAACTTTTAGAAGTTTAGAGTCTGACAATGATAAAAAAACTATTACTAGCGCTCAAAGAATCCATAATCAAATGTTTGGCGTAGAAGATGAAAAAGTTGATATCCCTAAGGAAGAACAGGTTGCTCCAATTATGTTTGAAAATGGAGTAGGAGAGCGCAATTTTTCGTCTGATGGCCAAGAAAAGACAATGATGATATTTCCGCCTGACAATATGACTGATTATTCAATTGCTTTTGTGAACAGTTCTGGAAAAGTAGTTCAGGAAGTCAATAAAATTAATGGTGTTCATAAGGCAAGAATAAATTTTATTAAAGGAGATTATAAAATAGTAGTTAAGGCCAGAGGAATAGATATGCCTTTTACATGTAGAATGATTTAAAATATATGGCTAAAGGATTAACAATTCCCAATAAACAAGGAATGGTAAAAGATGATAATCCTTTGCCAGTTAAATTAATGGATGTAAGTGGTAATCCTGTTGGAGAGGCAACTGTAATGGAAATATCTAATATTACTGCCACTACCGCTGATACTGAATTTTCTTTGGCACTTCCTGATAATACTAAACAATTTTCAATTAAGATTAGAGGGAGAAGTGGAAAACTTAGATTGTCTGTCGTTTCTGGCCAGGCCGGTGAATCCGGTGTTCATACTGAAATTCCTCAAGGTGGCTGGTTAAGTCCGGGAAATCTTAATTTGACAGATGTTATCTTATATTTTGAAACTAGCGCAGATAATAAAATTGTTGAGATCATAACTTATTCGTAGTATGTTTAATAAAATATTAAAATTATTATTAGGAATATCAATAGGAACAGCTCTAGTTGCTATTCCTTTTTTTGTATTTGCTCAAACCTATGGCTCTTATGGTAGTTTTTCTTTTTGGTTTGTTGATGAAGACGATGAAACAGTGATAACACAAGATTCGGAGTTTAATGTTAAAGTCACTGGCGATTTAACTGCTACTGGTAGTGCTTCTTCTACTGGGGGCCTATTCACTCAAGGTAGCGGTCATTATGGTGGTAGTTTATCTGTTGATGGTGATGTTAATATAGGCGGTACACTATCCGCAAATAATATTGGAAGCTCTGGCAATAGAATAAGAGAAGGATTTTTTGATGTATTAAGAACTCAATGGCTTGAAGTCAGTGAAAATATTATTGATAATTCTTTAAAAATAGGAAGTTCTACAAATGCTTTTAATACCCTCTTAGTAATGGAAAATACAGCCGGGGCAGGGACATTAACTTGGAATGTTGATGGCTCTGGTTTTGATTTTGATAATAGTGTTAATATAAATGGCAACGCCACCACTACGGGAAACTTTACTGCTAATTCCACTTTATTTGTTGTTGATGGTCAGGTCAGTATTGGGACAGATACTCCTTTAGCACAACTTCACGTCTTTGAAGGAGATTCAGGAGTATCTCCCGCACCGGGACTTGCGAATTTCTTTTTAGAAAATAATGGTGATACTGGACAAACTCTTGGAATTTCTTTGACTGGTGTGGGAAGTTATAATATTGGGGACTCAGCAGATTTTGGAAGAACTCGTATTTTGGGAACTGGTAGAGATCACGCAACACTTCCATCAACAATGTTGATTGTGCAGAATGGTGCTATTGCTATGGTTATTGATGGTTCACAACAAGTTGGCATTGGCACTACTACCCCTCAATATTTATTAACTGTTGAAGGAACAACTGGCAATTTACTTCAGGTAGCGACTACCACTAATCAAAATATATTTGTGATTAATAGTGACGGGAATGTGGGGATAGGGAATAATGCACCTGAAGTAAGTTTAGAAGTTGGTGATGCAACAGGAGAAGAAATAATTAGGGTTTCAAGCGGGGGTAATAGTGATGCTATATTATCTGCAAATTCTTTTTATTCAACAGGAAACCCATTAACGCAGTATATAGTAGCAGGTGGAAATAATTGGGTTACAGGAGTTGATAATGCTGATAGTGACAAGTATAAAATAAGTTTTCACATTACTGATTTAGGAACAAATAATTTTTTATCAATTCAAACAGACGGTAAGGTCGGGATAGGCACTGCTAGTCCTGCGACTTTATTAGAAGTGAATGGTCACGCTTCTACTACTCAACTAACGGTGGGTAACGATGGAGCAACCATTAATGGAGATTTGTTATCTGCTGGAGGAATAAAACATCTTGGAGACCTTGATACATCATTAAGTTTTTTTACTAATAGAATAATATTAAATGCGGGAGGAACGATAGACAACCACATTGATATTCAGAAAAGTCAGATTGTAATAGGTAATAGTAACGCAGACATTAATTTTAGAATTTTAGATACTTCATCAAATGATATATTTTTTGCAGATGCGGGTTTAAATAGAGTTGGCATCGGCACTGCGAGTCCTTTAACTAAACTTCACGTAGAAGATTCTTCTGGACTTTCAATGAGATTGAGTTCAAGTATAAATGATTTTGTAAATTTTGCAGTTAATACAGCAGGCAGATTAACCGTTACTACTTTAGATACTGGTGGTTCAGATGCTTATATATTTTTAAATCCTCAGGAAGATGTGAGGATAAATACAGATAAGACAACATTTACTTTGAAAGGTAATGCAAGAAATCCAAAACTTATTGTAGAATCAGATGATGAGGCAATAGGTGATGCTATAATACTTATTGAAACTGATACTGCTGCAAGGTCAGTAGGTTGGTCGGCAGCTAAAGCGAGAGCAGGCGGAGCTGCTGTTCAAGATGGAGATGCTCTTGGAGTTTATAGATTTATGGCACACGATGGAACTGATTATAATCAGGTTGTTGAAATAACGGCTATTGTAAATGGGGCAGTATCAGCCAACACAATTCCAACTGATTTGCTTTTTAAGACAACTATAACGAATAGTCCTGAAACACGAATGACAATTTTAAGTGGTGGTAATATTGGAATAGGCACTACCGCTCCAACTTCTACTCTGCAAGTAGATGGCGGTGATGTTCACTTTACTGGTGGTGGTTCGGCAGATGCCCCAGGATTATTCTGGGATAATAGTGCTAGTAGATTAGGAATTGGGACTACTAGTCCTAGCGTAAAATTAGAAGTTCACGAAGCAATAATATCAGGGGGAACATCAGCTTTTATAATTCGTGATATAGATACTTCAGTAAATGTCTTAGATGTTGGTGGGAGCGGTCAGTTTAATATTAGAGGTTTAGATGTTTTTATTGAAGCAGGATTTAGTATAGTGAATGGTAATGTTGCAATAGGTTCAGTTTCGGCAGCAACAGAAGCATTAGAAGTTACAGGAGTAACACAATTAGGTGATGGCGGGGCAAATGATTATGTTGAGTTTGGTAATCCCGATACTGCCGATGTTAGCTTTATTGAGGGTGGAAATATAAAGATGTTCTGGGATAGTAGCGAGGGTAGTTTGGGTATTGGCACTACTACGCCCTTATATAAATTAGTGGTGGATACTGGGATTTTAATGGTTGATGCAGGAGATGGAACTTGTAATTCTCTGTCTTTAAATCCGGGGACTATTTGCACTAATGAATTAATAGTAATAGATCAAGATGCGGTAAGTGGATATACCACTAGCACCGAGCCAGTAATTAATGGAGATTTTATTACTCTTGAATGGGATGTGGTAACTCAATCAGGTATTCATACTACTTTAAATGTTGACGAAGCTACTACTACTATTGGACACGATGGAGATTATATGTTAAGTGCGGGGTTTTGGAATGATAAAACTGGTGGCACAGCCGCTTTATTTGAGGCAAGTTTTTTTGTAAACAATGTTCAATTAGCAGGTTGTAATACAGAACGAATCGTCAATGCCAATAATGAAACAGGATATTTTGCTATTATGTGTGAGATTCCATTATTAGAAAATGATTTAATAACAGTTAAAATTGGGTGTAATACAGAATTTTGTCAGTTAGAAAGAAATGGGACTCTTGTAAGTGAACCAACTACGGCAACAATATCTATCATTAAAATTAAATAAATGAAAAAATATATATTAACAATAATATTTATAGCAATTATCTTTACCATAGTAGGATTTGTTTTAGCTTGGATATATATTGCTATGCCTGTTGGGGCAGTTGATTTGAGTCCCGCAGATAAAATCGTCACTGGAAAAAGACTCATTGATATAGTAAAAGAAAATGATTTGATTCCTACTAGGGGTAATTTTCAAATTTCTGGCACATTAGAAACTGCTGGATGGATTTGCAATAAGAAATAAATATGGAAGAACAAAAACAATCTAATGCCGTTTTGGCTTATGAGGTTAAAAATCTTGTTAGGAGTTTTGATGATTTTAAAATAGATAATAAGAAAGATCATAAAGAACTAATAGATCACCAAAAAGAAACAAATGGTAGAGTTAAAAAACAGGAAGAATGGAAATCATATATTACTGGTGGTATGGCTGTATTGAGTATTATAGTAATTCCAATTCTTTTATATATAGTAACAACTGTTATTAGTAATTTCAGAGTAGCACAAGCACAAGAAACGGAAATAGAACCTTAAATAAGGAGGTGGTTATCGTGAGAGAAGTCGGTAGTGTCATTCTAATTCACTGCGACAAATGCGGGCAAGCTCTAACCCCTTCCTATTTGGGGAATGAATACTATGAAATCGCTTGTGTTTGGTGCGGCTATGTAGAGATAGTTCTTTACCGAGAATCACAAGCCACCGAAGTAAAGGTGGGCTGATTAGTCCGAGGGGGATGCGGTTAAACCCACATTCAAATTTGAATACCAGAGCTGTATTCCCCCTCATTTTTACTAAACATAAATTAATATATGAAGAATCCAGAATATATCATGTTACATCATAGTGCAGTATCTCGCTTCTCGAATCCCGATCAATTCAATGCTAATAATAGATATCACAAAGCTAAATGGAATTTCATCAGTTCACTTGGATATTATCTCGGTTATAATTATGAAATTGCAGCCAGTGGTAAGATAAGAAAGGCCAGAAAAAACGGAGAAGTGACGGCGGCTTGTTATCAGCAAGGAATGAATGATGGTCGTTGTGTTCATATCTGTATTGATGGAAATTTTCAGATAGAAAAGCCGACGGCAAATCAAATTCAATCTATTAGAGAATTGATTGTCAGGTTGGTTGCAAAATATGAGATCTCAAAACAAAATATAGTTACTCATCAGGAATATTCTTCAACCGCTTGTCCTGGGAGTTATATTATTAGTCAGCTTGACTTTATTAGAAACATGGTTGATCAGGAGAAGCCGGAAGAAATTAATGAAGATGAATTGAAATTTGGAATCTTGGATTTATTTTGGCAATTACTTAATAAAATAAAAATATTAATAAATAAATAAATATATTATGAAAAGTTACAGTTTAACCATTGCTGGTGCCATCACTTTTGTTATCGCTAGGGTCCTTGGTTGGGCGGACATTGAAGCGGTACCAGATTCAATCAACACCTTTGTTCTTGTTAGCGCACAAATTATTGGTGCTATCATGGTTTATCTTGGTCGTTTGCGTCAAGGTGATATCTATTGGTGGGGTGGCAAAATACCAGTAGAAGCAGGAGAACAACCAAAAGAAGAAAAGCAACCAGTATAATTGTTTATTGCGAGCCGGCTTAATCGGAGAGTGCCTCTAACCAACCCGCTAGCGGTTGGAGCCGGTACTTAATAAATAATACAAAACATGAAAACAGATATTATTATGGTGACTTACAATAGATTGAATTTTACTAAGAAGGTTATTCAATCTATTGTGTCTGGGACAAAAAATCCTTATCGATTGATTGTAGTTGATAACGGATCTAGCGATGGAACAAAAGAATATTTAAAAGCACTTGACGTTCTAAAAACAATTGACACTTTACTACTTAGCCCTAAAAATCTGGGGCTAGAAGAAGCCCTTAATCAAGGATTAGCATATGTCAAGTCAAAAATATTCGTGACAGTAGATAATGATTGTATCGCGCCACAACTTAACCCGTGTTGGTTAAAACAAACAACTAATGTCATGGAATTTTTCCCTACTTTTGGAGCAGTTGCTCTCCGGCCACAGGTTCTTATTGGGGTAGGGGCGATATTTAGTAAAGACAGAGATAAGACAATTATAGAGAATAATGTTTGTGGTGGATCATATAGATTAATGAGAACCGATTTGATTAAAAAAATTGGCGGTTGGACTAAGAAGTTTGAGAATGATGGCAGAGGAAATGAAGAACATGATATTTGCTCTAAGATTAAGCAAGCCGGATTTAAAGTAGGATATTTCAATAATGTTTGGACTTATCATATGTTTGGCAAAGAAGGAACTTGGGGGTATGAAAAGGATTCAGAATACAAAATGGGAAGACACTTGGATAACTCTCCACAAGATCAGGAGTATGATCTAAAAACTTGTGAACCTAAAATACATAGTAATGAATAAATCAACAAGAATAGCATTAATAAATCCGGAGAGTCAGTTTCTTATTGATCAGGGCGTAATGCCCCCCCTTGGATTATGGTATATTATGAGTTCTTTAAAAAAAAATGGATACAAGAATGTAGAGTTTTTTGATCTTGGTCTTGGCGACATAATTCCAGATGGGTTCGATTTATATGCGGTTAGCGCTACAACTCCTCAATGGAAAGTAGCATTAGAACTATTGCCAGAGATTAGTAAAAAGGGAATCACAATAATTGGAGGATCTCATGTAACTCTTAAAAGACAAGATGGCATAGACTCTGGTTATGACTTTATCTTTATTGGTGAGGGTGAACATTTAAACACTTATTTATCACTAAAGTCTAAGGAAAGGGTTATTGTAGCTGATAAAATTAAGGATCTTAATAATATACCATTCCCAGACAGAACTAACATTGCAAGATATTCATATCTTATCAATGGCATAGAAGCCACTACAATGATGACATCGAGGGGTTGCCCTTTTAATTGTGCATTTTGTTGTAAGGGAGTTTGGGGTAGAACATATCGTGAGCGGTCACCAGATAATGTGATTGAAGAAGTTAATATTCTTATGGACCAGTATGGCTATAATGCAATTATGTTTTTTGATGATACCTTTATGGTAAATATAAAACGACTTGAGAAACTTTGTAAACATTTCAAGAAAAGAAATTTAACTTGGAGAGCATTTGGACGATCTGATCAGCTCTCATTAGAAATAGCAACAATGATGAAAGATAGTGGGTGTGTAGAAGTGGGGATTGGAATTGAAACTGGAAGTCAACGTATCGCAAATGGTATTAATAAGAATGAATCTGTCGATGTCCAGAAAAAAGCCATAGCAAATTGTAAAAGCGTTGGATTAAAAGTGAAAGCGTTTATGATAATCGGACTTCCCGGAGAAGATGAAGAATCCATAAAAGAAACAGAAAGGTTTGTAGAGGAAACGCAACCAGACGACATAGACTTTTCCATTTTATCTGTTCTACCGGGATCTGATATATATAATCACCCAGAGAAATACGACATAGAATTTGGTGAACCAACCTTTTATAAGGGAAAACCAGGAGAATATAATTGCCAAGTAAGAACCAGTGCCTTATCTAGTGAGATGATAGTTGAAGCAAGGGAGAGATTATTTACTAAATTTAAAAAACAATGAAGAAAAAGATATTAATAATTCCAGACATTCCTCACAATGCCGCAGACTTAGCGGTCGAGTGTATAATTAAATATGCGTCACCATATTACCAATTTGAAAAGATTTATGAGGGGCAAGAGGGTCGCAGGGGATTAAGATCAGAGGGAAAACCATGGGGGATAGATTATTCTAAATATGATGGAGTGTTTTATATGATGGGTAATAGGTGGGATGTTGCTATGCCAAAAGAAAAGTCATTAGTTACGGCAATAGAAATGAACGAAGTTGCTAATTTGCCAGAATGTAAGTCGGTTGGTGTCGTTGCAAATCATATGATGAGGATAAACAGGAAAACTGTATTATTAGAATGGGGAGTTGATCGTGATCTTTTTAAACCTAACAGAATGTTGACACCAATAAATGATAGAAAAGATCTTATCATTGGGTTCGCTGGTATGCCAGCTAATACTAGAAAATGTTTTGAAGAAAATTTTGAGCCATTAACTAAGATAGATGGAGTAAAGGCCATTCTCGCCGCCTCACATATGAAAGGTGGTAATTGGTGCGGACGTCCTTATATTGGTATGCCAAATTATTATAATTCAATTGATCTATATGTTCAGCCATCTAAGAGTGATGGATTACCAATAACTGTTGTAGAAGCTTCGGCCTGTGGAACTCCTTGTATTGGTAGTAATAATATTGGTGCCACAAGAGTTTTAGCCGTATCTATTGAACCAACTTCAAACAACTTTATTGAGGCAGTAAAAAATATAAATAATAATAGAGAGTTATTAGAAAATATGAAAAAAGAAACTTTGAATAAGGTTAAAGAATGGGATTGGAGAGTTAAAATAAAACCTTACTTAGATGAATTTAAAAAGATATGTGCGTAGTAATAAATAATTATTATATATGAAAATTTTTGCAATATTAGATCATCGGGCGGCTAATAAAACATTTTTACCATTAATTGAACCGCTAAGAAAACTCGGTCATGAAATTGAAGTGGATATGTATTATGATCCAGAGAAAGTAAAATGGTGTGATATTATTTGGGGTGATTATATTCAAGGCGGAGTATGCGATATGATGAGAGATATTGATAAAATTGATAAGCCAATTTATTTAAGGGGAATTGATATTGATCTATATTATGGCCACTATTGTGGTGTTGATTTTAATCGTGTAAAAGGCGTTTATTTCATTGCTAATTTTATGAAAGAGATGGCCGAGAAGGAATGGATTGGAAAAAATGGAGAATTGAAAGTTCCTACTGGAGTGACAAAATTAGGAATTGATTTAAAACTTTGGCATTATAAAGATCGATCAATATTAAGAGGTAAAAATGTTGGGTGGATCAATCGTTTCTGGTCAGGAAAAGGAATAGCCCTAATGCTTCAAATAGCACATAAGTTGATAAAGCAAGACCCCGAATTTCATTTCGAAATAGCCGGTGTAATAGCTGAACCGTGGTTAAAGATATATTTTGACCAATATATCAGGAGAAACGGCTTAGATGATAATATTAAGCATGTGGGAGCTGTTGAATCAGTCAATGACTGGATGAACGATAAGGATTATATGCTTTGTACTTCAATGAAGGAAGCCCTATCTCTACCAATGATAGAGGGAATGGCTAAGGGAATTAAGCCAGTTATCCATAATTGGTTTGGCGCTGATGATGTTTACCCGAGTAAATATGTTTTTAACACCATTGATGAGGCGATAGAAATGCTGACAAATAAAGAATACGATAGTGAGGAATATAGGAATTTTGTTTTAAAGGAACATAATTTAGATAATAGCGTTAAACAATTTTTAGAAATAATTTCATAATATGAAAAAAATAAACACATTTATTATCCCTGTCCTCAATAATTATGAAGGGCTTAACCGATTATTGAGAACATTAAAAAAATATACTCCACAAAACTATAATGTAATTGTTATTGATAATGGTTATTCTTTGGGACTTCTAGAAAGAGAAAAGCATTACGGCAAAATTGTTGTTAATGATTTAAAAAGAATGGTAGATATTTGGATTGATCCCGTTCGTAATCTAGGTTTTGGTAAAGCAATGAATCAAGGAATTAAATTGGCCACCACAGAATTTGTCACCATAGCGAATGATGATGTTGAAATAATATATGAAGGTTGGTGGGAAGAAATCATGGAGAAGTTTAAAGAAGAAGAAGACCTTGGAGGATTTAACCCGCACTCGCCATGTAATAAAAGCGCTTCCGGAGATAGACATATTCAATATGATTATAAGGAAGAATATACTAAGGAAGATATTATTAAAATGAAAGAGATTTTTTGTAAAGAGAGAGAGTATATTGGTTGCTGTACCTATTTTACTATTTGCCGTAAAAAGATGTTTGACGAAATTGGCCTGTTTGATGAGAGTTTTGGATTAGGAAGCGGTGAAGATTATGATCTTTGTGTCCGCGCACAGCGCGCGGGGTATAAAATAAAGGGTGGAAGCACTACTATGGTGTTTCACTATTGGGGTATAACTAAAGATAATATGCCACCCGCAAAAGAAGGCGAAAAGGGAATCTCTAATTACGACCTGATAGCAGGAGGTAATCAAAACCTTACTAATAAATGGGGGTTTCATTGTGATGAAGTGCAAAGGCAACTTAAAAGTGGTATAATGACAGAAGAACAAGCTGAAGAATTAAAAGGTGGTTGGTCAGTAGCAGGAGCAGGAGGAAGCGATGAGCCACTTGACCAAGATAAAAAAGAGTATAAAAATAAAAAATGGTTTGTTGAAGTTGAAATATAATATATGCCTTTTCAAAAAGGAAATAAATTAGGTCAAAAAAATAAGGGTAATAAACTTTCTGAAGAACATAAAAAGAAAGTTAGTTTAACCCTGAAAAGAAAAGGTATCATACCGCCATCAAGGAAGGGTATTAAAGATAGCAAAGAAACAAGGATAAAGAAAAGCAATTTTCAAAAATTAAGAGTGAAAGATGGAACCCATAATTTTTGGAGAGGTGGTAAAACTAAAGAAGCTAAAAAAATTAGAGGGGGTGTTGAATATAGGTTATGGAGAGAGGCAGTTTTTGCAAGAGATAACTGGACTTGTCAGAATAAAAAATGTGGAGCAAGATGTTGTGAAATACACCCCCATCATATTAAACCTTTTTCTGATTATCCTGAATTAAGATTTGCGATAGATAATGGAGTAACCTTATGTGCAAAGTGTCATAGAAAAACAGATAATTACGCTGGGAAAGGTCTTAAAAGAAATTTTATCAAGAAGTAGAATTATAATTATATGTCAATAGTAGTAGATGCAAATAGTCAAAAAGATACTCAAACTGGTGGTTCATCAACTACCACAATATCTTGGCTTCATACTTGTTCTGGCACTAACCGTCTTTTGGTTGTTTCATTTACCGCAGTAACCCCGTCAACTGTCACATATGATGGAGTGAGTATGACAAAATTGACTAATAATATTTGGATATTAAATAATCCTGCATCGGGAGAACATACAATATTAGCTACAAATGCAGGTCCAGCTTTTTGGACTTGTGGGGCAATATCTTTTTCTAATGTTGATCCATCAAATCCAACTGGTAATGAAGTATCTAGTGGTGGGACTGGTGATAGTATCTCAACAAATATTTCTGTTGATTCTGCTGACGCGGCGGTTGTTATGGCTATCGGTTATTTTACAATTAATACAGGATTCAACCTTGGTAGCGGTCAAGTCGAACAAGTAAGTATTTTTCAACAGGATAATGAAACTGGTTTGAACATGAATACTGAAATATTTACTGGATCAGGAACAAAAACTCAAACAGCTACTATGAATGATTCAGTCGTGTGGAATGATATATTATTAGAAATTAATGGCACTACTACTTCAACTTCTACTACCACGACTACTTCAACAACTACTTCAACTACTTCAACTTCGTCATCTACCACCACCACTTCTTCATCTACCACTACAACATCTTCTTCTACAACCACCACCTCCTCATCAACCACTTCTACTATTTCGTCTTCTTCATCGACTTCTACCACTACCACTTCATCTTCAACTACCACAACTTCTTCTTCTACCTCTACCAGCACTTCTACTAGCACCTCTACTACCACTACTTTGCCGTCAGGATTGGGTGAAGGAAAAGAAGATAAGAGTTATGTTACCGATAGTAAATCAACATTTTAAAAATAAAATAATAATATGTTAGTTAGTGAATTTATAACAATATTGAGAAGAGCGGTAAAAGATCTGCCTGTCTTAACTCAAGATTTATTTGATGGCGATGGAAATACTAAATTCTTTAGAACAAGAGAAGCTCCAATATTAGAATCTAGTTTTACTGTTACTGTTGATAGTATTACTAAAACTGAAACGACTGATTATACATTTGATCGAGATACGGGAGTAATTACTTTTGTTTCTGCTCCAGCTTCCGGATCAGACAATATAGCCATATCATACAAGTATATTAATACTAGCGATACTGAATGGTTGGAAATTATTAATGATATTGTTTTAGAATTACGAGATAAAATATGGACAGATAATGTAGATGAATCAACTCTTACCACTGTTAAGGATCAAATTGATTATGATCTTTCTGACTTATCTGACAATGATATTATTGATGTCTTAGAATTTAGAATAAGGAAAAATACTGATCAAGATTGGCATGATTTCAGTAGTGATAATAAATGGAAGTATCAAAGGGAACAAAAAACGGTTATTCTTAGGCCGGGATTTGGTATCGCTGATTATCTTATTAGAATAAGATATTTATTAACATTTGCGGTTTTTAGTGCTGTTACTGATACATTTGATATTCCATTAAGATATCAAGAAATATTTAAAAATTTTGCCCGTGCCTCTCATATTGATTTAATTATTATGAAGATGATCAATAATACTGGATCAATGACAAAGGCAGATTCTTTTGAATCATTGCAAAGTTTAGAAAATTTAGCTGTAAAATATAAAAATAGAGGAGAGAAAATATTAGAGAAAGTAAGGCCAATAATGCCAGCTAAAACAATTAGGTCAACTTCATTAAAGCAAACAGGATAGTATGCCAGCAAAAAGATCACAATACAATATAGCAATTGACGGCTTAGGACTTATCCTAAATGGAACACCAGAAAAACCGCAACGCAAATTAAACACTGCGACTGTTTTTGGTAATCGATTTGCTAGTGGTGATCGTGATTATACTGACTTTTCTATTTGGTGGTATTGGGCACAAACTGATTGGGCTAACGGGATTAAAGAAGAAATAGAATGGGAAGATGATGCTAAATATTATTATTCAACAAACATTGATCCTTTTTCAAAACCCGGATCATTCAAGCTTACTAATGCTCTTACTCAAACAGAAGATTTTGGAAATAATATTCAAGCAGGAATTAATGGTGTAGTAGGTGGAACAGCCACTAGTTATATTGGAGAAGATGATGGATCTGGTGATGCACCAAGAGTTCATTCAAGCACTAATGAAAATGATTGGACAAATATTTCTGATGGTAGTTGGCCGGCTGGTAAAAATACTGTTAGTGCTTTTCAAATAAAAGATGATATTCTTTGGGCTTTTTTAATTGGTTCAGCTGGTACATTCACTGTAAATTATTGGGATGGTAGTTCTTGGTTTGATGTGACAGCCAATATTGATGCCGGTGCTTCACTTGATCACACTCCCAACATCACTACTGCCTCTGCTATTTTGGGGCAAGATTTATATATTGCTGTTGAAAATAATGCTAATGATTATTATGCTATTGTCAAGACTTCTACTGTTAAACCGACTATTGATGGTGATTGGAGTAAAATTATTGATCGAGATACCAATGCTAGAATAGTGGCCATGGAATCATATCTTGGTGATATTTATTATCTTGTTGCTAATGGCTCTATTATGGAACTTCATCAATTTGATGTTTCAGCTAGCACTGATAATATAATTGAGGTATTTAATAATACTACTTCACAAATTTTTGAATTAACTGATAGATATTTACATGTTCTTGAAGGAAAATTAATAATAACTCTTCCGGCTAGTGAAATTTGGGAACTTAATGGTACTACCCTTACTCAAATTTATAAGAATGATGATGCTAAAAAAGCTATCGGAAATGAAGCTATTGCCCCATCTCTTATTATGGGTGGCACAAAAGTTGGTAGTAAAATATATTGGAGTAATTTAGTTTATGATGGAGAATTTTTCTTTAATTTTATTAAAAAATCTGGTGATGATGATGATACTGCTTTTGTTCCATTGTTTTCTAATGAAGGTGGTGTTATATTTGGAATCCAATCTGACATTCAAGACGGAGCAAGAAGTCAATTATTCAAATACGATTCATCTGTTTTTAAATCAACTGTTGATGCAAACTTCTTACAATATTCAGAGATGAGTGATGTATCAACAATAGATAAATTAGCCAATGCTATAAGAATAATATTTGATCCACTTGAAGAAGGCGAATCCATAAAAGTAGATTATTCAATTGACGGCGGAACTACTTTTACCACACTTGGCACTGCGTCTTTTTCTGTCGATGGTGGATCAGTTTCCCAAAAGCTATTTTATTTTGGTGATGAAGTTGACTTTAGGAAAATAATATTTAAAGTATATCTCAATAGTGATGGATCTTCTTCTCCTGATATTAATGATATTTCTCTCCAGTATGTTCCTATCCCTGATTATAAATTTGATTGGGAGTTGTCATTTTTGGGCTATGATAATTTTAATATCTTAAATGAAAGATCTAAGGATAAAAATAAAGGTATCGATATTAGAAATAAATTAAGAGCATCATTCTTAAATAAGAAAGTTGTAGCATTAGAAGATATTGATTATTTTGAAACAAAATTAGATGGAGCATTTACTATTGATGATACTACTATGACAGTTGATACCACAGAAGGCGCTTCGGAAACTGGCCGACTTAGAGTAGAGAATGAAGAAATAAGATACACTGGCAAAACCGCTACTGCCTTTACTGGACTTACTAGAGGTTATCGTGGCACTGAAGCGGCCGCTCATGATGACAACATAAAAGTATCAACAGAATATAAAGTTATTATTGTCGGCTATTCAGAATCAACCCCTACTGCTAACGAAGCCAATGCTGAAGAATTTATAATTAGTGTTAAATTAATTGAAGTTTAATAATAAAAAAACATATGCCATTATCAGTCCCAGAACCACCTAAAAAACCCTCTAAATTTAAAGAAGCAGGAAAGTCTATATTAGAGCTATTTTCACCGTCTAACGCGCTTATCACCATTTTCATAGCATTGATCGTTTTGTCTTTATTTTACCCTATAAAGTGGGTTTTGGCGCTATATTCCATACTATTCTTCCTAGATAGATGGCAAATTAAGGAATTTATAAATAAAAAAATAAACAATGACGTTATCATCACAAAAGCCGACACCGGCGAAGGAATTAAAATCGACACCCCAAAAGGCCAAGCCGAATGATCTTAAAAAGCCAGAATACATTTGTATTCACCATACCGGTATTAGTAATGAGAAAAACCAAGACCAGTTAAGAACGATGAATAGTCTTCATCAGATATTATTTGAAACTAAAAGTAATTCCGGCAGTAGTGTGGCATGGAATTATTTAATCAATCGCCAAGGCCGAGCGCATAGTTGTCGGGAAGATGGTGAGAGGACTATGGCCGCCTACCAGAAAGAAATGAATAGTGGTAAGTGTATTCATATCGCTCTCGAAGGAAATTTTGATATTGAATATCCAACCCAAGCCCAGTTTGAGAAATTAAAGAAATTAATTACTGATAAGTGTGTTGCTTATAAAATTCCATTGATCAATGTCATACTTCATAAAAGTTTAGCACCAACAAAATCATGTCCGGGAAATAATCTATCGCTAGTCCAGATCCTTTCATTAGTCGGAGGGATCACTGTCAAGGACGCCAAGAGAATTGATAAAGCAAACAACATTAAAGAAGATAATTAATAATTAAATACAACAGAATCTCTCTACTAAAAAAACTCCCCTTACTATGGGGGAGTTTTTATTTTATAGAGAGTTTAAATTCTAAACTGTTTCTTGTGCTGGCTTGTCATTTTCAGCTACTTCTTCTTTAGTTTCCAGTTCCCCTGTCGGGGGAGTTTGAGTTGGCGCTGGATTTTGATCTGGTTGCGCTGGAGTAGTTACACTCCCTTCTCCTTCTGGAGTTGCTTTTTGCGCCAATTGGCCGCCACTTCCTTCTCCTTTTGAATCTTCTCCTGCTTCTCCTTCTTTTTTAGCTTCTTCTGTCGCCGGAGTTTCATTACTTGCTGGTGCTGGCGGAGTTCCTTCTCCGTCATTCGCTTTAGGCGCCGGGTTTTGGCCGTCTGCTGATTTAGTACCTTGTGGATCCCCCTGATTTTGACCTTCCGCTTGTGGTTTTTCTTGGCCCTGCGAGTTTCCGCCTTCCGGGCTTTGAGGGCCTTGGTCTTTTTTTGAGTCATCTGCCATTTTGTTAATATTATTAATAAATTTATCACCGCCCACATAAATGAGCGGAGGAAAATTACTAATCGTTTTTAGGAGCTTCTTGCTTTTCAAACCAATCTTCAACTAATAAATCTGGTTGAGATGCTACCCATGGCACTAATTCACCGCAGACCGGAGTGATATAGATGTATGGTTGTTTCATTTTACTATTCTCGTCTGGAGTTTGAAGCTGTAAATACATCTCTTTACCGTTCCACCCTTTCCTAGCGACCTTTTTACCACTCTTTAAAAGCTCTAATGCTCTGCCAAAATTAAGAAATGTTGGTTGCGTACACTCTCCTTGTGAATTTTCACTGTTCATTTTATTAATAATTATGATTTATTATATTAAACTTCCTTAATAAAATAGCAATCCCTGAATAAGTCCGATCAAAAATGCTAACCCTGAATATAAAACAGTCACCCAGCCAATAATATAAATAAGTTTTTCCAACCAACTAGTAAGAATCCATTTTGTGTTTCTTTTTTGAGAACCGTAATCTTTTTCCATATGTTTTTAAGTTATTATTCTTTATAAACTATTTTACCACTAATAGAGTCTACAACATTTTTAGGAACTTGTTCAACGGCTCCACCATAGCGACTAGGACCACCCATGTTTTTATTTCTAGCAATACTTATTTTTTCAGTACCATGGGATTGAGAAAATTCTGCCGCTTGTTTTGTAGCTTCGGCACTTTTTTCAGCATTTATTTTTCTCATTTCTTCTTTACTTCTCTTGGGTTTCCTAGACGCTGGGATAGGCACGACAATCTCTATTTTAGATTTTGAATCACCCCACTTGTCATCACACTGGGGGCATCTTACTCCGCGTTTAAGAGTAGCACCGACTTTATTACTACTCTCCTCTTTTGATTCTATTGAAAATTTCTGCTTACATTTTAAGCAATGAAAATTATGACTGGTCATCTGGTTTTTCTTCTTTAATTAAAATATCAGATAATTTCCTCTCACTGACCTGTTCACCCATCCAGGCGCTCATCTTTTTTGCGGCAATTGTGATTATGTCTGGAAAATCGCCAACAAGAATATCCCTTTCAATTAAAAGGTCTTTAATACCTTCAGCTAAAATATCAGCTTCTTGTTCACATCTATTTGCTTTCTTCTCATCTAACATACCTTGAACTTGCTCACCCGCTGTCGGCGCTTTTTTCCCTCGATTTATCATGTTACCAATTATTGGTATTGTCATAAGTTTATTTTAATAATTATATTTAGATGGTTCTCCATGCAACAACGGCTCGATGTTGTGCTGGAAAACATATTTTAAATTTCGTTGTTGTCTGATCTTGTTGAATCCGACAAGGACTCTGGTGTGTTCTTGAGCATAGCAAATATATTTCGCTATATCATTCATATATTCCATCTCGTTTTCATACCGGACATTTGTTTCTCCGTCCCCACCACTTTGTGAATCCATGTTAGAACTGAACTGCTTATATAGTGGAGAATCGCCATAGATCGATCGGAAAGGAGGGAAATCTTGATTAAGCACTAAGAAATTTCTATTGGCCATAGCTTCTTGGGCGACCAGAGAATAAGTTTCTGATCGTGATGGCAAAATAAAGACATTAGTAAATCCAAACAATTCTTGAATTACTTGATGTTTAACTTCATACGCTGGCTTATCTTTACCTAAAAAGTCGGATAAAAAAACTAATTCCTTATCATTAAGGCCTAAATCAAGTCCAAGTGTCTTCATTTCTTCTCGGTATTTTACTTTATCGCCATCAGTAGAATGAAAATCCGGAATAATTAAACAGACTGATCGGCCATTCTTTTTGACTTGGGCCATTATTTCAACAACCATGTGCGGTTGCTTGCCTCTATCTAAACGACAGGGGTACATACATACGACATCTTTGCTTAATAAATTAAGACTATGAGCAATTAAAACTGTTTGAACATCTTTGTATTCATAGAAGTCATGCGGGTGGGGGACATATTTAACATCATCTTCTTCAATTTTAAACCACTTGGCAATTCGCGGGACAGAATATTCATTGAAAGCTATATAAAATGAATTTGGAAATCTAGTTTCTATTAAACTTTTATAAACAGAACTTCCTCCTTGAATACCAGATAAAATTGCTGGCTGGGTAGCAGAGTGAATCCAGTGAAGAAAATGGAGATCAATCTTTTTCTCCTGTAATAATGATCTAAGGGCTAAATTATGCTTTATGGACGCTGGTTGGTAAACGACATCATGAGTAATAGCTACATCAACATCTTTTAATATTTCTTCAAAAGCTACTTTTAATTTATCAATATCTTCGTCAAAAGTTTTGTCTATTCCTAACTCATTACTTACTGGAACATCTGGTATTTCATAAACCTCAACAAGCGGATTGGCATACCAATCCTCCGGCTTAAATCCTTCAGCGACAATCACTTTTATTTTATAACCGGCACTAGTGAACATCTTGATCTGGTTAATCACTACTCGATTAAGAGAATACGCTTCGTCCGCTGACTTAAAATTTGTGATGATACAAACTTTTTTCATAATTGTTTTATTATTAATAACCCCTATTTAATAATCCCTCGGCCAAAAACTGAATGGTCGCCTTTGACATGTTGTTGTCATTGTCCTCACAAAACTTTTGTAATCTTGTCTTTAATCCCTGTCGATAAGGACTTCTCATATCAATAATAAGTGGTGTCGGCACTTTCTTTTTATTATGTTTTGGATCTTTATCAGGATAATAAGTCAACCCAGTTTTTTCATCTTTAACATGATAAACATCAGGGTTATCTGGCGGCGCCGGTTGTTGATTTGGTTTTTCCAGCTTAGGAGGATTTTCTTTTACAATATCCTCATGATTATATACTGGCAATGGTAAATCTCCCATATTTAAAAATTATTTAATAAATCTTGATAGTCTTTAGTCGTTTTTTCTAACTGAATTATTGCTTCGTTTATATATTCTTTATCAAGTTTGATATCAAACGATAAACTTTTACTGTCTGGATTTTCTCCTACCTTAACTATAAAAAAATTCCTTGGATATTTATCTAAATCCCTTCTCTTTAAAACTTCATTTTGCATTTCTTTACTGATATTACCATCACTAGATGAATTTGGCATATCTGGTTTTATGGACATATATTCTTTTTAATTGCTAAATCTAATAATGTTTCACTTGGTGCGTCTTGAGATTGGAATATAAAGTGGCCGAATTTACAATTAAGGGTTCCAATTCCATAATTAGAATCATTACAGATAGATTCAGTATGCCGATTATATTCAGCTTCATCAACGGCTGTCATTTTACCCCAAATCTTTTTTCTAATGGTTTCCTCTACTTCTTTATTCATACTTTCATTTTATTTTCCCAATTTCTTTTATTTCTTTTACTTCTTTGTTTTGGAGTTAATTTTGACCAATAGTCTTTTGCTTTGTTAGAACATAATATTTTAGCTTTATCTGTGTGTTTTTTCCCTTTAAACCCATTTTCTCTTATTCTATTGTGCAAGGCAACATGATTACCTCTCGTCATTAATTGCAGGTTATCAATTCTATTATCACTTGGATCAAGATTAATGTGATGAACAGCTTCATTTGATTTAAGTTTTCTTCCAATATGCTTTTCCATTAAATATCGGTGTTCTTTGCGCTTTTTATATCCACAGCTATAATTGTGATTAAGTTTTCCTTTTTGACAACAAGACTTACACCTTGTGCTAACTATTTTAATCTTTTTACCACAATCTAAACATTTATTGGAATTGTTTATTTCAGTATCTTTTTCTCTCTCAATGTCCACAGGTTCTATCGATCCGCCTATGGGATAGTCTGGACTGTATTCTTCTTCTTCCATTTTTAAATTTTAATATTTTCTAAATATGTCATGTATGGATTTCGCCTAAATATTTTTTTATACCATTTAAGTTCCTGATATTTTTTAAATATTATACCTTCTGGACAGCCGTATAAATGAAAATACACAAAACTTATTCCTAAAACATATTTACATTTACATTTATTATTTTCTTCCATTATATTATATTTTTAAGCCATTTTATAAATCTTGAAAACCAATTCAACTTAACTTCCTTTTTTATTATTGGTTTAATATTTGGTTTATTTATCATTTCTTTATCTCTGTATTTCCAATTTTTTACTTTACAAAATTTATCTCTTATTTTAATAACAACAGTATAGGTATTTTTATAAATTAATTCACAATCAAGCCAACGATTTTTTCTAATTGAAAATGTTTGTGGCATAAATTTATTTCCTCTTAATAATTATCTCAATATGTTCTGCCTCTTTCGAAGCAACTTTAATTACTTCCGGTTTTGCAATTCTACATTGAGGCGGAGCGTCATCTTTAATAATTCCACAACACATTTCTCCTGTCTTAGAGGGTTCTTTAAGTCCATCTACAACCGGTTTTAAACTGCCAAAAAGATTATCATCGTCCATTTGTCGATTAGTAAAGACGAAAAACTGTATTTCACAATTCAAAAATGGTAGAGCTTTGGTAATTTCTTTATATTGGTTTTTAACCACAAGCCATTGATTACAAACTTCTTCCTTCCAAGCATCTGTCCATCTTTTTCTAATAGTCCAGTGCATTTTGCTGGTAATATTCGGCGAATATGGAATCCTACGAGTGTCATATCCGCCGGCCTTCTCTATACTCACACTTTCTAACTTTAAATGGATTTGGTATTTTGATCTTCCTTTAGCCATTATTTAGGGTCTTCAGGTAATGGTGCTTCAGTTGTTGGTGTTTCTACTGGTGCTGGTGCTGGTGCTGGTGGTATTTTATCGCCCGGCAAATTATTAGCCACATCTTCACTGGTTTCTGCTTTTTTAATTATTTCAATACTATATTTAGTTTCAAATTTTTCTCCAGTTCTGCCAATTTTAATAATATCTCCAATATCTGATCCACTATTAGCAAACGCTTCTAAGAAACTATTTGATCCGTTTTCAAATTTCTTGTCAACTAATCCAACTTCAGGAATATTAATTTGAAATTTAATCTGTAAAACATCATCATCGTCACCATTATATCCTTTAGTGATAACTGTTTTAATTGTCATAATTAAACCCTCAAAACTTTCACCATCTTTTAATGTAACGAATGGCGATTTTAATTTTTTAAGTTTAATAAGTTCTTCTGCATTTTGATTTGGCATATTTTTGTTTAGTTATTAATTTACTTAATTATATATATAAATCTTATAGTAGTCAAGGAGCTTTATCCACTTTTTACTTGCTTTTATCTCTTAATAGATTAACCATATTTATTGCCCCATAGATTTTATCTTCAACCGGATCATAGTCCATTACGAAATCTCCATTTGGAAGACAATATGATTCTTTTAATCTTACTGGATCACCATCAACACCAGCTCCAACTTTCTCGTCATAAGCGATTAACTCTATTGTTATTATTCTTGGCATATTATAAATTATTATCTTTAATAAATTTAGCTTTTATTTCATCGTTTAATTTTTTCATCTCCGGCTTCAAACTGTTTTCCCAATCATCAGTATTGTTAAATCCAGTGAGCAATTTAAGATAGCTTGACCATTTTATTTCCCAATTTGGCTCATATTTTCCAATAATAACATGGCCAACTTTGTTTTTCTGGAATTTAATTTTCTTGCGATAGTCAAAGACAAGATTAAGAGGCCTTTCAGGTTCTTGATTCTTTCGGTGAAATTCACTCATCTTAATCAAATCTTCTGTCCACGCTAATGCTATTTTGGAATCATCAAGTCGGACCCGCATTTCTTTGATAGTCATGTCGTCTTTGGAAATATAGATAATACTTCCCTCTGGCAAATTTTTAGCTTTCAAATAAGTATAAAGTTGAAAAACATGCCACGGATAGGCCTCATCAAGATATTCCTTTTTTGACCAAAAAACATTTGAGTTAATTGACTTAATTTCAAGCGGGGTATTGGCAAATCCTTCGGGGCAATCTTTTCTTAATTGTTCAAGAATATTCTTGCCTATTTTTTGGGATATGTTTAATTCATCTGGATCAGCTTCTCCAAATTGCTCCTCTGACTTTCTCATTGCCTCGTCCCAATCATCAACTCCGGCAACATAGTCAAGTCGGCCAGACACGCGCAAGTGTTCATCGCACTCTGGTATCTCGACTTTTTCTTGACTAGATTTTAGAAGTCCCATTTGAGAAAGGAAACGGCCAACTAATTCTTCAAATATATATCCGGCGGCAAACTTCCGCAATACTCGATCCTCTATTATGTCCGTACATGGTACAGCGTTCATCTTTTGATACCGCTCCCAGTAATTTTTGCCAATTTCACTGGCATAAATATAGTCCCTTGGTTTTAATTCCCTCTGTATTTGACTAGATATTAACACCTCGTTCCAAATGTTTTCCAGAAAGAATGGTTTTTTTTCTGACATAAATTTATTTATTTTTATATTTATCTAAAACATTAATAATGTTACCTTTTAAATATAATTCTCCTTGCCCAAAACACTGATTAAATACATCCATTATTTCATCTACTAAATTATCTTCATATTCCTCTTCCATTCCTTCAATATTCCAACCATCTTTTATTAATTCTTCTTTATCGACTCCAAAGCAACATTTCTTAACGCCAAGTCTAGTAGTAAATACAACGCTTCCACAAACTCCCAATACTTCTTTTTTATTTAAGCCATTTTCACTAATTAAAACATCACCAACTTCTAAATTATCCCAAATTTTTTCTGCGTAGGCGAGATTATCCCATTTTTCGTGATGTTCTTTTCCATCAGATATTCTTATAAACAATGGACAACTGCTGTGATCATCTTTCGCAATAATAAGAATATCTCCCCTTTTTAATGAACTATTTATTTTTCCAGTACCAATAATAATAAACTTTTTACTTGTGTCTATTCCGAGTTTTTCGGCATTTTTATTTTTCTCAAATGTTCTAGGCATAAATTTTATAACTATTATTAATTAATTCGCTATTTTTAAATACCCTAACACACCCATTACAATCCCACAGATCGATTATAGTTTTTCCGTCTTGTGGTTGGTTTCTATTCCACATTCCGGTAACATTATGTTTCATTCGCGCGCCACACTGGGGGCAATATCTTTTCATATTATTGTTTAGATTTAACAAAATGGTATAAAGCCCAAAATCCCACAGCAATTATTACCCATACAATAGTACTAAAGTAGACGAATAATGGATTAAAAATTCCAATCCAAGCAAATACTGCTCCAATTACAGATAGAATAGTTAATATGACTTCAGGTGTTTCAAAAGAAATAGTTATTTTCCAGTTTTTTATTTTCATAAATCTTAAATTAAGTTTGGGTTAGGTTATTTTATATCTAATATTATTACTTTTTCAGAATGTCCAATATCGCCAAGTGCGGTTATACTTGCTGATTGCCATAGTGGTCTTTCCTTTGGGGATTTATTCATATTCAGGTTTAGATGAACATTAACATCAAAATCTGGATATTCTTCTAATATTTTTATTAATGCTTTTGATTTCATAATATCTATTTAATAATTAATCCTTATATTGGGGGGTTACTTTTTAAAAATCCAAAAATATGTATGGATCTTCCGAAAATGTCTTTGAGTAGTATTAGGATTATAAATTTTATTTGGTTTTACGAGTATAGCTAAATCTTTAGCATAAAATCCTAATTCTATTGCCCAGTTATAAACTAATGAATGTGTCATAGTAGTTTTACTGTCAGTATAATCTTGGCATTTAAAAATTAAAATACCTTTCTTTTTTAATAATCTATATGCTTCTTTTAAAATATCTTTATAAAGATTTTCTAGTTCTTCCCAAGTTAATATTCCGTGTGTTTTAGATGAATAATATTTTTTTTGTTTACCGTGTCCACCAAACATAAACGGTGGGTCAAGAATTATACTATTCATTTTTTTATCATCAAACCAACTTAAATTTCTAGCATCAGCATAATCTGGTTTTTCTAATTGGTCATCACCACCACAAATATCTGGATTAATATCATAATACCAATTTGGTTTCGGAATATCTTTATAAAAATTACCCTTAAAATACATTGGATCAAGATCTATTTGTAAACTTCCATTATGAATATTAAGAATAGCTTTTAATAATTCCTGTTCATTTTCAAATACACTTTTATAATGCTTCATATAATAAATTATTAATCTTAAAGGTTATAAGTAAATGTTCTTCTGCCATTAGTTACTTTTTGTTCACCACATTCATTGCATATCTTATCATTACCCACAGTCATATATCCCATACAAGCATTACAAGTAATATATCTATCCTCTTTTATTTTCCAAATATCAATAGTAATATATATTTTTTCCTCATTAACCACTTTTTGCATTAAATCTCTAGCTTGTTCTTTTGTTTTACATCGTTGAGTAAATATCCCATCACCTTCCTCATAAATTATAGCTTCTGGTTTTTTATTGGCCATATATCTTAATTACTATTTAAAAAAGAGTGAGGGTTTTAAATAGGTTATCCCTCAACCTTTGCTCCAGCTTCTCGCTTGAGGATAGCTCCCCGACAGTAGCAGGGCTGAATTACACAGCCATCTACTTCGTGTTTACAGGGGCGACATTGTCTTATGTCGCAGAAATTGCACCGAACGATACCTTGGCACTTCTCGCATCTGTCCATTGGTCTAGTCCTCCTTTATTGGTGGGATTTTAATTTTTTCAATTTCTTCAAATTTAGCTGGATATGTATTGTGACTAAAGTTAGTAGTATATCCAGAAGTATATTTAAAAACTCTACCTTTGTCAGTCAAACAATATAAAAAATCTTCTTCAGTTGATAATATTTGTATTACTTTTTCCATATTACTTTTTATTTATTAAGTTTATATCCGTTATTAGTTATGGTGGTTATGATTTCTTTTCTTTTTCTATTATAACCGTCTATATCAGTTCCGCTAGTGTGTGCCGTGACTTTAATTTTACCATTATTTTTAATTCTATCTTCAAATATTTCTTTAGTTAATCTTATTTCTTCTTCACCCACAACCTCCCCCAGCAACTTCTCAAAGCTCTCCTGTTGGGTGGTGAGGGCTTGTTTTATGAAGGATTTCATATCTTCTGTATCAACTGGAAATTTAAAACAACTATGAGTTTTGTCTAAAAACTTCTCATCAAATCTTTCTAATGTTTTTTGTATTTTCTTTTTTAATTCTTCCAGCATAATTTTATATTAACGAATTTTTAGGTATTTCCCTATTACCTGATTTTAACATATCTCGGACTAATTCTTTCCAGTGGTGCGGGGCAAATAAGGCAAAATTATATCCTTTGATCAATGTCCGGAATGATATTTCTGATTCCGGTTTGGCACATTTCTTAATATGTCTAAATATGTCGCCTCTCTGTTTGCCTGTAAGCGTTTTATATGGCTTAGGTAGTATCTCGTCCTCGATCAAGTCAAACACCTCGCTTTGATTAAAGTTTAATTCACAAAATAATATTCTGTCTAATATAGCATTAAACATTGGGTTGCTTTCCGGTATTTCATTTATCAATATTATAATTTTACCTTTGAATTTACAAATTGGATCTTTAACTTTATCAGAAGTGGACATGTAAGTTATCACCCGCTCATCTCCATTATTATTCCATGTCGCCGCCTTAATCAGATTTATTATATCCTTATTTCTTAAAATTCCTTCCACATCATCTAAAAACATAATTTTCTGACCGGACAATTCGTTGGTTTCCTGAAGTGCACGAAAAAATGCCAATGGCGTGAAGTATGAATTGTAGTAAAGATAGTCCGTCCCCTCTTTATAATTATTCTCTTTTAATGAATTCATTATCATTGTAGTTTTGCCAAGGCCTGCCGGTGATAACAAGGCCAGTCCGCCCATGTCTGAATTTAAGAGAATATTAATATTGGCTTTTATTTTTCCGTATTGTTTTTTAAATACTCCGTTAGATTTCGCCATCTTTGTTTTGGTTATTTTTTAAATTATAATATGAACCTCTCCAAAATTTAACATCTTCTTCACAATCGGTATTTAGTTTTGTTTGATGATCAACTACTATTTTAAAAAGTGCTTCATTAATATCAATTGTTCTATCTAGTTTATCACTGGTGGCAAGATTATTCTGCTCACATTTATTCTCGGCATGATATTCTCCCATAACATATCCACTAATACCAACAATTTTTACTAAAATAAATAAACAAGCAAAAAATATAAACACGAACGCCATTTCACGCTCTCTTTTAATTAACCAGTTAATTATTCTCATTGTTTTTTATTAATAGTATCTTTTAAATAGATTTCCATGGTCATTTTCTTCCGGTGAATCCAGCAGGAGCCAGTTCAAGGCAATACTTCTGATCTCTGTGGGGAAACCTATTTAGAAAATACCATTATCAATTCTTTTTAGCGAGGGAGATTGATCAAGCTAGATAATAACCAAAACGAAATTATCTAAATCTCCCCCATTAAAAAGAATCAAGTAATATGGACAAGCAACCGGCAAAATGCCCGAAAACCGATTTTGGTGCTTGGCCAAATAGTAGCAATTGTATAATCCGGACGAATCCGAATCAAACAATTAAATTTTAAGCGTTATTTTTTACGGCTTGGTTCTGCCGTGTCCGTCTGTCCCGTAGGACATTCAAAGATAGCTAGACAAATTTATCTTCTACTCCGGATTAACCATACCGGCAAGGACTATATACTTTTAAAACTTCAGATTAACTAATACCTCGTCAGAAAAACTAAAACTCCTTTTGTCAGACATTTTATAATAATCAGACGACAAACATCTATTTTAGTTACCCAATTGCGGTAATTATAGCTAAACAAAGAGCAAAAATATATAGATTTATGGAACGGGGAGGAGTCGAACCTCCCGTATTGCTAGCAACAGCACCACTCGTCCCAAGTGGAGATATTACTGAAGATCCAAGAGCCGAACAATGGCCCACTGCTCCGCTCAAGAATTCATAAAATCCAGTAATATCCCCGTACCGGCCTAAAGGTCTGAAGAAAAACCGGTAATAAAACCTCCCCTATATGGACAGTGGCACTACCCCTATCGCTAGGCGTTTTAAATGAGGCGTATATTCTCATCTACCACTAAATTATTTATTATTTTGATGATCCAGTGGCCTTAATAGGCATTATTAATGAATTCACTTCTTGATTTTGTTTTGTCTTCATCTTAATCATCAATGGCTTGTCGTCCGGATTAAGATAAACCTCAATAGTATTAAGATCATTATTGTCCATTGAAGACAACACATCAACTACTTGTTTTAGCTTTTTAAGGTCAACAGTTAATTTAGAATATCCTTTGTCGTTTGGAATAGCATTTTGGTAGTCCGGAAAAGCACCGTCAATGTTTTTACACTTGGTGATATTCTCGGTTTCAAGGTCAGTGCTGGCCATAGCAGATGTCTGATTTTCTTTAGGCATTAAAAGCCACATATTATTTAATATTGGCAAGTTCTGTTCTGGAATCTCGGCCAAATTTTTACCGGCTTTTTTAACTGATTTTGCGGGGATTATTACGCCACGCTTAGGCATATCAATGAATGGTTTTGACTTATCAGATAGTAGTGGCAAATCTTTAATATTGCCCAATCCCTGTTCTGGATTTTTCACTTCAATTAAGCAAAATGAGTCAGTGGCGACAGTTAAATTCTTTTTAAACAGGACTCCGGTAATCTCCGGCCTAGTTTCAGATTTTGACGCTATTGGGTGAATAGCAAGGTTGTTTTTATTGTATAACATATTTTATTTAATGAATATAATATAAAGACCAATCCACATAGCAATAAGTATAAATTCAAAAAATCCTAAATCATCTTTTGAATTTTCCATTAATTCTTTTTGTTTATATGGATAACCATAGCATAATGTTTTTTCTAAAAGTATCATTCCCCACCAAACCGCTGTCCAAATTATAAAATTCATAATTATATATTAAATTGGTTAGTTTCTCCCTCGTATGTTAAATCCTTTTGATAAAATATTGCTATTCTCCAATCTCTTTGGTATTCTTGTCCAAAATAGTGAAGCATAATTTTATGAACTTGGATTTTAAAATTGTCTGTCAATTGCTTAGTTGGTGGCTTATGAGAATATTCAAGTTCAATCTTTTTAGTAGTGAGATTAACATCTACCTTCCGGAGAAAAACGAAATCGTGCCGTCCGGAGGCCTTTAAATCAAGTTTAAAAGCGTCTAGCACATCACCAACAACCGGAAGAGGAGGCGGGGGCGGTAGCTTGTTGGCTGGTTTCTTATGTTCTGGCTTCTGATAATTTCTGTTCTCCATTAATTTTGGTTATCTTAATAAATTTATACCCGTCTGGGTTGTCATCTCTGGCGACAATCTCGGCTATGCCAATATCTCCGGCAATAATATCTCTTATGCCTTGTCTGCCGTCCGGTAGCCCGTAGAGGGCTGTATAAGTGTTTAGTGGCATATTAATCTTGACTATTATCCCATTTTTCAAAAGATAATTTCCACCAACCACCCCAACAATCACCGACCAATTCTCCTTCGTGGCAACCAATATTTATTTGTTCAGCAATATGCTGTTTATCTTCTTCATTTAAATTATGTGTGTCAATCATAATGTTTTGGTTAAATATTAGCGGAGGGGGCCGGAAGCCCACCCCGTCAAAATTTAATCATTATTTTCAACAATTATATTTGTGATATTGTCTTCGGCCTCGTAGTATTTAGCACCGGATAATCCTTTGCCCATTAATGGCTCAATCACTTTTTCAATAATGAGTATCGCTTTTACTCGTGCGGGGTGGTCTGCTTGTGTATCGTCAACAAGCATATTCATATCCCTGTCAACACATTCCGGACACCAGTTGACCTTGCTATTGCCAAATTCCGGTGTCATTAATACTTCCTTGGTGTTAGTTTCACCGACTACTCGGCAATCAGTGTTGTCGCATAGCATAATTGTTTTGGTTAGATTTTAATTAAATATTACCATTCCGGCTCGCAATCGTCGCATATATACCAATTCTGCCCGCCATCGTGGCAATCTATTACTTCGCAATTGTCTGAAAACTCGCCTTTCTCATCTATATTCCACATAATTGTCCCCTCTTGGATATTACGGGTTGCCGGTTTTTTATCACAAATATCACACACCGGAACGACAACGATATTAGTATTGTCGTCTTTACACTTGGGACATTTTTTTATATTCTCGTCCGGTTTTTCTAAATATCCGCAGTCCAAGCATTTTGTTCTTTCATTCATAATGTTTTGGTTATAATTGGTTAGTTAGATTATTTATTATTCTGCCGAACCGTAGGTATCATATTTGCCGGTCTTAATATAGTGGTCCCTCTTAGCTGTTGCTTCTCTTTTGGTTTTATACAATGCTGATATAAGGTTAGCAAAAGATTTTCCATTATAATAAACAGAAAAGGCCCACCCCTCTACATCTCCAATAAATCCCTTGTGAATTGTTGTATTGGTTATCATTTTGTTTTGGTTATGATTGGTTAATTAATAGATTAATAGTGTTTTTATCACTGCCATTAATACCGGTACCGCTATAATAGCCAAAATTAATTTAGAATTTAAACTCTTTAATTGTCGTTGTTTCCAATAACACTTAATCATAAATTTATTATTATTTATTAAGGTCAAGCGGAGAAAGCCGGTGGCTGTCCCCGTCTGGTCTTAATTATTGTATTTCTGCCAATAGTTCTATTTCTTTATCGCTAAATAACTGTTTGATTTCTGACCATTCTTTTTGAGTTGCTTTAAACGCTCTTATTGTTTCACTTGTTTTTGTATATCCAAATTGGTCAGCGAAGTCATCAATATTGTCCTCTGGCTCTTGAGTGGTCATACAAGCCAAAATTGAGTATGCTGTCGGCCGGTGGCCTTGTCCGGCAGAAGAAAACTTTATTTCTCCGTCAAACTTCTTAAATCCACCATATTTTCCGCCCATTGCTTGTAGTTGCTTTATTCTTCTTGCTTCTTGCCAACCGGTAATATTGGGATATTGCTTCCAAATTTCATCTATCCATTTTTCATAGTTGGTTATACTGTCGCCGAAGTTAAAGATATATTCTCGGCTGTCTTTTATGATTTTTACTTCCCAGATGTCCCGTTCTTTCTCATCACTCGGAAAGTGCTTATCAAATTTTAAATATCTGACAAGTATTTCAGCACCGATCTTATCTAAAAAGTCCAGTGCTTGTTTGTTGTAGTCGTCCATAGTTGTTTTGGTTATGGTTTAGTTAGATATTAAATGCTTAGGGAGAATGTCCCGCACCCAAGCCGACTTTTCTGGTGCTGGTGGGACATACTCACTAAACACTCAATTGCTAGTCCAAGGCCATATCCGGCAATAATCTAATATTAAAAGGATAGATTAAGCTGTATTGATGCCCTTAGAAGTCGAATACTAGCGGTTGAGTGGTTAAGGTATTTATTGTAAAGTTTGGGTCCGGTTGTTGTTATCTTGTTTTATTTACTCTTATAAAAATTATATATCAATTCTTATGCTTTGTCAATAGCAAAAAAGGGGTCTTAAAACCCTTATTTTAGCTAGTTTTAAGCAATAAAGTGGATAAGTTATGGTTGACCGGTGTTTTAGTGTTGTTTTAAGGTTGTGGATAAGTTATTGATTAGAACACGCCCAGTAAGTTATGTCAATGCCTTATCTATGTCTAGGGAGGTCTAGGGAGGGTCATCTCCTCCATCTCTCCTCCTATCTTATCAACAGTTTTCACAGTTTATCCACAGGTGGGGAGCGGTATGGTAGCCAATATTAATCCTCTATGGTGTGTTGACAAGCCAGACCAGAGAGCATACTAAACTATATAACTATCAATCTGTCAATCAATAAATCACATTACCGGTAGGGGTAGTGTTTTTTGAGTTTAAAAATGTTTATCAATCTCCTCCCCAATAATGGAAGTGTATTTTGATGAGTATATTATAACACGAATAACTATGTCTGTCCATTGTTCTTCGGGTTATGTTAATCCCTAGGGATTGAGGGTAAAAAGGACTCTACTACCAATTCTTAGTTGGAGTTAAAAAATTAAGCAAGAATCCACTGAGGAAAAACATTTTAGGATCATTTTAACCACTCGGTGAGAATGGTATCCCTGTGGGTGATCCAAGGTTGTTTTTTGAGGGTGTTCTGGACTTGCCTAGGTCCCGTATTATCAAGTAGTCAATTTAATGACTTACACCCCCCTCTACTCCTCTCTAGGAGAACGGGGACAGTCACCAGCACGGAAAAAGAGAAAGAGCGTCCGTGAGATTATCTGGCTATCTAGGTTGTGGTGGGGGTCGGTATTCCGCCCCGTCTGCCACCTCGCTTAACGGTGGAGAGTTTTAGGTTTGACGATTATGGTAATGGTAGCTCCCATTAACCGATTTATTAAACCATTGTAATTAATATAATTATAAAACATAAATCAAAAAAATACAAAATAATTTTGGCGGGCGAATTAAAGACAAACAAAAAACCCCCAGCTACCGGGGGGTTTAATGGATCTATACTGACTAAAGTATATACCACTCACAGAATAAGTCAACTAAGTTATCCACAGGTAGTCAACATACGTGATTCACGTAAGTAATTACGCGTTGACAAATTGTCAACACGCATTGACAAACTTTCAATATTGACAGACACTATATTCGGTGGTATTATTAAATTGCAGAGTATGAAGGGGTCAGTTAGTTCTGGCCCGCGTCGGAATTTATCTGGCCGCTTTATCTCTGCTACCATTCTTAGTCCAAATGGTAGCCATCTTTAAGTGTTGTTTTTTTCGTTTTGTTTAGTTAGATTTTCGACCGTTGGCTGGTTACCAACAGTCACAACCCTCAAAGCACCTCCTCACGGGGGTGTTTTATTTATTTGACAATAAAATAAAAAGGAGCGATAATATATATGTAGAGAGGTTCGCGTTAGCGTCCTCTCGTTTTTATATAAACTATGGCAGAAAAACTTATCAAAATTGAACGATCGGCTTTTACTATTTCTCCTAAAGCTGAAGAAATACTGGGAGTGATAATGAAGTATGAAGGGAATATCAGTAAGCAGGAATTATACGATAAAGTAAAACAGGTAGATCCAAACCTCCCCGGATTTGAAATGTTCTCCAGATTTCTTAAAGCATTAAATGCTCAACGGCAAAATAGGGTTGGTTATTTGATGAATGATTTGAAGAATGAATTAATGAAAAAAGATGAGAATGGCAAAGTAGATTTTAAAAGCTTTCTTGATTTGGTTTATGAAAACATCTTTACTCTCGGCAGTGTAGCTATTAAAAGTGAAGTAGAAGAAGCTAAAAGGATAATTTCTGAAGGTAAAGAATTGCCAGTTGCTATGCGTAAAAGATTTCTTCAATACTTTTTTCAAGGCACAAAGTCATATAATGAAGGCAGAAGCATTGATGTAAAAGTTCAAGCAGATGATAGGACTGCTACTATTTTGGAGAATCTAATTTCCGCCGCCCAGTACGGCAAGCTTAAAAAGGATCATATTATTGAAGGAGAATTTACAGAACCTAAAAAAGTGGAGGAAGCAAAGACATGAGTGTAAAACAAAACTTGGAAAATCAATTTAGGGATTTAGATACTGATCAGAAAAGTTTTGTCACTGAAGTTCAAGACGCCATGGAGCGCGGATATAATGATCCAGAGTTTTTCTCAATGTATTTCTTGGGCCTACCCCTTCACCCTGGCCAAGTGGAATTTTTGAAGATGTCTGATCCGATTGCTAATCCTAATTCTACTAGAAAGAATATTTTAGTCCCCTGTAACCGTTGGGGAAAAACTGTTGCTCTAGCAATTAAGCATATCCGGTTTAATTTTTACAAACTATTAGCTGATCGTGATATGGAGTTAGAAGCTCTGAAGCAACTCCGCTATGCTACGCTCGATTTATCTCCTCACTCTAATCAGGTAACGGCCTGTGCTAATTATATATTCGATATTTTACATAGTAGGTTTGTCACGATTGTTGATGGAAAAAAAAGAGTTAATAAATGTAAAATAGAATCGTTCTTTGTATCAAAAAATGATTCCAAAAATAGCATTAAATTCAGCAATGGTTCAGGTTTTTTTGGCGCGTCCACTGGTGAGGATCAAGCCGCCTCTTTAGCTGGTCGTCAGTTTGGATATATTTCTTATGATGAGTGCGTGTTCTCTCATCATCTTCGAACAGAACTTCCCGGTCGTATTATGTCACGAACAGTTGATTATAATGCTCCAATTGATCTTGTTTCTACTTTCGATGCTGAAGCGCGGTCCCAGCAATACTTCTTCCGCCTAGCAAAAGAAGCTTTAAAAGGTAAAAATGACTGGTATTGTAAGAAAGGCATCTATACTGATAATACTTTTATCTCATTGGAGATTAAAGAAGCTTCCAAAATCAAGATTAGAAATGAAGATTATAATAAATATAGGCAAGTTTTCTTGGGTGAAGCGGTCCCATCTAGTATAAAAGTGTTTGATCCAGAGATGGTTGATAGGGTTTTTGATGATAATTTACGCCCTCAAATACCAATTTATGGCAGAGAATACCTTATTTCTGTTGATTGGGGCGGAAGTGATCAAGGTGACCCAAGTGTTTTCATGGTTTTTGACTATTCTTCGAAACCATATAGGATTGTTTATCATGAAATAATGAAAGGCGGATCACCTAGTTTACAGTTTGCCGCACTAAAGAATTTACAAGGCCAGTATAATAATGCTAAAATAATAATGGACACCAATGCACTTGGTGGTGTAATCATTAAGAAGATGCTAAATGAGATGGGAGTTTTGACTTATGACTTCAAAGCTCACGGTGGAGAAAAAGGCGATGCTGTTGCTCAACTTAAAATGGTCATGTCTAGGAATAGAATGTTAAGAGATGATGGAGATAATATTATTGATGATAATCCTAACTTTGGAGAACTTAGATCATACTATATCGCAGAACTTGAAGAGCAACTTGGTGCTTATGAAATTAAAGATGAAAAACTAGAACAGGATATGGTTGTCGTGGCTTATCAAGCAATGTGGTTTTTAGAAAAAAAATATCGTTCAAGCGGTACTCAAAAATATAAAGTGATAAATGATCACGGAAGGGCAAAAATAGATGTCAACAACAGAAGACGTTAAAAAATTAATAGATGGTACTGCCAGTGAAAAAGACTGGGATAGTTATTTTACTGTCAAACTTTCTGAAATGTTCAGTGACTATTCTAATATTGTAAATGGCGTTCCAACAACTATTAATCGAGGTTTTAAACGTGTCGGTTATACAAACCTTCGTAATTTTTATGAAGGTGATCAGTGGTTATACGTTCCAGAATCAGGTCAAGATACTAAAGTGTATAATTTCTGTCGTCCGACAGTTATTAACTACACTGCTTTTATGACTAATGAGCCGTTGGATATTGATGCGGCTTCAGAGGATATTACTGATCCGGTGGAAGTGGCTCGCGCTGAAGCAAAAGAAAAAGTATTAATGGAGATTTTAGACGATAACTCTTTTCCAATTCAATTTGAGGAGGGTGTTCAAAATGGATCTCTCTTGGGTGATAGTATAATTCTTGGGCCATTCTATGATGAGAATGAAGATAGAATTTGGTTTCAAAATGTTAAGCGTCCGGAGAATGTTAAAATAATTTGGAAAGATGATAAATATAAGGAAATATTTGGTTTTATTCAAAACTATTTTATCTCACCAGAAAAGGCGACAGAACTTTGGGGTGATGAAATTAAAAAAGCCGATGCTACTTTGCAGACAACTCAAGTATCTTCAACTGTTGCTGAAACTACTACTGAAGAAAAGCGGGCAAGATTTATGGTGGAAGTGCGTGACGCTTGGACAGATAGTGTAAACATGCTGAAAATCGGTGAAAAAATTGTTAAGTTCGATCAACGTGAACCTGACTTTGTTCCTATTGTTTATGTGGCAAATATTATCCATCCGACTGAACCTTTTGGTATTTCTGATTTAGAAGATATGTTAGATGCTCAAGTTGAATACAATGAAAAGAAAAGTGATATATCAGAGATTATTAATGAGCAGGCCTTTTCTAAAATTTGGGGAAAAAATTTGAAACCGCAGGAAGTTGAAAGTGGTTATATGCAAATGATTGATATTGGCGATGAAGGTGAATTGATTCAAGATCCTAGAAGAACTAATGTTAATAATTTATCTCAAGAAATAGCCAGTATTAAATCTGATGCTTTTAACTTATCTGGCCTAAATGAAAATATTTTTGGTGGTGCCGGCGTTCGCGCGGTTACTGGCCGGGCTTTAGCTGTTTTGATGCAGACTATTAATAACCGTATTAAGGGCAGACAGACTAGATGGACTAAAGGACTTCAAACTTTATTTAAAAATATATTTATTTTAATTGAAAATACTCAAGGTGAAGATGGTAAGGCCTTGATAAATGGATTTTATAAAACTGATATTGTTTTCCCTGGCACATTGCTTCGAAATATTACTGATGAAATTAATAAATTTAATGCCAAACTTCAGTCACAGGAAACTACTATGAAAAATATTGGCGTACCTTCTCCTAAAGATGAAAAGAAATTAATGAAGAAAGAACTTAGCGATGAAATGTTAATGATTGAAATATCTCGATCTCCGCAATTACAATTACAGGTAGCTCAATTAAGAGATCAAGCAATTGCTCAAAGAACTGCCGGTAATAAGCCCCAGTTAAGAGAAGATGAGAATCAAGGAGATGAAGAACCGGCTTCCGCTGGTGGCGCGCCTCAACAGTCTTCTCAAACATTGGAAGGCGCTATTAATCAAACTAATCAACGGAATGGAGCTTCTGTTCCAATAGTAAGAGAAGAATAATATGGCTAAGGAAACAAAGAAAAAAAAGAAGAAATTTGTTGGCGACATTATTAAAAATGCCGGTGTAGATTTTAATAATCAAAGAATTAATATTAGAGCTAATCAAGAAGCTGAATTTTTAAGAAATGTTAGT
>SDBU01000771.1_pt1 | contig 45890 bp, 35 predicted proteins | sample 2277071 | NCBI WGS metagenome assembly SDBU01 (sample SAMN10397929, study PRJNA504765) | marine sediment metagenome | isolation source: marine sediment core GS08_GC12, 126 cmbsf | place: Arctic Ocean: Gakkel Ridge, Loki's castle | collected 2008
CTGACATTCATGACTAACTCCTCTCAGACATACCAAATCTACAAAACCACGTCTTAACATCAAGTACTTCGTGTCCAGATTAGGCTGAACCGACACAGTTGAGAGTCTAAGCTTGCCCCTTAATCCATCAAAGTAGAGTTTCTCCGTCTTGGCGCCTTCGCATACGATCAGCACAGTCTCAAGTGGTGCTTTAGTTGCCTTTTTGCGCCTTAGTTTCTCGTCCGATCTAGGCTTCGGTGTCATGTATACTAAACGCCTTCAGAATGGGAACGGCACCGTAGCGACCAGATAAGTACCCCTTTTGTAGAGCCTCACCGGGTCTTGGTTTGTAGTCTGAGAGTGGTATGAGCTGCGTAGCTCCTTCTTCGTCTTTCTCTGTAAACCAAATCTGATCGCGTCTTAACAGGTCAGGATCCAATAGTGTGGTGTCATGAGTAGCAAAGATCAGTTGGGCTCCGGACTTGTTCATGTCAGAGTTGAAGAAGGGCTTGACGAGTTCGCGCACAAGCATTGGATGAAGACTTCGTTCTATTTCGTCGTAGACTACGGTGAAACCAAGCCTAAGGGCTTGCAGCCACGGTATTGCCAATTCGAACAACTCCCGAGTCCCATCAGATTCATCCACGATATCGAATGGCACTAGGCGACCGGTTGAAACGTCCTTGTGGGCTGTCATGATCTGAAAAAACCGTTTTTGTCGAACGAGTTGGTCTGGGACCTCTGGGGCGTTGTTTTCGGGCAAGCCCGATGCTATTTTCTCCGGGTCATGTCTCAAGGCTTTCAGGTCATGGATACCGATATCCGCGTCCTGTAGAAAGCTGAGTACAAAGGAGCGAAGCTCCTCAGGATTCCCCACTTCTGTAGAAGTAAGAGCCTCGGCTGTCACCGGATACCACGTACCTCTCGTCGTGACTACCCGCAAAAAATCATTGAACCAGTTGTAAACGACGAGCAACTGCTTGTTATTCCATTGTGCCGCGACAGAAAGTAGAAGCGAGTCATCGCGCGTCCGATTCTGGAGTTTTGTCTTCTCGCCCTTAAGGTAACTCCCAAAGCTGAAAAGAGAGATCTCCTTTTCGGGGTCAAATGACCTTTCATACCAAATCTGTGGACTTCCTTTTGGGAAGGCGAATAGCCACTCCTTCAAGACCTGATTTCCTAGGACTGAGAATCCATACTGATACCGTACCTTCTCATGTACGAAAGTGGCCTCAAAAGAGGTGGGCTCCTGGCTGCAATTTTCGTCCAAAAGAAAAGGTACCAACGTTTGCCGTTTTCCAGTGTCCTGAGATGCCGAGTTTATAACCCAGTCTTGCATGGCACTCAGGGCGGCTACCAGATTACTCTTCCCGGATGCATTTGGGCCGTACACTGCTGCACCGCGAACCAACTTCAGCTTGCCCGCATTGATGCAGTTATCGGGAAGCGTCTTATCACTCCCTCTGGCCACCATACTCAGGACCTGTTCGCCTTTGAACGATCTGAAGTTCTCAACTCTGAATTCTACTAACATTCATCTCTCGCGCAATATTACTGCGATAATTGCAGATTTCTTGCAAAAATAATGACTTCTTTACCGTTAACTATCGGAATTATAGCTGTTTTTCTGAAGCCATGCAAGCCATTTCTTGCTCGAATTATGCCGAAAACCTGCTCGTTCCCTCCACCTCATACGCCAGGAAATTACGGAAATCACGGCTCATTGATAGCAGCACTCCCATAAGCGCCGTGGTCAGGCCGCACGTCACATAGATCAAACGGGTATGTTGTGGTTCAGCATATCCGCCACGACACCCGCCAGCCCCATCGCCAGCGGCGCCAGCCCGCCCGAGACTGTCCCCATAACCCCGAACACCCGTCCGCGAATCTCCGATGGTGTCGTCACCTGGATGATAGTAGCGATATTTATATTCAGGTAGCCGTTTAACAAACCGGTAACGAACATCAACAGAAGCGCGGCATGAGTGGTCGACACCAGCCCCAATCCGCCAAGCGTCAGAGCCATGCCGATCAAGGCCGCAATCATCAATGCGCTGCGCCGAGGTCCGGACAGCTTCAGCGTGCCCGCCGCGAGATACCCCAGTAGAGCGCCCAGCCCAAAGGCGGCCACTACGAAACCATACCAGTCAGTGGTGGCGCCAAGCGTGTCCTCGACATAGAACGGCAGCAGCACGATGATCGGCACGAAGAAGAAATTCAACAGCGATGCTGCGAAGATAAGATCACGCAGGCCGCGATTGCGCCAGACATAACGTAACCCGTCAACAGTGTCACTCTTGAAACGTTGGAAGGCGCTGGTTGACTCATCCCTGGGTGGAGCGAGTTTTTGCGGGATGGAGATAAACAACTCACTGACGGCCGAGAACAGGTAGGTCAGGCCGTCGACCAGGAACAAAACCTGCGCACCCAGGACTCGAAACAGGACACCGCCGACCGACTGACCGGCCAGCACCGACGCCTGCATCGACGATTGGTTCATGGAATTAGCCGAGGCGACCCGCTCCAGCGGCACGATATCGGGAATCGCAGCGGCGATGGCCGGTCGGAAAAACGCACCCAGCGAGGCGCCGAGTACCGCCACCACGAACAGCCAGACCAGGATCAGATCAGTCGCTTCCGGATCGAGAAACATCACCGAGGCCAGCGACAGCACCAGGAGTCCGCGCAGCAGATCGCACCAGATGATGATCGACCTTCGCGAGTGGCGATCAGCAAAGGACCCACCGAGCGGTCCTAACAACACCGCGGGTATCTGCGACACCATCATAATCAACCCCATCAGGGTGGCCGATTCGGTGGCATGCTTGATCCAGAACATCATGGCGATGGAGAACGCCTGGCTGCCCATGGACGAGACAAACTGCCCCTGCCAGAGGAGCACGAAATGTCGGTTGAACAGCTTTGTCGGTCGGCTCATGGATCTTCAAGTCTCACACATATCGAAGTGATTGCCTCAATGTCGATATCGAGCCACTTGCCTGCAAGGGAAAAGTCACCCGCCCGCCGTGTCACTTAGTGCCGACCGGGCCAGTTTTTGATTGATATTCTACGTCTAAACGCCTATCTATCGTGCGTATGCGTATTCTCGGTATAGACCCCGGTTTGAATGTTACCGGCTACGGTATTCTGGATAGCGAGGGTGACAGTATCACCGTTGCTGAGGCTGGTGTGGTGCGTACCGACTCCAAGGCGGCGTTGGCCGACCGGCTGAAACAGATTGGATCAGAAATGCAGGCGATTATCGCTCAACTCAAACCGGATGCGGTCGCGATCGAAGACCTCTACTCTCACTACGGCCACCCGAAGACAGCAATAATCATGGGTCACGCACGCGGCGTGATTTTTCTCAAAGCGGCCGAGGCCGGCTTGCCGGTTTATCCTTACGCCTCCACCCGTATCAAGAAATCGCTAACCGGCAATGGGCGCGCCTCCAAACGGCAGATGCAGTTAATGATCGCATCCACACTCGGATTGACACAGATTCCGGAACCACCCGACGTGGCCGATGCGCTGGCCGTGGCGCTCTGCCACTGCCGAGCGCTGATGCACGACAACCCGATGGTGGTAGCATGATCAGACGCATCAAAGGATTGCTCAGCGCGATTGATGATACCAGAGCGCTGGTGGAGAACAACGGCGTTTCCTATGAGATTCTGCTGCCCTCGGCTATGGCTGACCGGCTCAAGGACAGCGATACCGTCGGGGAGGAGATAACTTTTGAGACGATCTACTACATCGAAGCGGGCGACCGGAAGTCCAGCCATTACCCGCGACTGGTCGGTTTCAATGACGCTTTCGACCGTGAGTTCTTCTCACTCTATATTCAGGTGCCCGGGCTGGGGGTTAAGAAAGCGCTCAAATCGCTGGTAATGCCGATTCGCGATATCGCCACCGCAATCGAGACCAAAGACGCGGCCCGCCTCAATCGTCTGCCGGGTGTCGGCGCCCGGCTGGCTGAGAAGATCATTGCCGAACTTCACGGCAAGACGGCCAAGTTCGCCCTGTCGAAAAAGGATGAGCCACTGGCCAAGAAACCGACTCCAACGCCGCCATTTGCCGACGAGGCGACCGAAGTCCTCCTGCAACTACAGTACAAGCCGAATGAAGCGCAGCAGATGATCGAAAAGGCGCTTCAGGATAATCCGAAAATCAAGAGCGCCGAACAGCTAATAAGCTGTATTTTTCAGAGCCGGCATTTGACAGAGGTTGATTCCCGATGACTCGCGAACGCGTTCTTTCCGGTGGGCAGATCACTCCTGAAGAAGATCAGGCACAGCTATCCCTGCGGCCGAAGACGCTCGCGGAGTATATCGGCCAGAAAGAATTACGCGGGAAGATTAAAGTAACCCTTGATGCCGCCCGGCAGCGCAAGGAAGCAGCCGAACACATCCTGTTTTACGGTCCGCCGGGCCTGGGCAAGACCACGCTGGCGCATATTATTGCCAGGGAGATGGATACGAAACTTTTCGCCACGGCCGGACCGGCCCTTCAGCGAACCGGCGACCTCATGGGGATACTGACCAACCTCAAAGAGGGTGACATCCTTTTCATCGATGAAATCCATCGGCTGTCCCCGGTGATCGAGGAGTTCATGTATCCCGCTATGGAGGATTTCAAAGTTGATTTTGTGGTCGACAAGGGTGCTTTCGCCAAGGTAATAAATGTCCCGTTGAAGCGCTTCACCTTGATTGGCGCCACGACGCGGGCCGGCATGTTGTCCTCACCACTCCGCGACAGGTTTGGACTGTACTATCATATCGATTTCTATCCGCCGGAGGACTTGGCTGAGATAGTCCTTCGTTCAGCGCGACTTCTCGAAACTGAAATAGCACCCGAGGCAGCTCAGACAATCGCCCTGCGCTCGCGGGGTACGCCGCGGATCTCGAATCGATTGCTCAGAAGGGTGCGCGACTACGCCGCGGTCAAAGATGACGGTGTCATCCGCAACGAGATCGCTATCAAGGCGCTCGATGCCGAGGGAGTCGATGCCCTGGGATTGGACAACCTGGACCGAAAGCTTCTGCAGGTCATAATCGAGTATTACAAGGGCGGTCCGGTGGGGATCGAAGCATTGGGCGCCACCTTAAACGAGGAAGTCGACACGCTGGTGGATATGGTCGAGCCGTTTCTGCTCAAAATCGGCTTCATACAGCGCACGCGACGCGGCCGGGTGGCGTCGCCCGAAGCGATGAAGCACCTGGGTATTGGACCACCAACCGACGGGCAACAAACTATGTTTTGAACTGTGGCCGTCTGTGATGCTGGTCATCCCGATTATCAGGAGTGCACAGTTATCGAATCGTGACAGAGGATGAGTTGAAAGAGTTGTTGGGGCTGCTCACTCGTGAAGATGATCCTACCGGGACGGTGGCTATACTAATTCAGGAGACGGTGAGACTCCGCGACCAAATGAAAGAGACAACGGGCCACACTCTAACGGTGGGTGATACCCGAGCAGCCTTGAATGCACTGACCGATTGGCTGAGTGGAAGATCAGTATCTACTGAGCTTACTGATGTTCAGAAAGGCTTGTTGAAGGCGTGGCAGGGCCATCTGCTAACGTGAGATCGGTTGTCAAAGTCGCTCCGATAGCGTGTGTCCGGGCTTGAAGTGACACTATAGATGACGCCCGTAATATCCTCGTTGATAAGAAGTATCGTAATCTTTAGCCACGCCAGGCGCTGAAGGGCTGCCCGCTTTGCTCAAGCATGCCACCGACATTTCACTGTTCGATTATGATCTACCCCAAGAGTTGATCGCACAGCATCCCGCCCGGCGGCGGGACCAATCGCAACTGATGATTCTGGACCGGGGATCGGGCGAGGTGCGTATTGACCCATTCAAGAGCATCGTCAATTATCTCAAGCGGGGCGACGCCCTGGTGGTCAACGAAACCAAGGTATTCAAGGCGCGTCTGTGGGGGCGTCGCGCGACTGGGGCCAGAGTCGAGATCTTTCTCGTGAGAATGGTCGACCCAACTCAGCCGCTTCAATGGGAGGCGCTGGTGTCGCCTTCGCGGCGGGTGAAGGTGGGGGAGGAGATACTGTTTGACCAGTGGAAAGTACTGCTGGCGGCCGATGTCGGTAGTGGACGCTGGAGAATTGTATTTCACTCGGAGCGACAGCGGAGCGGGATCATAGCGCGTTTCGGGCACGTGCCGCTACCCCACTATATTAGGCGCGACGACCAGCCGTCCGACCTCAGGCGCTACCAAACCATCTTTGCCGACAAAGATCATGTCGGTGCCGTGGCCGCACCCACAGCCGGGTTTCATTTTACTAAATCGATTATTGATGGCCTGGAACGAAAGGGTGTCGAGACAATCAGAGTTTGCCTCCATGTCGGGCCGGGGACATTCAAGCCGGTAAAGACTGAGACAATTGAGGAGCACGTGGTTGATCCGGAAATGGCCACACTTTCGCCCAGGGCGGCGGCGGCGATAAATAGCGTGCGATCTTGCGGCGGGAAGATTGTCGCCGTCGGCACCACCAGTGTGCGGACACTTGAATCGGCGCCAATCGATGATGATATGGTCCAGCCGTTTTCGGGTATGGTCGATCTTTACATCAGGCCGGGTTATCGCTTCAAGCTGGTCGATCATCTCGTGACCAACTTCCACCTGCCGAAGTCGTCTCTGTTGATTCTGGTCAGCGCCTTTGCCGGTCGCGAACGAATCCTGAACGCCTATCACGAGGCGATCAAGCAACGTATGCGTTTCTACAGCTACGGCGACGCGATGCTGATCGTCTAAGAATGAAAATGCCGTCAGGCCGGGGTCGCCCTACGCCACTAACGTCGGGGTCTTTGGTCTGCTTCTTCGTTGGCGAGTGCCCGGCAGATGTCCACATCTGCCGCGAGAGGAGCTACTTCTTCTTACCCTTACCCTTGACTTTGGCAAGTTTGTTGGGCGGAGGTGAGTCGGCCAGTTTCTTTTTGGAAGCTTTGACTTTCTTGACCTTGCCGTGGATGGTCACAAAGCTCGTGCCGTTCGCACGCATTTTGGCCACTTCATCGGGTGAGTGACCGTAATGGCTGCTGATGAACTTCAGGTTCACGAAATTCGTAATTTCATTATCGGTGAACCGAATCGTCCCCCAGTCATTCTTCTTTTTCTTCTTGAAGTGGCCATACGCTTTGCCATACGGTGGCCCCGGCGTGCGCTTCATGGGAACGTAGAATACCTCGGCCGTCAAGCCGTACTTGAGGCAGATCTCCATGTACGGCATACCGCTCAGGCGGAGCTTTATGATTATGCCAGGCAATACCTGAGCGTGTTTGGCCAGGAAGAAAACCACCGGGAGTTCCTCGTCAGGAATCTTGCTCTTCTTTGCTTTGACAACGATTCTCTCTTCGACCTTGTAATGTTCGCCGATGGCGAGGTAGAAACTCTTGATACCGTCGTCTCCGATCGACAGACCGACGTTGACATCGGCGCGACAGTAGTGGGCTGCCGATCCCAGCAGGATGACGGTTAACAGGGCGGTTAAAGTCGGGAAACGCATAAACGACCTCCGGTTTGGAAGTGTAAGTCTCATGATACGCGCCGGCGTTGGTCGGCTCTCTCTAAGTATTAATATCGGTGATGAACCTGGCGGTTTTGAATGGTATCAGACAGACTGTTCAGGAGTGAAACAGGCCAACTGCCGACAGGGGAATATCGAGTGCTTTGTACCACTCAGGGCTTGGTATCTTTTGCAGCCTTGACCTTATTGGTCGCCTTGCCGACCATTTCCTCCCGAGCCACGGTATTGTCCCAGACTCTGGTGACCAGTTCACCCAGGCAACTGTCGAGCAGTTGTTGGGTCGTCTTGCCCTGAAAGTGAGAAATAACCTTGAGCTTGTTCACGTAATCCTGACGTAGCCAGATCGGTTTTCTTATCCAGGCAACACCATTCTTGTCGATCTTGGAGTTGGAAACATAGATCGACTGTTCCGGCGGCTGCACCTCGGACTGGTCCTGCTCGATCTTTGCACCTTTGATTATCGCCATGAGGCTGTTCCCTTTCTTTTGGCTATACTCTATAGTCATCGGCAGAATGGGTTTTTCTTAGAGGGGATAGGTATGCAAGTAATCGTAGATAGGACACCTACTCGGCGGCACAAAAAACCTGATGGCTTGGCAATAACCATCAGGTCGGTAAACTGTTGGGATTTACTTAGCGCGCCCCAACCGGCGCGGTTGGAAACAGCGACTAAGTATCAGTCACCTCACATTTGTCATAATCCATCCGACCACCACCTTTCCTGTGTACTCTTTATATCGAATCAGCAGGCCCATAGTTCAACAAAAAAAGTGAGTGATAGATCACTTTCTGGCCCAATGGCTGGTCGCCCGATTTGCGCGGCGTCAGGGGACTGTCGAAAAGCTCCGGCGCACGTCATTGCGAGGAGCGACGACACTCGTGTCGTAGCGACGCGGCAATCTCTTTCGCTGTCTTCCAACGCTTGAGATTGCCGCGCTCCCTATGGTCGCTCGCAATGACGCTTCTTGAGGTTTCTCAACAAGTCCTAACACCGGGGTCCCGTTTTCTTTCCCGACATGAGGGACTGGATACTGGCTTTCGCCAGTATGACGAGAATAGAGAAGAAAGACGCCGGCCTGCGTGAGCATGACAAATCCTGTAGATCCCAGGCATGATGAAGCTCTTTTCAACAACCTCCTGGTCTGCTCAACGGTTTTCAGCAGTTGCCTAACTGCTCTCAATCAACTTATATTGCGCCACAATGAAGACCGCCGCCGTTATAGTCGCTGCCGGAGAGTCCTGCCGGTTGGGAGGAACCGTTCCCAAGCAGTTTCGCGAAATCGCCGGACGACCGATGTTGGCCTGGACCATAGGGCGTTTCGAAGCGGCCAAAACGATCGATCAGATTGTGGTGGTCGTGGCCGAGGAGAACCTGCTCTATGCCTCTGAACATATTGTCGATCGTTACGGCTTCGACAAGATCATCAAACTCGTGATAGGCGGCGACAGCCGGTTTGAGTCGGTCTATCGGGGGATTAAGTCGCTGCCGTTGTCCACGCAGTTTGTGGCCATTCACGATGGCGCCCGACCGCTGGTGACACCAGATGATATAGATCGTGTTGTCTCGACAGCTCAAGAGGAACGAGCAGCAATCCTGGCCGCGCCGATAAGCGACACCGTGAAACGTGCGCAGGATGGATTCATTTTAGCCACGCTTGACCGCACGTTGCTATATGGAGCACAGACCCCACAAGTATTTCAATACGATCTGATCAAAGCCGCGTATGAGAGAGGATCTGCCGAGAATAACTCCGATCGCTACACCGACGATGCCGCGTTGATCGAGGCCGCAGGGTTCAAAGTGAAAGTAGTGGAACCGACCGGACCTAACCTGAAGGTCACTACGCAGACGGACTTCGATATCGTAAGGTCGTTACTAATGAGGGAGACCGACGGTGGCGATTAGAGTTGGTCATGGATTCGACGTTCACTGCCTGGTGGCTGGGCGGCCTCTTATCATCGGCGGGGTTGAGATTCCGTTTGAGAAGGGATTGGAGGGCCACAGTGACGCCGATGTTCTTGTGCATGCCATCATGGATGCGCTGTTAGGCGCGGCTGCCCTTGGCGATATTGGACGACACTTTCCACCATCCGATCCTGCCTACCGAGACGCCGATTCACTTGGTCTTTTGCGGGAAGTGTGGCGCATGGTTCAGGCTGCGGGGTACCGGGTGGTCGTCAATATCGACGCCACTATCATGGCGCAACGACCGCGGTTTTCACAGCATATTCCCGCCATGTGCGAGCGGATAGCAGAAGTGCTGGGGAGCGATACCTCAAGAATCAATATCAAAGCAACGACCACCGAGCGCCTTGGATTCGTGGGTCGAGAGGAAGGCATCGCCGCCGAGGCAGTTTGTCTGATAGCATCCGATGAGTGAACACCCGGAACAGATCAATCAACTGCTCGACTACATTTTCGCGTACAGGCCTGTCTGGGTCTACCTGGTAATCTTCGCTGCCTGTTTCGTGGAAAATGTCTTTCCGCCCTTTCCGGGCGATTCTTTTATCGTCGCTGCCGGTGGGTTGGTTGCTCTCGGCCGGCTGGACCTCGTCCTTACAATAATGACCATCGTCGTTGGTGGAATGGCGTCGGTGATGTTATTGTATACTATGGGTCGTCGGTTCGGACGCTCATACTTCATTCGGAAAGACTTCAGGTACTTCTCTGTATCCGATGTCGAACGAATGGAAGAGCGCTTCCGAAAATGGGGGGCACTGGTTCTGGTCGCGTCACGTTTCATCGTGGGGATGCGGGTCGTGCTGGCGGTTGTCGCCGGAATCAGCCGGTATCCCGCCGGGCGCATGGTTCTGTTCTCAACACTCTCTTATCTGCTATTCAGCGGCCTGCTGTTTCTCGCGGCGCATAAACTTGTTGAGAATCTATCCGCGGTCGAGTATTATTTTACAGCCTATAATCAGATCGCCTGGCCGCTATTGATCGGTCTGGTGGCATTATTGATTGTCCATAAGGTGCGAACGCGACGTAAGGATAACGGGTGATGAAAGTACTTGTACTGGCCGGTGGTGAGTCCAGTGAGCGGGAGGTTTCGCTAACGTCGGGAAGGGCTGTGTTTGAAACCCTTAGGCAGCTTGGTCACACTGTTCACGCTGTAGACCCGGCGACGGGGGCGTCGTTGTTGACGGCGGAGGGGAAGTTCATTGAGTCTGATGATTCAAGCGACAAGAAACTCCCGAAGACTCAGTCCGGGTTGTGGTTGGCGTCACGCCTTGAGGACGCCGACCTGAAGGATATCGAAGTCGTGTTTATTGCCCTCCACGGCGGCAGCGGTGAGAACGGTTCGTGTCAAAGCCTTCTGGAACTGGCTGGGGTCAGGTACACCGGCTCGGCCATGGCCGCCTGCGCCATGTCTATGGATAAAGCCATCACCAAACGACTCTGCCGATCTGAGGGCATCCTGACGCCGCAATGGGAGATGTACCGCCTGGCAGACGGTGTGATCCCGGACAATCTGGCTGAGATTATTGCTCATAGGTTCACCCTCCCGGTTGTTGTGAAACCCAACGATAGCGGTTCGACAGTCGGTCTGACCAAGGTTGAACAGAGCACGGAGATCAACGGTGCGCTGCAGTCCGCTCTGAAAGAATCCACCAATATTCTGGTCGAGCTCTTTGTTCCGGGACGTGAACTCACTGTAGCGGTGCTCGACGGTCGGTCTTTCCCCGTAATCGAGATTGTTCCGGAGAGCGGCTTGTACGACTACGAAGCCAAGTACATTAACGGCAAGTCGGAATACATCTGTCCGGCCGTCATTCCCGCCTCCATCGGCGACGCCGTACGTCGTGCCGCCGTGAAGCTGTTCGAAGTAATCGGTTGCGCCGGTTTGGCCCGTGTTGATTTCATGCTGGACGAAGACGGTCGCTTCTACTGTCTGGAACTCAATAGCGTGCCGGGCATGACTGATCTGTCGCTGGCGCCAATGGCGGCAAAGGCGGACGGAATTGACTTTCCACAATTGATGGAGATGCTGCTGGAGTCAGCCCTGAACCGTCCGACCAAATAATATGGACAAGCTTACCCCCGAAGCCGTCATCTTCGATCTGGGTTCCACTCTGATCGACTACCCATCTACTACGTGGGAAGAAGTGAGTGTCGACTGCATGTCCGAAGTCAGGAGGTTCCTGATTGAACGCGGCCATGAGTTACCCGACGATGAGGAGTTCTACGCGGTTTACCAGGAACTCAGGGATGAGCATCGCAAGGTTGCGGCGGAGTCGCTGATCGAGTGGACGGTACCGCAGGTGGTGGCTAAGCTGCTCGGAAGGTTTGACATTGATGCCGACGACTCGTTTGTAGACGAACTCTTTGACGTGTTTTACGGACCGGTGCGACAGTATCTCTATGCCTACGAAGATGCCGCCGACGTCCTTTTGAGAATCAACGATCGATATGGTACGGTCGGCCTGGTATCAAACACCGTATTTCCCGAGCGTACTCACCTTGACGAACTCAAGCGCTTTGGTCTTGAGCCGTTGTTGTCGTTCAAGCTGTTCAGTTCCAGTTTTGGTCTGCGTAAGCCGCACCCCGACATCTTCCTCAAGGCGGCCAACCTGGCCGGTTTCGCACCATCGGAATGTGTCTATATCGGCGACCGCTACGTAGAGGATATTACGGGACCCAATGGTATCGGTATGGATGCCGTGCTCAGATGGCAGGAGGGTCGCGACTATCCCGATCCCATGGCTTCCGATACACGAATAGTTTCGTCACTGTCTGAACTGGTAACACATTTCGACTTTTAGAACCTCATTGGCCGATCTCTAAGGAGGGATTCCCGGCGAATCAAACTGTGACCCGTGAGGCCCTCGCATCTGTTCACACAACCGCATTTTGGCACAAGAACTGCTTGACTCATAGACAGTATTGACTATAATGTGGGTGCACAATGTCGATCCAATGCAACTTGAGATTCGAACATAACGAACTTTTGAGGATAACCATCTGATTCGGGACAATGACCGGTACTGCCGGTGAATGTTGAGTTGAAGGAGGTGATGAAGCACGATGAACTATGGCCTCTGATTCCTCAGAAGACGCGACATGAAGAAGCAATCTCGTTCACTGTCTTGGGGAACCGGAGGTAGCTAAGGTCCCAACGAAATTAGGGTAATAGACAAATCACTTCAAACCGGGAGTGGATACAATGGCACGTGAAGACATTTTTGAAGGCGCCAAAAGCGGGCTCGCGTTTTATCTCGCCTACATGAACACGGTGGCCCAGGAGATAGGTGTAGACAAGGCCTTCGCCTTGGCCGCGGAGACCGAGAAGGCCATGGGGACGGCTCAAGGTAAGCTAATGAGGGAACAGGCGGGCGGTGGGGAATTCGACCTGAAAACGGTAACGTCGATGGCCCTCAGTTCGATAGACAAGGGGTTTGGGATATCTTCCGAGGTGGTCCAGGAAACGCCCGAGAAGGTCATCTTGCGTTGCGGTAAATGCCCAGTCTACGATGCAGGGCAAATGGTAGGGATGGATGAGGCGTCCATTGAGGCCCAGTGTCGTTCAGGATCCCTGGGGTTCATGGATTGTCTGGTCAAAGAATTGAATCCGAACCTTGCCTATCGCCTGAAGAAGTTCCGGTCGGGTCCGGATGATTTCTGTGAAGAAGAGCTATCGCTGAATTAGCCTTGCTTCCGTCACGATCGGCGCCGTCCCGCCGGTGCGAACTGGATGGCGTCGCCCGTGAATCCAGAGATATCAAGGGCAGTGTCTCAGACGCTGCCCTTTCATTGTTTGACGCCCCAACCCTATGTGTTTTTTTCGGTGGACATCCGGGCGTCGCTCACGTATTATTATTGATTCTGCATCGACCGAGTTAGGTGCCGCAAACAAACTGACAAGGATTCGCTATGGATCGCACGCTGGAACTGTTGAAGGAGCTTACCGAGGCCAACGGCGTCTCGGGGTACGAGCACGAGATTCGCAGGATAATGACCCGGGAATTGGAAGGGCATGTCGACGAGATACTCCGCGATAAGATGGGGTCGGTGGTCGGGAGAAAACGAGGCAGCGACGATCGACCGCGCATCATGGTGATAGGTCACATGGATGAGGTCGGCTTCATGGTCAAGGAGATCAAGGAATCCGGCTATATCAAATTCCTCCCTCTGGGCGGCTGGTGGCCGCACGTAGCCCTGGGACAGCGCCTGAGGATCCTGACCTCGAAAGGTCCTGTCCTGGGTGTGATAGGCTCGAAGCCACCGCATCTGCTGGAGGACAGCGAGCGCACCAAAGTACAGAAGATTGGTGATATGGTTCTGGATGTCGGCGTTCAGGATGGCTTCAATGTTCGCAAGAAACTCGGCATCAGGGAAGGGGATCCGATTGTTCCCGACAGCGAGTTTGCGGTTCTCGGCAATCGCAAGCAGTATCTAAGCAAAGCGTTCGACAACCGCATGGGTTGTGCGGTGGCGCTGGACGTGGTCCGCAAGTTTCAGCGGGCCAAACACCCCAACACGATCTATGCGGGCGGCACGGTTCAGGAGGAAGTAGGTCTGCGAGGCGCTCAAACCCTGGCCCATCTGGTCGATCCGGACGTCTGTTTTTGTGTCGACGTCGGTGTGGCTCAGGACCTTCCCCCCGAGCCGTTCTCGAAACGCGAAAAGCTGGGCGGCGGTCCCACGATCCTGGTCTACGACGCCAGGATGATCCCCAACGTGGTTTTCAGGGATTTGGTGGTCAAGACGGCTGAAGAGAAGAAGATTCCGTTCCATCTGTCGGTGATGGAGCGCGGCGCCGGCGACGGCGGGCCGGTTCATCTGTCGCGTCTGGGCGTACCGACCATTTACCTGGGGGCGCCGGTACGGTACATACATGCTCATAATGGAATCATGAACCGCACCGATTATGATAATACAGTTAAGCTCATAGTCGAGGTTATCAAAAAGCTCGACAAGAAAACGGTCCGGTCATTCACGGAAGGTTAGAATACGATGGCGCTCAGGTTCAAGAACAGTCTCACTCGTGTTAAGGAAGAGTTCAAGTCGATAGAACCCGGCAAGGTGCGCATGTATACCTGTGGCCCGACCGTCTATGACTACGCCCACATCGGCAATTTCCGTACCTACATGTTTGAGGACTTGTTGCGGCGATACCTCAAGTACAAGGGTTACCAGGTCACCCAGGTGATGAACCTGACCGACGTCGACGACAAGACTATCCGCGATTCCCAGGCCGCCGGGATCACGCTGAAGGAGCACACCGATCCGCTCAAAAAGGCTTTCTTCGAGGATCTTGATGCACTCGGAATCGAGCGCGCTGAGTCCTATCCGGCCGCAACCGACCACATCCCGGAGATGGTTGCGATCATCAAGAAGCTCCTGGACAACGGATTGGCGTATGAGATCGACGGCCACTACTACTTCAGGATTTCTGCCTTTCCCGCCTATGGCAAACTGGCCAATCTCGATCTGACCGGGCTGAAAGCCGGAGCGCGAGTAGCGGCCGATGAGTATGAAAAGGACTCGGTGTCCGACTTCGCTCTCTGGAAAGCTTGGGATGGGGCCGACGGTGATGTCTACTGGGAGACCGATTTGGGCAAGGGTCGTCCGGGTTGGCATATTGAGTGCTCGGCGATGTCCATGAAATACCTGGGCAATCACTTCGATATTCATTGCGGTGGCGTGGACAATATGTTCCCGCATCACGAGAACGAGATCGCTCAGTCCGAAGGGGCGACGGGGGAGAAGTTTGTTGATTACTGGTTGCACAGCGAGTGGCTGATTGTCGAAAGCCGCAAGATGTCCAAGTCCCTGGGAAACTACTACACGCTGCGTGATGTGCTGGACAAAGGTTACTCGGCGGCGGCCGTTCGCTATTTGCTGATGGCCACGCACTACCGGCAGCAACTCAACTTCACTTTCGACGGTCTGGCGGCGGCGCGCGCGGCCTTGGAACGGTATAACGACTTCATAGCCAACCTGACGGACTATGCGGGAAGCGAATCCGGTGGCAAGGCGCAGCAGATCATCGAGAAGGCTATCGAGGGTTTTGAGGGAAGCCTCGACGATGACCTCAACATTTCCGGAGCGCTCGGGGCGGTCTTCGATTTCGTTCGTGATATCAACCGCCTTAAGGCGGGCGACCAATTAACGAGTGCTGAGCGTGATGAGGCGCTGAAAACTATTCGTGGTTTCGATACCGTACTGAACTTCGCTCAAGAAGCCGAGACGATCGACGCTGAAATCGAGGGGCTCATTCAGCAGCGGCAGGATGCCCGCAAGGCAAAGGATTTCGCACTGGCTGATAAGATCCGGGCCGACCTGTTAGCTCAGGGTATAGTCCTTGAAGATACTCCCCAGGGCGTGCGCTGGAAACGTAAGGCATGATGAGTGGACCGCTCTGATCGGTCGGTCGGCAGATGTGGACATCTGCCGCGCACAGTAGCAGCGGGCGCTTGACAACGTATCAATAATCGCTTACTTGTCCCTCGCAAGAATAGAAAGCCAGCGTAGCTCAGTTGGTAGAGCAGCTGATTTGTAATCAGCAGGTCATCGGTTCGATCCCGGTCGCTGGCTCTTTTTTACTAACATGCAACAACATACAGGGTCCATCACACTCATTGTCATAGCTGGAATCGCCCAAAAGGGCGCCTGATTGTCCTGCTATCGCAATTGTTCGTCGATGCTAAGTGCCTATCCTTCAACAGGCATGTATAGAGACTACGGCCTCTGATGGCGAGTCAGGGGGGGGAGGCCAATACTATTGACTGGCTGTAGCCTGACAGGTATACTGATGCATGTTCCGGCAACACACCGATCTCGTTACAGCAGTCCTTACTCTGTTCTCGTGTGCGGTTGCGTCATACCTTCCCTCGTACTCACTCTGGGGGATCAACCACTTGGCCTATCTGCCGTCATATTGGTGGCTGGTGTTGGGCGCGTGCTTTGTCGTCACAGTGTTATCTGCCGGTTGGCCTCGCTTCGCTGCTTCTGTAAGCCACGCCGTTAATGAAACGAACCAGACTTTGTGGTGCCGAGGACAGTTAGTCCCTGCCATCATCGTCGTCTTCTCCGCGTGTCTATTCTACGTGTTTCGGTCGGAGACCCACTTTCTTGGAGATGGGTACACATGGTTGTCGAATATCGGGCGTGCGGAGATGTTAAAGCCCAAATGGGCGGAGTTTTCGTCGTTTTTCCTCGTGCGCGCAATTCAGCAGGCGATTGGTGATTTCTCCGTGAGTGGCTGCCGCACTGCCTTCCAAGTTATTTCCATCACTTCAGGTGTGATTGCAGTCACAGCTTCTTTCGGTATATCAAACCGCCTCGCCACCAGCATCGGGGGCAAGACACAGGTTCTCGCGGCTATGTTGTTTTCCGGTTCAGTAGTACTCTACTTTGGGTACGTTGAATTCTATCCAGCATCTTGGGCGACAAGTCTGCTGTTCATCTATGCTTCACTCTGGAGCCTGCACTTTCGTAAGGTGCCGTGGTTGGCGGCGGTTATACTTGCTGTTTCCGCCACTGTCCATGTCCAGATACTGTACTTCGTGCCGGCGCTCGCTCATCTATTTGTGTGTCGCATTGCCGATCCGAGATGGCGACGACGCGCCTATGGGGTACTGGCTACCTCGGGTGCTATTGCCATCGGCGCCGGCATTGCGGTGGCATATCAGCGTCCTGAGATCGGGAGGTTGTTTCTCCCGCTGATTGAAGGACGCCCCAGCGCACCCGATTACACCCTTCTGAGTTTGCAGCATTTCCTTGATATCCTGCAAGTGTGTCTGATAGTGATCCCCGGCATTTTGCCGCTGCTCTTCAGGCTACGCATAAAGGAATTCCGCAGTTTGAGCCGCGAAGCCGTTTTCCTCATCTGGTGTTCAGCTGGGTCGTTAACCTTCTTGATGACATACGGGGCGGCCATCACCATGGCGCGTGATTGGGATATCATGTCATTAACTCTGCTGGGACCGTTACTTCTCCTTGCTCACCTTAGTGCTAACGGAAAACGGTCCATTCAAGGTCAGACGCTGTTGTCGTTTGCTCTCGTGTCGCTGTTCATAACCGGAGCCTTTGTCGCCGCCAACACGGCCAGGGAACCTTCGGAAAGACGGTTCCGAAGTTTGTTGAGCAACAGGGATCGCTCCAGTTGGATTGTCTTGGCCAGATACCATGCAGAGCGTGGTGACACGACAGAATGCGGGAGAGTCACTGCCCAGATGTACGATGCTTTTCCTTATTGTGCCAAGCTGGACATGGTCTCCGCCTTGACCTCTAACGGTCGAGCCGAGGACGCATTGATACTACTGCGGCAACTGGTTCAGTACGACCCACAGAATATTGATTTCCTACATGCTGCAGCAAGGACGTTTGAAGCTCTGGGTCAGTTTGATAGTTCGGAAGTGTACTACCTCCGACTGTTACGGTTTCGCCCCTATTCATCAACACTGCGCCAGGAAATAGGTGATATCTACCTCTTGCAGGGACGCTATGAGGATGCACTGTCCGAATTATCTGCGGCGTGCCAGCTTACACCCGGCGATTTCCGGCTGGTCGAGCGACTGGGGCTAGCCTATTTGCACATGGGGCTGATCGACTCGACACAGTCTCTGGCTGATGGGTTACTGACCCGGAACCAAAACTCCTCTGAGGGACATGTGCTGGCCTTTCTGGCGGCCGCGGCAAGGCAGGAGACAGCGGTGGCGAAGGAGCATTACCGAATGTTCCTCCGGTATGGCCAGGACCGCCCCGATTTCGACATAATCAAAAACAAGTACCAAATCCTGGAGGAAGCCGACTGAACCGATAAACGGGGGGAAAAGAGAAAAAAAGAGAAAAAAAGAGAGAGGGGGTTGTAGCCCCAAACGCCCTGAGCGATTAGCGCATCTGTCATCAGCAGGTCATCGGTTCGACTCCGGTCGCTGGCTCTTGGATTCCCCCAAAGGCCACTTAACCCGCGCTTGTTTTCCATCTTAAGGGCCACCATCACTAACTTGTTTTTTGAGAACTGATGAACTAACTTATGGGCCGTAGTTCGGAACTGAGCTGAGTGGTGATTTGATGATGACGGTTATCGACGTACAAGACCTGACCAAAGTATACCGAACCGGTATGCGCAAGGGCGATATCGTGGCGCTTGACAGTGTCAGTTTGTCGATAGGTATGGGGGAAATCTTCGGTTTGCTTGGTCCTAACGGCGCCGGCAAGACGACTCTCTTCAAGGTTCTTCTTGGTATCACGCAAGCCACCTCGGGTGAGGCATTGCTGTTCGGTCGTCCGCCGTCCGATCCGAGGTCACGGTTGCAGGTCGGATACTTGCCGGAGAATCATCGTTTTCCATTTCATCTCACCGGCTTGGGGCTGCTGGAATTCACGGCCCGCATGTATGGCATGTCCCAGTCGGAAATCGACCAGCGTTCCGAGGAACTTCTCGAGTTGGTCGGCATGGCCAAGTGGGCCAATACGAAGATTGGAAAATACTCCAAGGGTATGGGGCAGCGCATCGGTCTGGCGCAGGCGATGATTTCCGATCCGGACATGCTGCTTCTGGATGAACCGACCGACGGCGTCGATCCGGTGGGGAAGATAGAGATTCGCAAGATGCTCGAGCGCATCCGCTCCGACGGCAAGTCGATTGTACTCAACAGTCATCTCTTGTCCGAGGTAGAGTCGGTGGCCGATCGAGTCGCGATCCTTTCCAAAGGTCGGATCATCAAGATCAGCAGCGTTGAGGCCCTGACCAGCCGTAAGAGCCAGTACCATATCGAAGCGGATATGGGCAGCACGTTGGTTGAGATACCGCCCGAGATCGGTAAAACAGTGGTTGTGACGGCGCGCGGCATGACCGTGGAACTGACCAAAAGGGATAACATCAACTACGTTATCGACCAACTCCGAATGAAGAAAATTCCGATCTATTCGGTCACGCCGGTCAAGGTGAGTTTGGAGCAGTCGTTTATCGAGACGATCACCGAAGATGAGGAGTCGCAACCATGAGAGGAATCCTCACCGACTGTATTGCTGAGATGGTGGACCGCAAGGTTCTCTGGATCTTTGCGGTGGTGACCGCCATCGGGATACTGAGTGTGGTGGTTTCGCGATCTATCGAGATGCAGTTCCAGGGTGAGGGCATGGATCTCCAGCAGATGAATGAAATGCTCGGCAATCCCCTGATGAAGGGCTACAACTCATTCATGTATTTCCTGGTCTTCCTTTCGGTCCTTGCGACGGCCGGCCTGGTGCCGAACATGCTGTCTCGGGGACGGGCTGACTTCTATATTTCCAAGCCATTATCGAGAAAAGCGCTTCTGCTAAACAAGGTCTTCGCAGTCTGGGTGGTCTATGGCGCTGTCATGGTGTTCGTGATGCTCATCGAGTTCGTAGTCGGCGGACTGGTGTACGGGATGTACGACTCCGGTATAGTCTATATCATCCTGACCAACCTGCTGGCGTTTTTCATCTGGTTGAGTGTGACCGCCTTCGCCGGTGTTGTGAGCGGCTCCAGTGCTATGAGCATGATGGCGGCCTTCCTTGTGTGGGTCCTGCAGAAAATACTGGCCTTTCATGGTGGTATCAAAGAACTCATAGATGCTCCGATCATTGAGAAGATCATTGACGGTCTCTACTATGTCATCCCCAAGACGGGGGAGATATCCGATCTGGCTGACAGCCTGGTTAGCGGCAATTCTGTTGACTGGATGCCGCTGTACAGTTCGCTGGCCTTTGCGCTGGTGCTTCTGTACGTGACGATCTACCTGTTCAATCGCAAAGATTATTAGCATCCAAAGAAGTCGCGGGAGTGAAATCCACAGCGCGGCTCTTTACACGTCGAATCGTTCTGGCTATATTCCGCCAGGATTGTTAACATCGCATGAAGGAGATCGTTGTGACCCCATTTGAGTATCTAAAGAAAACAGAGAAAAAGCGCATGGTCGATCTGTTTCGCTTCCTGAGTTTCCCGTCTGTCTCGGCCAAATCGGAACACAAGAAAGATATGATTGCCTGTGCGAAATGGCTCAAAGCGCACCTGGTCGCCATCGGTTTCAAGACTAAAATCTATCCCACGGCCGGTCATCCGGTGGTTTATGCGGAGTATCTGGTCGACCCGAAGCTCCCGACTATCCTGTACTATGGTCATTATGATGTTCAGCCGCCGGAGCCGCTGGAGTTGTGGAAGTCGCCGCCGTTCAAGGCCGAGGTGCGAGCCGGCTACATCTATGCGCGCGGCGCCCATGACGACAAGGGGCAGATTTTCGCACAGATCAAGGGATTGGAAGCGGTGCTGAAAGCGACCGGTACGCTGCCGGTGAATGTCAAACTGGTGATCGAAGGAGAAGAGGAGACGCATCCCTCACACTTGCCGGATTTCATCAGGAAGAACCGAAAGATGCTCAAGGCGGATGTGGTCGTGGTGTCGGATACGGCCCAGTTCAACCGTACTCTTCCCGCGGTGACCTTCGGCCTGCGCGGTATCGCCGCCGTCGAGGTATTCGTATATGGTCCTAATCGCGATCTTCATTCCGGGTCGTTCGGTGGCGCCGTTACCAACCCGGTGAACACTCTGTGTGACATGATCGGCAAGCTGCACGACAAGAACGGCAGGGTGACTATTCCCGGGTTCTACGATGGGGTCAAGCCGCTCAATAAGTGGATGAAGAACCAGTTTCGACGTCTGCCCCATAATGACGCGAAGTACAAGAAATCTCTCGGTGTGTCGGCGCTTGGCGGTGAAAAGGGATTCACCACCCTGGAACGCACCGGGGCCCGTCCGACCTGCGATGTGAACGGGGTTACCGGCGGGTATCAGGGAGAGGGCCACAAGACGATCATTCCATCGATGGCATCGGCCAAGATTACGATGCGACTGGTGCCCGGCATGGATCCACGTGATATCTGTAACAAGATCGAGAAGTATCTGAAAAAGATCGCGCCCAAGTCCGTGCGCGTCAAAGTGGAGAAATCCGGTGGCGCTAAAGCGGTGTTGGTCCCGACCGACAGTCTCTGGCTCCAGGCCGCCAAGGGGGCGATTAAGAAAGGGTTTGGGAACGAACCGGTTTTCATGATGGAAGGTGGTTCGATTCCGATCGTGAATGATTTCAAGAAGACCCTTGGTCTGGATACGCTGCTGATCGGTTTCAGCCAGCACGACGACAATACCCATTCGCCGAATGAGCGCTTCCGCGTGAAGGATTTCAACAATGGCTGCAAGACGGCGGCAGCGCTCCCCGAGGCGCTGGCGAAGGCGGAGGCTTGATGGAACTGGGCCTGAAAGGCAGACGCGCTCTGGTCACCGGTGCTTCAGCCGGGCTTGGTGCGGCGGCAGCCACGGCGCTGGCTGCGGAAGGCGCTCAGGTGGCAATCAATGGACGGGACCAGAATCGATTGGAACAAGCTGCTCAGAAGATCCACGAGGCCACCGGTGTTCAACCCACGCTGCATGTTGGTGATGTTTCGAGGGCGGGAGATGTTGGACGCATTACCGGTGAAGTCGGGTCGATCGATATCCTTGTAGCCAATAGTGGTGGACCCCCACCCGGACAGTTTCTCGATCTGACGCCGCAGCAATGGAATGAGGCCGGGGACCTGTTGATTGGCTCAGCCACGCATCTCACTCGCGCAGTGATGCCCGGCATGATAGAGAAAAATTGGGGGCGGGTGATTTACATCACCTCGGTTGCCGTGCTACAGCCGGTTGACAATCTGATTTTGTCGAACAGTTATCGCGCCGGTGTCACCGGCTTGTGCAAAACCTTGTCGAACAACTACGCTCGCCACGGCATTACGTTCAACTGTGTCTGTCCCGGTTACACCGTCACCGAGCGGCTGCTGAGCTTGGCCGACTCGATTGCCGCCGACAGCGGGAAAACGCAACAGGAGGTCATGGACCAGTTCGCCGCCGCCTGCCCCTCCGGTCGACTTGGACGGCCTGACGAACTGGCTGCGCTGATCGCCTTCCTGGCCGGCGACAAGGCAGCCTATATCACCGGCACCAGCATTCCGGTCGATGGAGGCTTGCACCGAAGTCTCCTGTGATGAATGAGGGCGGGTGAAGAGATCAGCGATAAAGCAATACCATCAGCAGCCAAACTAATCGCAGCTATCGCTCTGTTGCAGGGGGTGGCGTCGTTCGCCTATCCGATTGCCAAGTACGGTCTGGCGTTCATTGAACCATTCACGTTTGCTTTCTATCGTTTCGTGCTGGCCTCCGGTCTGCTCATGTTGTTGACGCGGCTGAGGAAGCACGACGTTGTCATTGAAAGGAAAGACTACCCACGCATCCTCCTGTTGGGTATTCTCATCATCCCGCTCAATCAGACGCTCTTTCTGGTCGGGCAGTCTTTAACAGCGGCCGGTCACGGCGCTTTTCTGTTCGCAACCAGTCCTATCTGGATCTTCATCCTGGCTCTGATGCATCTGCGAGAACGATTTCGCTGGAGTCGCTTGATCGGCGTTACCGTGGCCCTGGCGGGGGTGGTCACAATAATGCTGTCAGGCGCCATCGAAGTGGGTCGTGAGTACCTTTGGGGAGATGTTATCATCCTGGTGTCGGTAATTGCCTGGGCCTACTACACGGTAGTCGGCAAGCCACTCGTGCTGAAGTACGGCGCTCTCCGAATAACCGCCTACGCCCTGACGGCCGGCTCGGCGATGTACTTTCCCTACGGGCTGTATCGCGCGACAAACTTCGATTACAGCGCGGTGACTATCGGCGCCTGGGGTGCGGTTGCTTTCATGGCGATCGGACTTTCGTTGGTTGTCTATGTGTTGTGGTACTGGGTTCTGAAGTACATGGAAGCGTCGCGCATCGCCGTCTACCATAATGCCCAACCGGTGATTGCCACCGTAGTTTCATACTTATGGTTGGGTGAACAGCTCGGGGAGTGGTTTGTTGCCGGTGGTCTGGCCGTGTTGGTTGGACTCGCCATATCAGAGCTATCGAGAAAACGAATTTCCACACAATAAGAAAAGCCGGGTGCTTTAAACACCCGGCTTGGTTTCACAAAGGCCGTGATTCTTAGAAGCTGGCCTTCAGTGTCCAATACTGGCTAGCGTCGAACACTTCAGTCTGGGTCCACGTGTATTCCAGGGTCAAGTCGGTAGTGCCCATAGGAATTACAACACCCGCTCCAAGCGAGGCACCATACAGCCAGCTATCCTGATCGGCGTAGTTGTAACCGGCCCTGACGAAATACCGTTGGTCATAGGCGTATTCCAAGCCTCCCTGCCACATGTCCATGGACTGGTTGTTGGCGCGGAAGTTCGCAGTGGCGGTAGCCGAACTCATGTCATCGGAATAGAAGTTATAGGCTGTCCCGATATTGAGGCAAGTCGGCAACTCACTGGAGGCGTTCCGGGAAGAGGCCGGGCGCTTTTCGTCCGCCGGAATTCGGTCGAAACCTCTGCCGCTGAAGACCAGGTCCGGGCCATAGTTCTTCATGACAAATCCCAGCGTTAATCCGGGAAACCTCGTTTCATAAGTGAATCCGAAGTCAAAGGCGATTCCGGTGGCATTCACCTCAAAGATAGTCTCCCGAATGATATTACCGGTGAAACCGAAATTGACTCTGGCGGTAAGCGCTCTTGAATAAGTCAGACCGAGCACAGCCAGGGTTGGGCTGAACACGCGTCCAGTTCCATCCGGAAAGGCTTTCGTCGTCTCTTCCCATTCGCCGACATTAACTACCTTTACGGCCACGCCAACGACCCCAAAGTCCTCAATACTTGTAGCGAGTGCGAAGTACTCGACGTCGATATCGGCAATGTACGGTAGGTGTGTGAACATTGCCTCGGTACCCTGAAGGTTCGCCAGTCCGGCCGGATTCCAGTAGATGGCATCCACGCCATTGGCGCTAGCCACTACCGAGCCACCCATGGCAGAGCCACGGGAACCGACCGGTATCAGCAGTTCCTGTCCTCCGGCGGTGCCTATCCTATCGGCGTTCCCCGCGTAGGCTGAATTCAGTCCCACGGCAAGGATCACCATCACTAACAGGAATATTTTGTGTTTCATATTACCTTACCTTCCGTGACTAATACTGATCTAACAGCTCTACCTCGGTGAAGATGGCCATTTTGCCGATCTTCTGACCGAAGGCGGGAGCGTCGATTACATAGATATAAATGCCTGACCCCACCGGAACCCCGCTCGAATTGAGAAGATCCCAGGTAAGCTCAGTTGCAGCCAGATCTTCCTTCTCAACACTTCTCACCAGATCGCCGCCGAGGTTGTAGATGTCTATTCTGCATTCAGCGGGCAGATTGATGAACTTCAGGTTGCGATTGTAAAGACCATCGTCATACTCCGAGTACAGATAGTACGGATTCGGCACGGCCTTGATGTTGTCCAGCAGGTTCTCAGCCCCGGTGGTCGCCACACTCGGCTCATAGCCGGCCGTAGTGAAGGTGTATTCATCGGCGGCTGAGTTGACGAAGTTCGGTATCAACGTGAAGATACATTCTTCCGCGAGCGTACCACCGTTGCCCCGGTCATCCATCCACATCACCCACGCTGCATCCCACACACCGTCTCCATCCGCGTAACCCCAGAAGTCAATAGTACCGCCGGTTCCGTCGCCATACATGGTTCCGGTGGCATCGTAGTCGGTGTTTAAGATCCAGGTGTAGTTGTACCGAAGGTCTCCGCCGTTTGGCAGTAGCGGATCCGTGGTCTCGAAATGCAGGTTCCAGGCAAGGTTACCATCGCGGTCACGCATGGCAACGTTCAGCTGACGCGGGTTGACCGGGTCAGTCACATCCCAGGCCGTGAACGGTACGTCGAAGAACCCTTCATAAGTGTCGCCGGAGAAGCCGGTGTACATGAAGGCCCCTTGCGTCTGCAGAGGATCGTCGACCACAAAAGGCTCGCCGATGGTATAAGCGCCGTCTCCGGTTAGATCCGTGTAGGAGGCCATGGGCCGCCAACGAACCTCCACGGTGGGATATTCGGCCGGCGCCAGGGACGTGAGACCCCAGAAGTTCGGCTCCATGAAGACACCACCAAAGAACAGTTCGCCGCCATGGCCACCGCCGGTAAACCAGCGGCCGCCTTCATACTCGGGATCATCCGCGAGTGCCACCGGACTGATATTGGCCGGATCCGCACTGGCGTAATCCCAGTCATTGCCCTCAAGGGGAGGTCCAAAGGCCTTTATCAGGAGACCATCAACGATCGGGAAGTCATCCAGACCTTCGGTACCCTGGTTAGTCCATCCACTTACAACGGTCTCACCTGTAGAGGTGTTTATGACGTTCCAACCGTCATCATCGAACGTTACCTTGTAAGCGTCTCCGGTGATAGCAGTCGGGTCAACAACTTCGACTGTAATGGAGCCGTCTGATGCCCCAAGCGAGTGATCCCAGGCAAGAGTATCGTCGGTTGTGGCAACCACTTCGGTGCCGGTCGATTGCGACTGCGGCATGACCGTCACAACGGTGGCCGAGGTGAGAGTCTTCTCACCGTTCGGTTGGAGAGTATCCGCCGAATAAGCCTCAACTCGGAAGAAGTACTCGGTATAGTTGGTTAGATCGCCGCCGTCCGTGACGTCACGACTTGTGCTGAAATACCGCTGAAGACCACCATCGGTGCCGGGCTTGGCTACGTAAGGGAGATCCTGACCCGCCGCATTCGAGAAGCGGTAGTCAATGATCCCGGCCATGCCGTTGACCAGATCGGACCACATCAGAGTATCGGTCCAGGGGCCATTCCTGGACGGACCCTGGAACAGAGCGTAGCCTTCAAACGGGAAATCACCGTGGTTCTCCTCAGAGTCCTGGCCCCAGCTAAGGACGATCTCATTGCGAAGATTGGTGACCTTAACCACCGGTCTCGCCGGCGGATCCGGGAGCTGGAAGTTGTTGTCGTACACTTTCTGGGCAAAGTCATCGATTGCTCTCAACTCGGTAATTGAGCGCAACCGATCCGTACCCTGACCACAAAGAATCGCGGCAACGATTTCGGTGCTGTCACCCTGATTAAGGGTGATGGGACCAACCGACTGCATGAAACGACGGTCGGAGGAGTTGACGTCATAGAACCCGCTCGGGTCGCCGGTGACCGGGTCACCGGTACCGAAGAACATGGTCTTCTCAAGTGTGACCGGGTGAATCAGGTCGCTGCCGTCCTTCAGGAGACCGTTCATGAAACGGTAGCTGTCCGTGGGAGTGTCAGGACCGTAAGGATTGATGTATACATTGAACGACGACATCGGCATGTTGGTATAGCCGACCCAGTCCAGGCCCCACATCTTGGCGGTGTCGTCGTCGGAACCGGTGAATTGAAGCGGTCCCTGGAAGAAGTCGTAGCCGACCGCAGGCGGTCTCGATCCATAGTTGGCATCATCTCCGTCGTTGTAGCAATAGCCCAGGGATCGGGCCGAATCACAGGCGACGAAGTCATCGCCGGCATCACCCAGATCGGGATCTGACCACAGCGATACGTACATGTTCTCCAGATCGTACGGACCTTCGTTGTATATCTGGAACTTCATGAAGACGATGTTAGCCAGAGCACCTTCACGGGCGTAAGCCCAGGCGGTCTGACGGACTTCGATTCCCAGTCCGATCCCAACCGTTCCGCGGGCACCCACGTGCCTCGCAACATCGAGATCGTTGTAAACCGACCAGCACATCTGATCGCCGATCAGCAGCGGGTCACCGTTCTCGTCTACCGGCGCCCCGTCCCCGACCGGCCATTCCAGATAGTCCTGGTTTGGGTTGTCGGCCAGACTGTCAGCGTAGAGCTTGTAAACTCGGTAGGACGTGTTGGAAATTGCGTCGGGAGGAGAAGCACCATCAATCAGGGGGCCGGGTCCCCAGTCAGTATCATGCTGGCCTGATGTTATGATAGTATCGTCAACACCCGCAATAGCTCCATCATAGGTAGCGGCCACTGTGGCGCCCGCCCAGATGGACCCGGCGTATATAACTGAGAGGGTATTCTTGCCCGACGCGATGTCATCGAGCCCCGTAAACGGGAAATAAAGACCGTCGGCCTTGCCAAGGAAGACACCGTTGTCGTAGGCGAAAGAGCCTTTGTTAGTCACGAACATCAGGATCTTGTTGGCATCGATCCAGGTCGTGAAGTCTATAGAGGCTCCGAGATCATGACTGTACCGCGCCCTGTCGCTTCTCAGCGCAAAGGCCGGTACCGCCAACAGCAAGACCAAACATGCTGCTATTATTTTGCGTTTCATTATTTGTTCCTCACCTTTGCTTGTTAGAAGGACACCCGCAGCCCGAACAGAATCTGGCGAGGGATGTCATAGTTAGTTGCGGGCTGCTGAGCTATTAGATATTTCTCTTCACCGGTGAGTCCCTGGTTGTCGCTGGGCGTACTGTAGGCGGCGACGAAGTCTTGACCCGCTCCGGTTTCCAGGTACCCGCTCGATTCAGCCTTGCCGGTACCTTCCCAGACGTTGACGACGTTGTCGCGGTCTAACAGGTTCATTACCCACAGGTACGGCGCGATCCTATAGTCTCCTAATTCAAAGGCCCGTTCCATCTTCAGGTCTATCCGGAACGTCCAGGGACGGTTCATCGAGTTGCGCACATCGTTCGGAATCGGTGATACCGAACCCGTGGTCGGCTCATTGTAGATCTGAGATGGAGTGTATGGAGAGCCACTCGCAGCCCGGGTCAGGATGTTTATGCCGAAGTTCTCAAGCACGTAGTAATCACCCAACCGAGGTCCTTGTGCCTTGCCGAACCGGAGATCGATAATCCCAACCAGCTTGTGACGCTGGTCGAACTCAAGGGGCGCCGTGTGCTTGGGCGGAATGCCCTTGACCCACGCCACGTTTCGCAATTCCGTGTTGAACGAGCCGGTTCCGTTGGCATAGGATAGGGTGTACTTTAGATCAGCCATGATGTTCCTGGTGCGGCGCATCTTCAAGTTGAACTCCAACCCCTTGATCGTGCCATAGTCCTGGTTACGGAAGGTGCCGAAGCTGTTCGGTGTGGATGGCTGGTCGACTGTCTGAATGAGACCACTCACATCACGATAGAAGATGTTGACATCGAATGAGGTGTTGTCTCCCAACTGGTGAGTCATACCGACCTCGTAAGCCGTGGTTTTCGGCGGTTCGAGGTTAGGGTTACCCCAGTCAGTATAGTAGCCGCTGCCCAGAAGCTGGTACTCCATGAATTCGAAGCCCACATAAAGGTCCTCTAAGTTCGGACGCTGGAAGAACTTCCCATAACTCACCCGCATCTGGGTTCGATCGGATACCGGGAATGCGACGCCGAGACGCGGCGACACTCGAGTGAAAGTCTCACTGTCTTCGAGATCGGCCTGTTCGAGCGTCTGGGCGGTGCCGTCGTCTGGCGGCTTGCCAGGAAATCCGAGCGAATCAGGGTTTAGCGGTGTGTCGGCATTGCGCAAACGCGTGCCCTTGTAATCGAACATGTCAAAGCGGACACCGGCGGTCACGATGAGACCCTGATACTCAATCCGATCCTGCAGGTATAACGCAAAGTCCATCGGATTCTTGGCTTCGTTGCGCCAGCCTTCATCATCCGACTCATTGCCCCATTCGTCGTAACCGTACCGGTTGATATTACCATACTGCTGGTAGCCCTGGTAGACCAAAACCGGTCGCAGGTGGTTGTAATACCGCAACGTGTGCCGGTTGAACTCAAAACCGGCCTTAATAGTGTGCTCGCGGTTGAGTTCCTTGGTCATATCACCTTTGATGCCTATGTACGATGACTTCCTCTTCAAATAGTCATCGTAAACCTGACCTTCATCATTAATTCTGAAGGAGTACTGACTGCTGTCGGCCCAGTAAACACCGTTGGTGGTTCCGGTATCAGTGATAACCCATCGTGTGTCGTACTCGATTGGCGTGATGGAATCGTGAAAAACGGAATCGCCGGTATTCGGGTCAATCGAATCGAAGACCGCGGGGAACCAGTCGTCCCATTTACGGAACAGCGCCTCGCCATCACTGGTCGGGTTTCCGTCGGGACGACCGTAATCCCAGATATCCTTGCGGTGAATACCGTCTCCGGAAAAACGCTCGGTTACGTGCAATCCGGCACTCAGATTATAAAAGGTCTTTGCATCCAAAGTGTGTGTCCACCTAAGAACAAAGCCGTGGTTTTTGTCTTCGAAGAACTGGTTGTGCTCGCTTTCGAACAGCCTGGTAGGTTGAAACCTGTTCCATCTGTCGACCGAAGCGACGCCACTCAGTGCAACCTTGATGTTCGGGTTGAGGTTATAATCCAGCTTGCCGCTATACGACCATCCTGAGAGAGAGTTGTTGGGCAGTCTGTCGGGGCTGCCCGGCAGCACATCGCTGGTGACGGCCGAAGGCCGGCGGTCACGATGGTAGCGGCGTTCAATCGAACCGAAAAAGAAAGCTTTCTCAAGCCCGGGAATGGGGCCGCCCAAAGTGGCCGAGTACCAGTTCTGGTCGTAAACCTGGTCGGTGACCACCTCGGCCGTTCCGGAGAGCTTGTCACCGCCTGACTGTGTGATGACATTGACGATACCGGAGGTAACGTGACCGTACTCGACCGGGAATCCACCCGAGATTACAGAAATCTCCTTGATGGCATTGTTGCTGATGTTGCCGGTCGAGGTTCCGGTGAGCGGGTCCTGTTGAGAATGGCCGTCCACATAGAAGGCAACCTCAGAAGGGCGCCCCCCGCGGATGAACAACTCCGGAGTGTTGGTGTACTCCCTTCTCGATCGGTTTCCGCCGCGGAAGCTTTGGACGGCGGCAACCACGCCCGATTGTATGCCAACCACATCTTCAAACCCGCGGGTGGGCATGGCCAGAAGTTCATCGTCTCTGATGATTTGTATAGACGCGACCTTGTCCTTGATGACCATCGGACGTTCGGCCGTGACTCTGATGGTCGTGCCGATGTCGGCCGCTTTGGAGCTCATGGCCATGTCGTGATAACTGGCCAGATCAGCCGATACTTCGACATTGCTGATCTCTACAGTAGCAAAACCAACAGAAGTAATCTCCAGAGTGTACGTTCCTACTGGAACATTGTGGACAGTGTAGATACCATCCTGGTCAGCCACCGCCCCCATGTCGGTGTCTTTTACCGATACTGTTGCACCCACCACCGGTTGATCGGTATCGGCGTCCGTGATCTCGCCGGTTATTTTGCCGACCACGGATCCGAACACGATGCCTCCCGACAGGCATAGCAACAGTACGATAATCGGGATAAGTTTCAGGTTCATATCTTTACTCCTAAAAGATGTTGTAATTGGTAGTTTACCGTGCATTCCCTCGACGGTTCGTTAGCTACATCCCTATGCCTCAATCCTCCTTTTCCCTAAGTGGTCTTCAAGCCGTTGGTTCTCTATATTCCTTACATATTCGTCTACATACCATTTAGTGCAAAAAGGTATGAATTTGTCAATCAAAAAATATGCTAAAATCGCTCATTTATCTGGGGATACACCAAATAATCCACACCCGAGATGACTGCGCATCCCTCCAACCGTGCCTTTCTTGCTGTCAAGGCCAGGTCTGCGGCGATCCGCTCAGCACCAACAATGTCAGATCCGCGACCGACACACTGCTTTTGCGAGTCTCATCAATGGCTTTGGCCTGCCGAGCTTCCGGATCGTATTGGAGAAATCGAAGTCGGCATTCTTCGATCAACTGCTATTCCATACTGCCCCCCGCAGCTTGTCACGCCGTCGAAACTGGAGGTCGCAGAGAAGGGAACCCATTGAGTTTCAATACGTTACGATACCGCTAAGGCGTGAGTTGATAGCGGATGGACTGCTTTGCGCCGGCATCTCCAGGGGCGAAGTGAGTTCCGGCCTTGCCCACCGGTGATTCAACGAGTATCTTGACCGTGTGAACGACAAACCCGAGGACTGTATGTTATGACCGAGCCACAGGCCAAGCAGGCGAGCGAACAGGCAAATCCTGAATTGAACGCGAAGCTCCAGCAGCTAAGAGAGTCACTAGCGGCCATGGAAAGCGTTCTGGTCGCTTTCTCTGGCGGAGTTGACAGTACTTTTTTATTAAAAGTAGCTTCCACTGTGCTGGGAGATCGGGTCATGGCGGTTACCGCCGAGTCCGACACGCTGCCCAGAGCCGAGCTCAATTTGGCCACCGCCACGGCTGCCGCCTTCGCAGTGCGACATCAAGTAGTGCGCACCGGCGAAATGTGCGATCCTAACTTTGTGGCTAATTCCCCGGACCGATGTTACCACTGTAAGAAGACGCTGTTCGGACGCTTGACGGAGTTGGCCGAGGAATTCGGTTTCGAGAAGGTGGTGGAAGGATCGAATTTCAGTGACCTCGATGATTATCGACCCGGTTTCAAGGCTGTGGAGCAGTTTTCGGTTCTTAGCCCGCTGAAGGATGCGAGACTGACCAAAGAGGACATCAGAGCTCTGTCCAGAAAGATGAACTTGCCAACCTGGGACAAACCTGCCGCGCCCTGTTTGTCCTCACGCATACCGTACGGCAGCATTATCACCAAAGAGAAACTCGCGCGAATCGAGCGGGCCGAAAGTTACTTGCGCAGCTTGGGACTGACAGTCCTTCGCGTGCGAGATCACGACGACGTCGCTCGTATCGAAGTCCCCCCGGAGCAGATCGCCTGGTTGCTTGAGGAGTCCCGGCGGGTAGAGGTCACCGAGAAATTGAAGTCGTACGGTTATCAATACGTAACCGTCGACCTCATAGGATTTCGAAGTGGTAGTATGAACGAGGCGCTGAAAAGGGGTAGTAATGGACAAGAATAGCCTCCGCCGGCTTCTGGAGAGTCTCAGGGAGGGCAAGGTCGATGTTGACCAGGCGCTGGAGCAACTCAAGAGCCTGCCATATGACGATATCGGGTTTGCCAAGCTCGACACCCACCGCGACCTGAGGCGCGGTTTTCCTGAAGTGATTTTCTGCAAGGGTAAGACGGCGGCGCAGGTGTCAGAAATCGTGACTGCGCTCAACCGGGGGGAACGTCTGGTCATGGCCACCAAAGCCACCACCGATATCTACACCGCTGTCCAGGAAAACTGTCCTGAGGCTGTATATCATGAGACCGCTCAGATCATCCTGAGCGGACCGATGCCTGAGCCCCGCACCGAGAAGAACATCGCCGTGGTCAGCGCCGGTACGTCTGATATCCCGATTGCCGAAGAAGCGGCCGTCACGGCCGAATCGATGGGTAACCCGGTCGAACGTCTGTACGATATCGGTGTCGCCGGGATTCACCGCCTGCTGCACAACAAAGACAAGCTGTTTGCGGCCAATGTCATCATCGTCGTCGCCGGGATGGAAGGAGCGCTGGCCTCGGTGGTGGGAGGGATGGTCAGCAGCCCGGTGATTGCGGTGCCCACCTCAATCGGTTACGGCGCCAGTTTCAATGGACTCGCGCCGCTGTTGTCCATGCTCAACTGCTGTGCGCCGGGTGTCGTGGTAGTAAACATCGATAACGGTTTCGGCGCAGGTTATTCGGCAGCCGTAATCAATCAAATGGATACCGAACGATGAAGCTGGCTTATTTTGACTGTTTCGCCGGTGTCTCAGGTGACATGATTCTGGGCGCGCTGGTTGATGCCGGAGTCGCTCTCGGTGATCTCAAGACCGAACTGGACAAGCTGAAACTCGATGGGTTCGATCTTACGGCTAAGAAAGTGGTGAAGAACGGCATCACCGGTACTCACGTTGAGGTTATCACCGAGGAATCACACGCTCATCGCCATCTGAAGGACATAGAGGAGATCATTGACCAGTCGGATTTGGCGCTCGACCTCAAGGACAAAAGCAAACGAGTATTCCAAACACTGGCCAAGGCCGAGGCAAAAGTCCATAACACTACGCCTGACAAGATCCACTTTCACGAGGTCGGCGCTCTGGATGCTATCGTTGACATTGTTGGTTCCGTGATCGGCCTGAGTCTGCTCGGTACTGACATAGTGGTGGCGTCGCGAATCCATGTCGGTACCGGATTTGTCGAGTGTCAACATGGAAAAATCCCTGTGCCGGCCCCGGCGACTATCGAGATACTGAAAGGAGCGCCGCTGTTCTCAACAGGGATTGAAGCCGAACTAACAACACCCACCGGCGCGGCCATCCTCAAGACTTTGGCCAAAGGATTCGGCCCATTGCCGGCGATGAATGTCGACTGCACCGGCTACGGCGCCGGGAGTCGCGATCTGGAAATACCGAACCTGTTACGCCTGGTGGTAGGCACGGCAATCGGTTCAGCTTACCTGACAGATCAGGTTATACTTATCGAAACCAACGTTGACGACATGAACCCCGAGATTCTGGGTTATGTCACCGAACGCGTCATGGAACATGGCGCCCTCGACGTCTGGCTGACACCTATCAACATGAAGAAGAATCGTATCGGCGCCAAACTTTCGGTTTTGGCATCCGTTGCTGACGCTGACTCTTTGGTCGATATAGTCTTTGCTGAGACGACCACGTTAGGTGTGCGAATGCAGCCAATGGAACGCCGCAAGCTGGCGCGCGAGGTGCGTATTGTTCACACTCGTTACGGGGATATCAAGACGAAAGTATCACTATCGGATGGCAAGGTTCGCCACGCATCTCCTGAATACGAGGATTGCAAGGCGGTGGCCCGGCGTGAGGGCGTTCCCCTGATGGAAGTGTATGAGGAGGTCCGTCGCGCAGCGTCAGAGCAAGTTTTGTAGGTCAGTTTTGTAGGTCAGGAGGCCTGTCCTCCTGACATTTTCTTATCCGCAGGAACCACCCGCAAGCGGATGGGCCACCCGGCCGTTGTAAAATCAATCCTTTATGGCGAGAATTGTATCTTTAGAATCGTAAAGACCGTCAAGAAAACTCGCTTGCGCCAATTGTCCAATCAGAAACTTTACCCATTCTGGTTTATAAACATAATCCCTGTGTACTTCATCATAAACACAATACCGTATGTCAGTGGAAGCAGGATCCTTAGCACCTTTTCTTGGTCTAACATGAAAATGGCGGTAACATAATTGATGATCATAGTGAGAGAATTTTTGCCCAATATGTGTCGCAATCTCGTTTATCACTTGTGTTGGTTTTAGATATCCCAAGTTAACAACAGGGATTTGTTTCTCTTTAATGAACGTAACAAGATGTTCATATTTTTTCATCTCTTCAGGACGTGATGGATCATACTTGACGAATTCTACTGCTACATCCACACTTTTGACGTGATTATTAACCTTGGGAACCAAGAACACTCGAAAACTGTATTTTTGGTTTTTGCCGACATCATCGCTGAGTGAAGATCTGAATGAATCAACGAAAGACTTCACCTTCATAAAATGCTTCTGAGATAGCTTTGTCATAGCTTTTGATTGTGTTGTATGTATGACATTCGAAAACTGGAGGGCATATACTAAACCAGTTTTGAGTGCGTAGCTATGTCCAAATTCATTACACAGGAGTTCCTCAAAATTCATCAATAATGCCTGGCATTCCCCGAAAATCTCAGCGTCAAGCTGTGGCAACGATCTGTGTTCGATCTTGTTCCTGAGAACTATAAAGAACAACAGGTTCTTTTTCTCTGGTGGGTTATTGCTTCCATAGAATTGGCGTGTGCATTCCTTCAGATCCCAGGCCTTGTAGTCACCATCTATTTTTTCATAGCGGTTTGAATTCTTCTTTCTATAGAAAGGTTTCTTACGGCGTTTTAGGAAAATTGCATGGAATAATGCCGTCCAAGCGACTACCATGAGTACAACGAAAGCACCGGAACGAAAGGTTGCTGTTGGTCTGTTGTAAGTTTCGACAGCCAAAATTACTGCCTCTCGTGATTTCGTTATCAGGGATTTTACTTCAAAAGATAAGCCTCGCACAGCCTAATTCCTTATTTCGCATAGTAGAAGTGTATTGAGTCGACATATTCCCTGCGCCGATCGCTTCGATGTTACGGCAATCAGGAAAGTCACTTCTGCCAGCCGTTTACATTTCTTGGGGGTCACTCGCTGTCCTCCTCATCGCCTGTGGTCTCCGGAATACTAAGAGAGCGAGGAGTGGTTTCAATCGGTTCAAGTATTGGGATGTCATCGCCGGTTGCAACCCCCAAGTCCTTGAAGCGGCGAGCCGCTGGCAGCACTCTGCTCTCCATAGAACTGACTGCTTTGCTGTAGGCCGAATTGGCCTTTTCAAGACCGTTCCCTACCTGGCCAATATGTCCAGCAAGTACCCGCATCCTCTCATATAGTTGTTTGCCAAGGTCGCTCACTATCTGAGCGTTCTTGGCAATCTGTTCCTGTCTCCAGCCAAATGCCACTGCCCGCAGGACTGCGATGAGTGTAGTGGGAGTAGCAAGCACAACCCGCATCTCCATGCCATCCTCAATAAGGCTGTGATCATAGTGAGCAGCGGCGGCAAGAAACGATTCTCCAGGGATAAACATCACAACGATTTCTGGCGTGTTTTCAAACTGATTCCAGTAGGCTTTTCCGCCAAGGCTTTTCATGTGGGTGCGAATCTGCTTGGCATGAGTAGCAAAGAACTCTTTGCGCTCATCTTCGGATTCAGCCGACGTTGCTTTTAGATAAGCGTCCAGCGATACTTTTGCATCCACAACGATTTCTCTTCCAGCAGGCAGATGAACGATCATGTCCGGCACTAGACGGCCAGTATCGGACTGAACACTAACCTGTTCGGTGAAGTCGCTGTGCTCAGACATGCCAGCCAATTCAACGACCCGCCTAAGGGTCATCTCACCCCACCTTCCCCGCACCTGTGGCGTGCGTAGTGCTGAAACTAAGTTCCCCGTTTCTTTCTGTAGCTGTTGCTGCACAGAGACGACATTTTCGAGGTGTTCCTTAATCCCTGAGTATGCACCTTCTCGATTCTTTTCCATCTCACGAACATGTGCTTCAAACTGCTTCAATGATTCAGACAAAGGTTTGACAAGCCCTTGTATGGCTTCCTGCCGTTGTCCGAGATCGCCCTTCGCCTGTGTTAGAACTTTTTCAAAAGTCTCTTTGGCGAGCTTCAAAAAGGAAGAGGTAGTATTATCCAGTGTATCACCAGCCAGTGATTTGAAAGCATCAGTGAGTTTTTCCTTGGCATCGGCGAGCAGTTTTTTCTCCTCCTCGAGACGATTTACTGTCTCCTTCGCCTGCGTTTCGGCTTTAACGCGAGCTTCTTTTTCTGTGGAAAGGTCAGCACGTAGCTTGTCGAAATCCTCTGCTGCCTTCTGGCTGCGTTGTTCACTTTGCGTTCGGAGTTCGGCGACAGTTCCCTCGAGAGCGCTCACTTTTCCTTCGGCTGAACTGGCACGATCACGAGTTTCTTGCAGTGTTTGTTCGTATTTTGACCGCGTGCGATTAGCTGAGAGCAGCCATGCCACAACCCCGGCTACAATCAGACTTCCAAGTACGTATAGTGCGATTGTCATGATTCTTTATTCCCCTTTTGAACTTTCCTTATCGGTCTTCTTCTTGAGAGCTTTTGATTTCGTTGATTTGCGGTTACCAGCTTGAATTGGTTTACCAAGCAAGGCCGGGTGGCCCAGGGCTTGGAGGCTGTCTCACAAGTGCCATGTTCCGTCGGTTCTTGGACCCACCGAAGGCGGGGGTGTGAACCGACGGCTGTTTGTCTACCTCCTGGACAATAACTTACAAAGGAGCGACAGGTCACACGCTTGGCTTCGCCCAGCGCAAGACCCGTCGCAACTACCTTTTGAGACAGCCTCCTTGCCCTGGGTTTCCAGAGAACATGTTGCTATACTTCATATCCATCAATCTCCAACTCCACTCCATCAGGACCTTGGTATCAGTTGAGCGTAACAAAATCTGCCGTTCCCAAATGATCGTAGTGACGCAGCAAGGGCATGACGTAAGCTACCTTTTAACAGACTGTGAGTCAAGCTTGGAAACCCACCGCAAGCGGGTGGGCCACCCACGCTGCCTGCAAGCACGCGTGCAGCAGGACTCCAAAGACAACGAACCCGAATCGCCCTTTCTACCGTATCGTGGGTGTCAGCAATTGTGGTTGCACGCTGTGCCGAACGAAACTATGCTAAAGCGTTATGCCCGATACCCAACAGTCTCCTTCTGACGCTACCCATCGATCCGATGCCTGGTTGCAAGCGGTCGACTTGTGCCGTTACTACCGGCGTGGTCCACAGGAAGTGCGTGCCGTAGATGAGGTCAACTTGTCAATCAATCGCGGGGAGTTCGTCGGCATCGTGGGCGCTTCAGGATCGGGCAAATCTACGATTCTAAATCTGCTGGCCGGTTTGGATACGCCAAGTTCGGGGCGCATCGACGTTGACGGTGTTGCCCTCGGTTCGCTGAACCGCCGCGAATTAGCCGCCTACCGAGCGCACAAGGTGGGCATGGTCTTCCAGTCGTTCAACCTGATACCGCATCGCACGGCACTGGGCAACGTGGAACTTGCTCTTTACTTCGATGACACGCCGCGTAGCCAACGGCAGCAGAGAGCGGCCGAAATGCTCGAACGTCTGGGCCTGGGTGATCGCATGGACCATCGCCCGGCCGATCTGTCCGGTGGTGAGCAACAGCGTGTGGCTATGGCCCGGGCGCTGGTCAAATCGCCGCAACTGCTTTTTGCCGACGAGCCAACCGGCAACCTCGATCAGGACAACGCGCAGCAGATCGCATCGCTGCTGACCGACCTTAACCGGCAGGGCCTCACCGTGCTGTTGGTCACACACGATTTGGACCTGGCCGCAAAGTATGCCCATCGTACCGTGAAAATGCACTATGGTCGCATCGTAGACGAATCGCTGTCTGAGGGGATGCGGCCGTGACCCTGCACGATCGCCTGTCCATCTCGTTGGGTAACTTGTGGCGCATGAAGCTGCGGGCGGTTCTCACCATCTCCGGCGTCGTCATCGCCATAGCCGCGTTTGTGTCTATGCTCTCGTTCGGCGCCGGCAACCAGCGACTGGTGCGGGAGCAGTTTGACAAACTTGGGCTGTTCTCCACCATGATCGTCTACCCCCAGCGACCCGAGGACGGCGAGTCCGACTCGGCCGCGGTGCTGGACCAACGGGCCGTGGAGATACTGGCCGCCGTACCGGGCGTCAACCTGGCTTATCCGATGGAATCATTCTCAGTAGAGGTAGCCGTTGGCGACACACAGGTGACGACGAAAGCGCAAGCACTGCCGACGGCGGCGCTGCGGACAAAGCTGCTGTCACAACTGGTGGCGGGGGAGACGTTCGACGCTGACTCGGCGCGTCAGGTGCTCGTGACCGAGGAGTTTCTCGAAATGGTCGGCATCGAGGAGCCGGATTCCATCATCGGCAAAAGCGTAGCGGTGTCGGTATCGCTGTCCAGCCTCGACAGCGGCCTGGCGCATATCTTTTACGACGAGGGAGGCGAGATACGCGAACGTCTGCGCGGAGTACGATTTGATTCTCTCTTGCAGAGGGATTTCGCCGAACGCCTCGCTCGGCAGGAGTTCAATCAGGCGGTGCGTCGTTTTCTGGATGGTTACCTCAACGCCCAGATGATCATAGGCGACACCTTGCAGGTACGCGGCGTGTTGGAGGAGCGACAGCACGGACGCTCCAGGCTGGAGCCGGTCATAATTCCGGTCGGTACAGCCATGCGCTTCGATGCCGGTGGACTCAGCGCCGACCCGGTGGAACTACTCTCGGCCATAAGGCGGGGGACCTTCCTCGCTGATGACAACGCATCCGCGCGCAGCTATCCGCGTGTCACTCTTGATATCGATCCAAGCGTCCCCTATGGGCCGATTAAGGACTCGGTCGAAGCTATGGGTTTTCGAACCTTCAGCTATGCCGAGGAGTTCGAAGAGATCAAACGCATCTTCTTGTACTTCAACCTCGGTTTGGCCATGATCGGTCTGATTGCACTGAGCACGGCCTCGTTGGGGATCATCAACACGCTGGTGATGTCAATTATCGAACGCACCCGCGAGATCGGCGTGCTAAAATCTCTGGGCGCCGCCGACCGCGACATTCGAATACTGTTTTTGGTCGAGTCGGCTGCGATTGGAGCAATCGGGGCATCGTTCGGCATTTTGCTGGGCTGGCTAATCGCACGATTGGCATCGTTGGTAGCGCGTACGATCATGGAGCGAGAAGGGATAGACCCGGTCGAACTGTTTGCGATGCCATTGTGGCTGGTGGCGGCGGCTCTGTCAGTTGGCTTGATCGTAAGCCTGATCGCTGGCGTCTACCCGGCGGCGCGGGCGGCTCGTGTCGATCCGGTCGAAGCCCTGCGGAATGAATAGTGGGTCAGGAGGCCTGTCCTCCTGACGTTTGATCTGCCACGCGCGAAGCGCGAAGAACAGGCTTCGCCTGTGTCAGGAGCGCAGGGCTCCTGACCTACGCGACTACAAGACTCCAAGACTATTTCAAGAGCAGCATTTTCCTTGTCTCAACAGAACGGCCGGACTGCAGACGATACAGATAGATACCGCTTGCGAATTGCGACGCATGCCATTCAACCGAGTGATAGCCTGCCTCCATGTTGCCATTAACCAGCGTCTCAACCTTCTGCCCAAGCAAGTTGAATATGTCAACACGAGCATTGGAAGCTTGCGGCAAGAAGAAATCAATCCGTGTGGTCGGGTTAAACGGGTTGGGATGATTACCAATGAGCGCAGCGCGGCCCGGTGCTCCGTCAAAAGGCGATGCCGTAGTCGAATCCTTGTCCTTGGTCATCAAGGTAACGCAATCATAACCTTCGATCCGTCTGTAATCATACAATTCTGCGGTCAACAAGAGTGCGACCTCGGTTCGTATAGTCGGTCCGCTGTTGTCGTGCGACCCTGGTCCACCCGCTTGTAGATGTTTGTGACTCAGGATTGCTTCGATAACGGCTCTACGGTCGAATTTGAGCGTAAGATCATCATATCCATCGGCTTCATCTTCGGTGCAGGCACAACTGTCGTCGCTCTCGGCCACCGGCGTGGCAACGTCTTCACAGTTCCACCTGACAGGGCTGACGCCTTCGAGAGTAATCGTCTGTGGGTCTATGTCATATACATCAAAGTCCTCGGTTCCCAGAATGGCGACCGGAAGAACCGACTTCCCTTTGTTGGACCTGTTCTTGGCATTGAGCTGATTGGGGCAGGAACCGGGTTTGATATCGAGAAACACCTGTATTGGCGGCAAGCACACATTCCCCATCGCACCCGAAACGACAAAGGCTGTGTCCATAGTATCGTAGCCCGACAAAACTCCGTCATTGGAGTTGACAGTGGCATCAAACCCTTTTCTAACAGGCATGGCGAAAGGAAAGCCAGAGAGAATGAAGTGGTCATTCGGTTCATCAAAGTGCCAGAGACCCACTAGTCCAACTTCGTCGCCGCGGAGCGGGGTGCACTTATCATCCTGAATTTGCTCCGGAGTTCGGGCCGCGGCCCAAACACGAACCTCATCCAGCATGCCCTTGAAGTGCCGTGTCGGAACGGGACCGTCCCACGCCTGACCAATGCTGAATTGCGCCCCGTGTGACGGCCTGACCTCGGTGCTGAAGGTCAACTGCTCCTCACCATCTACGAACAGGACGCCGCTATCAAACTCATCAATTGTCAAAGCCACATGATACCAGCGATCCGGTACAGACTGCGTGCCGCTATGCAAGATTCCTCTGGTGGGATCATAATAGCAGAATTTCTGCTCAGTTCCGTCGTAGAGTATCATGTTTCGATTGTCGCCGGAAATCGTGTTAAAGGCCACGATGGTGCCCTGGCCGGTCTGGGCAGACGGATAGACCCATGCCTCCATTGTGAAGAAGGGCGGATTCGGATGAAACTGGGAACAAAGATCATTAGAAAGAGTGTTGGCCTCGACGTAGTCATCGACTCCATCGAGTTGTAGAGCATTTCCGGGTCCGGTCATCGGTATGACATGTTCTTCGTTGGACCAATCATACTGGTTATTGTTGTCCGTATGCGGGATAACTTGATAGCGATATATCGTACCATTGACGGCAGTAGTATCTTCATAAGATGTAAAAAAGACAGGTGGGTCTGGGAAGTTCCATTCATAGGCGTCAACAACAGCGATTTCCTGACCATCTCTTAGAATGCTGTATGCTTCCCACGGAATGAAATGTCCATCGAAATCAGGGTCCTTTTGCGCGTCGTCGGGACGTTTCCAATTGAGCTCCACTTTCCCGTCCGATGCATAAGCAGTCAGTTCAGAGACATGAAATTTCCAGGCCTTCAGTTTACCATCATCGTGGGTAGCACAGGCGCCGCGTTTACGCAGAACGTTGAAGTCGGGACGGGCTTTACCCCAACCCACATTGTTGTCAGGGCCAATTGGCTGGCCGTCTTCAATCCCTATCATGTAGATCATCATATCAGCCATCATCCGATTAATATCACCCATCCTACTCCAGCTATGCTCGTCTTTGCACCAACGAGGAAACCCTGCATCTTTATGATCTGTGTCCGGCTGCAGGTATTCCAGTCGCATCAATTCGTAGAGGACATCATGAACAAAGGCTGCACGATAATGGTAGCCCTGAACCTCCGGAGCCTCTATCCCCGGGAGCCAGTCGAACCAATCCAACCACTCCGGGTAAGACGGTCCGTCACACCGGTATCCCTTTTTTACAGTCAATATGCCTCCCTCCTCGAGACGAATAAAGTCCCAATCACAGGGCGGGAGGTAGTCTGTTACCCATTGATGCATTGTATTGACATACTGCCCGTACCCTTCAGGCAATTTATCAGCATCCAAGAAATACTCCGGCAGACTAATTGTGTAGTCTTTCTGCACTTCATACATCCCCTCACCGATTGGCTTGAACTCATACCCGGTCCAGTCCGTATAGTGTTGAGCACCAACCGTGCTGGTCATTGCCAGCAAAACCAGCATGGTCACGAAACAAATGATCGATCGCTTCATCTTCGTCTCCTGTGTCTGTAACGGTTTAGTTTGAGGCTGCTCATTTAGTGGTTTAAGAAACACGCCTTATCTCTCTCTGTATATTGAATATACAAGAACATTTGCGTTTTGTCAGCAACTCTCTCGTTTTTCCTGAGCAGGGCTCCTGATCTACAAGGGCTGCCAATGGCAACGTCGGTGTAGGACAGAGACACCCGAGAAGACCACATGCAGGTTAAAGAGTCTAAACGCAGCTTCACTCTTCGTGGGGTACCGGTGTTCCATGGAACCTGGACTAACGACTAGCGTAGTGCACGAGGATGTACACCACGCACAACAACCGGACCCCACGCGCTTCGCGCACCAATACGTCACCCTGAGCGTCGAAGGGTGAGCTGGTTGTGGCGGACGCACCTCCCGCTGAGTCTGAAGACTAAGCGGGTACAAAACGGATGGATTCCCGCCTGCGCGGGAATGACAATGTTTCTTCACCCGTAGATCAGTTTCAGGTCTCCGATCTTCCGGGGAATATCGACCGAGTTAACACACTGTGCCGTGCAGGTCGAACATGAAGCACAGGCATCCAGTCCCCGACCGCGCGCGATTTGATCGATCGTCGTGCGCGCTTTGTTGAAGTCGGCGTACTGAGTGGCGTACATGTGCGTGCGCATCAGGTCCGGAATCTCGGTATTGTGAGGACAACTGGCCAGGCAGGACCGACACTGACGGCAGAACCCCATGCTCAACTTGATGCTGTTGTCAGAGAGGAATTTCTTCTCTTCATCGGTATACTCGAGATTGCCGGCTATAGCCATATTGGCCCGCATGTGGTCGTAGTTGCCGATCCCTGGAATGGTGGTGGCGACGTTCTCATTGCGCAGTACCCACTTGAGTGCCGCCGAATTGACGACCGCATTGCTGTACTGCCGCAGCGTTTCCGGATTGGGAAAATTGGCTCCGCCCGCCTGCGTTTTCATGGCAATGACCCCGACACCTTTGGCCGCGGCGTTGGCCACAGCACTCATCATCGCAGCGTCGTCGGCCATCGTGAAGTTGAACGACGTCAACACGGTGTCGTAGATCCCGGCTTCAACCGTCGCGTTAATAACATCGGCCATGGCGGCATGAGTTGCAGTACCGACATAGCGCACCTTCCCCTGCTTCTTCACGTGCACCAACGCCTCCATATTGGCCTCGTCCTTGACCGTCGCAGCGTCGCGAGCGTCGTGAAGGCATAGAATGTCAATGTACTCCGTCTTAAGTCTCTTCAGCGAGCCCTCGACAGAGGCGATGACTTGTCTCTTCAACTCGGCCGGCGTCACGCCGGTGCGCTGCGCTGGTGTGAGCACCTTGGTACCAATGATGGCCTGGTCCCGCACGCCCATCTTAGCCAAAGCCATACCCACCATCTGTTCGTTGCGGCCATAGCCATACGACGAGGCGGTGTCGAAATGACGCATCCCAGCTTCAAAGCAGGCTTGCACCAGGCCGGGATCGTTGGCGGCCCCGGCGCCCATGCTGACAACCGGTACCATCAGATCGGTGCGTCCCAGCTTGCGAGAGACTATGCCTTTCTTTTCGGGTTCTGTCTCCTTCTCCTGGGCACGGACGACCGAGGGCGTTACTCCTGCCATCGCTGCCGTGGCCAGACAGCCGATTGAGGCCGTCATGAATTTCCTTCTGGTGAAATCGGAGTTCTGTTCACTCATGGCTCTCTCCGTCGATGCTATGATTGTTGATTCTCATTTCGATTTTTTGTCGGCCGCTATGCGTTCTTCGAGTCGTGCAATGATATTGGGCGCGTTGGTCGCAATCGCGTCCCGGAGCCCCGGATTGATGTTCTCATCGTTTGGCAGTATCTCCAATGCTTTCTTATAACATTCTACAGCCTGCCCAAGGTTGCCGTTAGCCGCGTGTACTTCACCATAGCTGTCCCAGGCGTTGGCCGAAGTTGGATAAGCCTCGGTGCCCATGCGAAAGATTTCGATCGCAGCGTCTACCTGTCCGGACTGGAGGAATCCATAGCCGAGCGCTGTGAATTGCGGGCCGGAGAGGACGGGATGGTCAGGGTCGGACAGGCCGAATTGCTTGTCCAGTTCGATGGCTCGTTCGATTCCATGGGTGCGCACAATTTGGATGAACTGCTCGGCCGTCGGAGGATACGGCTGAGCGGCTCGGAACTCCGACGTCGCGCCATCACCAGGTCCGGCGTTGAGAAGGGCGAGAGAGGCCTCGTCCCCGGTCAGGTACGCTTTGAAAAACTGTTCCACGTAACGGCAACTCATTTCGTAGTCGCGGCGCAGGGTCTGTGGGTCCGGCCCGGCCGTGTCAGGTCTCAGAGTTGACATGACCGTGTAGTGGGTGAAGGCAGCCATGTTCGGTTCGCTGAATGCGACCAGGTGCCGTGCCGAATAGGCCAGGCTGTCCATCAACGTTAGGTCAGTGTCTTCACCTGCCGTGTAAAGCTGCAGCAGGGGGACGTGCATCGTTATCGCATTGTAGGATGGGTTCTCTGCGACCAGGGCTACGCCGTCGGTTGTCAGGTAGTTGCCGCCCAGACAGGCAACGGCGTCGATATCGGCGTTGCGCATCCGATGGACGAGCGCGCCAACTGCTCCCACAGAATAACCCAGCAGACCGGTTGACGAATGGTTCAGCGACGGATAGTCGCGCAACTGAGCAACCGCGAACTCCTTGTCCCTAATAAGCGACTCAATATCCCTGGGTTCCGGCAGTACGTTAACGTCATTGGCGCCGAGGGCATGGGTCGTGGCTACGATGAAACCATGACTGGCCAGGTATTCACACATGGTGGCGTTCTGACAGTAGCCGCTGATATGTCCGGTGTGATAGACGATCAACGGAAACTCGCCATCCTCGTGCGGTGCGTCGCGAACAGCCGTGACATTCAGGTCCATTACCGACTGAAGGGCCGCCTGGTCCCCCTGGAAAACGAATCCGATGGCCTGTAACTCGCGGTTTTGCAGCCTGGAAACGATGCCGAAAAAGTCGCTGTTATTCGGATACGGGAAGGCGTACTCACCGTACACCATCGGTATCTGCTCGTCGGTTTTTTGGGCCGGATACCAGATGCAAATTTGTATTGGTCGCGCCGTCTCACCTTCCTGTGGTTCGCCGAAATAATCAGTCGAGGAGCGGAAGGATCGTGAATAGTCGTACTTCTCAATCGTTTCAAAGCCGACGCCGTAAGGACCGGCTTCGAGACCGCCCCAGAATGAGAACTCCTGTGCCTGGACTCCGCCGGCGATGATCAAAACTGTCAGCGCTAGTGCTGAAGCAAATCGAAACGCTACTTGCCAGTGATACATAGTAACCCCTGCAATGAAGAAACCGTCAACAACCTTGTCTTTCATTATCGTCAGACGTACAAAACTGCGTAACTGTGCATTGGTCAACCATAAGTTCTGCGTGGTCCTGCCGGGATGTACGTGTGGTAAGGCGGGAAGTTTCGGTGGGGATGAGGCACATTCAGTAACCGTAGGTTGAAACCGAGCCTGTCCTGAGCGGACAGGCTGTGTCGCAATTGGGTTTTTAATTGAGTATTGATTATTAGTCGATATGTTGTGGTTCAACCAAGATAGGTAGTGAGGATTTTG
>SDBU01000772.1_pt1 | contig 45853 bp, 62 predicted proteins | sample 2277071 | NCBI WGS metagenome assembly SDBU01 (sample SAMN10397929, study PRJNA504765) | marine sediment metagenome | isolation source: marine sediment core GS08_GC12, 126 cmbsf | place: Arctic Ocean: Gakkel Ridge, Loki's castle | collected 2008
AAGAGAGGCTATGAATCAAACACTAAAATTCATAGGATTGCTCGCAATCTTACCATTAGCATTGGTGGCATTAACACCAGACCTAATTGGTGAAGCTGATGCCTATGAATCAGAAGAAAATATTTCCCATACATCGAGCTTTCCAATAGAACTAGTTTTAGGTGAAGAGTACATTATTCCAATAATTGTAATAATTGGTATTGAACGATGATGACTATTAAAGCATGGAAATGTTACAGATGTGATTTAACATTTAAAGATGAATCTCATGTTATAATACACAAAGATATCTCAAAGCATCCTGCACGACAAATAGAATTAATTTCTTATTAAATCTGCAAGTTTGTACTGCTTGCCTTTTTGCAGTTTTGATAAAACTATTGCAATCTGTTTTCTAACGTGAGTTTTGTAATTTTTGTCAGGGTCAAAATCTTCTAGAATTTCAATTGTTTTTCCTACCATTTACGAATAAAATATCCATTATGTTACAAAAAGGTGTGGAAAATCAAGGTGTCAATCTATCAACATCTCTAGGATAAAATGTTGCATCTCTAATATTCTCTATTCCTATCAACGCCATCATTAATCTCTCAACACCAATTCCACAACCTGCATGCGGATGAGCACCATAATCAAAACTACCCAGATGGTATTCAAAAGCATCGATTTTCATGCCTTTATTCTTCATTCGTTCAGCTAATTCTTCTCTTTTTTCAATTCTAGTACTACCTGAAGATAACTCCAAATCACCAAACATCAAATCAAATGATTCAGAAATTTTTGCATCACTTTCACTTGGTTTAACATAGAATGGTTTTGGCCCTAAAGGCCAATCAGTGATAAAATAAAATCCTTCTAATCCGATCTTTCTCAGGTTTGATGGATATAGATCATCACCCCATTCAGTCTTAGCGTCTGCCTGTTGCATCTTTTCAATTAATTCTGTATATTTATAACGCGGGATTTTGTCAGGAATATTTGGAATTATAAATTCAGCATCTGGGTGTGATTCAGTATATTTTCTAACTGTTGTAATTACACGTTTTACAATGTCATTAATTCTATCCATCACATCATTATAATCTACGAATGCTTCTTCAAAATCTATAGAAATTGCTTCAGCAAGATGACGATTTGTTCTAGAGGGTTCAGCTCTAAAAATTGGCGCAATTTCAAAGACTTTTTCAAAACTCATTGTAAGCTGCTCTTTATACAATTGTGGGCTTTGTGCCAGAAAAGCTTCTTTATTGTAATAAAATATTGGAAACAACGCAGCGCCTCCTTCTGTTGCAGTAGAAATCATTTTTGGAGTATTAATTTCAATAAAATCATTATCATAAAAATAGTCTCTAATAGATTTTAGAACCATACTTCGTGCGTTGAAAATATGTTGCAAAACTTTTCGTCTTAGATCAATAGGACGAATCTCAAGTCGAGTATCAATATTTTTGACAGTTTTTGCTTGTGGTTCAAAAGGAGGAATTTTTTCTACTTTAGAAAAGATTCGGACTTCTGAAGGTACTATTTCAATTCCTCCTGGGGATTTTTCAGATTTTTTTACCTTACCAGAAATTCCTACAGAGGAATGAGGTTTGATACCAGAAAGAGATTCTAAAACTTCATCAGAACAGGCACCTTTTTTTGCTACTACTTGAAATACTCCCTTTTTGTCACGAATAGATACGAAAGAAATGTTTCCATGACCACGTACACTTTCTACCCACCCCATCAATACAACATCTTGTCCATCCATCAATGGATTAAGCTGATCTGAATAATGTGTTCTACGTAAATTTCCCAAGTCTGTTCTTATCATAAGTTCACTTAATTTGGCGGTTTTAAGGTGTAATTAATTTTCTTGTCTATATTTTTTAGATTAAATTACCTTAGAAATACCAAATTGACATGGGGCTTACTACACGGGAAAAAGTCATTTCTCTAGTTTCCAATGCGGTTGCGGTTTATTCAGTCAAACAAGAGGAAGGTAGCCTACCTGAAAATGTTACTTTGTTTGAATTTATTTTGAAGGCAATGCCTGATGAACTAAAGCCTGAATTATCAATGGAAGTAATTGATGAAGTTTTTGAGTATGTGTCCTCTGCACATAGTTCATAAGGTCTTAGAAACTTTGTAAAAATATCGAAATGACATCAATTGCCACACTTGGGTCACATTGTGCACTCCAAGTGTTAAAAGGTGCAAAAGATGAAGGCCTAAGAACTCTTCTTGTGTGTGAAAAAAGAAGAGAAAGTCTGTATAGACGCTTTAATTTTATTGATGAATTTATTTTGGTAGATTCATTCGTTGATATTTTAGATCAAAAAATAAGTTCTATTTTGGAACAAAACAATTCTATTCTAATTCCGCACGGTACTTTAATCGCACAGATGAGTACTGAACAAATTGAATCGATTAAAACACCAGTTTTTGGAAATAAAATGATTCTAAAATGGGAAGCTAATAGAAAACTCAAAGAACAATTAATGCATGAAGCAAAACTTGATGTCCCAAAATCAATTGCCCATCCTAGTGAGATTAATGCTTTAGTTATTGCAAAAAGACATGGAGCAGCTGGCGGTAAGGGCTACTTTTTAGCAACATCAGAACAAGAATACAATAAAAAACGTGATAAGTTAATTGAACAAGGAATTATCAACGGTGATTTAGATCTATACATTCAAGAATATGCTAGTGGAGTTTTGGCATATCTACAGTATTTCTATTCACCATTAAATGAGAAATTAGAATTTTTTGGAGTTGATAAAAGACATGAATCAGATATTGAGGCACTTGCTAGAATTCCAGCTGAGGTACAAATGAATTCTGATAAAGTTCCGTCGTTTAATGTGATTGCCAATAGTCCATTAGTTTTACGTGAATCATTGTTGGATGAAGTTTATTCTATGGGAGAAAGATTTGTTGAGGCATCAAAAAAACTCGTATCGCCAGGTATGAATGGCCCGTTCTGTATCGAAGGCGTATATGATGAAAATGCAACATTCAAAACATTTGAATTTTCAGCAAGGATTGTTGCAGGAACCAATCTCTACATTGATGGTTCACCATACTCCACTTTACTTTATGATGAACCTATGAGTATGGGTAGAAGAATCGCTCGAGAAGTAAAGTTGGCCTCAGAAAGCAATCAATTAGATAAAATTACTACCTGATCGTCTCGTAACAAGACAAACCACAGTCATTATAATTCCAAAAATAAAAACAAGCCCGAATGGAAACTCTGGAATTACAAAAGTTCCAATAATTTCAATTTCTTCTGTTCCAGATGGTACAAAAAATTCTAAGTGTGAACTATTATTATCAGATACAATTTCATAATCTACTTCAAGCCCATTTACTAAAACAGCAAAAGCATTATCAACAGAACGAATCATTTCATTTGGAAGATCAATAGTAAATGTAGAATCTTTTGTATTTTCAATTCCAATTAATAATGAAGTGAGTTCTTGGTCTAATGCCATAGCAATAACATCACCATTAAGTTCGTATTTTAGTTCGAAAGAATGTTCATCAATGAGTAAATCATATGTTTGTTCAGCAAAGATATTTGATAGTGGGAAAAATACTAGAAAAATAATTAATAAAAAATATTTCTTCATCGCTATGATCATCAAAAGTTAATTGTATTAGAATTTTATTAAAAATATGTATTATTTATTGTCGTCCTTGAATAAACCGACAATTTTACCACTAAACGTAACAACGAACAGATAACAAACTGTAGAAATTGCTTCCGAAGATAAAGATGCAATATATGGTTCATAATTCAAATCGAGAAAATAGTACATGGTAGTCCATCTGACTGCCAAATATACAATTTCTCCAATTCCAAGAGACGAGATAAGTTGGATTAATTCTTTTTTTAATAAGCCATAATTTGTCTGGCCTGAGGATAGTTTGTATCTATGTTTGAAATCAATGTAAAACATAATTATGAAGACTGAAAAAAATACACTATAGCCGGCAATTACAGTATAAGTTGTATTCAGATAGTTTTCTTGATCTGCTAAAATTTGAGCAACTGAAGTAGAAACAATAGTTGAAAAGGCGAGACTAATTAGCAGATTTTTGTTTAATTTTAGATATTCTTTGTTAAGTATAACCACGATTTTTAAGAAATTTTCTTGCAAATAAATTAATCAATTCATTTAAATTTTAACTTCCATTCCACGTTGGGATTTTATAATATACTTATCACGGATTTTTACACTCACCCAATCAATTATCAAGACAGTCACAAGAACAACTAACATGAATACGGCAGCTTTTCCATATTCAAAGAATTTAATATAATTAATTATGTAGAAACCAATTCCTCCTGCACCAACTAACCCAAGAATACTTGACTGTCTTACGTTATAATCAAACATGTAAAGAATTTGACTAAGTAAATGTGGCGCAGATTCTGGTAAAACAACATATCGAACTAGTTGCCATTTTGAAACTCCAATTGAGCTTACAGCATCCATAGGATCAGTGTCAACTGTTTCTATTGATTCATATTGTAATTTAGCGACAAAACCTATTGTATACATTATAATTGCTAACACTCCTGCAAATGTGCCAAGGCCCACCATTATTACAAACAGAATAGCCCAAAGTATCGATGGGAATGTACGTATTGCAGCAAGTATTGCTCTGACTGGGGCATAAACCCATTTACTATTCAAATTTCTTGCAGCAAACATGCTTAGTGGTAATGCAATGGCAACACCAACTATTGTACCAATGAATGCCATTTGAATAGTTTCAAACATCGAATAAAATGCAGTTTCAAATAACTTGGGCTCAATCTCTGAAAGTTCTGTTGCAATGATTGCTAAATTTGGAAGGCCCTCAACAAAATCAACTGGGTTTGCATCAATATTGTAAGACGCAGCTACAACTATTGCAATTATCAATCCAATTATGAGATTACTTTTTGGGGTTATCAGAATACAGCTCCATGATTTCTTGTTGGGTCATATTTCCAGTTTGGAAATCAACAATTTTGCTTCCCTCAACACCAATTTCAAGAATTTTTTGACCTTCTTTGATAACAGCTACTCTATTAGCATACTCTAAGGCCATCTGCATATCATGATGTACCATTACCGCAGTTAAATTGAGTCTTCGCTGGGCATCAGATACTAAATCCATTATCTCTTTGGCGGTGATATGATCCAACTCAGAGACAATTTCATCAGCAAGCAAAATGTCAGGTTTTTGCATTAATGCACGAGCAATCGCGACTCGCCTTTTTTCTCCTCCACTCAACATGTATGCTTTTCTACTTGCTTTATCTTCTAAACCAACAAGTTTCAGAATTCTTTCAGCTTCTTGAAACTCATTTTCTGGAAATATTTTGAAAAGTGATTTAATACTACTAATTCTTGGTAATGAACCAATCAGAATATTTTCTAAAACTGAAACATTTTTGATCAAACCTAAACTTTGTGGGATATAACCAATCTTTGAAAGCATTGGTTTGAATTTTTTATCTGTCATATTGGGTGTTTGATAATCAAACTTTACAACACCTTTACTTGGTAACATCATTCCATTGATGAGTTTTAATAGAGTTGATTTACCAGATCCAGATTGACCTACAATAGCATAGTTAACACCACGATCAATTGAGAGTGTTATTTCCTTTAGAACATAATTCTTTGAATCATATGAAGCCCAAACATCATTCATTTGAATGATATTTTTAGTAAATAATGGAGAAAGAGAACTAAATTGTGTTGACGAGGTTTGTTTCAACGAATAAACCAGTTTTACTTGTTTTTGTTATATTTGTCAAGAATTAATTGATCTAGGCCAATTAACGAGTCAATATAGGTACCAAAATCACCAATATGCATTTCAGTCGTTGTTGGAAGCAAAGCTTCAGCACCGTACAAGTCACTTAGTATTTCATTATTTTCTTGGTAGTTTAGTTGAATCATTGCTTTGATTAATGCTGCCTTCGTAGAATCAGACATATCTCCACTCACCATAAAAACATGTGAGGGTACTGATCCAATTGTTGTGACAACACGTAGCTTCGCTTGGTCAGCTTGATCAAGATATTTTTGAGGAGCAATGTCAGAACCAAATGCAACATCAACATTATCATTTAGCAATAATTCTAGTGCTGCTTTGTATCCCCCAGCAAATGTATAAGCCTCAAATGAATCAACCAGAGCAGCTTCCAATGCAACGATGTCATCCCCAATAATATTAACATAGCCTGATGTTACCAAGGCTCCCATTGGTTTAACAAATCCTGATGAACCAGTAATACTGGTAAATGCTACTCGTTTACCTAACGTATCCTCAAGGGTTTGAATGGAGTCATTATCAGCTTTAGTCCAAACAGTTGCTTGATAGTTGATTTTACCCTTAATGACCTCTGCCAACACTACTTCTGCCCCTGTTCTTACGTGAGTAATCCAAGCAGGACCGGTATCCATGAAAGCAGCATCAATATGACCAAAACGCATTCCTTCGATTATTATTTCATAATTTGTTGGAACGACAATTTCAACATCTACACCAGACAGCCGTTCTTCTAGAAATATCTCAAGCGCCTTAGCCTTCGGAGTTAATTCATCAGCTTTTTCAACTGGGATGAAACCAATAGTTATTGAATCAACATCTGGGGAACTTGAAATTCCTGGAACTTGAATTATTCCTTCATCAATTAAAAATTCTATTGCATTAATGAAATCGGCATCACTAACTTGACTTTCAGACCACCACTTTGCAGTGTTTTTGATCCAATTGGGGATTTCTTCTTGTGCAGATGCATGTAGTGTTAACGGAAATCCAGCCAATGCTCCAAACAATACAATGTAAATTGTTAATGTTGAGATGATTATTGTTTTCATTTATTCAAAAATCTTAGGTCTAGCTAACTAATTTAAAGTAGCATTTCATTCTAAGATTTGATTCTAAGATTAGAGAATGAGTTTATGAGATTGGTTAGCTAGAACTGGTATTATTTGGATATAGATTTAAGACTGGCTCCATATTTGACATACTAATCTCAACCTTATCAATTCTGCTTCGATATAACTTGATTTTTTTACCCTCTTGAGATATTACAAATTTTTTGACCTCGATCAGGGTTAATTCCTCTAGGTTAGAGAGGGCTTTGTAGACGGTTGAAAGAGAGATTTTTAATTCATCAGCAATCTGTGTGGCATCTTTTGCCTCGTTTTTAATGGAAAACAGTATCGCTCTAGTACAGACATTACTTAATGATTCAATAATTTTTTGGGTTACGTCAAATTCACTTTGCTGGATAAAATCAGTTTTTGCCATTTCTTATCACTTGTTTGCTACCAGATTTATTGACGGTTCAGATTTTTTGATTGTAATGTCTGCCTTACTGATACGACTTTTGTAAACTTTGAATTTACGCCCCTTATCAGAGAAAGTCCATTTTTCCACTTGAATTAGTGAAAGTTCCTCTAATTCAGAAAGTTTTTTGTAAACAGAGCTTAAAGGAATTTTCAAAGTATAAGAAAGGTCAGTTACAGTTTTTCCTTTTTTGATTGTAGAAAAAAGAATTGCACGAGATTCTGCATCAGCTAATGATTCAATTATTTTTTGAGCAATGTCATATTTTTTTAATTGTGTAAATGTCAGTCTTTTTGGCAAACAAATTGTGCCAGCTTATCAGTTATTTAAATGACATGGCCCCATTCTAAGTTTGTAGAACTAGAATAGTTAGCTGGTATATGTTTGGAGAGATTTATCCGGCTGAATCTTTTGCCAAAATGCGCCTAAAATTATTCCCAATGCTATCCAGTATATTGAGACAGCAATAACTGACATAGCTCTGAATCCATTAACCAAATCCATAGGAGCAGTCACTTCGTCTGGATTTTGTGGCATCGCAACAAAAACTACACTAATGAAAACGGCATATCCTAGTACGACAGCAATTTTCCTACCTTTATCTAATCTGTTTGTTAATTTGTAAAATCCTAAAGCGCCAAATCCTGAAATTGCAATAAATGAAAGGTACAAAATGGATCTAAGAACTACAGTTTCTGGATCACCCACAGTTGGTGGATTTGCAGGATATTTGAGGAAGGGAATAAAGTAAATCGTAAGCCACATAATTCCTGCCAGGACCAATGCCTTCTTGACGTTGTGATTTCCTGGTAAAGATCTTCTAGAAAAGGCAAAAATTATTCCAAACAATGCTCCAACAGATGTTCCAAGAATTGCTCCTGCTAGAACTTGACCACCTTTTTGCCAATCTCTATATGAAGAATATTCTACCCAAAATTCAGGAGTGTCTTTTTCTTCACCAGAAGAAAATAGATTTTGATTTTCAATTCCTATTGCCTCGTCTAGATATGGTTCTACAATTGCAAGATTAGCTGTACCATGAATAATACCAGCAAAACAACCTGCCAACAATACTAAAGCGATAAAACGAGCAGTTTTCATGATAAAGACCTAATGACAGGGGAACCCTGCGGCATGCCTCATATCATGAGTGAGTTCATGGATAAACAGTTCATCAAATGCTTCAGCACCTTGAATTATACTAAAAAGATGTCCCTGATCATATCCCACTAAAAACAAACCAAATCCAAAGATTACAGCCAAAATTACAACTGCAAAAGTTGGAACAGCTTGTTTAGAAACGATAATCTCTTCGGAATGAGACATTCCGTTCAAAGTTTTTTGTGTATTTAAATTCTTAGACTACAATCAATTATAAGAATCCCAAGGAGCGATCAAAAAATGAAAAATTATTACTTGTTAGCTATTCCCATAGTAGTTGGAATTTTAATCGGTGGTGCATTATCATTTTTTAATTTTGGAGAGAAAAACCAAGATGAAGAGATCCTATTGACAGCTCAAAAATTAATAAAAAATGGTTCTCCAATTTTAGGAAATCCTTCTGCAGCGATTACAATTTTGGAGTGGGGGGATTACCAATGCACATTTTGTTTTAGGTTTCATGGATCCAGTTTGAAAATAATTGAAAAGGAATATATCGAAACAGGTAAAGTAAATCTGATTTTCAAGGACTTTCCTTTAAATGGTCCTGATTCAATTTTGGCTGCTGAAGCAGCATATTGTGCTGGAGATCAGGGAAAATTTTGGTCTTATCATGATGAATTATACACTAATTGGAAAGGAGAAAGGACTGGATGGGTAAACATGGAATCATTGAACTCTTTTGCAAGAACTGTTGAGATTGATATAGAAAAATTCAATTCATGCCTTGATGATCATAAATATCTGGAAAAAGTGTTAGATTTGGAACAATTTGGAAGAGAAATAGGAATTGATGCGACCCCGACATTTTTGATTTTCAATAATGAAAAAATTATCAAAATTAGAGGTAATCAACCAATTGATGTTTTTAGAAATGTAATTGAAGAGTTAAGCAATACCTCTACTTAACGTAACTTAAAACTCATAGATTAGAGATGAAAAATTAATGGTAAAAATAAAGATCGAAAAACAAGATTCAGTAAAACTTTACAAAATTAGGAAAACGTTAGATGAATTATCACAAAAAGCAGGACATGGGACTGAGCTAATCAGTGTCTATATTCCTAAGGGTAAACAATTGCACGAAGTCATTACTGTCTTGAAGGAAGAACAAGGAACTGCGGATAACATAAAATCTGATCTCACTCGAACGCATGTAGTTGATTCTTTAGGTAAAGTAATTCAAAGATTAAGACTATACAAAAAAACTCCGGAAAGAGGATTAGTAATTTTCTGTGGTGCTTTACCACCAGAAGGTGGAGGGCCAATTGGAAGTGAAATTGTAAATGCGTATGAGTTAGACCCACCAAAAGATCTCAAAACGTTTCTTTATCGATGTGACGACCATTTTCATGTTGATATTCTAAAAGATATGTTAAAGGACGATAATCTAATTGGATTCTTAGCAATAGATGCAAAAGATACTGGCTGGGGTTTATTACATGGGGATAGGATTCAAGTTTTATCTGAAACTGGTTCTGGAGTTGCCGGTAAACATAGACAAGGAGGCCAATCTGCAAAAAGATTTCAAAAACTTAGAGAGATGGAATTAACATATTATTTTAATCGAGTTGCTCAAACCACAAAAGAGTATTTTATTGATATTTACCCAATCAAAGGTTTGATTATTTCAGGCCCAGGGCCTACAAAAGAAGAATTCATCAATGGAAATTATCTTGAATATCGTTTACAAGACATGATTATTTCTACCATTGATTCATCATATGCTGGTTCGGAGGGCATTAGAGAAGCCTTTACCAAGTCTGGAGAAATTTTATCAGATTTTCGAATGGTAGAAGAAAAACAAATTGTAGAAAAACTTTTCAAACATATCAATTCGCATTCTGGACTTGGAACATATGGTTTGAATGAAATAATTGAATTATTAAAAAATAATGTAGTTGAAACTTTAATCATTACTGATAATACGGATCTGTACAGAATTGAAGTAAAGTGTAAAAGATGTCAGCATATACAAGAAGAGATTCTAGAACGTCCAAAAGTTATATCACGAAAAACCGAACTGCTTAATTCTCCATGTCCTAACTGTAAAGCAATGGACCTTGAGGCAATACAACAAGACATTGTAGATTATCTTGCACTAATTGCAGCCAAAACGGGTTCAAAGATTGAGGTAATTTCTGGTAAAGCAGAACACGGTATGATGTTATCCAGTCTTGGAAAAATTGGCGCAATTCTAAGGTACAATCCAGGTCATTCAGCTAGTTAAAACAATTAATTCTTAGAATCTAAATTCTGACGAATTTTTTGAGCTAATACTTCTAATTCTTCATCTTTTGGAATTTGTCTTTTTGTCCAAACTGTTTCCTTTGCATCATAACGAGGAATAATATGAACGTGAACATGTGGTACAATCTGCTTTGCAGCTCGACCATTATTTTGTGCAATACTAAACGCATCAGCATTTGTAGCTTGTAAGATTGCTTTAGCAATTTTAGGTACGCGAGAAAAAAGATCTACGAAGTTTTTTTCGGTCATATCAGTAATTTTTTCGTGATGTTCACGAGGCATAACTAAGCTATGCCCAGTATCAATTGGGTATTTATCTAGAATGGCAACATGGTCTTGACTCTCATAAATAAAAAAACCAGATTTTTTCCCGCTAATGATATCACAAAAAATACAGTCCACATTAAGATTTAATTTATATTTTATTTATTGTTGATTGGTTAAGTTAATTAGGGTAATTTTTAGAAATTGAATGTTCTATGGGGAAAAAAGCTAGAAAAGAAAGAGAGGAAAAAAGAGATAGTTTTGCTGCAAAAAGAACTCGTCAAAAGAGAAAAAGCATGTTAATGACAGCCGGTGTTTTAGGAATAATTGTAGTCATTGTAGGATATTCTGCATATACTTTTGTGACTATGCAAGGTTCAGTACCTGGAGCACCACCTGGTTCTGGAGTGCTAGGTGATGATCATACTCATACATCACTTCTTGTTAGAATATTTGGTGACAAATTTGATTTTTCATCACCAGCATTTCAGATAAAGAGTAGCTGGATACATTTTGAAGGACAAGATGGAGATACAATTCACCGTCATTCAACTGGGGTAACCCTTGGTTATCTCTTTGAAACACTTGGTATTACTGTTAATGATGAATGTTTCATATTTCCTGATGGTAGAGAATTCTGTAATAATGATGACTATTCAATAAAGTTCTTCATTAATCATGAGGAAGTCTCAGACATAACTGGGTATGTAATTGATGAAGGTGATAAAATTTTGATTTCTTATGGAAATGAAAGCTCAGGAGAAATAGATGCACAATTACGTGAGTTAGATAACCAATTAATTCAAAGGTAAAAGAATTAAAAAAACTCTAAATTATAGTCAACCTAGTTGAGTATGTTATACTATGGAAATCTCAAGTAGAAATGTAGTAGAAGGAACAGCTAGAGCTCCTCATAGAGCAATGTACAAAGCCATGGGACTAAATGATGATGATTTATCAAAACCATTCATTGGAGTTTGTCATACAGGAAATGAAGCTACACCATGTAATATTCATCTTCCAAAACTTGCACTTAAAGCAAAAGAAGGTGTTTTAGATGGCGGCGCAACACCACGTGAATTTAGTACAATAGCAGTGTCAGATGGAATTGCAATGGGACATGAAGGAATGAAATCATCACTAGTATCTCGTGAAGTGATTGCAGATTCTATTGAACTAATGGTACGTGCACATCAATATGATGCACTAGTAGGAATTGCTGGTTGTGATAAGAGCTTACCGGGTACAATGATGGCAATGGCTCGACTAAACTTACCATCAGTGTTTGTCTATGGTGGAACAATAATGCCAGGAATGCTGGATGGTCGTGAACTAACAGTAGTTGATGTATACGAAGCAGTTGGCCAATATGATACTGGACAAATTTCACTTGAGGAGCTCAAGAATATAGAAAATGCTGCTTGCCCCAGCGCTGGTTCTTGCGGAGGAATGTTTACTGCAAATACCATGGCTTCGATTTCTGAAGCAATTGGTTTGGCGTTACCAGGCAGCGCTAGCCCACCAGCTGAAGATGATAGGAGAGAGAAAATAGTATACGATAGTGGTAAAGCGTGTGCAAAACTATTAGAACAAAACATTCGTCCTCGGGATATTCTAACATTTGAGGCGTTTGAAAACGCCATTACTATGTTAAATGTGGTAGGAGGTTCTACGAATGGAATTTTACATTTGTTAGCATTAGCAAACGAAGTGGGGATAACATTAACCTATGATGATTTTGAAAGAGTAAGAAAAAAGACACCTCATCTGGCAGATATGAAGCCAGGCGGAAATTACGTGATGAACAGTTTGGACAAGATAGGAGGAATTCCGTTTATCTTGAAAAAGTTACTTAACAAGAACTTGATTCATGAAAATACATTGACAGTAACAGGAAAATCAATTAAAGAAAATCTTGATTCTATTACAATTCCTGATATTTCTGATCAAAAAATTGTAAAGTCAGTTGAAGCACCAATACATAGTGTCGGTACCGCAGTAATTTTGAAAGGAACTTTGGCACCAGATGGTGCTGTAATTAAAACATCAGGAGTAGAAATTACTGAATTCACTGGTAAAGCCAAAATCTTTGATAGAGAAGAAGATGCATTTGATGCAACAGCAAAAGGAGAAATTGAGGAAGGAGACGTTCTTGTTATTAGATATGAAGGTCCTAAGGGAGGACCCGGAATGAGAGAAATGCTCGCCACGACTGCAGCATTAATTGGTCAAGGATTAGGAAAAAAAGTAGCACTGGTTACAGATGGTCGATTCTCTGGAGGAACACGAGGATTTATGATTGGACACGTTGCGCCGGAAGCTTTTGTTGGTGGACCTATCGCACTAGTAAAGAATGGAGACGAAATTAGTATCAATACAGAAACAAACAGTATCAATCTTCATGTTTCAGAAGAGGAACTGGATTCTAGACGAAAAGAATGGAAGGCACCTAAACCAAATTATACGTCAGGAGCTTTGGCAAAGTATGCATCTTTAGTAGGATCTGCCGCAGAAGGCGCAATTACAAAACCAATTTAGAAAAGTCTTTCAATTATTATGCATATCGCAGAAAAAGAAGGTTCTTTTTTGAATTGATTTTGCAGTGATTGAAAATCCATCTTCAATTCCTTTACCACAAACATTACATTTTACAAAACTTACAGTAGAGGTCATAAATGATTTTTTCTTAGAAATCACAAACTCTTGAATTAGTCCGGATTTTGAGGTTGCCAAAATCTGACTCATGTGTATTATTCCACCAGATCGCATTTAAAGGTACCGTACTATACGGTAACTCAGCTTAGCCTCAAAAAGTCAATCAAAACAGCCTCAAAGTTAACTGAAAATCTCTTGCATCAATTTAAATAACATCCAAAAACAATTTTTCACATGGGTGAACACCTTTGGAAAAACTCAGCCGAAAGTAATACCCCTAGATTTATCTGAAAATCAATTTCAAGTCTATAACAAAATTTCACGTAATTATTCACATTCATTTTTATTTGAATCATTAACTGGACCGGAAATTCTAGCTGAAACAAGTGTAATGGGTTTTGACCCTAAAATTATTGTCAAAGGATTCTCAGATAGAGTGAAAATACAATACAAGGATGGTACAATACAAACAATTCAAACTAACAATCCGTTTGAAGAGCTAAAAAAACTGCTTGGCTCTGTTTCTGATCAAAGCCATAGGTATCTTGGTGGAGCAGTCGGGATTGTAAACTATGATGCAATAAGACTGGTTGAAAATATTCCTAAAACACATGATACACCTGAACCATTAATGGAATTTGGAATTTATGATGATGGAATTCTATATGATAATGTTCGTAACAAGTTATTTTATTTTTATTATGATGAAAACAGATTTGGTCAATTTAAAATGTCAGAAGGAGGTTTTGGAGAATTTCAAGTGTCAAACATCATACCAAACATGGATGAATCAGAATTTTCAGAAATTGTAAATAAAGCAAAACAATACATCTATGATGGAGATGTTTTTCAGGCAGTATTATCTAGAAAATTTTCATTTGATGTCAAAGGAGATCACATGGCACTATACAAAGTTCTCAGAAAGCTAAATCCATCTCCATACATGTATCACATAAAGCAAGGTTCCAAAACAACAATTGGTGCTTCACCAGAAATGCTAATTAGAGTTACTAATGATGTTGTTGAAACATTTCCAATTGCAGGAACTAGAAAAATTACGGATGATGAAGAGAAAAATAAACAATTAGCTGATGAATTATTGCACGATGAAAAAGAGCTTGCAGAACATACCATGCTAGTCGATTTAGGACGAAATGATATTGGCAGAGTGTGTAAATATGGAACGGTACACCCTGAAGAATTGATGAAAATCAAACGATTCAGTCATGTTCAGCACATAGTTACCCAAGTTGTAGGCAAACTTGACTCAAAATATGACATGTTTGATGCATTTCAGGCAGTGTTTCCAGCAGGAACGGTATCTGGGGCACCAAAGGTTAGAGCAATGGAGATTATAGATGAGTTGGAAAATGAGGCCCGTGGACCATATGCAGGTGCTGTTGGATATTTCTCACACAATGGATGCTGTGATTTTGCCATAGCAATTAGAAGCATATTCATTGATGGTGATAAAGGATTTGTTCAATCAGGAGCTGGTATAGTTTCAGATTCAGTGCCAGAATACGAATTCAAAGAAACAGAACACAAAGCTGGTGCCATGTTACAAGCATTAAAGGAGGCATCTCAATGAAATTTCTAATCATAGATAATTATGATTCGTTTGTGTATAACATAGCTCAGTATCTTGGTGAACTAGGTGTAGATTGTGAAGTCATTAGAAATGACAAGATCACAACTGATGAAATAAAACAAAAAAACTATGATGCCATTATTATTTCACCTGGTCCGGGAACGCCTGAAGACAAAAAATACTTTGGGGTGTGTACTGATGTCATCAAAGAGATTGGTCCAACAAAACCGATTCTAGGAGTGTGTCTTGGACACCAAGGAATTATTCATGCATTTGGTGGTAAGATTACCAACGCAGGACGTATCAGACATGGAAAGACAAGTCCAATCAAACATATTGAAGATCCATTATTCCAAGGTGTAAAAAATCCATTTCGTGCAACAAGATATCATTCTCTGGTAGGAGATAAGACAATAATTCCTGATTCATTACAGGTAACTGCAATTGCTGAAGATGATCTAGAAGTGATGGCTGTACGTCATAAAGAATATCTCATTGAAGGAGTGCAATTTCATCCAGAGTCTATAATGACAGAAGATGGGAAAAAAATCCTTGCTAACTTTGTAAAAGAAGTGAAAGAAAGATGATAACTAAACTAATTTCAAAATTAGAAAACAAAGAAGATTTGAGCTATGATGAGATGAGTGATGTAATGTCTGACATTCTCAGTGGAAGTACTAATGATCAACAAAACATAGACTTTCTTTCAAATCTAGCAGATAAAGGAGAAACAGATGATGAACTCTTGGGGATGCTAGATAAAATGCAAGAATTTAGCCTCAAAATAACGCCTAAAAACAAAGGAACCATAATTGATGTGTGTGGAACGGGTGGAGATCAGATTCAAACATTTAATGTCTCTACCACTGCAGCATTTGTTATAGTAGCTGCAGGTGGAATTGTTGCAAAGCATGGAAATCGTTCTATTAAAGGAATTTCAGGTAGCGCAGATATTTTTGAATACTTTGATTACGATCTAAATCAAGAGCCAGAAAAAATTACCACTATATTGGAAAAATTTAACATTTGTTTTATGTTTGCACAAAAGTTTCATCCTGCAATGAAAAATGTTGCTACAGCAAGAAAACAAATCAAAAAAAGAACAGCATTCAATCTTTTGGGTCCGCTATCTAATCCAGCTGGTGTAAAAAATCAGTTGATAGGTGTATTCACACAGGAATATTTAGGTAGATTGCCATTAATTCTCAAAAAAAGGGGAGCTGAAAACATCATGACAGTTCGCTCTGATGATGGAATGGATGAGTTTTCAACTAGCTCTGTGAATCGAGTTTGTGTTTTACGTGGTGACAAAGTTCTTACAAATGCAGTAGATCCTGAGATTTTTGGGCTGCACAAATCATCACTTAAAGATATATTGATTGAAACAAAGGAACAAGCAATAAAGTCCTTTGTTGGAGTATTAAATAATACAGCTAATCAGGCGATGATTGAAACAACAGCACTTAATGCTGCAGCTGGACTAATTGTTGGAAATGTTGTAAAAAACTTTGATGACGGTATTGAACTTGCGTTAAATACAATTCAAGATGGTAAGGCATTCAAACTGTTAGAAGAATTTGTGAAAGAATCAGGTAACGTATCAAAACTAAAAGAGGTCACATAATTGGGTCACATTCTAAAAAAATTAGTAAATAATTCTCAAACTGCGATTGATGATGGTACATATGAAATAACAAATCAGATGCAAAAGTCAAGTCAAGATTTGATACATTTGATCAAAACACATTCCCATGCGCCCCTAATCACTGAAGTAAAGTTTGCGTCACCATCATTAGGCAAAATTCGAACGGTTACTGACCCAGTCAGTATCGCAAAATCAATGATTTCAGGAGGTGCTCAAGCCCTATCTGTTCTCACACAACCAAATCTATTTCATGGTTCCCCGGATTACTTCATCAAAGTGAGAGGAGTAGTTGATTTACCAATGCTTATGAAAGATATTATGATTGACAAAGTTCAGATTGATGCAGGGGCAAAAATTGGAGCAGATTACATATTACTAATACAATCATTATTTGATCACGGATATCTTAAAGAGATTGATGAATTCGTGGATTATGGTCATAAGAAAGGACTACAAATTCTAATTGAGGTTCATACAAAACAAGAATTCCAAAATGCTCTTCAAACAAAAGCTGATTTGATTGGAATAAACAATCGTAATCTTGACACTCTCGAAATTGATCTAAAAACTACTGAGAATATTCTAGATAGAATAGAAAAATCAAGACCGATTCTATCAGAAAGTGGTATAAAAACGCCTGAAGATATTCTATATCTAAAAAAGTGTGGCGCTGATGCATTTTTGGTAGGTTCCAGTATAATGAAAAGTGATAATATTACAGAAATGGTCAGAGGATTGGTGAATGCATATTGAAGTATCCTAAAGATGGACGGTTTGGAGAGTTTGGTGGGAAATACATTCCTGAAACTCTTGTTCCAGCAATTGAAGAGTTGGAGGAGTATTATCTTAAATTTAAAAATGATAAAAATTTCAAAAAGGAATTAGATTACTATTTACGCGAATATGCTGGCAGGCCAACACCATTATACTTTGCAAAAAACCTAACACAAAAAATTGGTGGTGCTAAAATCTATCTAAAACGTGAAGATTTGCTTCATGGTGGAGCTCATAAAATCAATAATACGCTTGGCCAAGCTTTGCTTGCAAAAAAAATGAAAAAGGAGAGAATTATTGCAGAAACTGGTGCGGGTCAGCATGGTGTTGCAACTGCAATGGCATGTGCAGCACTTGGTCTAAAAACTGAGGTGTACATGGGCTACAAAGACACCATACGACAAAAGCTTAATGTTTTTAGAATGAATTTACTAGGCTGCAAAGTATACCCAGTAAAATCAGGCTCTCAGACCTTAAAGGATGCGATAAACGAGGCTATTCGTGACTGGATCACTAATGTGAAAACCACATACTATTTGCTCGGTTCAGCAGTTGGACCCCATCCGTATCCTGTAATGGTTCGAGACTTTCAAAGCATTATTGGTAAAGAAATCAAACAGCAGATGAGAAAAATCCCAGATACTGTAATTGCTTGTGTTGGTGGTGGCTCTAACGCAATTGGAACTTTTTATCCACTGATGGATACTAATACAGAAATGATTGGTGTTGAAGCTGCAGGTCAAGGACTAAAATCAGGTCATCATTCTGCAACATTATCAGCTGGAAGCAAAGGCGTACTACACGGTATGATGACATATCTACTCCAAGACAAAGAAGGACAAATCAAAGAGACGTATAGTATATCAGCAGGTCTTGACTATCCAGGTGTTGGTCCGGAACATTCGTATCTCAAAGATGAAAAACGTGTGAAATACCGTAGTGCGACAGACGCTGAAGTTATTGATGCGTTTTTGATGTTAACTAGAACTGAAGGAATTTTGCCTGCGCTAGAATCAGCTCATGCAATAGCTGAAGCAATTAAAGTAGCAAAGAAAATGAAAAAATCTGAAACAATTGTTGTTACATTATCAGGTCGAGGAGACAAGGACGTCGAAGTAGTCCAGGATTATCTAGAAAAAAATGTCAAGAATAGATAAAAAATTTGAAGAGTTATCTTCGAAAAACGAAAAAGCATTGATTGCCTATATCATGGCAGGTTATCCAAATGAAAAGGCAACATTATCTTCCGTGAAAGGCTTGATCAAAGGAGGAGTTGACATAATTGAATTAGGATTTCCATTTTCTGATCCATTAGCTGATGGCCCAATCATACAAAATGCTAGTACCATATCATTAGCTGGGGGAACTAAAATTGTTGGATTCTTCAAACTTGTAAAAAAAATTAGAAAGGAAACGGACATTCCACTTGTCTTAATGACATATACCAATATTCTATATCACAAAGGATATTCAAAATTCATTTCTGGAGCTAAAAAAGCTGGAATTGATGGTTTTATCCTACCAGATATGTCAATTGAAGAATCAAGTAACTATGTCAAGGTTGCTAAAACCAAAAAAGAGGATACAATATTTCTGATATCTCCAAATACAAGTAAAAAAAGAATACAGAAAATTGCTAAAGCGAGTTCAGGTTTTTTGTATCTGGTTGCAATTTATGGTACAACAGGCATGAAAACTGGAATCAAAGACTATACTGTAAGGGCAATACGGAATGTCAAAAAATTAGTCAACGGAAAAATTCCGGTTGGAGTAGGATTTGGCATATCAACCCCACAAGATGTAAAAAAGTATGTCAAAATTGGGGCAGATGCGGTGATTGTAGGCAGCGCATTCTTGAGGCTAATTGAGACGACTCCTTCTAATAAACTAGAACAAAAAATTTCTTCATTTGCAAAAAGTTTGAAGCGACAAACAAAAGTTTAGCTGATTCTTTCTAAAGAGATAAAAACTGGATGCTCATTTCATATATGTGCAGACAAAGTTTATTTTTGTAACAGGAGGTGTGATGTCTGGCCTTGGCAAAGGCGTTTTGACTTCCTCGATTGCAAAATTATTACAATTATCAAATCAAAAAGTTTCTTGTGTAAAAATTGATCCATATCTCAACTATGATGCAGGAACTATGAATCCAGTAACACATGGTGAAGTCTTTGTCACTGAAGATGGCGGTGAATGTGATATGGATATTGGAAACTATGAAAGATTTCTAAATCAAAACATTTCAAGAACCCATAATATTACAACTGCGCAGGTTTACTCTTCTGTAATTGAAGCAGAGCGAAAAGGCGACTATTTGGGAGCGTGTGTTCAGATTATTCCTCACATTACTAATGAAATTAAAGAAAGAATTAAAAAAATTGCCAAGGATGAACAATTAGACATTCTAATTGTAGAGTGTGGAGGAACGGTGGGAGACATTGAAAGCCTTCCATTTTTAGAGGCTTTGAGGCAAATTAGAGTTGAAGATGGACCACAAAATATAATTTTTGTACATGTAACACTTGCGCCTTCTCTGGATGTTGTAGGAGAGCAAAAAACTAAACCAACACAACATAGTGTTCAAGAATTACGAAGAATTGGTATCCAACCAGACTTTTTAGCAGTTAGGTGTACCAATCCATTACAAGAAAAAACAAAGAAAAAGATTGCATTATTTACTAACGTAGTAATTGCTGATGTATTATCATACCATGACGTAAAATCAATTTTTCAAATTCCTCAAATTTTGTATGATCAGGGGATTGTTGATTCTATTTTCACTAAATTTGGCAAAGTTGGTCTAGTTAATGCATCTGCAAACTGGGATAATTGGAATGCAATTGTCAAAACAATGCTAAATCATGAAGATCAGAAAGTCAAAATTGCAATGGTTGGAAAATATGTAACTCTGGCAGATAGTTATGTAAGCGTAAATCATGCACTACAACACACAGGGGCCAAACTAGGAAAATCTGTTTCAATAGATTGGATAGACTCTGAAAATTTGGATGATATTGAAAAATTATCTGAATATGATGGAATTTTAGTTCCAGGTGGCTTTGGTACGAGGGGCTCTGAAGGAATTATAAAAACTGCAAATTATGCAAGAGAAAAAAATATTCCATATCTTGGAATTTGTTTTGGTTTCCAACTAGCTGCAATAGCTTTTGGGAGACATGTATGTAATTTAGAAAATGCTAATTCTGCAGAAATTGATTCTAAAACAAAGTTTCCAATAATTGATTTACTACCTGAACAAAAAGATGTTAATGATATGGGAGGTACCTTACGACTTGGCGCAAATGAGATAAAAATTAAGAATGATTCACTCGCTTTTAAAATATATAATTCTGATTTGATTTCAAAAAGGCACAGACATAGATATGAATTCAATAAAGACTTTCTAGATGATTTTGAGAAAAATGGAATGATTTTTTCAGGACAAAGTGACGGAGGTAAAAGAATGGAAATTTTGGAAATCCCATCGCATAAATTCTTCCTCGGAGTACAATATCACCCTGAGTTTAGTAGTAGACCAGGATTTCCAGAAGAAGCATTTGAAGCATTTGTTTCAGCTTCAGCTCAGAATTAGATTAATCTTATTGGTAAAAAATTACTAATTAGTCACTAGTTTTCTGGCTTTTGTCAATTTTTATTTTACCGTCAAATGACGGTAAAACTAATCTGATCGGTTACTTTACTTTAACATTTCAACACAAGTGACGTAATCTTCAAACAATAAAACCATCTTTGATGGCGTTAATGAATTTGTTTGAATCTGAAACCCAACCAAATACTCCACCCTGCATTTTGATCTGTTTAATTGCAGCTTCATAATTACCAACATCAGTAGCAGCAGTACAATCTTTAAGGAGTATACACCAATATCCTATATCATTTGCCTCTCTCATTATTGTATGAACACAAACATCTGTGGTAACTCCTGTCATAATCAAGTGAGTTATTCCCAAGTTTTTTAAAGTTATAGATAAATCACTATGCCCAAATGCCCCCTTTGCAGATTTGTCTATTACAAATTCATTTTCAGCTGGAGTCAATTCATCTACAATGTCCCAGTTCTTTTGTCCTCTTACGAGAAGTTGTCCTTCTCCTCCTTCAGGTTTGTCCCCTATTCCAACACCTTTCCCTATTATCTTGCTTCGTAACAGTTTGTTGTAGGGAAGATCAGCAAGATGTGGCATATGACCTTCCCGTGTATGTATTACTTTGATATCAGTTCCATTTCGTATCGCATCAAGTACACGTTTAATTGGTTTTATGGGTGCGGCAGTTAAAGAAAGATCATAACCCATTATATCTACATATCCTCCCTTAGCGCAAAAATCTATCTGCATATCTACAACAACAAATGCAGTTCTTGCAGAATCAAACTCTGCATATGCTGTGTCACCAAAATTTGGACAATCTTCGATTTCCACCTTTAGGAGTTTGCCTTTTACAGGTCCGTAAAGCCAGCTGGGAAACTTGAAGGTGTGAGTTTGTTGAAATGCTTCATAATCTTCCTGAACTCTAGCGAGTTTATCTTCTTTAGACAACTCAGAATCTTCTTTTACTTTGGCAGATTCCTGAGATAATTCAGTCATTTAATCAACACCTTCAATTTAGTATAATATATTATTATTCCAAACTATTTTTACTTTCATATTCAACCCGATTCGCTTGATTTTAGTTTCAAAAACTTGTTCAGAGGAAGGGGACGGTCTTGATGAACTATTTATTAACTGATACACTACTGCCGCCTTTTTCCACTCCCATACCTTTCTCGGTAAGTTTTCCTTTGGAAGCATATCCTGCAGCATATGCAACAGCTGGGTATACTCCACACCCACCGATTAAGCCGCCGAGAATTGGAGGCAGATCTGGTACATAAGCAAGTATAGAAGCAGCAATGATTGTGCCAACTCCTATACCAACAATTGCTGGCCAGTTTACTTTTTGCTCAGAAGCTAAAAGAATTTCTTCTTGAGTGTTTTTTCTCGCTACAATCCAAAAATGACCTATTAGAATACCACCTATAAGGGGAGCTACGGTACTAATTAGTACCAACCAAGGTACTATATCTGAAAGAATGTTAGATGCAGCAACTGCTGTACCACATATCATAACTATTATAGAGACTTTTCTCCATGAAAAGCTCGATTTGCTTTTTGGGCGAGCAATGAGCAAAAGGTTCCTGAAACCTTGAGATGCATTATACAGACACCCATCACAAGTTGTTCCATTGCTTACCCATTGTATTACCATTATCGGTATTCCCAATGCAACCATACTTAGACCAAAGAAAAAGTCCAACTGGCCAGCAACTGCTGTAAATATCGCACCTATGAAAAGCATAAGATGATTAGCAATTGGAAATGCAACTGCATTTATTCCCCATGCTTGTTTTACACTTTTAGTCCATCTAGAAAAGTCTCCAGTCATTGTGGCGCTAACCACAAAGGTTCCTATTGATGCTGTAACACCAAGAGCGAATGTCCAGGGTTCTCCTACAGGAGCTGAATTCCATGGATCTCCTCCAGTTTCAACGGATACTATAGTCAACACAGAATAAATCATCCAAATAGCAAGAGCAGATACACAAAACACTGCAGCTCTTCCCATCCAAGCCATAGCTCGAATACCATAAACTGCGATAATTCCAAAAACTATTGCGAATATTCCGGCCCAAATTGAAGTTTCACCTAGAATTCCAGGAAGGATTCCACTTCCTGTTCCAGCGAGGAATGATTCACCACCATAAAGTCCAATCATCAAATCTGCTGCAAGCCATGCTTGGAATGCAAACCAACCAGTAACTAATCCTGCAATAATTGACATCGGAACAACGTAACCAAGTTTTCCAAAAGCGCATTTGCACATCATTGGAAAATTCAAACCAAATTTGAAGGCTTTATGCCCAATTAAACCTGCATAGATAAACAAGAAAGCTTGACCAGCAAAAATAGCATAATAACCCAAGGGGGCACCTAAACCGCCCATAATCTGGCTACCAATAAAGATACAAATGTATGCGTAAGTAAATCCTGCCCAAACGAAAGCTGGTTTCATAAAACCCAAACGTGCATCCACTGGCACTGGCCTATCGCTATATTCCTCTTGCTCAACCACGCTTAAATCAAAATTTTAACCATTGGCTATGATATAAGTATTTTCATATTAAATTATAATGATCACTTTTTAGTTTGAAAAATTTTTCTATTTTTTACAAAAAGGATAACTGATGGGATCAAAACTGCTAGGGAGACACCTAGAATCCAATATTCTTGAAGAGTAATCATATTAACAACTCCAACCAACACTGCAAGGATAACTCCAATTTTAGCCAATTGAAAAATATCCATCTCCTAAAAGTCCCTTCTATTTTATTTAAGATTTGGTAAATCGTCATGCGAGTAATTATCTCATTTTTAAAAAAGATAGATTAGGATAGCTCACCCGCTTTACGTTTCGGAATTAGTAAGTGTTTAAAATTAACACAAATGACGTTATTTTATGATTAACACGATGGGGGCAATATGGTTGATAACAGGTCTGATAATGCTGGCTGTTGACAGCGCTCTTTTCATCAATGAACAACAGTTTGTCTTTTTGTGTGGTCCGAGTTTTGAATTGATGCCTAAATTCTTTGACCCAACATTAGATCAAGAATGTCAGCAACATGCACTAAATCTAATCGTTTTTTTCCCATTTATAATCATGGGAACAGGATTGGCGATTTATGGGGCAAAATTATTACCCTCTAAAAAAGGACACCAACTGTTCTCTGGACTAAAACACCAAAAAGTTTGCGGTAGATGCAATTATAATTTATCACAGGATGAGCTGAAAAAACATCATTGTAATAATTGTGGAGCTCAATGGTAAATATCAAATCAGGTACATCAGATACCAACACGCATTTGGTAAAAAGTTCTAATAAAAAGAGCAAGAAGCAATAACTATGAGCATCATGATGGAGACAGATGAAAGATTTGAGTCATAGGGAGGGTATTTAAAAGTTGGAAAACCTGATCCTTTCTAATAAATTAATAGAATATTTATACGAAAAGAAAAAATCAAATATCGTAATTTATCGTGATGCCGAAGTAATTGGGTGTTGTGCTGGAGCTTGTGTAAATTTTGTTGTAAAAGCAAAAGCTCAAAATGAAAAGATGACCAATGAATTATTCAAAAAGGTAACAACAAAAAATGGAATATCAATATGGGTTGAATTAGGCATACTCGAAAAAGTCAAAAGGGGTAATGTTTTTATTGATTTGACAGGATTTTTCAAAAGATTAAAGTTAAGTTTTCGAACCTTTGAAAAAGGATCAAAACAGAAAGTGAATTTGGATGGCAATTCTCTTTCAAATAAATGACATAGTCTTCAACTAGTGTTTGCAGTTTTTTTACAGGTAACCTCTTTTGTGATCATTTTTCAAATGGTCAACTTTTTCTATAATAATATCATAAAACAAACATTGGATAGAAAAATCCTATACGGAGCAGCAGTAGTTGGATTACTAATTAGTTTCATATACGGAATTGTTACCTCTCCTCCTAGTGAGAATCTTGTTCGGGATAATTTTGAGCCCGCAGTAGACAGGGATGGGAACTTAATTTACAGACCAAATTGGTTGTTTGGAAAGTTCTGGGATGAGCTTGAAGAAAATGGTAAAATAGTAACTAGTTACAGATGCTCAAATTTGGTGAGAATGATAAACCAAAATGAGGGACTGGTAGATATTGACCAAATCTTCGAAGAATGGAAACTTGATTGTGTAATACCAAATTAATTATCAAAAAATCCATAATACATAGAATATTCTTATATCATTTATTTGCAGGTTCTTCAGTTATTCCTTTCTGGATCATGGCTACAAGTTCATCAACAACGTCACTAAACAGCTGTTCACCAAATTCCTTAGTGGACTTGGTTGTAGCTCGACCAACTATACCCGTCTTCGTGTATTGATCCATTCTGTGCTCAAAGAAGGTTGAATAATCAGCTTCATCAACTGCTTTATCCATCGATACAAGATCTGGTCTTATTGCTAGCATACATGAAGTCTCTGCAATGTTTGCATGTAGATACATTGGATTTTCAGGACAGTCCTCAACCAATGTATTCATCGTTTTTTCTGTTGTATGCCACCAATCCAAAACCCTAACTTGCATATCTCGATAATCGTATCTAATATTCTCTCGAGCAGAGTATATTGGACCCCAGTTCCACATGTGACCGTTTAGAATAAGGAGTTTTCTTATGCCACTTTTGTACAACCATTCTGCGATTTCACAGATCGTTCTTGTAACCGTTTCAGGTCTAAGAGAGATGGTTCCTGGAAAATCTCCATGACTTTGGGAACAACCATAACAAATAGGTGGCAGAACTGGTATCCCGAGTCGTGCTGATATTCGCTTTGCAACCTCATAACAGTCAAGAGTGTCAACAGCAAGAGGTAGGTGTGGTCCATGCTGCTCAGTTGCTGCTGTAGGAAGTATAACCATATCCATCTTTTTTACGAATTCTTCCACTTCCTTCCAAGTCATTTCTTCCCAAAGAATAGCTTGACCTTTTTTGGGAATCATTACCATAATTTGTCTTACAAATTAAAAAGGATTTCTACGTCAGAGTATTATGATAATACATAATCCAGAGTTGAAAAAATATTTTCCAGGAGAAAAATTCCATCTACAGTTCGTATCAAACGTTAACTAAACAATTCTATATTTTTTAATGAATTTTAACAAAAGATTGTTGATAATTTCTGAAAAGTTAGTTGGTGCTTTTCCTTCTTGAATTGATTTTGATTGAATGTATTTTAGTAATTGAAACAAGTCTGCATCAAGATCTATAGTAACTTTTAAAGGTGCCCCATCCTTTTTGCCCAAGATTTTACGACAACATATTAAGATATAACTATGATCAAAAAGTATGAAGTGCTTAACATTTTGATCATGGGCTTTGCTGTTTTGATTAATCTAATTTAGAAATTTTATAGATCTTTTGCCGTGCATCTCGAAGTGATATCTTCCGTTTAACATATCCCTTCCCTAATAGATGACTTAGGGCCATTCTTACAGTTCTATCTGGCAGCAAGGTTTTTCTTGCAAGTTCTTTTTGTGTAAGTTCACCTTCATACTCTAGTGTCTTCAATAGCAGTTTGGAGCTAGGAGGCATGTTGAGTAGATCCTCAGCAAGATGTACCTTTTTTGCAAGAGCTGAGATTGCAGTGGTATCTTTTTTCATTCTAATAATACTTACAGGAGAAGACTTGGTACACAATACAATTTTTTTTACCTTATAGCGATCGATACCATCAAGTACAACCTCACAATGGAGACGTGAGGAAATCTCATCAATTTCAATGGAACTGTCATTTGAGACGATTAGTGGACGACGTGTTACATCTAAAGAATTAACAGAGATTATTCCAAAGACTGCAGACTCTTGAAAGATTACTGGTCCTCCAGCGGACATTGAATAAGCAGATGAACCAATCGGAGTTGCTATAATTATTCCATCACTGCTATCATGCCATACCTCTTCGCCATTGACTCTTAGTGTATGTTCCATAAGCATGGCACTCTTTGATGGAAACACTGCGGCGTCATTTAAAACTGGATAAACGTCTTTACCATCAATTTTAATTCCAAGTCTTGGAACGTTCTCAATTGTATAATCCTGTTTTTTAAGTCGTTTAAGATATGTCGGGAATTCTTTTACTTCAATTTGTGCCAAAAACCCACTATCTTCAGCCTCAACAATTCCTAATACAGGAATAGTTGAATCAGAGTTTGCATGAAAATAATTTCTGACTCCTCTATCGCCACCGAGCACTATAATGCAATCAGCCGCGTTGAGTTTTAATTTTTGAGAAAATATAATTGATTGAATTCCTCCGTCATCTAGATTTTTTTTTATAGTTTTAGCTGACGTGTCAGATTCATCTAAATTGTAAATACCAATTTGCACAATCCATGTTCACCATAATGTAGAATAAAAGCCTAAACCTGTCTGAATTTCATTGTATTATAGAAGTATGATGCGTTTGTTTCCGTTGCTCCTTTTTTTGGTACTTTTTCTAACCCAACTTTCTTTGATTCAATTGCAGCTTGAGCTGCCCCACTTGCAAAACAAAAAGCCCAAATCGAGTCCTTTTCCTTCAAGAACGTAGAACAAAACGTAGAAGAAAATATGTCACCAATTCCTATACTATCATAAATTTCTCGATTTGGAAGAGTTAACGAATAAATTCTATCTTTATCAAGCATGGAGATTTCTCGTTTATTTGTAAACAAGACATACTTTACGCCTTTTTTCTGTAGATTTTTCATTGCGTTTTGATCATCATTCCCAACTAAATTTCTAATTTCACTCGGACTAGTCTTTATGGCGGATACATTAGAAAGATCAATTTCTGTTTTTTCAAGGAAAATTTTATTGTTCGAGTCAACTCTTCTCAAAAAACCTTGTGGATCCAAGAATGTAAAGTTAGAATTTTGTTTGATTGAATCATAAGTTTTTGTAGATATTTCATCAAATACTGGACTAACCACAGTTCCATCAGCATCAATGTCAGAATATTCAATTGGTTCACATTTTTTTTCCAGGTAAAGTGTTCTATCAGAATCAGCTATGTTAATTCTAAATTGCGTTGTTAGTTTTTCAGATAAGCTATTAGAAAAATTGATTTTGTTTTTTGTTAGATAATTTTCAGAATCAAAATCAGAACCAAATTTGGTAAAAAGATCAACATCTAGTTTTAGGTTTCTTGCTGTCCAGCTGCAATAACATGCTGGCCCACCGACTTGTTCATACGAAGCGCCACCAATTTTAATTGAATCAATTACACAATGAGAAAAAACAGCTAATTTCATCTGTAAACAAGAATTAAAGTTAGAGATTTAGTTTTTTGCATTAAGTTTTTTAAAACAATCAAGACAGAAGATTTCTCCTTTTGACACAATTACTTCGATATTTGAGGTCAAACATTTGTGACAGAGTCCCTTCATGATCATATAGTATAATATGAAATATAATTAAAGATTCTAGATTTACCGATGGCATTTTTCTAAATTTGTTCAAGTACACGAATATAAGGAACCGATTATCAGATGTTTCATGCCATTAAAGCGAGCAAGTCGAGGACGCAGAAAAGGAGGCAAAGGATCTTCTGGCACAGTTCAATGTACTAACTGCGGGCAAACTGTTCCAAAGGATAAAGCTAAAAAAGTTACTTCGCGACTAAATCTTGTAGAACATCAGCTTGCAAAAGAGCTTAGGGCTCAAGGAGCATATATTGCATCTCCAAGAGTTTTAAAGTGGTATTGTATTTCCTGTGCGATACATTTTGGAATACTAAAAATCAGATCAGCGACATCGAGACGACAACGTGGAAGATTGAGATAAAATTATTCTCGCAAGTTTTTTGCTACAACAATAATTCTTTGCATGAATGTAATTGCTGCAATTATAATTACAATTATTACAGCGTATTCCATAAATGGTATATCAGAAACAAACCCACCCACGATGCCAAGAATACCAATTACAAGAAGTCGTTCTGCGCGTTCTCCAATTCCAATCCCTCGTAGTTTTACACCAAGAGACTCTCCACGAGACCTCGTATAGCTAACAAGTAGTGATAGTGTAATTGCCAAAAATACCAGATATGGCTCTGCATATCCTCCAATCAGAATACCAAAAAAGATGGCAACTTCTGCAATTTTGTCAAAAACTGAATCAAGAAATGCTCCTTTAGTAGATGTTTTTTGTGAAACTATAGCTACTTGTCCATCAACTATATCAAAAAATCCTGAAATTAGTAATAGAATTCCTCCAATGATTAATGCAAATTCAATCCCTAGTCCATAAACTGCGGCTGAAGCAAATGCAAAAACAAGACCGACGCCAGTCCAAACATTTGGAGACAAACCCGTTGATGCAAATCCTTGTCCCAATTTTTCGAGATGTGGTTTCAATGAATCTCTAAAGTTGTTTAACACGAGCTCTTCACCAGATATATGTATATAAAAAATGATGGAAAATTACTTGAGATTCAAAGCAAGCATAGTTGACATTATTTTTGCTGCTAGGGATGCAGTAGCACCGTTATCATGAGTAGGATTTAGTTCAACAATATCGACTCCAATAATCTGTTTATCTCCAAGAGAATGTATCATGTCAAACAACTCTCTCGGGGTAATTCCGACTGATTCTGGATTACCAACGCCAGGTGCAAATGCAGGATCAAGAACATCAAGATCAAAGCTTGTGTAGATTTTATCAAATGTGGAAATAGCATCTTTTATGAGCCGGGGGCCATTCCCTTCTCGAATGTCTTTGTCTGAGATTGTTTTAATTTTATTTTCTATAAGAAATGTCAATTCCTCTTTTACAAATGCACGAGCCCCAATGTGAACAATGTTTTCCGCCCCGCGTTTTTCGACAATTCTCCTAAGATATGAAGCGTGACTTAGTTTAATGTCTGCATATTCATTACGTAAATCATAATGAGCATCAAAGACTAGATAACCGGTTTCTTTAGGAAAGCTCATGTAAGATCCCAGAGTTATCAAATGTTCACCACCTAGAATTATCAGCTGTTTATTTCTTTGAAGAAGTTCAGTAGTGATTTTTTGAACCATCTCAAGCATTTTTTCTGCTACAACTGTGTGTTTTGTATTTCCAAGATCTTCAATATTTGTTGATTCAAGATCTAATTGAAATTGTGGATGAAAAATCTCAATGTTGTTAAACGCATCTCTAATAGCATCTGGGCCAAATCGTGTTCCAGGTTTGTAAGAATGAGTTGAGTCAAAAGGTACACCAAAGACTATTGCTACTGGGTCTGATGTTTCGTCAGAACTAGTAATCAGTGGATTTCTATTCAAATACAAATCGAGAAAACTCATTTTATCTCAGCCAGATCCAAAATTTACTATATAATAAATCGATTGAAAGTTACCATAACAAACTGCTTAAACCATTATCTGGGGTCTTTGTGAGAGAAAAAATGGGGCGTTGAGTTTATCAAATGGTTTATCACAAATTTGCTTTTTTATTTCATCAATGAATACCTCATAGCTGGCTTCACGACTTTGATCTTGTTCACGGTCTCGGATATTGATATTCTTTGAATTGATTTCTTTTTCACCTATAACTAGGATGTATCTTATCCACTCTTTTTCAGCATCACGAACTCTTTTTCCAATACTTTCATTTCTGTCGTCCATATCAACACGTATTTGTTGTTCGCTTATTTTGTTTGCAAGGTTCTTTGCATAGTCAAGGAATTCTTCTTTGATTGGAATAACTCTGACCTGTGTAGGAGCTAGCCATAATGGAAAGTGTGGTTTTTTTCCTTGTTTTGAATCAGAAGCTGCTTTTTCTAACAATGCATAGATTATTCGTTCAATAGCTCCACTAGGAGAGTTGTGTAGAATGATTGGGTATTGTGGTTTGTTATTCTCATCGACAAATTCTATTCCATATCTTTGGCCATTTTCAACATCAATTTGATCAGTGGACAGGGCAGAAGCTTTCCCCAAGTTGTCAATATAGTTGAATTCCCATTTTAATACAAAGTAAAAGAATCTCTCTTTCCACATTTCAACTAGGACTGGTTTACCGTGTTTTTTGACTAGTTCATGAACGATGTCCTTGTGTTCATTGTAGAAATCTTCAGTAAATCGAATGGCCATCTCATAATCATTGTCATCTAAACCTAAATCATTTAGAACATCTTTTGATAAATCAAAACGAGTTTTGAGCTCATCAATTGCTTGTGGAATATCACGACAAAATGCATGACAGTCTGGCATTGTGAATGCACGTAATCTTCGTAATCCTACAAGTTCACCTGATTGTTCACGTCGGAAACTGTATCTGGTTAATTCATAGAGCCGATATGGAAGATTCTTGTATGACATTTGAAAGTCACTAGCCATCAAAAATTGTCCAAAGCATGCTGCAAATCTTAAAAACAGATGTTTGCCTTCGGCATTGATGCTATATTGTCTTGCTGGGAATCTGTTAAAGTAACTCTCCATACTTGGATGGTGAGAGTCATACATTATTGGAGTTTCAACCTCATATCCTCCATAATCTTTGATTCTATCAGTAACGTATCTTTCGATTTGAGATTTAATCAAACGCCCATTAGGATAGAATCTCATATTTCCCGAATCTGATGCTGGTTCATAATCTGCTATTGCCATTTTCTTCATTAGAGAAACATGTGGAGGAGCCTCGTCGACACTTCTTTTTTTAACAGATTCGTATTTTGCAAGTGCCTCAAGATTTTGATGTTTTGCAAAATTAAAATCAGAAAACTCTTTCATGGAACCATCAAGTTCCATGATATACCAATATGATTTGATTTTAGATTCAGATTTTACAGCCTCGGAAGTTTCCTCTTCAGTTCCTTCTTTCGTAATTATTTTAGAAGTCTCAGCTAATGGGTGACCCTTAACTTGTACTTTGTATGATTTTGTCCAACCAAACGGAGCACGATGTATTTCTAAATCAGTCCCCAACGATTCCATTTGTTTTAAAATACTCAATGCCGTACTCGGTGAAGCAAGGTTTGAGCTGAGGTGTGCAAATGGATATAAGAGTAATTTCTTACATCCCACTTTCTTCATAGAATCTTGGATTTCATTAATTGCTTTTTGTGCAACAGTGGAATCATCACCATTTTCTACAGCGATAAATGCCACTACAATTTCCTCAAATCGCTTTGTTTCTGGTTGGATTTCTTCAGCTGCAGAAATTTCCTTTTTTGTAGGTGTGTATTCTATATCATCACAGTGTAGTTGTAAAATTCGCACAGCTTGACACTGAAGTAATAATTGAATTAAATCTTGTGCTAGAATGTGTAAAGATCAGAATTTTTTGGTTCACAGGTTAGATTGCAAGATGATTATTGAACGGGTTATCAAACCAGAAGGGCCCAAGTTTTTTGTTACGAAGTCCGCGGCTTTTTCAAGTGCATTTTCGCCCCTGAATCCCTCATCATAAATCATTTCCACAGAACCTTTGTTGGTTTCTACATTAGACGTGATTAATGAATATTGGCCAAGCTTTTCATCCTTTTTTTCAAGATATAGCTTCAATTCGATTTTTTTTACAATGAAGCCATGTTCTGAAAAATCTCCTGATGACATTAAAACTATAGTTTTGTCAGGTTTTCGATTCACTCTTTGCGGATTGACAATATCAATTATTTTCATTTTCTTCTGATTTTTTTGGGGCTATCAATACAGTCGTAAGTATTAATTAGCGTAAAAAATTTTTTGATTTGTGGATCACCATAATTTCAAAGGAAGAGACATTCCACATATTAAACTAAATCCAAAAATGAAAATTGAGGATCTTGTTGAAATTTATTCAAGATCTGGGTTCAATGGAAGGCAATTAGGTGAAGCAGCAAAACTTTATGCAAAAATGATTCAAGATGATGCAACTATCTGTCTTACTGTTTCTGGTGCAATGACACCAGTGGGTTTTGGTGGCATTTTTAAAACTTTGATAGAACGTGGTTTTGTAGATTGGGTGATTACTACAGGAGCTAACGTCTATCACGAAGATCATTTTGCATGGGGTTTGCCTGTAAAACAAGGTCACTTTGATGTTGATGACATGAAATTGTATGATAATGAAATTGTAAGAATTCGTGACGTTTACATTAAATTCTATGAAACACTCGAAGCTCAGGACCAAGTTGTTCAAAAAACATTTAAAGAAAATTTTATAGAAAATCCATTTACCACAGCGGAATTTTGTAATTTAATGGGAAAAGTTAGTAAAGAAAGTTCAAAGTATCCTGAAAAAAGTTTCTTAACATCTGCTTATGATTATGATGTACCAATCTATGTTTCTACACTAAAAGATTCCTCCCTAGCGTTGAATTTAGCAGTACATCGATTACGAGATAAAAAATACAATTTAGATTTTGTCAGAGAGATTTTAGAGCAAGCAGCAATTGTTTACAATTCTAAAAAATCTGGAATTGTAGAATTGGGTGGAGGGGTTCCAAAAAATACTGCACAACAAACTGGACCATTGTTAGATCAAATTTTAAGACGAAATGACGGCGGTCAAGACTATATTATACAGATTACCGATGCAAGGCCAGATACTGGTGGATTATCAGGCGCTACATTGCAAGAAGGAAAAACTTGGGGCAAAATTCAAGATTCACATCAAGGAATGATTACTGTTTATGCAGATGCAACAATTGCATTTCCAATTCTTGCTTTGTATGTTATTAGTAAACAAAAATCTAGAAAACCAAAACGACTTTACAAAAAATTACCAAAGTTTTATCAAAAACTTAGTAATGACTATTTTGGCATGAAAGAAAAATTTTATGATAAAAAAGCACGCAAAAAACAGAAAAGACGTTAAAATTTGTCGTACCTAGCACGTTCCAGTGCCCTATCATCTTTGGATTCCTTTTTGTATTCTTTATAGTGAGGTTTACAAAGAACAGTTTTTTTACCAGTTGAATTTACTTTAAGCCCTGCATTTTCTACTTTTGTGGTATTAAGAGAACGTGCTCCATCATTCGGGCATCCATCTACATTACATTTTGCACCTTTCGCAATTATTCCCATAATTTTTGACGGATTCGTCGGTATTTATATTTGAAAAATTAGTGTAGAAATTTTTTGTTTGTTCGTTTATAAGAGGAAAAATTTTTTGGTTACGTATGGGAGGAGCAAAAAAAACATCTCCAGCACAAGCACAGAAGAGACAGGCTGATGAAGCAGCGAAAAAAGATGCGACTAAATCAAAAAAAGGAAAGAAAGATGCAAAGTCAGATGAAAAGTCTGCAAAATCAAAGATTCGAGTTACTCTTACCGATGAACAGGCCTCAAAAATTCTTAAAGATTCTAAAGCAATCACTGCACAAGAATTATCAAGACAGGCAGGTGTTAAAATCTCTGCTGCAAATTCTTACTTGATCAAGTTACTAGAGAAAGGAACAATTAAAAAAATTGCCGGTCATTCTGGACATTATATTTATCAACCATTATCAGCATAAAGTGAAAACACATCTCCAGATTTTACATCCTTTAACGAATTACCATTAGTAGGGATTTTACCAATTGGAGTCATCTTTTTACCAGGTTCACTATCAGTAATAAAAAAACAGATACACCCACCAGTTGGTAAAAATGCAATATCACCTTTTTTGAATTGACTTTTGGTTCTTTCAATTCCAGAGTCAATTGGTGTTTCGAAGTAGGCTATTGAACTACCAAACAAGTGTACATTACCCTCTAAAGGTAATGATCGAATAATTGTCCCTACAGTTCTTGGAGAGAGATGCCGCTTCAGCTCACAATTGAGTTTTAATTTTCCTTTAACTTCTAAAATTAAGTTGATTTTTGATACAGAGCCAGAACTCAATTCGTAGTTTTGATTTATTGGAATATTTAATCTAACTATTTCGAGCATTATTTAGATTTGAGTTTGTTTATTCAAAAAACCATTTCATTAATTCATCTTTAGTTGTAAAAAAACCAGTTGGAAAGTTCTCATCAGGCATATTTTGTCCGCTTGGTGGAGTAGGAGCTCCTGGAGGAAAAAGAAAAGCAAATTTCTCAACACCTGCTTCATTATACAGGGGCGTAATATTCTTGGTTCTCCACGGTCCTATCAGTTCATCACTAGCCTTAAACAGAAACTTTCCTGCATCGACGAAAATCCTTTTTGATTTTTTTTGTAATGCATAGCCAACCAAGATGTAAAGCATTCCTTGAAAGTGTGGACCAACCATATCCCTAGTTGCCTCTGTCCACTTTAAAGTTAGCAATGATTTTTCATCATCAAAAGTAATTTTCCCTAAAGAATCTTCATTAAGTATTTTTTCTGCCATCATAACGGAATAAAATTTTCTAAATATAAGTTGGTTGATTAATCTAACAACTTTATGGAATATTTAATCTAACTTTATTGAATATTATTTAGATTTGATACGAATTGCAAATGGGTCTAAAATTTTCTCAAAATCTCATTCATTTATGATGATTGGAATTCCAATAGCTGCTATAATATCACAACCAGCAATTCCTTGAGCTGGATGGATAGTCCACATTATATGTTCACCAGGGGGTGCATGAAAAAATATTGATCCTACCCAACCAGACTGTCCATCTAATTCTTTTATCTTATTTTTGTGTGAAAAAGAACCATTGTTGTCATTTTGATTCTTCACTATTACATCATCCCCACTAGTTGGAAAAGGAATTGGAAGTTTTCCTAGTGGTAAATTTATTAAATCAATTTTTTTATTTTCATCTGTCCCTTTGTTTGATTTGAACCAAGGTGTCCAAGCCTCAAAGCTATCTGTTAGCCAATAATAATCGTCATAACCTGGATGATATTTTGAAAAACCTATCTTAAGAATGGCATCTTCATGTGTTGAACCATCAACACACTGATCAATAAACTTGTAGTCAACTTTGTAAACCTTATTTTGTTTTCCAGTATAATGTGCTTTAACATAGTAATCAGATAGACCGTCCCAATTGAAATCAACCCAATCTGTATCAGAATTCAAAATTAGGATCGGTGAATTGCTTTTTCCATTTGAGGCAAGAGCGTCGGATACTCCAAAAATTATCACAAAAGCAATTGCAAATGACGCAGCAAGCAATGAAACTTTCAAAACTGATCTGTATGAGCTTGGAGTCATTTGTGTAAAAATTACTCAAATGATATTTATTTCGGTGTGTGTTCAAAAATTACTAACCACTAGGCTCTGTGGGATTTGCTTCTGCCTACATTTGATACGAACTGTGAATGAGAAAAAATCATTTAATATTTACTTACTTTTTCTCTGTTTTTATTTTGATACCACACATGTACCAGATGCCTTTGCTACAAGAATGGGCGGGTCTTAGATATTACAAGCACTTTCATTTACATGATCTTGAATCGAAGTAATTACCTTGTATGCTTCGAAGATCATTTTTCTACTAGTACTGCCTACCTCGGTAATCTTTCCCGTCACCTCAATGAAATCCCCGCTATGAACTGGTGCAAGAAATTCAACTTGATCATATGCTCGAAGTAGACCTTCATCCCCATCATACCGAACAGTTAATTCGGTAGCCAAGTCGCCAAATAGATTAAGAATTTTCAGGATTAGACTTGTTGGAATATATAACAGCTTTTAGGAAAGCCAGTAACTTGTCTGAATCTAATGAGCAAGAATTACCGGTAGAAAAAGAAATTGAAAAAGATGAAGCAGAAGTTGAGGAAAATGCTGGCCTTATAAAAGCCCTTGATACTTACAGAAAATTAATAGAAGTAAATAAGGAATTAACTGAAAAAGAGCAATCTAACTTAGAAAAGAAACTAACTGAGATTGAAAAAAGAGAAATCATTGAAATTGATCCTGTCCATGAGCCAACTGAGATTCCTGTAGAAAAAGGCAAAATTACAATTGGGCCTCCAACACTAACAAGATTTGAAAGGGCAAGAATTATGGGAGCTAGAGCTTTACAACTTTCGTTAGGCGCTCCAACGTTTATTTCCATTCCAAAAACAGCCCGAAGCTCCTTAGATATTGCTTTGGAAGAATTAGATCAAAGAGTTATTCCCATAGTGATCAGAAGAGTTTTGCCTAACGGGGATTACCAAAATATTCCTATTGATTATTTTAAGAAATAGACAAATCGTCGATAATGTTTTTAAGAATAGATGAAACCCACAAATCAGATAATGCTTAAAGATGATACAATCAATGAACCATCTGAAATTAAATCTCTTGATCCAAACGAATATGTTTTTTACGTTGGTCATGATTCCATTATGAAAAACGCAGTTGATTTAATTCCTCATTTTGGTAAATCTGAGAAAATTGTCCTTAAAGCAAAAGGAAATTCTATCCCTAATGCTGTTGCAATAGCCAATATTTTGACTGAAAAAATGTTGAAAGGCTCCTCAAAAATACAAAAAATTAATGTTGATAGTGAAGCAATTCTTGAAATGGGAAGGATGACTTCAACTATAGAAATTGTAATTTCAAAAAATTAGTAAACAGAGCCTGGTCCTTTTAAAAGCATATTTTCACATTCTTTGCAAACTTTTTCATCAATGTTAGACTCCAAATTATGATGAATATCGCAAATTAACAAACTTGATTTTATATAATTACACAGACCAATGAACTTTGCCAAACTAGATGGTGTGTACGCCATATCAGTAGTTAAACTGTCACATAGTTCATTGATCAACTTTGCAACTTGTTCTTCAGAAAGAAGTTTTTGAATTAGTTGAGGATCACCGCGTGTTCCTCGGATATAGTTACTTACTGCAGCTTGTGTTACACCTAACATCTTTGAAATTTCATCTTCCCTAATTTTATGATCCTTGGCTAGTTTTTTTGACAAAATTGCACGTAAAGCTGGGATTAATGTTTTAGATTCAATTTCAGCAGGTAGTAACATAATAACAAAATCATCCTGTATTGCATTTAAAGTTATCAATTAAAATTATGACCAAAAATATAAATCGAGGTTACAACAATTATTAGGCTAACCTATTATAATTATGAAGTGACAAAAAACATGTGAAAGAAATTATTTCAAAACTATATAATGTTCTGGAAGAATCCGTTTCAAGTTGCAAATCAAACGTTCTATCATTATCAGGCGGTTTAGATAGTACAATTCTTGCATATTATTTTCAACATAGAAAGCCCAGCACCATTGCATTAATTTCCAAAGATTTTCTTGCAACAGATCTAACTTACAGTCAACTTGTAGCGAAGGAATTTTCATTGCCTTTTAAAATAAAATTGGTGCCAACTGAAGAATTAATCACTGGTGTTGAAGAATGCATCAAAATTTTAAAAAATTTTAACGATATTGAGATTCGAAATTCCGTTGTGATTTACCTAGTCCTTAAATCGATAAAAGATTCAGGAGAGACTTTGCTCATGACAGGAGATGGTGCAGATGAATTATTTGCTGGATATAATTTTCTTTTAAACAAATCAGAAGAGGATTTAGAAAAAGATTTGAAGAGAATTTGGTCGATCATGCATTTTCCATCAATTAAACTAGGAAAAGCTTTAGGCATCACAGTTGAGACTCCATTTCTTAATGATTCAGTACAGGAATTTGCAAAATCTTTGCCTGTTAGTATGAAAGTGGGGATCAAAGACGATAAAAAATATGGAAAATGGATTTTGCGGAAAGCGTTTGAAGATAAAATCCCAAAATCCATTGCTTGGAGAGATAAATATCCACTTCAAGATGGTGCCGGCACTTCTGGCTTGATTACTCTTTTTGATAGTGTAATCATTGACGATGTATTCCAAAAAAAGAAAAAAGAGATATTGGAAGCTGATGGTGTCAATATCAGAACTAAAGAATCACTCCATTACTATGAGGTTTATAGAAAATATTATGATGAACCAGCAAAACTTCTATCTTCAGATATACAATGTCCTTATTGTCAGTTTGCCATAGAACAAAATTCTAAATTTTGCAGAATGTGTGGTGCTTTTCCTATCTAACCTTTTTCTTCCACTTGTTAGGCTTTTTTAAAAAAATTTTCCGACATCCGTCACAGCAGAAATAATATTCTTTACCTTTGTACTCATGAACTAGAGCAAGTTCCTCATCGAGTTCAATTCCACAGACAGGATCAACCGGCACATGGAACAACGTTTAATTTTTCTATTTATGTATTGGTTTTTAGATAATTATCCTTACTTGTTAGTTTTTTAATTAATTCAGAAAACTGTTCTTGTTCCATTGGAGGAATTTTCATAATTTCTAAATTTTCATTTACATGTGGTTCTGATTTATGACCAACCAAAGGCGCTAGAACGCCAGGAGTTGAGCGAATGAATTGTAATGCTCGTATCGATGGTTTCAGATCATCAAATTCTGGCATTACGCCTGGAGCTAAAAGTTTGCCTTGCATTAACGGCACACTGGTAAAGACTCCAATGTTGTGTTTAGTTGTCGCATCTAAAATTGAAATTTGTTGTCCATTAGAATCTTGATTCTTTATCATAAAAGCTTGATCAAGATACATGTTGAATGGTAACTGAATGAATCTAAATCCATGGTTTTCGCCACCAACTTTTTTAGCTAAAGTAATTGTTTCATTCAAAGAAAGATATTGTGAGTCATCAGGTGGAACTCTATAACATTCCCAAGTTGCCATTCCATAGAACCTAATTTTACCTTCTTTTCTCTTCTGCTCATAGAATGAAAAAACACTTTCTAATTTTTTCATAAAGTCTTCTCTAGATACATCTTTGATTTGCCCTTCGACAGCATTGTGTAAATAAATCAAGTCAATGCATTCCAAACCAAGATTCTTCAAACTACGATTTAGTTGATCTTCTAGATATGGAACAGTCATACAATGATATCCAGATGATATATCACCAGCAGAAATTACCCCACTTTTTATATATTCCCTATTGACGTACTGCCAGAAATCTTCTTTGATATCGGCATCATTTGTCACATATCCATTTTTTGTGCTGACAAAGATTTCATTTCGATGGAACTTGCCATCATTAATCAAGTCAGCAAGTGCTGCACCTACTGATCTTTCTGCTTTTTGTGCACGATAGTTAATCGCTGTATCTATGACATTTATTCCAGCAAAAATTGATTGTTTAACTGCACTTTTTACAAGAGTGTCAGTCTCTGAATTTGGTTCACCCAAATACGTTCCCACGCCAACATTAGAGAGTGTTAAACCATTGAATTGACGAAAATTTTTAGGATCAGCGGCCGAGTTTATTGCAAAGTTTGCAGTACCCTCAGCTGTAGCAAAACCATCAATCATAGGTTTACACATATTTTTACGTGATTTATTTGTACATGATTCAATATACAAAATTAAACAAAATTCCAACCACTAATAATGCACCTGTTATCCGACTAAATGTTAGTGTTTTTTTCATAACAGGAACCATTTGGACATCGTTTTGAAAGGATTTTTTCAAATCGCGACCTGCTTGAATGATAATTGGAATCGTTGCAAGTGTTATCAATAAAAAGACTGGGAAAGTTTCCAAGAAAACCCCCAAGATAATTATTCCATAGGCGATTATAGGAAAAATCCAGAATATCGCTGTTGCCTTTTCTTTCCCAACTGAAATCACCAAGGTTTTTCTGCCTTTGGATTTATCTGCATCAAAATCGGGGAATGATGTGATGAATAAAACAAGAGATGAAAGCACGCCGACTACAATTCCAGCTAAAATAGGGTTTATAGTAATTTCAGAGGTCTGAATGAAAAATGTTCCAAGGACGATCATTGTACCTTTAATTGTAACAAATAATTCTGCAAGGCCGGAATCAACAATTTTAGTAGAATAAAAATAGATAGATAAAATTGCAAACCCAAGTATTACCCCGATAATTAGTCCATTAGTGTACACAAAATAGCTACCAATTATGGAACCGAGTATCAAGAAACCAATTCCAGCTCGATATACTTGAGATGGTTTAAGCAGTCCTTCCGGCAGAACGCCTGTTCCACCACTCATTTTGGTACGTTTTGTGTTGGTGTCAATACCACGTTTGAAATCCCAATAATCGTTTAACAAGTCAACGCTTGCATGTAAAGCTAGTACACCACCCAGCGTTAAGGTGGCAGATAACACATCAATTTGTTGAGTTTGCCACCAACTTAGTGCTAAACCAACTGAAACCGCAATTACTGAAGCTAAAAGAAAACGGATTCTAATTACTCGTAACCAAGTAGATAGCATTTACACCAATGATTCGTTACTCACACTAATTGGTTTCCTTCCTGAGAATCCAGAGTCCTTTTCATGCCAGAATTTGATTTCGGTCTCACCAAACTTCCAGCAAAGCCAAACTTCTTCATCAAAATGTATTGATGGAAAATCAAGTAGTCCTTCATCTAAACTTTTGATCACAACGCCGGTATTTTCCAAATCTTCAATTGCTTGATAGAATTGTAATATTGTAGTGTTCAGTTTTTGTTTTAGAGTTACATATTCTTCAAAATTAGTTATAGTTGAGAGACTAACTTGTAGTTCCTGTTCAGTCTTTGCTACTTCGTTTTTCTTTGCTAGAGCAAACTCAAATTTTTTGATAACTGTAGGCAAAATCTCATTTGCTGTTTGAATAGTGAAACTGGTAAACATGAAAAACCTCGTATAACAGCTGATTAAAAGCCTAGCTTCAGATTTATTACTCCTTTTGTAACTGGCTCTATGAGCGAAGACGAACAGCTAAAAGTGGTAATTGAGCAAACGATCAGTGGAGCCATAGCAACAATTCCTTCATATCTTCAAGAAATTGAAGAAAATAAAGACACGCTAAAAGTTACAGAGCAGAAGGAATTTGTGTATGGTTTGATTATTGGGATGGCTTTGAGTATGGCAGTAGCATCACTAACATCAATAAAGAAGGGAATGCCAACCCCTGAAGATCAGTTAAAAATCCGAGACATGGTGTACAGTAAAATCCCAGAAATTCGAAGAGAGATTTTCAAATGAAGTCATTTGCAGATAAAGAAAGAGAATTTCTCAACTCTAGGGAAGAATGTCGAGTTGCAACCTCACACGATGATCTCCCCCACGTAAAACCTGCGTCATACATTTTTGAAAATGACACATTTTACATTGCTACAGATCACGATACAAGAATGTACAAGAATTGTAAATCAAACCCTAAAGCAGCAATTACAATTGACATTTACAAACATGGAGGCCATAAAGCAGTCTTGGTACAAGGCGATGTTAAGATAGTTGAGAATGGTGAAGAGTTTTCAGGATTAACAGTTCGTATCAAATGTTATCTTGAAAATTCTTAGTTCACTTTAACGCAAATGAAATAGATTTCAATACGTCGTCAGCAGTAAATGGTTTTGTGATATATGCTAGTGCACCAGCTGACATACAATCTAGAATCATTTGTTTATTGTCCAAAACAGAAATCATGATTATTTTGGCATTTGGATTTGTTTCCTTAATTTCCTTAAGAATGGCCAAACCATCTTTCTTAGGCATTACCAAATCAAGCAACAAGACATCTGGTTTGAAGCTAACAAACTTTTTAACCGCTTCAGCACCGTCAGCTGCTTCAGCGACCAGTTCATGCTTACCATTTAATATTATATCTTTTAATATAATCCTGATAGCTTCTGAATCATCAGCAATCATCACTCGCACCATTTCAAACCAACAAAGTATCATTAGTTTGTTTACTTTTTAAGTTGATGTTGAGTGATTGGGACGACTACTAGGTAGGATCTCACACTCATACAAAATTTTACAAACAATTACAATAACAGTTCCTATCAAATGTAAAAAAAGGAGGTTATTAATTATGCCTTGAATTTTTTTAATCCATTTTCTACAACACGATTCAGAACGTGTGAAAAACTAATCGATTTTGTTGAACCACGTAACATCTTTGCTTGAATCCCATGGAGTTTTTCCACATTGTATTCATCTAGAATCACAGTAATCCTTAATCCCATACTATATGAAATTCATAATCATATTAAAGATTACCTTGAAATAACATTATAAAGAAAATTACTAGAGGATAGATGTGGGCAACAAGATAAAGTGTTCTCATATTTTGGTAAAAAAACAAAGTGAGGTACTAGCAATTATGGAACGACTGAAACAGGGAGAAAAATTTGGTAGACTTGCAAAGGAACTTTCAATCGACTCTGGTAGCGCTAAGCGTGATGGAAATCTTGGTTATTTTGGAAGAGGAAAGATGGTAAAACCATTTGAAGAAGCTGCTTTCAAACTTCAAGTTGGTCAGGTTTCCGAACCAGTAAAATCAGAACATGGATATCATATCATCAAAAGATTGGGTTAATCAAAGATAGGCATCAAGACCTGCTTTTGGTTCAACCTTTTTTTGTAAAATTTGGGTCATTTTTTCACCCATTGTTTTTGCGGCGTTAATTTTTCTTTTCCCAATCCAATAGTAAGTTTCATCAATAGTATCTTTTGCTATTAGAACAATCAGTTTTCCAGTTTCCTTTCTTCCAGTTCGTCCTCGTCTTTGAATATAGCGTATAGAACTTGGTACGTTGTCATAGAATATTACGAGATTAACTTCAGAGATATCAAGTCCCTCCTCTCCAACTCGAGTTGCAACAAGAACCTTGTATTCTCCGTCTCTAAACTTTTGAATAGCCTCTACCTGCTTTTTTTGTTTCAAACCAGTTTGGCCAGCCTTTCCAATTAAAATTCCAGCTGGAATTCCCATCTCAACAAATTTTTTATGAATTACATCAACGGAATCACGATAGCTAGTAAAAACTAGAACCTTACTATCTACAGATTGAATAATTTCTTTTAGTTTTGTAATTTTAGAGTGTTCAATACCTTTGCTTTGAGCTGATTTTGCTAGCTGAATTGCCCTTGTAAAATTAGGATCAACCTCAAAAAGTTCTTTGATGCCAGCGCCCTTTTTTTTGCTTGTTCTATCACAAAACTTTAGAAATGTGGTAATTCCGTGTGCTTCCAGCATGTTTAGGGCGTAATGAATTCGAATGGCGGTGAATAATGGCTTGGCAGAGCGTCTATTTCGCGTAATAACAAATTGCCTATATCGTAATAATGCTGAAAGAGATTTTTGGTCAACAAGGTTAAGGCCATTTTTTCGTAGTGTTTTATATCTCTCGTCAAGAGCCAGTTTAACTAACTTTTGAATTGCTTTCATCTCTGTAGGTAAATCAACTTTAATCCATTCTGTGTTTGTTTGCTGAATGTATGGTTTAACATCTGGACTCTCTTCATCACGTTCTGCCACGCTTGAAATCTTTAATGTACGAAGTATTTCTATAGCTTTTTCTTTTTCACTTGGGAGTGTGGCAGTCATCCCTAAAATTCTTACGTCAGAGTTTTGAATACGTTCAGCAATACCACTATAAGCATAATCACCAATTGTCCTATGTGCCTCATCAAAGATTACTAAATTAAATTGTGAGGGAGAAACGATTTGTCTATCCAAATCATTTTTTGTTATTTCAGGTGTTGCACAAATCACACTATTCACCCAAGATTGTTTCCTTTTTGCAATTGGATCTTCACCAGTAACGATTCCAATATCATCCAAAACAAGATTATTTTTTAGAAATTCATAGTGTTGATTTACCAGTACTCTAGTAGGTGCTAAAAATAAAACTCCACCAGTACCCTTTGAAAGGAATTTTGCAATCACTAGTAATGCAACAGTCGTTTTCCCAAGACCGGTTGGCAGAACAACAATGCAATTTTCATTCATTGCTTGATTTGCTAAAGTAACCTGATATTCTCGTCGTTCTATAGCATTTTTTTGTACAAATTTTTGTTCGATATATTCTAGATCCAAGTCTTTGCCATTTTTTATATCGATTTATCGATTTTATGGTTTTGTGTTGTAGGAAGATTAGCTATTACTCAAATATCCATAGATTGTTTATGGAAATCACGACAATACCTCGTAAATTATGACTAATTTTGCCCAAAATTAAGAATTTTCAGGATTAAATAAGTTTCATTAAAAAGGCTTGAAATATGATACTTGTGTAATTATATCATGACAATAGCTTATGTTTTAATTAGTTGTGATTTGGGATTTGATGCAGAAATAGTTGATGAGATAAAACAGGTTGAGGATGTAAAGGAAGTCCGCGGAGTTTTTGGTGTCTATGATATTCTTGTAAAGCTTGAGTCAGCTAATGCAGAAATTCTAAGGGATATAATTACCTGGAAAATTAGAAAATTAAACAGGGTAAGATCAACGCTAACGCTAATGGCAATGGAGGATCTAGGGTAAGTGTTAATCTTTGAGTGAATCAATGGTAAATGAATTTGTATGAATGTAGTGTACTAAAATAATAGAACTTAAAATATAAAATGTGGCAAATTTACTAATAACTTGCATACAAAAAAGTGAGGGAAGAATAACGCACGTTGAAGTACAAGATAATGGCATACAATCAATTAGCAAAGTTATCGCGTGGATAGATCGTGGACATACATTCTACACCCTAAAAGATGACAAAAGGGCAGTAGTTCACAAGAAGAAACATCCTGAAAGTAAGCGATGGTTTCTTACAACTAATCCTGACGATATGAATGAAAATAATCTAGGTTTCCTTCCTGCTTGTTATTAGATAATTAATT
>SDBU01000773.1_pt1 | contig 45835 bp, 75 predicted proteins | sample 2277071 | NCBI WGS metagenome assembly SDBU01 (sample SAMN10397929, study PRJNA504765) | marine sediment metagenome | isolation source: marine sediment core GS08_GC12, 126 cmbsf | place: Arctic Ocean: Gakkel Ridge, Loki's castle | collected 2008
GCTAGGGACGTTCCTGATCCTAGGCTGTTGTCCCCCATGCCAGAGATAGCGTCCAAAGAGGGCTTGGCCGGTAATTCCATGATGGCCGCGTGGGTGGCAAAGGCGACCGGCAAGAAGGATTCACACATCCCAGCACCTAGGAGTGTCAGCGTGTCGGCGGTATCCCGGTAGGACACGGAGCCCCGTTGGCTAAGATGGCCGCTCATGCTACCGCTGTGATCGACTAAGAAAATGGTCCGGCCCTCAAACTGGGGCAAGTTGGCACCGCTGATTATGAAGGCTTGGGAGAGCGCTTCCAGTACCCGTTGGTACGGTTCACCTCTGGTTAAATCCTTCTCATTGGTCAACGCTTTGTGCGCGGCTAAGAATCGGAAGGGATAGAGTTTGCTCCGTTTGATTCTCTCGGGATCGGCCAGCCTTTCAGAAACCGCACCAATCTGGTTACTCCCACTCTTTAGGATGTTCCGGAGATTCCGGAGTAAGGCCATATAAGGTACGGCATCCTGGGATAAGAGAGCGTCCCAAGTCTCGGCGTTGTTGCCGTTACGGGTTAGTTCTACTTCCCAAGTATAAGGAGCTTCCAACTTGTTCTCGATTAGTTTCTGGTACTCTTCCCGGCGTGGGCCTGGGTGGGTGGTCTTAATCAGGGGCACCAAACCGTGGGGATACTTGGCCAACTGGTAGGTCGAGTAACCGGACAGAGTCTCCCGGATGCCCCGTTTCATCCCCTTGGACAGGGTCTTGGTTTCCTGGGTGGCCTTGTAATAGCCGTGCAAGTCGGCCAGTTGGTCCGGCCGGGTGCAAATACGTTGGATGACCAAAGACATCTGGCTGCTGGGAATATGTGGGGCTAGCCACCGGAGCAGAATCAACGGTGCGGTCCGGAGATACATTGTTTCTCTGGCGTAGATGGCGGCCTGCATCACGAACCAGGGGTCTTGGGAACAGAGTTCTTTCGTCTCATCGACTAGTTCTTGGGTTGTGTCGCCGTAGAATTTGGGCTCACCGACGAGACAGGTCATGATCCGGGTGGCGAAGCGTTCCTTTAGGGGTAGCGAGAATGCTGGACCGCCCGCTCGGTTGATAGCGTCGTTTCCAGTTGCGAAAGTCCGGGTTAATTTAGCCATCTTTAGGTTCCTCCTCTAGATGAATTGGTTCTTCGCCGCGCTTGGTAATATCGTCAATCATATGGTGCAATGCCTCGACCAAGGAAGCCTCATCATCACCAATTGGTTTGACGAAATCGCCGGTCCATCCGCCTAGACCGTCTTCCGTGGGGTAAAACTCTACTACACCCCATTGACGTTCAATGTCACCACCGGGCATCGCATAATCAATATAGGCAGCACGATAATGCCACCCTCCAGTCAGTTTAGGCATTGAAGTTGACCTCTCCTTTGAACTCGTGTTGTTGAAGTTTCCCACATGCTTTACATCTTTGGGTCACGTAGGTATGGGGCGTCAGTAAGTCAGGAATATTATAGACATCAACCAAGTGCATTCCCGCTTTTAATACTGGCGGTACATAGGTTGTTGCCATAATCTCCCACTGGTGCAGGTGGAACATCTCCCCTCTCTTGCCAAACCTTGGAACGATATGATACACTCAGCGTTGCCAGTGGTCAAGGTTGGGGTTACTTCAAATTGTGGATTTGACCCGTTCCCCGGCCGCTATCTCCCTGGCATCCCAGTGGTCTGGTCGGGGTTACTTCTGTTATAGGTTCAAATCCTATTATCGGGCAACCGATATAGCTCAATGGTAGAGCAAAGTATTGATACCTCAACCGCTATCTCCCTGGGGACTGAAACACACCTAGTGGTCATGGCCGGGGTTACTTCGCTTTGTAAGCGAGAGGTCGTGGGTTCGAATCCTGCCACCGACTTCGTGTCGGTGTAGCTCAGTGGTAGAGCGCTTGTGTTCCTCAGCCGCTATCTCCCTAGGTGACACGGATCCCCGATAAGCGGACTGTATCTAAGCGATTGGGTACACGCTAGGGAAGGCGTCTAATCACGGGCGCAACCGATGGCAGACCGGGAAGTGAATAGTCTGGAATATCCGGTGGTCAGGCCAGGGTTACTTCTGCACAAGTCATACCCTAGCCGCTATCTCCCCGGATATTTTTATGGTTTCAATACCTCCTCGATTTCGTCCCAATCACTGGGCCTGAAGAGATAATACTCGGTCCCAGGGCAAGCATTAAGAGCCTCAGCCCATGTGTCTTGTCCTGGCAACCACCTTGTCCCTGCCTTGTTCCAGCGGCCCTTGGTCAGTTTGCCTTTCTCGGACTTTAGTTCGACGAAGAGCACCCGGCCTTGCTCTTTGTGGACCATTCGTAGGTCCGGTTCTCCGGGTTCAGACTTCCGGGCATCATGCGTCCATCCAACGATCCAATCCAAGGCCCGCGCTAGTTCCACCACTGACTGTTGGAAATCCTTCTCGTTAATCAGTGTCATCCACCCACCACCCTAATATATGTTGCTCCGATTGTAGACTTCTTTAGCTCGGGCCATCTCTGCCAGCTTATCCCTTTCCGCTTTGCTGTTGACCCTCTTTAGGTAGGGATTGATGTCTGGGTCGATGCTATTTTGGAACACACGACTCTCCCCGCAGTGAAGGCATTTCCCCTCACTGCGGGGGCCGGTGGCTGGGTCAATAATGAAATGGTGCGGAGGACACCCGACACACTCACAATCCACACATCTTCCCTCCGGTTAGTTTCTGAAGGAGATGACTTCACCGTTCAGTATGACCTGTGTCTTGGGCTTAGGTGGCTCCGGTTCTGGGGGACGTTCTAAGTCCAAGTCCCAAACGGCCAGCATGTACTGAGTCCCCTGCCGGTCCACCCCGATGAGCAAAGGGTCCAAGTGGGCGGTGGGGACTGGGCGCTCGTGGAAATCGAAAGACTCCCGGTACCTGGAGACCACGAATAGTTCTTTCGTCTTGAAGAACCTTTTGGCTTGTTCGTACTTGTCGTCCACCCACTTGGGCAGTGGCCCGATGTATAGGCTTTCCTTTAAGTTGCCTCGTGGATGCTGGAAGGTCTGGCGTTCTTCGATGCCGCCCAGAAATAGTTTGTCGTCTAGGATAAGCCAGCCTTTCCAGTTCTCTAGTTGCTGTTTCCGGTGCCAAGAGATGGGCAGCATGATTAGGTCGGCGCCCAGGGATTCAATCAAGTGTCTGTTGTCGACGATTTTCTTCATGACCTTGGTCCGGGCTGGATACCATTCGTCCTGGATGGCTTGGAGTAGTTCGTCTTGGTCGGAGTGATCGATTTCTTTGAACCAGGCATTATAGGTCTTGGTGATGAACGCTTTCTCTGTTAGTACAATATCATTCGACATCTTGAAATGGCCTCCTCTAAATCCGCCAATTTTTTTGGGGTCTTTTTATACGGTTTCTGCCAGTACGGGTTTGGGCTCTTCGACGGGCTGGACGGGGATGTCCCACTGCTCTGGGTCGTCCGCTGGGCGCAGCCCACAGGCTATCTCTGCCCGGCGCACCAAGGCGACCACCTCTTCTTGGGTGCGACCTGTTTTATCATTCCATGCAGGAACACCGAATTCCCACCCAGTTGCCTCAACCTCCTTTACTAATGCCGGATAAAAGTCCTGATCACTATTTGGAAACAAAGAGCCCGCGCGATAAAAACAGTAATCTACGGCTCCTACAATACAGAACTTTGTCCTGGCCCTATTGACCACTGTTCCCTGAATCCACCCTTTCGCCAATAATTCGCTGGGTAACATAATTATTCTCCTCTCTTTTAATTACCGCGTAACATGTTACGTAACATGTTACGCGTGCCTAGCTTGGTGCATATTAGCCCATTTATTGTTACCTCCTGGGTCTACTGAAATAATAACAAACATTTTATCCCGGAACCGGTTCAACACCGATTTAATGCTGGCCTCACTGGTGCCGGGCAGGTATTGATTTAATTCCTTGGGGGTCATGGGCATATTCTTTAGGGCCAAGGCAATCTTTTGGTGGATCGGTAAGCTGTCCGCTAATTCCGGGATATCGGCCGCGTTGGCCATGGTAAAGACTAGGTCGTTTTCCCCGAAGACCAATTGGAAGGCGGTGTCTTTCTGGCGCTGCTCGTTATTACTCTTGACGTGCTTTAGGCCCATCAGGAATTGGGGGGAGCCGGGGTCGTGGGCCGCATTCACCCGGTAAAGGGACCGGGGCATATTTCTCCAGAATATGGATCCAAAGGGCCGGTTCTCCCTTTCTTCTTTGGACAAATGGGCGATGGTCAAAGTGGCTGGTCCTAGGTCTCTTAGGGCACTGAAGTAGGCGATGGCGTGTTCGCTTTCTTCGGGTTTGACGCTGGCGGGGGCGGCACTATCAACGACTAGGAATGCAATCTGTTCTTCGCTTACAATCTTATTTAGTACTTCATAATCGGCCGCTACTGACTGGGTCATGTGTCGGTAGATGATTTGCTCGGGTATGGGGATGTTCAAGCCAGCGGAGATGCGGTTCACTCGGTGCCAGACTGTTTCTGGATCGGTCTCGTAGTCCAGATATAAAACTGGCCCTTCCTTGGGGACCATGCCGAGACAGTGGGTATCAGAGGCCACCAAGACGGTCATCAGGATGGCCAGGAAAGATTTCCCGGTGTCTCCGTCGCCCAGGATCACGGTGGCTTGATGCTCTTGTATGTACGGGAATAACCGGTACAAGGTGTCGTCTGGTTGTGTCATTTCGGCTAATCTAATGGCCGGTGCGCCCTCCCGATGTCTTTTCATCACGAGAACACAGGCTTGTTCGATTAAGTCTAGCCACGGAATGGTGTCCACGCGGCCATTTAGTGTGGTGGCCAAGGTTTTTTTAGCTTGGGCACTGGTCATATTTAACCGGGATTGGGATAGATGTTTCAGTGTTCCGGGGGCGTGGCTTTCGACCAACACCTCTCCGGTGACTTCATGTTTGGACGATTCAAGGATTCGATCAATCCGCATATGAATCTTTTCGCTGGCCCAATCTAGTTTATAAATCCCGCCCTCTGCTTGAAGGGACGGGACGCTCACGGCAGTGCTACTCCCCCGGTGCCAGAGCCTTCGGGGTGCCACGGCTCTGGGGGAGTTGGCCTCGGTCTTAGGGCGGGCTTGACGGGCTTGTCTCGTAGCCGGATGTCTGCTTGTTGTTTGCGCCGGTCTACAAAAAAGTCTCGGATGTCGGAGAGGATATCCACTATTTCAATCAGTGGTATCCTCCCCTCGTATTCGGCTTCTCTTTCCAGTGCGTATAGGTATCGCCAGGCCGAAGCGCAGAGCAATCGGCCTGGCGGATTCTTTTCATAGCGCCGGTGCGCCGGGCACCACCTGAGCATCACACACACCTCCCTTCCCTATCTCACGCCCTAAATTAAATTGGCTCGGGGAATGCCTCTGGTCTGATGCCGCCTCCCTTCCAAGTTACCCGCTCAATCTGCGTCCCGGCCCGGTAATGATTCCAGGTTTTGATTATGATGGCTGAGTGTTCGCGCGATTGCATCATATGAGGATTTAGGGCGTGGTCTTGGAGCCGTTTGCGTAGAGCTAGGATTGGATCCCCTGCACTTAGGTCGGTGCCACTGACTAGGTGTTCGAAAAACCCATCGGCATCTTCGGGGTCTAGGCTGGTGAAGATGTAATGCAAAACCCCCCAGCGGGAGCCGCCACCCCGGACGAACCGGTTAATCTTCATTCCTTGCTGATTGGACTCCCTTAGCCCAGGGTGTTCATCCAACAAAACCATTGACTCTTTAATGGTGTCGCGGCCACGCCCACCCACCTTTTGGACGTAACCAGTTTTTAGATAGTGGGAATACATCCCAATCGTACCAGCGAGGACTTTGCCATCTTGTTCTCCCTGTAATTCCAAGAAAGTACCTAGCGAGCGTCCCCGGCCAGTATCAATGTTGAAGATTGCGTCTGGTGAGCAATTACGTATCACCAAGAATTCAATCGTCATATCGGCAAGGGTTAGTGCTCGGAGGCGGTGTTGGCCATTAATCAGATGGTTATTAGTATCGAAGTGGATTGGTTCATAGCCCTTGGGGTTCCATTGTCCAGATGTCATGCGCCGAGCCAATTCTTCCACCCAGTCTTGGGACATTTTCCGGTTAACGGGCATCGATTCTTTGTTAAGGTACTGGGTTGCGTCTGCTGGGCTAATTGGCTCTATTTCTGCGATGACTTGTTGTTTGATGGCCATTGGATTCTCCTATTTGGTGGTTTGGGCGTCCGTTTTGTGTTCCAATATCTGACCTTACATTTAGGACATCTGACGGGTCTTGGGAGAGCGCTCATCCAAGTGTGGTTGCATCTTAAACAGTGGTGCTTTGTTGCTTGCCAGAGAGAGCTGTTGCAACCCCCACAACACTTTGGTCCCTCGGGTTTACCGGAAGTCCAAGTAAAGTCGCATTTATTGCAAGTTTGCTGCGTCCCCATTACTCAGACTCATCATGGGTGGAGTGATACCGGGCATCCAGGGCGGCAACGAGGGTGTCTGACTCGGCCAATGCCTCTTCTTGGGTGAAGCCAGTGCCTTCCACGGTGCAATCGTAGGAATGGACACCTTTGCTGGTGGTGCTTACGTTGATTCTGTGTCGCCATATTCTCTGGGTATCTTCCACGTCTCCTCTCCTCTCACTTCGATTAGTGGGCAATATCGTCCTTTCTTGGCTTTCAACCAAGAAGTAAAGAAACCGGGGGCTTTCTCTTTTTTGGGAGGGCGGGCTCGGTTACGTTTGTCTACGTAAATGGTTACCAGCGATACGGTAACTCCAAGCCCCACAAAGATTAGAAGCCACGGATTCCTGAAAACCAGCCATACCAAAAGAACACTGAAGGCAATTGCCAACAACCCCAGTAGAATCACGACGCCTAGCGAGATGCTGGCCCAGACGGTCTTCCAGAAGTGGCGGCAGAGATTTCCTGGTTCGTAATCCCAGCCGTAGTAGGCTCGGCAGCGACGCATGTGCCAAGAGTCGGCATCAACAATCATCGGTATGTGCCCTCCTACACTGGCGATCAAACCCAGGTTTCCCACACTTAGGACAACACCAAGTCATTGTGTCCATTAGCCACCCAGCGAATAATACGAGTCCAAGAATAGGCAGTATGGCTACTAGGAAGTGATACCACTGCCATGAGTCGGCATCAACAATCATGGATCGAACAACCGGGGACGCATTTAAACCCATTGGGCTGTAAAGCCTCCATTTCTGGCCCCCACGCTCCATCTTTCTTCATGTCCTTGGCGACAGGCAATTGAGGTTGCTCGTTTCGATGGATCATGCACCACTTAGACGAGCCCCATTTTTTATCCGCAAGATGCATTTTTAGCAGTGGCCCAATATCTTCATTTGCAAAAGATTCAGCATCGGCACAAGCCCAGGCAAACATATCGTTGCAATTTACAAAGAGGACTGTGGTGTGGCCCATTTCCTTACCATCCCGAACGATGTCAAAAGCATTACAGAACAAAACATCATCCGCTAAGAGTATCGCTAGAGCCGCCTCCTCGTTGACATATTCCTTCCCGTCAAGTTCAAAGAATAGTTCATCGTCAATCGTTACTGTGATCGCCATTTGTTGCTCCTTCATCTGGCATCTCGATAATCTCGCCTTCGGTGACGGAGTTGCCTTCGCTATCAAGAAGCCCTTCGGTACGGACGCAGTAAAGGTCGCCGACCATATGATATTGCCGGGGGGCGGCACCTTCGTTATAGGGTGCGTCGTGGGTGGGGCAGATTGGGATCTTTGGGGGGCGTCCGGGGCGGCGCCGGGGTTCGTTACTGGTCTGGGGAGTTTCCATCTCTTCCAGTGGGGTGGGTGAGTATCCAGCTAGGACCACGACCCAACGTAACTTCAGGCTGAGAGCTTTGGAGACAGCCCGTGTCCCGGCCATTGAAGTGAGTTGGTGGATTGGTTTGGTTCGCCACGTCATCTCGGACCTCATACAGTAGCCGGTGGCGCGGCCGATGATGGTGCCCAGTCGGTCCATCACGATTGCTCGGGCTCGGCCGCCAATTTCAATGCCTTCGCTGTCGTAAAGAATCTCATCCGATTCGACGCCAGCGGATAGGCCGTAGCCCTCAGCCATGGTCAGCCACGCTTCGACGTGGAGGTGTTTGCCTTGGCCCATCTGGGTGTAGAGCTTTTGCTTCTCGACAATCCCGGTAAAGATTTTGGCCTTGGCTACGGCTTCGGACATTGCCTGCTCGAACATCGCAGGCGAGACTGTGGATCCTTCTCTAATTGCCAGTTCTTGTCCCGTCGTCATCATCAACTTCCCCGGTTAGATTTGCGGCTAGGAATTCGTTTTTCATTTCGATTAGCTTGGCCTTTAATAAGGTAGCCGTTTCGACTTGGGCACGGGCCTCGGCGGCTGTGGCTTCCATTTGTTCTTCGCGGGCACTACGGAATTCTTCGGTGTCTTGTATCTCAAAGGGTATGATTGTTTTGATGATTGACTCCATCAGACCCACGGGGCTGGTTGCCATTTTTTCCCAGGCCCCTAGGGCATCGATCAGGATATCCAGGTCGGTGATTGTCAGCTTCCCCACTATTTTCCTCTCCCTAATTTTGGATTTCTCCTCCAATCTTGGGTATAGGTAATCTAGCCTTGCGTGTTTGTGTGTGTTCACGCAGGCCATTAGGTCCATTAGATGTTTAAAGGATTGGTGACACCGGGCACAGATAAAAGTTATGCGGGTTTCTCGGTTAGCCACAGTCGTTTGTGGCAGGCTGGGCATTGCTGTGGCCCGTCTGGGTGGGTGGTGCGGGGTTCCCAGACATGGGTGCAGGCGGGACAATGGTACAAGATCACCTTTTTGGTGACGGTGGTGCGCTTTGCAGTTGTCATAGCAGTATTATACATACTCCTTGTTGATTGTCTACCAATGCTCTTGCATGTGCTTGGTTAGCTTGGATTTCCTTTTGGTTAGGGCGTGGCGATTGCGGCGTTCTCGGTTGCAGGTTTTGCATTGGCGTCGGGAACCATAGTAATAGGTATTCTCTGGGCTAAAAGGGTGGCCTTTGTGGCAATGGGATTGGACTGGGCCGCCCAGTCCCTGGCCAGCGTTTTCGGGATGGGCTCCGAAACCATGGTTGTTACCAGCCCAGCGCCCGAAGCATATTCTTCCACAAAAAGGGTGTTTCTGCCCTAATTTAATGGAGCGCAAGTGTGTCCTCCGTGCCCGGTAGAATCGGATCCCGCAATCGTGGCAGATTAAAGCCACGACTAATTGAAGGTTTTTGTTGGCCCGTTGGTGGGGATGGGCGCAGTAGGGATAGTAGTCTGGGTTTATGTTTGGCTTACGGCAGACGCTACCAAGATTTTCCCAAGGGCATAGGTCCAAGCCCATGGCGAGGAATATGTCTCGGAGACTGTAATCAGGGAAGATGGCCGTCAAGAGACGGGCGATGCCCAATGGCTCGCGCACGGCGGCTTGTAGTTGGTCAGCCTTCATCTTGGTGCTCCCAGATGAGTTGGTCGATTTCGTCGGCGTATTCTTTCTCACATTCAAGGGAGCAGAGACCTGAACAGTCCCGGCTCCCGTCGCAAGGGAATTCTTTGTCACAAAGGAGACATCTATGGGGCTGATGCATCATTCTGGGCCTTTCTCGGCATCAGTCAGCTTGGCCTCTTCGGGCATGGGCATGATATTCTCCTCTGATTGTTTTCAGCATGATAGCAGGCATCAACAGGGCGACGGTGGCCAGTAGCCCGACTTCCAGCCAGCCCTCATGCCAGCGGTTGAAATCCAGGGTTATGGTGCCGCCTTGGGTCATGGCCACGACGGCCACCAGCAGCAGGACTAGTAGCGCGGCGTAGGCCCAACAGAGCACGAGTAGGCTACGAATCATCTGCCTTGGCCTTGATGCTGACCATTCCCATACCGGCCATCTTCTGCTTGGTCGCATCGTCAAGAAATGGGGCCATGGTGTCGGGGCTCAGCAGTGTCCAGGCACCGAGTAAGGCACCCATGCCCATCACTTGTAGGGCGAAACCTTGGTCGCCTAACAATCCGCCAAGGGTCAGATAATTGATTTCGCTGCCATCAGTGGGTAATAGCCCCTCTGTGAGTATCGTGAATTCTTCGGCACTAGGATCCCCGGTTAACGACACCTTGAAGAATGTGAGATTGGCAACGTGGCCTTCGGGCTGATTGGCTTCGGGGTTGTCTGGCGCGTCGATACACTGGCCACAGGTACAAGCGCCCCGCACCGTGTGCTTAGATATGAAGTCGTGTAGTTTGTCGATGTCCATGATATTCTCCTCTTCGTTATTCTCCATCTAAGGGATAGCGGTAGCCGTAAAGGCCGGGCATGTTCGTCATATAGTGGTCGGCTTGATCGCGAGTAAGCGACGCCCAGCCTTGGCATCCGTGGTACTCACACTCACATTTGACGACGACCCGGTCTTGTGCGCGGAGCCATTCGACGGTGACGCCGGAGTTATCGGCGTATTGTTGCTCGAATTCGGTGCTTGTCATGTTAATCTCCCCATATTGTGGCAGAGCCCAACAGCCGTTAGATTTGACCGGGGCGCCAGCGGCCCAGACGGCTACTAGGGTCATGGCGATGATGGTTGCAATCAAAATGGCGGTGCGCATTATTGGGCCTTGGCGATGGCACGCTGTATCTGGTGGTGATGGTCGGGCGCATGATTTGGGCTAAAGGCCAGCAAAGCGACCTTACATGCCTCCAGCAGGTCCGGCGCGGCGGCAATCAGTCGGGCGTTAGCATCCCTAACATCGGTGTCTTGGTCCACGGTAAGATTGACACCATACCAAAAGCCGTTTTGCGCCACAGTCCACGGTCCAGGTGTGTGTTCCATATGTTTGTGTACTGGCATATCCTCTCCCTCGCCACATCGGCAAGTGTCAGCCTTGGTACGCATTGGGAAGTATTTATGAGTGGTCATGATGTTTCTCCATATAGTGGATTTCAAGCTGCATGATGGGCTCGGGGATGTATTCGCCGTAATGTTGGTGATGTTGCCGTTTGGTACTCCACCGGCACCATAGGCAGGCTCTCCGGGACGACATAGCCATCTGGCTGTAGTAGCTGGGCTTGGGCCGGGACGCGGCCAGGATTTGTTTATCGGTCAGCCCGGCGATTTTGGCGGCTTTGATGGATTGTTTGGTTATCGTGGTCATAGGTCGCGTTTCCGGCTAACGTCTACCACGTCCCAGGTAATACCTAGCTCTTCGCGTAGCGTGCGCGTGCCGCCGTATTCCAGGCCCATCATTTCGAAAGCGGTCTGTAGATAGTGGTCACCGTACCCATAGGTGATGGGTGATTTGGTTTGGGGGCGGTCGGCGTAGAATAGCGTTGTCGTGTGATAGGTGTTGCCGTTGGTTTGAGAGAACCAACGCCTACCGGTGATATGGGTAACGGTGTTGTCCCGTTCGTTTTGCGGGACGAATTCTGGTGTTGTGTCGGTTGACATGATGTCTGCACACTCCATGATTTTGTAATCGCTACGAGCCTTGGCGATCCGCAGAGCCGGGCTAGCGGCTCTAGGGATTGTCGGGGGCTAGATATGGCAGTCTACGATTGTGAAGAGTGCATCTGGCTCTGAGTTTTGGATAAGTGAATCTACAATCTCTTGCCAGTCTTTGGGTTCTTGTTCATCAGACGCCGTACCAAACCATCCAATCTTGCCCTGTTCGTACCACTCTCCATCTTTAACAATGGCGTAAGGTGCCCACGGTCCAGCTTGACGTTCTAGGTATGATTCACGGGTATCATCTTCGCGGATGTCGTATAGGAACTTAGGCATTGTGGGGTCATTTTGCAGTTCGTCCCATGTTTGTTCTGCCTGGACTCTTGACCGAGCGTCCATTGCTTCAAAGTCGATATCTGCTTTTAAAGCAACATCAGTGTCTCCAATGGGTTCATTCTGGAAGATACCTGGACGGCCAATAATCTTCTCAGCCTCTGGATTGCGAAGTAACAGTTGTCCCCGGTAACGCCCACCCACTGAATACCAATCCCATTTGGACTTTGGGTTATAAGTCGAGGTCTCGTTGTACTTTTCGTTGTGGTAGGGTTCCACTTGGATATTCTCGTCGTATGGGCTTAATTGTTGTTCGAACTCGTTACCAATCACCAGAACGCAGAAGTGACTCATTCTCTCTACTCTATAGCCTGTCTCGTCAGTGCCCAGCGGCCAACCTGGGCAGACGGCCATTGCTGGCCGTTTCGACTAGATTTGGGTTAGTAACTAGAGCCCGCCGCGTTTCGGCCAGCCGTGGTAATGGATATGGGTAGCTGGACATATGGAATGTGGTCATGTCCCATGCTCCACCGTCTGGATAGGGCATTCGCCGAATGGAGCCGCCACCGAACTCTTTAACTAATGCTTTGGCTTCCTTGGCCGTATCGCGTAAGGCCCATTTGCGATTCTGGGGTAAGTTGCAGTAACCGGGATAGGTGATGGGCAGGAAAAAGCCGTATAGATATTTCATGGTGGTTACTCCTCTCTGTTTTGGTCTGCACATTGGTGATGATTAATTTCAAATTGGTTAGGCTATTGCGTTTCGGCCAGCCGTGGTAATGGCGCTTGCCTTATTGAGTAGGCCCCGGAAAATCAGGTTTTCTTTGGTAGCTTCGTATTCGCCAGTGGTCATTCCTTTGTTGCGTGCTTCATCCAGGCGTGGCTTCCGCCCGTCGTAGCTGGCCTTGAGATTGCGTGTGGCGGTCAATACGATGCGCTCGAATGGTGTTAACGGTTCTGGGTCCGGCAGGAATCCTAGGGCAGTTTCCGGGTTAACGTGGAAGGTTATGCCCAAGTCCTTACCGCAAAAGATGGTGTGTTCCACGATAATGAAGCCAGGCGGGACGGCGGTATCTTGGACGTTTATATGGTCAAACATGGTGCCGTTTTGCGGGACGGGTTTAGTCTGGCCGGAGCCTAATTGTAGGATTACAAATTGGTCTCTTGAGCCGCCGTCCCAGTGGGATGTCATATTGACGGGTCTCCCAGAATTGTCCAGTTTGAATTTCCGGCCGGTGTAGGATGGGAAAGCTGTGTGGGCCATTGCCTTAACTTCGGATGTAGGGTCTAGATGTATCACAGTCTGCACACTCCTGATTATTTGGTCTAGTCTGGCCAGAATGGCCCGGCTAGACGGTGGACCATAGAATACGACCGTCTGCGGCATCCCCAACGGTCGTCCCAAGGGCATTTTGGTGGACGAATACCGTATCATCACTTAGCCACAAGCCTTGCTCGACGTTCTTGCCTTGGTAGTTGCTCGCTAAGCGGATAGCCTCATCCAAATCGTCCCAATCTACCCAGAATCCGAAGTCTGCACCGTCGCCTGAATGTGCGCCGAAGTAGACGAATGGCGGACAGACTGACTCCAAAAGCTCAGTGTACATTTGGAGCAATTCACTCTGGGTATATTCCTCACCACCGTCTTGGTAGCCATCAATACCAGCGGGTATGGTGATTCCTTGGAATTGCTCTAATGCACAGCCAAAGTTATTGGTCAAGTCTTCCAGTCTGAGCGTGCCAATGCTGATTGAGCCTAGTTGGAATGGTGTTGATGTGGTCATGGTATTTACTCCTGCACTTGATTAGGTTGCTGGCCCCAGAGTTGAGCCTCTTTGTGATAGTTGCGACCTATCTTCATCAGCAGTCATAGAGCCAGCGTCAGTATCGTATTCCTATGATACAGCATTGTCAAGCCCACCTAAAGTGGCTCAAACTCGTTTCGACTGGTCATTGACATAAAAGGGGATAACAATGTTAGAATGCCTGCGGCAGGCAACCCCGCTGGTAGGCGAAAGACTTGAAAGGAAAAAGTAAAAACTAGATCCCAAGTACAAGATTCAAGGAAGAACTATAGGCAAGCCGCTCCTCCCCGAGCGGCTATTTCCTTGCCCGGCAATGCCCTGTAACGCAATCCGTACAAGTACTTACTAATCAGAAACAAAACCCCTTGTCTATAGACACTTTCCTCAATGACATAACCTACGTAGTCGTGCCGTAACATGTTACGTAACAATGTTACGCGTCGAAACCCGTAATCCTACTCGCCGCGGCTCGAATTTATCTTCGATAGTCAGAACCTACGGTTCCAACACCTCCCTAGTCGTCTCAACATGCTAAACTCACACCATGACCAGTTTCTATTTCTCCACCCCTCTGGCTAATTGGGACAGCAACTTCCGATGGACCATGCATTTTAAGTCTTGGACCATCCCCATCCAAGTCTACTTGCCCCCAAGATAATCCCCCACCCCATGACTACCGTTCGCCAGCAAGCCTTCGCCAATGCCATCCTCTCCGGCGTCAAACCCGTCGCAGCCTACCGTCTACACTACGATTGCTCACAATCCACCGATAAAACCATCGCCGAGAATGCCTCACGCCTAGCAAATTCTCCCAAAATCAAAGCTCTGGTCCTGGCCGATAGCGCCGAAAAAACAGAGTCTTGGGCATGGACCTATTCCAAGGTCATGGACGAAATAGCCGAGAATCTGAGATTGGCCCGGATGTACAAGCAACTTGGCCCGGCCCGAGCCTGCGTCAGAGATGCGGCCGAGCTTAGTGGGCTCTGGAAGGAAAAGAAATCCGAGTCTGATGTGCCAATTATCAAGCAGACCATCATTCTCCAGGCCCGGCCAGCATCCCCAGAACTACCGGCTACGAGCCCCGGTGGGCAAGCCATTGATGCCGAATACACTGTGCTTGAGCCATCTGACCCACCGGATACCGTAGATTCGCCCGACTGCTAAAGTTTCCAGGCGTGGTTTTGGTTCGCATAATGCAAGTTACGTTAACTAGAGGCTCGGCTTGCCTCGGCCCAGTCCGCCCCTTATGATGCCCTTGACCCCCAGCAGGCCATAGCCGATTTCCCTGTCCCTATATATGGTCCCCGGAAATATTTTGGTGGAGAATACACGGCCTCCGAAGTCGAAGTTGGCGATTGTTCCGGCGAATCTTGGGGATGCGCGGGCGTGGGTGGATGAGCATCACCGGCATCATAAGGCGCCGCTTGGTGGGTTGTTTTCGATTGGACTGGCTGATGGGGCGGAGATGGTTGGACGGTGGAAGTGACACGCTGGATACGGAGCCGGGGACTAGTTTACGGGCGGCGGGGTGGAAGGTAGTGGGGGAAGTGAGGGGTCGGAGTTGGGACACGCGGTCGCGGCCGAGGTTGTTGGACTTGTTTTGTGGGGCTGGTGGGGCGGGGATGGGGTATAGCCGTGCTGGTTTTGGGGAGATAGTTGGGGTGGACAATCGGGAGCAGAAGAACTACCCGTTCGAGTTTGTTTTGGGGGATGCGTTGGAGTATTTGGCGGAGCATGGGCAGGAGTTCGATGTTATCCATGCTAGTCCGCCGTGTCAGTTTGCGAGTCGGGCAACGGCATGGAGGGGACGACGGGAGGACCATACGAATCTCATTACGGCGACTTGTTGGTTGGCGCGTATGGCGGTCAAGCCGTATATAGTGGAGAACGTTGAGGATGCTCGGGGGTGGCTGAACAACCCGTTGATGTTGTGCGGGAGCATGTTTGGGATTCCAGTTCGCAGCCATAGGTATTTCGAGACATTTCCATGGGGTATAGAGGCTCCACGGGATTGCGAACATCGACCGTCGGACTGCATCCGGGACCACGGGGGGAAGCAATCGGAGGCCGTGTTTCGGGCAGCATTGGAGTGTGATTGGATGACTGTTAAAGAGGCTAGGCAGGCCATCCCCCCGGCGTACACGGAATATATTGGGGCGGCGTTGCTCCGGGCAATGTAGGGTGGGGAATCTACGGTTTTCAGAGGAGGGAGAGAATGCTTGCTATGGAGACGGACAAGGTAGCTGAGGCAATCTATGATTGTTTCGGTCCAGCCCAAGATGTTAAATGTTCCAATCTCATTGACGCGTTGGCGGTAATTTATGAGGGGGGGGATTGTCAGTGTGGTCGCCCCAACGATGACTGTCTGCTAGAGCATTTTGACCGAGCGAAGTTTGAGCGGATAGCTAAGGAGGGCTGATGCGGCCGTACTACGAGCGGGACGGGGTGGTGATTTATCACATACCGCTGGACGTGATAAACTGTAGGCATGGAGAAGAAAAAGCCAGGACCAAAGCCAGGGTATAAACAATCCGAGGAACACATTGCCAAGCGAAGCCGATGGGGGCCTGACCACTACGCTTGGACTGGAGATGATGTCAGTGAACGGGGAGGACGCGCAAGAGCATTACGGCGATTCGACGCCGGGGCATGTGCCGCCTGCGGTAGAGGCAAGGCCGAACGTCACCACATTGACGGGGACACAGCCAACAATGATGCCAGTAACATCGCTCTTATCTGCCGTCGATGCCACATGCAAGCAGACGGACGACTTGAACAGTTCAAAGAACTCGCCAAACGAAACCAACCAAAAGCTGTTGCTGCCCGATGGAATAAAACCGTACTACCATGACGAGTCCGCTGGCATAGCCATATTCTTGGGTGATTGCCGGGAGGTGTTGCCGGGGTTGGGGGCGGTGGACTTGGTGTTGACGGACCCGCCGTATGGGGTTAGTGGGCGCCACGACGAAGCGGCTATTGTGGTGGAAGGGCACGCTCCGTATCGGCGGCAGTACGGCGACTGGGACAAGGAATGGGATCCATCCTGGTTTCTTGCCTTGGCTGCTGAAGTTCTACGTCCCGGTGGTTCCCTCGTTTGTTTTCTGGCGGATGAATGGGTTGGCGCATATCACCAGACTCCGTTGACACAAAAGAAGCTAGGGGCATGGGTCAAGACCAATCCTGCGCCACGGGTAAGACCGGGTTATCAACATGCTTTGGAGTTATGGGTCTGGCAAGTGAAGGAAGGGGCCACGCCGACGTGGAATGGTGGATTTACGCAATCGAACGCGATTGTATTGGCCAACGCGGCCAGCCTGGAGGGCACCTTAGTTCATCCGACGCAGAAGCCCTTGGTTCTTATAAAGCCTTTCGTCTATCGTCATTCTAATGTGGGGGAAACCATCCTAGACCCGTTCATGGGGAGTGGGACGACGCTGCGGGCGGCCAAGGATTTGGGTCGGAAGGCCATTGGGATCGAGATTGAGGAGCGGTACTGTGAGATTGCGGCGAAGCGTCTGGCGCAGGAAGTGCTGGCGTTATAGAGGAGGAGTTAATGCTTGCTATGACGAAGAGGCTGAGGGAACTAGAGGCGGAGTTGGCTAGTCGAAAAGAGAAATCCACCGCCTTAATTACATTTGTTGAAATCGAGAGCGAAATCAACGGTTACAAGCTCGCCCTGGAGAATTTGAAGCCGGTGTTGGCGGCGGCGAGGAAGGCGTCGGTTGAGCCGGTGAGTGTAGTTCATGGGATTACGGCTCGGCGGGAGCTTCGGGAGGCGCTGGAGGAGATGGACGTGCTGACTGCGGGGTCATTTGAAGGTGGTGCAGGTTTGGAGTGACGGGGAGTTGGTGAAGACGACGATTAGTCGGTAGAGGAGAAAAGAGAATGACTACTTTCAAGACGGTGGATATAAGTGGCTTTGGAGGTGGCTACGAAGCGACCTGCCAGCGAATGCTATTGCGGGGTCGGGCATGGCTCCAGGAACATCCAGACTTTGATTTTAGCGTCTATGAGTCGGCTACGGGCGTGTACGGACTGGTAACAACCAAACACCCCATGGCGAAAGCTCTGGACGACGCCTTGACCAAGGACTTGGACGCCACCGGGGCGATGCACCACGGCTGCATATCGATGCTGGCCAAGATCCACCGAGATGGATACGAGGGTTTCATTGGGAAAGCTGAGGCGGAAGTCCCTGACCGGGTCTATGAAACAACGATGGAACAGATTACGGCGGAAGTTGACGCGGCTGAAGCCGAGTGGCTAGCCAAATTGGCCACAGGGGATGACCCGATGGAGGAGATTCTACAAACGATTGGGCCTGAGAACATCATCCAGGTCGACTTTGATGACCCCGACAGCCTGGATGATGCTGCCCGAGAAATAGCGAGGCGAATTAAGGAGAAGGAAGAGTAAAACGGAACCGCCAGTAGTTCCAGAATTGGGGGCTAGCGCAGACTGTATATGAATGGTATGATGCCTCCGCCCCACCCCTTTGAGGGCCATCCGGGATCCCCCCCAACAGTCCTGGTTGGCCCTTATTAAATGGTTGGGTTGTACAGAATCTTGGGGAGAGCCACGAAACGAAGTTGAGGAGAGAGAGCATGGTAGAAGAGAACTACGAGCCCGAGGCGAGGTTATTGCCCAGCGAGTATCTGGAACGGGGATGGTCCAAGTTTTTTTTGGACGATGGGAACGGCAAGTATTGCCTGTTGGGGGCAATCTTGATGTGGGACATAGGCCGGGCGCAGGGTTTCAATCGGATCACGCCCGCGTTCACCGCTTTCACGGAGGCGTTGGGACTGGGGGACTGGAGCAACAAGATAGCCCCGTGGAACAACGCGCCGGAGCGGACGCAAGCGGAGGTCGTCGAACGGGCCAAGATGGCCGAGGTCAAGTTGGGGTTACGAGAGCCGGACGCCCTGGTGGAGCCGGAGACAGTGCTAGAGATTGAGCCCGAGCGGGAGTTGGAACTAGTCGGTGTAGGAGTTTAACGATGTTACCGAGTGAATATCTAGCCCAGGGCTGGTGCCAGCACACGAATGCCCGGAGTATGGGAGGGGAACATACCCCTGCGAGAAATCCCAACGCCGTGAAGTGGTGTTTTAAAGGCGCGGTGTACGCTGCGGGGGCTGATCCTTCGAGTTATTTAGACAAGGCCCTAGAGTTGCAAAATCTGTCAGCCGAGCCAGGGCTACAAGGAATTCGTGTCGCAAACTGGAACGACCGGCCTCTCCGGACCCAAACCGAGGTGGTCGCACTAGCTTGGCGGGTGGAGATTGCCTTGGGACTCAGACCAGGGGCCGAGACTGAAATAGAACTCCGATGCTTGGCGCAGGTCGAACCCGCCTTGGAATTGGCTCTGGTAAACTAAGGGCGTCTCGGTCAGCGGAATCCGGCCACGGCGTAAGCGGGTCGGAGACAACGCCTTCGGGCGTGGCACCGCAGCAAACTCCGCTGACCACAGCAAGCATTCTATATATAAGGAAGGGAAGTGAGGATGATGACGACACCGAACGAAAGAGAATTCGAAATTGGGATGGACGAGGCTTGGAAGGCCAATCTTAAAGAGATGTATGACGACTTCCATAATGCGGCAATGGCCCGCATTACCCGTTCTCAGGACGCCTACGATGCCCTGGTCGCCCAACGTATGGAGCATCTGGCGGAAATCCATGCTCAGAAGATACGCCATGCCGACTTCGCGCTGAACAAGCAATGGAATCTGAACGAGACCGATCTGATTGCGGCCAACGCGGTCACTTCGGGCAGCGCCATCAATGCTGCTATCTCTAGGCACGTCCAGGACTCCCACGGGAGTTAGACAAATAAGAGTTACGAGGAGGAAATCATGGGAAAGCTACTACCCAGCGAACTACTGGAACGGGGATGGACTCGCGGTGCAATGTTTCACATAGGCGTCGATGGTACAAAGGTCCGTTATTGCTTGGCAGGTGCCGCTGACGAATACGAACCCGGTAATTTCCGGGACGGCGCCAACTTTCAAGACTGCTTCCTAGCCGAGGCCGCGACCATCTTGATGGACCAGGGAGAGTATATACCCAACGTAGTGGCCTCTCTTGTTTCATGGAACGACCGCCCCGAACGGACCCAAGAAGAGGTGGTCGCTTTGGCCAAAGAGGTCGAAGCACGCCTGGGACTCCGCCCCGTTGCCACCACGCCCAAGCCAGACGAAGAGCCCGTCCCGGAGCCAACTCCAGAACCTGAGCCCGAGCCCGAACCAGAAGGGGACGAACCTCCATTTGTTGAACAAGAGAAAAGGGTATTGGTGGGGGTCGGTGATTGATTAAGATTATGCGCTGTGAGGGTTTATGCCCTCACAGTTACCAAGACCGGAAGTACGGGAAAGACCGGCGCATCCATAACCCCACAAACAAGGGTTGGCGTTGCACCGTCTGCAAAACCAATCGGACATAAAATGCTTGCTACTGAGGAATCAATGACAACCCCAAATACCGAGAAAAAGACCCCAATCGACACACCCGAGACCAAACGCACCATCGCCCATCTGCTGTTGGATTCGTCCGGATCCATGGCCGAGGGCATCGAAGAAACCATCCAAGCCTTCAATGGCTATATCCGGGGATTAAATGACGACGAAGAGACCGCCAAATTCATAATGAGCGTGTCTCATTTCAATAGCCTGGCTGGGGTAACAACCCTGGCTGAAGATGTCCCGCCTGGGGACGTGAGCTTCTTAGATAGAGATAACTACGTCCCGAACGGCGGCACCCCTTTGTATGATGCCATCGCGGAAGTGATCGACCGCGCCGAACGGACCAGTAAGACCGGGGATAACGTCATGGTGGTTATCCAGACCGATGGCCACGAGAACGCGTCAAAGAAATGGACCCACGAATCCATCAAATCCTGGATTATGCAGAAACAAGCCCACGGGTGGGAATTCATTTACTTGGCCAAGGGCCTAGACGCCATGGACGCCGGGGCAAAAATCGGGATTAACGTCGCTCAAACCATTAGTTATGACAGCGAAACATCCGGTATGGCGACCCAAAGTTTGGGCGCCCGCAGTGCCCGCTACGCACGGGGCGGCTCTACGAGTTCAGCCACGGGCAAGACTGAAGACTTACGGAGCTAGATTGGCCAAGCAACATGGGAGGAAGGGAGGGAATGGCTTATAACGTGGAGATTAATGACGAAGGGACGATATCTTTCGAGGAAATAGACGCGGACAACTATCAAGAGACTCAAAACGGCTATCTCATTGAATTTCACAAGGACGACCAGGTGGTTTTCGCTGTGGCAAAGCATCTAGTTCGAAGCATCAAGTTGATTCCAGAGGAAGAGCCAGAGGAGGGCGAGAAAGACTAATATGCACGCTGACTGCGGCCGTGGGCTACATTGTTTCCAATATCTGCCCGATGACCATGGGCAACCCCTGCCTGGCCGCTATCTGTGCTACTTCTGCCGGGCTCCCATTACGGTGGGGCCTGGCGGGGGAGGTATAGAAATCCTGGAGACCACGGTGGTGGACTTGGTTAACGCGGTCGACGGTGCTTGTCTGGCCTGTGGCAAACACGTTGAAGATTGCTCGTGCCAGGGCAGGAACTGGCTTGGATGAATAAAACTCAGAAGAAAGTTCAATGGAACCACCTCTGGAGTCAGCAGAAGCGCAAATGCTATTACTGCCGCCAGATGATGCGGAAGGAACATGGGTATCCAGACTCGGCAACTTTCGACCACTATATCCCAAAGTCGGCGTTGCTCAGAGGATATAAAGACGACGCAGCCAATCTAGTTCTCGCTTGCCGGGAGTGCAACCGTTTGAAGGGTGATACAATCCCCGGAGAACAGGGACCGGTTATCCGCCGTGGTCCTTACGAATTGGTGCCGAATTCTGGGTGGAAGTGGGTTGGAGCGGGGAGGGAGGGCTATCTGTAAATCTGGGAACCAGTCGATTTTCAAGGGCTGTGCGGATGTTATCATTAAGAAGTTCGGGAGTCTGTCCAATCAGGAGATGCGGGCGATCCTAAAACAACACGGCGAGTGCATGAAGAAGTGACTGACGACGAGAAGTTGGCTTTGCTTACCGAACTGGAGGATGACTTTTGGGGTACGCTTCAGGTTCTTACCCACAATGATGATTGGAGAGTAGCCAGGGCTCAAGAACCACTTTCTGTTTGGGAGGATTCTGACATCACGATGGTTATGTTGAAATCCATCGAACGCTGCCAGCGCATCCGGGCCGGGCTAACGCAAGCAGCGTTCAAGGTCACGAATCGGGACAACCCTGTGGTCTATCAGAAGCCCAGTAGCGGGGACGAGGAATTCTAACTGGAGTCTTTTATCTGTCTGAAGTGTGGTGTGAGTTGGGTGGAGCCCGACAGAGAGGTCTGCCCCAACAGAAAGTGCCAGTCAGCGACCTGGGACACGCCTAGACGCACCATGCGGGTTTGTGTGAATTGCGGGAGGGATTTCGAGGCCCGGAACTGGAACGCAGGGAAATATGGAGAGGGGCAGATACTCTGTTACGATCCATGTAATAGGAGAAAGGTCCGAGTAAGTTCCTAGGTTGACGGCTGGTCTCTTTGTAAGCGGGGCCTCAGTATCTGAATAGCCGCTAGTAGTTTTGGAACGAAGTGCAGGTATCAAGAGACCAGCGCGTGAGCCTAGTAATGGGCTCAAAGCGTCCTCGGCATGACGTAAAACTGTTAACCAATGCTGGGGTAATTCCTGGGCATGGCTCGCTGGCAGACCGGGTAAAGTCTGCCTGACTGGGAAGAGTGGGACTCTCCAAAGCCGGGACGGAGGGACGGGACCAGTCGGAGCAAGTCAGCGGAGTCCGGGCATGGCGTAAGTGGCTCGGGCTCCGCTGACTGACGACTTGGGCTTGTAGCTCATCTGGGAGAGCACCTGTTCCGCAATCAGGAGGTAGTGGGTTCGAGTCCTACCAAGTCCACCAAGCCCTTGTAGCTCAGCGGTAGAGCGGCTCCTTCGTAACGAGCGGGTCCGGGGTTCAAATCCTCGCAGGGGCTCCACTATCTGAGTGTGGCGCAGCGGTAGCGTACTTGCTTTGGGAGTAAAGGATCGGGGGTTCGAATCCCTCCACTCAGACCAAAAATAAATAGGTAGCCCGTAATGGTCTAAGCGGCCTAGGGAGCTAATCTAGCTTTCTGGGTCTTTTTTATGCCGCTGAAAAAGGGCAAAAGTGACAAGGTTGTCAGCCAGAACATCCGGGAACTGAAGAAAGCCGGACGGCCTCAAGACCAGGCAGTCGCAATTAGTCTTGCTGCCGCTCGGAAGAGCAAGAAGAAGTGACCACCAAGATCGGTCATTCGTATACGAAGACTTACGTAGCACCTTTCCGGGAGATGAGCCCCGCTGGGGAACTGCGCATTAACATGCACGCGGGCCAATCCGAGGTCTGGCAGGCTAAGACCCGGATTGTCTGCCTCCAGTGCGGGACTCAATACGGGAAGACGTGTCTCGGTCCCCATTGGCTGTCTCGGGAGATGGACGAGCAAGGCCCCGGCGACTACCTGGCTGTCACCGCCACTTTCCCCTTGCTCCGGCAGAAGATGCTCCCGGAGATGCGTTTGGTCTTTGAAACCCTGCTCCGGTGGGGTGAATGGAAGGCCGCCGATAAGATATTTGAGTCTTGGGAGAGACTACACGGCGCTCCAGCCTACCGCATAGTTGTAGGATCGGCTTCCACCCCCGAATCCCTGGAATCGGGCACGATGAAGGCTGCTTGGTGCGACGAAGCAGGCCAGCATCAGTTCACTAGGCAAGCCTGGGAAGCCATCAACCGCCGTCTCTCCATCGCCCAAGGCCGGATTTTCATCACCACCACCCCCTACGAGTTCGGCTGGTACAAATCCGAGATTTATGACCGATGGAAGCAGGGCGACCGGTCCATCACCATCATCCAGGGCGACTCCAGCGACAATCCCGCCTTCCCCATGGACGAATTTCACAGAGCGGAGAAACTGCTGCCGCGCTGGAAATTCAATATGTTCTACCGGGGGGTGTTTGAAAAACCGGCGGGTCTGATTTACGACAGTTTTGATGAGAATACCTGCGTAATTCGACGATTCACCCTTCCTCTTAGCTGGCCACGGTACGTTGGACACGACTTTGGTCCGAATAACACCGCCGCCGTTTGGTACGCCCAAGACCCCAGCACCGGCTTTCTCTATGTCTACCGGACCTACAAAGCTGGGGGCCTCAGTGCCTACGACCACGCTCAGAAATTCAAGCAGATGTCCGAAACCGAGTCCATCCACAGACGGGTGGGCGGGGCCAACATCGAAGACGGCTGGCGGGAGAGTTTCACGGCGGCTGGTTGGCCCATCAGCAAGCCCAGGGAGCACGGGGTGGAAGTCGGCATCAACATGGTTTACGGCTGGCACCAGCAAAACAAGTTGTTCGTATTCAACGACGTAACTGATTATCTGGACGAAAAACTCGCCTACAGCCGGGAACTAGACGATAATTATCAGCCGACAGAGAAGATTGATGCTAAATCGACGTTCCATATCATGGACGCCGAGCGGTATGTCCTCTCTGATTTTGGCCCCGAGCGGATTAACTACAGCCAGAAGGTCAAGGTGATACGTCACTGATGCAAGACGTTATTGAAATGTTCGATGAAGCAAGTCGGTTTCCCAGAGAGGGTAAGTTAACTGTCGAGGCTGTACGCGCCGTGGGAGCCCAACTCATCCTAGAGATGATTGTGGAGGACACCGAGAAGATGATGGCCAAACTGCCAATCATCGAGATGTCCATGGCCTTGGTTTTAGCCCGGCAACAAGGGACGGAGACCGTGGACATGAAACTGGACAAGGATTTTTGCCCAAGTTGTCCGATTTACCGTGTGCCCCACTACCATTTAATAGGAACACTTAGATGAGTCTTGTTACCGACATCGTAGCCAAGGTTGACCAACGAGAGATGGACCAGATTAGCCTGCGGGAGCGCATGGACGGCGATTACGATCTTTGGCGCATGGAAGATTTCATTGAAAAAGACGGGCGCGGAGTCGGATTTCGCCAATATACCAGTAATGATCCACGCACATACGGTCGCAAGGCTGTGTCCATATTAGCCGGTGCGGCCATGGTCATTCAAACAGTCCAAGGGAACAATGACCGGTCAACTCGGGACCAAGATAATGCGGTCGAGCAATTTGCGCTCGGTTGTCTTCGCCAGAACGACGAACGCCTAGCCCTAAACGGCGAGATTCCCCTTAGAGATGCCTTGTTCTGGGACTTGGCGATCCGGGGCCGAACTTGCGGCCGACACCTATTGGTCAAGGACCGTGGCCGTTCTTCGCCGGATGCAACTAGATTTGATCCCAGGGCGTGTAGTTGGGATTACGGCAGTGACGGGATGCTCTGGTTTTGCCATAAAACTTTTGTCTCTAGAGACCAAATCAAGGACGAATACGGTAAGAGTAAACCCGATACCGAAGGGACCGAATTGGTCTCCAAGTACGACTACTACGACCGGACCCACAACACGGTGGTAGTCCCCTCAGTTATGGAGACACCGATCAGGAACCGGCGCCACGGCATGATCCAGCACGGCCGGGCACGAGTCCCTTGCTGGAACGTCCCTTCCTCGCTCCAACCGACCGTAATGGCGCCGCCAATGAGCACAGAGTCAGCCCACCCCTCCCAACTGGGCGATGCCCTGAAGGACTACGGTGAAAGTATCTACGCAGAGAACCGGAAGGTTTGGCCCCAGTACCAATTCATGATGTCCATCATGCTGGAGTTGGCGGGCCGTAGCCGGAAGCCCATCTTTGGCATCCGGAGTCAAAGCGGACTCCGTCTGGTCGAAGGTAATCCTTTCATGGACGGGTCAGAGATTCCGTTGGCCCAAGACGAGGAACTGATTGTCTACGACATGTTGCAATCGGCCCCGGACTTGGCCAACTTCATGACCATCATTAGTGGGGAGATGCAACGGGGCGGCTTCCCAGTAATCATGTTTGGGGAAACGCCCGCGACCATCAGCGGTTTCGCCATGAATACGCTGAAGGGTGGGGTCTCAGACAAGGTGTTGCCCGCAGTTAAGGCGGGCACGGTGGCCCTGAAACAAATCACCAACGCTTGGCGGGACCACTTGAACACTAGGGCTTTCGGCGTTTTGGAATTGAGCGGGCTGGGTCAGAATCGGAAGTGGTTCTCGGGGACATTTTCAGCAGACGACCTCGAAGACCTAGGGGAGCTTGAGATTGAGCTAACGCCCCAATTGCCGGAAGACGACGTTGCAAAGATGGCGTGGGCTCAACAGGCTAGGCAACCCGGAGTAGACGGCCGACCTTTGATGAGTGACTACACAATTAGAGAACGTGGGTTGCAAATGCAGAACTCTGATATGGAAGATGATGCGGTTACTCAACAGATGGCGGGCCAGAATCCATTGGTTTTGGCCCAGAGGATGACGGACTCATTGGCTAACCGGGGGGACGAGGAAGGTGCCAGAGCTTGGCATATTCAATTTGCCATGACCATGAAACAACTAGAACAAGCTCTGATCCAGATGGGGACGACTCTCCAGCAGGTCATGGAATCCTTTAATCCAAGCCCTGGTCCTATCACGGGTGGTGGGCTGGATGGCAGTAACGGCGGTGGCTTTAGTCCCCAGACATTGCCTAACGCGGGCCAGGGGATAGCGCCGCCGACACCAGGGATAGAGACACCGTTCCAGACGGCGCCCAACCAGACACCGGGAACACCTAGGCCCGGAGCCCAGAACAACGGCTTATAAGGAGAGATAGATGCCTTTCGTACTATTGGCCAATGGAGCCCCATTCTTCGCTGACGCTGAGGACATGGCGGCCATCGCCTCGGGAAAGATACCGCTCAGTGCTCTGTGGCAAGGGCCGTTACCGCAGGAGTTCACTGGACCGGGCGGTAACAACGTCAAACCGCTGACCGCTGGGGACTTCCAAGGACAAACGGGTGGGGCGAACGCCTTTGGCGACTTTGTGACCGCCAACGCCCCAGACGCTGCGGTCACAACGCAAAACGCTCGACCTGGGATAACGGCACAACCGCCACAGCCCATCGGACCTCCAGTAACGCAACAGATTCCACCCCCTAGGATAACGGCCCAGCCGCCTCAACTCATTGGCCCGCCAGCAACGCAGCAGATTGGTGGAAACCCTGTTGCTGGCTTTACTGGTGGTGTAATCACTGACCCCGTGCTGCAAAGTAGTTTATTCCAACAACTACAGACCGCATTCTTGGATGGAACTATTAATGCCCAGCAGGCCACGCGGATGCTCTCTCAGCTTGGGGCACCTGATCCCCAGACGATAATTCAGAGATGGAGTGCGAGTTCGGCAGGGGGTACAGACCCTTCGGGTTTGGACGTTGGTGCGGAATTGGGTGGTGGACCTACGGCCCCGCCGCCCCAGGCCATCGGTCCTCCAGCCACCCAGCAGATACCTGGGGGATTGACGGCTGAAACCCCAATCCCTCTTGGTAGGGGTGGACTGAATCCAGTCCCCTCACAACCGGGTGTGCCAGTGGGGGAGATTGCGACAACGGGGGCTGGTGCTGGGCAGGCCGACCCGCAGGCGCAAGCGCTTCGACTAATAACTAACCAGTTCAACACAGGTCGGTTCGGCAATGTGGACGAGGTCGTCGCGGAGATTGCACGGGTGCTGGGAGTTGACCGGAACCAAGCACTCAGATTCTTGGAAGTCATTAGACCCGACTTCACCCGGACCCTGGAGTCAACCACTCAACCCGCAGGAACCACAGGAGGAGTCGGTGCCACAGGTGGAGTGCCAACACCACAGGTCACGCCGACTCCTCCGCCTGGTCCAGGTGAAATTGGTGGTGGGGGTGATGTCGGTCCACAGACCCGCGCCTCTTTGTTCGCAGAACAGGAAGGGAACGAACTTAGACGGAGACTGATTGCTGACCAGTTCGGAGCCAACTTGAGTCCGCTTGCTGGCCGGGCTGCAGGTAGTGCCTTGAACCGGTTTACTGGCCTAGATCCGTTACTTGAATTTGCCAATCCAGAACAAACCTTGGGCCAACGATTCGCTGGCTTTGCTGGTGGAGCACGCCCAACAGGCCAATCCATCGGGGGGCAACTAGACTTGTTAGGAGGAGTGGGGGGAGGTGGTCCTTCACAGGTGTTCTTAGACTTTGTTCCTGATTTTCAGACTGCTGCCCGGTTGGGTGCCCAAGAGACTCTGGCCGGAGTGAATCCACGGTTGGCGCGGCGGGTAGAAAGCCGGTTCCTAGACGACTTTGCCACTCGGCAGGCTCAAAGGCCAGAGCAGTTCCAGACTGTCGATGCCAATACTTTGGCGGCCCAACTGCAAGTTACCAGGGACCGGTTTAGAGGGTTCTTCTAATGACGACACGGAATAGGTTTTCAGACTTTGACGACGACCCGTTCTTTAGGTCTCAACCAGGACAACCAAGTGAATTTAGACCGTTTGAACCCAGGCCACCCAACAGGAATGTACCTCCGAACTTTGGAGGAGGGTTGACGGTTCAGTCTCCTACGAACTTGGGACATCCAGCGCAGACTATTCAGGGTCAGGGGCAGACATCTAATCCGTTCATAGACTTCCTGGAAGAGGAACCAAACTTACCCTTTCAAGCTGCTTTGCAACGAGGGAACCTGACCCCCAACCAGTTGCAGTTCTTCCAGGGTCAACGGAAGAATATCTTTGACCGGTTTGAAGGACTTTTGGGTAACCAGATACAACAAGGACAACTTCCCAATCTGCGTTTCAATGACTTTATTAATGATTTTGACTTCAATCGGGAGTTCCAACTAGCTCCTCCGAGCCAAAGACCTGGCGGTAGTGGTAATAGACTAAACCCGAGAACGACATTCTTGAGATAATGCCAGAACATACTTTAGAAGAACGACTCAAGAAGCTGCGGGAAGGAATCACCGCAACAGAAGAACCACTTGTTCCTACCGAGACTCCCACTGGACCAGTTGTGCCGGAAGGGACTACATTGGAAGAACGGTTGGACGCGCTCCGGACTGAACCTACTGCTGCGCCAGTTCTTACCCCGCAGGAGCAACCACCTACCCCACCACCGCCTGACTCGGGTGCCTCCTCTCCTGATGATGGTGGCGGTGGGGCTTCTAGCGTGGGGAACTTACTGTCTCGTATACCGGTGCCAGATGTAGGAGGAGTACTCAAGGACGCTCTTATCAATATCCCCGGCGTGGGTGATCCACGGCGTATTTTGGAAGGGTTGGATGTTTTTGAACGGCAAGTGGTGGAGCCAATTACTGCGGTGGGGACTGTTGCTCAGGCTCCATCGGTCTTGGGGGTGGCTGGAGCGCCCGGTTTTCAGGGTGATTTCCAATTCAATCCCGAGCAGTTGCCAGGTCAGCCTGGTTTCCGCGAAGAGTTCCGAGAAAATGTACCTCTCGGGGCACGGGTACTGGCTGAAGCTGGCCTCGACCCACTAAATTTATTGCCCGGAGTCGGGTTTACTAAGTTCCCACGGCTGGGCCGGGCCGGACGGAATGTTCGGCCATTCATTGGTCCGTTGAAACCTACCGAAGTTGTCGCGGCCGAACGAGTAGAAGATGCTACAGCGGCCCTAACTAGGGCTGAAAAACTCGGTGATGAACTTGCCATCTTAGATGCTAAGGATGGTGTCGTAAAGGCCGAGGTAACTCAGAGAACGCTGGCCCGCCCACAACTGAAACTCACCAATGCCATTGGTCAGCCCCTTAGCCCTCAACCGGTGCGTCCCCAGCTAGTTCCTTCGTCCCGTCCTGTCATTAGCTCTCAGCCTACAGGTGGTAGTGCTCTTTACGATTCTTTGGGGCGGAAGATATCTGGCCGTGGACCGTTGGTGGACCCAGCCCTTGCTCCTCGTGGTGCCCATATCGATGCTTCAGGAATTCATCCAGGAACACCGCCATTCTCGCCAACTGGGGATGTCATGCAGGGGCCAGTGGACCCGTCGCTTAATCCCTTGGCTTGGTTTGCCGAATGGTTACGCGATCCTTCCCGTGTAAATGGGTGGGACTTGACCACTAGGTGGCAGACGGAAGCTAGGGCTGGCCGCATCGGCAACTTCGAAACGCGCCTCAATCAGCTACGCGCCCAGGGAATGGACGTTGACGCAGCGATTGAACTGGCTTCCAAGGAAACCATGTCTGGGACTTTGCCTCGCAGCATGACTGGGATTCAGGATATCGCTACCCCAGAAATTGAACTTGCCCTGAAAGAGCGAATGTATGAGGTTCTTCAAGATGAAGGATTCGAACTTCTAAATACCAAGACTGCACTAAATAATGCGTTGTTGGGGCGCGAAGTCCCCCGGAGGCCGGGTACTGGTGGTAAATCTGCTTTCACACGTTTGGTTCGTGTGTTCGGGCAAGATATCACTGAGGGCCTAAGTGGCCGACTGACGATTAAGCAAACCATTGGCTTAACAGGCAAGAAAGCACCGACCCGCCAAATTCGTCAAGCATTCCCCCGAGACCCAATCATTGGCCTGAATCAAGAATTCCCCAGTGGGGTATTGGGTCAAACTCCATCGGAGATTCCCTTTTCTCCGGTCCAACAACTGTCTGCCCACGAGCGGGCTAGAGCCTCACAGCAATTACGCCAAATAGACCGGGAAGCGCAGGCGGCCGATGAATTGCTACGCCTGGAAAATGCTCCCCCTAGCCGTCCTACGGAACCAGGTGCTCCAGCGCAAGCTCTGCGGCAAGATCCTACGGTTTCTCAATTACCGCTGTTTGAGATGTTTGATGGAACATTTCCTCCTGTAACTCCAGATTTGCGTTCAGAACTAGAAAAGTTCTCGGACCTCCAAGTCTTTAAGCAATTCGTCGAGGCGGCGGCAGGACGGGGCCGGTTCCCGACCAGTAATATCCGTCGTGGCCCTGGAATCAACGTCTCTATCCCCACTGATGAGTCGATTAGACAGGGCACATTCCCCAATCGGATTCCCGCTGTCCCTGGCATGGCTGGCAATGTTCCTCCCAACGATGTGAGTAAATTCTTGCAAACGGGGATGTCACCCGAGGAGGTCAACCGGTTTAAGCAGTACGCCAAGACCGCCGGGCTAAATGCCCTAGATGTGGGGAACTTGCTCAAAGCCAATATGAGTTCCATTGATATGTCTTGGTGGCGTCAACAAGCGTTCTTAATCTTTGGGAACTTACCCCAATTCATACGCGGGAATGCAGATTTCTTTCGGTCTGCTTGGTCGCAGGAATATGCGGATGCGGCGTGGACGGCGATCAGAAACGACCCGGATTACGATATTTACGCTGAGACCTTGTTGGGCCGGTCTGGCGACTTCCTACGGGCACCAGCAAGTAAACAATTTCAAGCGTGGGAGACAGCAGAGGAGTTCATCGTTCTTGGGGGTGAAGCGCAAAGACCGATTCAACGTCTGGCAGCCAGATTACCGTGGCTTAGGATTTCGGCTCGGGCTCACGCCACGGCACTAAATACCATGAACTGGTCCATATATAAGGGTTACTTGCGGAACATGAGACGCATCGAAGACAACATTGCCCAAGGATTAGTAACCCTGAAACCTGGAGAGTCATTTGTAGTCCGGGATGAGATGCTGACTTTTAGCAAGATGTTGGCCGAACTCTCTGGTCGTGGCCCCTTGGGCAGACTCCAGGCGGTGAGCCCAGAATTGACTCAAGGATTCTTCTCGGCCCGTCTCAACATTGGTCGGCTACTTTCACCGCGTTGGTTATTTTCCAATAATTCACGAGTCCGCGCCCAGGCTTGGAAGAACTTCCTCAGTGCCACAGCGGGCTGGGGATCGTTGGTAATGGGCGGTCATTATGCAGGGTGGTGGGACGCAGAGTTAGACCCGCGTAGTTCCGACTTTATGAAAATGAAGATTGGCCGGATTCGCATCGACCCGTGGGGTGGATTCCAACAATATGCCACACTCGGAGCACGGTTGGTTGCCACCGGAATGGGAGAACTTCCTGGTAACACCTTCGGCTTAAATAGAGCCCTTCAGTCTGGCCCTAATGCAGGGGATACGATTACAGAGAATTTCGTTAGCAGCACCACCGGGGAAGCTAGTCGTCGGAATCCCTTAGATTTCGCGGCATCATTTATTCGGGGGCGCGTTTCACCGCAGGTTGGCCTAGCCCTAGAACAGTTCATCGGTACTGATTTCAAAGGCTCCCAAGTTGACCGGAAAAACTGGCGGCGCCTTCTACGAAATAACTCCAATTTCATTATTCAAGATGTGCTTGAATCCATGCAGGCTGAAGGACTGTTGGGGTTGGCTGGTCTCTCGGGAATCGTTGGTGCTGGCGTCATCGCGTATGAGGAAGATCAAAAACGGCCGACCAGACGGAGACTCCGCTGACCACGCTTACGGAGGAGAAGGAAGTTCGGTGTCCATTTTGCAACCGCAAGGTACTGGAGGGGTTGGACGGGGTTGCATGGGTGTGGTGCCGCCACTGCAAGAAGCTGTTGCGTCTTGATAGCAGGGTTTTGGCGGCTGTGATAGACTAAAGCGCGATAGGACATATTGGTTCGTTAGTGCGCCCGCCGCCTTTGTGCGCCCGCCGCCACTTCTCTTGTGAGAGGTAGGCGGCTTTTTTATTGCCATTTTCTGAGGCTCTATGACAACTGAAAACAACATCACTGACCAGACTCCGACACCGGAACCCAAGCCGACGCAGCCTTCCATCTTCGACCAGATGGACGTAAATCCGGTTACCAATGAGGTGGTCATTCCCGTTCCGGACGCTCCGGCCGAGACTTCTGAGTCGTCTGCGGAGATTCCTGAAGTAACGATTCCGTTCAATGTTCCGGATGCTCTCAAACCGCAGGAGCCAGAGACTCAGACCGCATCTCAGATTGAGTCTCTTCAAAATGAGAACGCGGAACTGAAGCGGGGACAGGCCGAGACCCTTCGGATTCAGGCACAGAACAAGAACGCTACCTCTATTCAGGACTTAACCCAGCAGTATATCAACACGTTCCAGATGGATGAAATCACCGCTAGATTCACGGCCACTCAGGTTATCAACGAAAGGCAGCAAGGCGAATCCAAAGTGGCTGATGCCAACATGCTGGCGCAGATTGAGGTTGGACGAAGGAATGCCGCTTCGCATTACGGCAAGCAATACGGTGTTGACCCCACAGCATTAGCAAGCCTGGATTCCCCAGCGGCCATGGAGCATGAGGCGAAGTGGATCGTCTATGCCAATAGCAACGACAAACGGGTGGCGGCGGTGGAAGCATCGCGGGTTGAGGACGGTGCTTACGACTCGGCTAGTTCCGGCGCGGCACCGCTAAACGTGGCCCAGTTATTGGCCGCATCGGCCGACCCTGATTTTGTACTTACCCCGGCGCAACAGAAACAGATTTCCCAACATCTCGGACTCGATACCTAATAGGAGAACTTAAATGCCTGCTGGACGCACGACCACTGACGACCTGGACGACTCGATGCCGACCATCATCGGCGCATCCCGTAATGTGCGGGAGAACGAGGGCGAGATGATGTCCACGGTGGACCGCCAAACCCTTGGTAAGGGGATGGGACTGACTTGGCATGAAGTCTCCTACGCCAAGATTACCGCCCAGAACATCGATGAGAACACGATATTAGATAACCCTCAAAAGCTCTCGGATACTGACTTCCCCCTAACCCCGACCCAAGTGGGGATTGAGACGCTTTTGACCGACTTAGTGGGCCAAAGGATGGTCCAGCATGGTGTGGCGAAGTTGGGCGTATTGGCTCAGAAAGCCATGACCCGGTTCAAGTTGATTGCTGGTATCACCGCCATGGACGGGTTCACCACCAGCTTGGGGGGGTCTGCAACCGCGACCTTCGGCCACATCATGGCAGCTTCGGTGCGGATTACGGGGAATACCACAGAGCCGGGTCCGGTTCCGTTACACGCCCAATTGCACGACTTCGTGATTAAAGACTTGACTGACGAGATGACCGCCCCGGTGGGTACTTATGACATCAACAAGGACAGTCTCTCGGCCCAAGCGTTCCGGATGGGCTTCAAGGGCGTGATTGGGAACGTCTCAATCCATGCTAATAACGAGATACCCATCGTCGCCACCGTGGCCAAGGGTGGGGTCTATTCCAAGATGTCACTAGTGCTGCTCCAGGGACGTTCTCCCAGGGCAGTGGCGGTTCGGCGGGAAGAGATTGGCGGTGGTTCGACCATCATGTACCACTACGATGACTTCGTTTGGGGCGAACGGTCTTCAGGAAACTGGGGATTCGAGATGCAGCATGATGCCACTGTGCCAACAAGCTAATGAACGCCCGGCGTGAAGCCTGGGTGGCGGAGCATGGTCCGATCCCCAAGGGTTGGGTCGTGCATAACATGAACGGGGATCCAACGGACATCCGGCCAGAGAACTTGGCGGCGGTCCCCAGGAAAACGGACAACATAAGTCTCGTAGTGGCTCCCTACCGAGAAAGGGTAAGGGCCTTGGAGAAGCAATTAACGGTGCTTATAGGCGCTGAATTAGAAATGGGCTAAAGCCTGTGCTAGGAATGACCAATGGCTGAATCTGGACCGGGACTGATTAGAATCTTCGATGACTTCATAGGCAATTTTCGGCGCGTAGCGCTCACCACAGATAACGAAAACTTCGGGGCTTTCTTTGAAGCTGGCGGTGAGGGGTTTGAGGAGGCTGATTCTGGTATCGTCCGGTTGGATACCGATGGGTTAAGCGGAGTAGTTCGTCTAACCTCTAGCGCCACCGACCTTGATACCGCTTGTCTTTTCACTGGCCGGATGTTTGACGTGGGGCTCATGGGAACCATCGTGGTGGAAGCACGAGTCCGGCTGGGCGACTTGGATAACAAGCAGTGTTTCATTGGACTTTGTGACCGAAACGATCTGGATACTGACGCGACCGCCGACATCATCGACGGGGCTGCTGGAACAACTTGGACCCTGAACGGTTCCGACCTTGTGGGATTTTCTTTTTCCGATGAAATCACCACACAGAACACTAATGGTTGGTACGGAGTGTTTAACGGTGGGGCCACCACTGGTGATACCACCGCTGCTGGCACCAGTCTCAGTTTCGAGTCGGTTGCTGGGGAGTGGTTCGTCTTGAGGATGGAGGTGGCTGCTAATGGAGATGTCCGGTGGAAGGTCAACGGAGAGTTGCTAAAGACGGTGGTCACGGCTGTTTCGACTTCGACTGATTTGAACTTCATGTGTGCAACCTATGCCAACTCAGCCAACGTCGCTGAGATGGACGTGGACTACGTTTTGATTGAATGTGCCAGGGATTGGGTAATCTGACGATAAGGAAGCCTATTTTAAGTGCGGACTTTCCGCAATAGGAGAAAACCATGGCAGTGAGTGGAAGGCACAGGGGTTTTTACTACAACCACGACAGTGCCCAACTTGAAGTCAAACACGATGGGACCACCCTTCAGATATTCAAGAAGGACAACCATCACAAGATAGAGACCAACTCGGACACCAAGAATGTCCGAATCAACAGCCGGAGCTATACCCAAACATCGGGAGACGCTTCCGGTGTCCAGATAAAACCCAACCAGACTGTTGCTACCGCTGGTATCACCGGTCTGGAAGTCTCGCCCCGGTTCGCGGCGGGGATTGCCGGAACGAACTTGGTGGGAATCAAGTGCGACCCGGTACTGAAGGGTGGTTCGGGCGGGAACCTATCGGGTGGGGTCACTGGGATACAAGTAAACCTGGACTTCAGCATCTCCGACTCCAGAGTTATTACCGGGGATGTGTCGGCCTTTGAGACGTTTCTGGCGATTCCCAGCGGCAATACCTACAGCGGGTCAGTTGCCGTGATGCGGGTGCGGACGGTGAACATTAAGGCTTGGGATGTGTTTTTGAACTTTGACGATGCCAATACTGGGGCCTGCACTGTCAGCACCACAAGCATCACCAGCGGGACCAACACCACGCACCGATTGAAGTGTTTGGTGGGTAGCACGACCTTCTATCTGATGGGCGTAGCGGCTGCCTAAATGCCGCCTAACCCAGCCATAAAAAAGTTGTTGTGTATCTACACTTGCTATCTCCCAGTCGAGGATGGCGGGACTGTATTACGACGGCATGAAGACTACTTTGACGATGAGCGAGACATCATTGAGATTCCCGCCACTCGCTTGGGGGAGTTCCTAAGAACCGGGGATTTTATTTTGATGGACGAGGAAGAATGACGACAAGAAGCAATACCGGAAGGTTTGAGGCAGAGACATCAGCGAATATCTCGCTACGCTGTCTTTCAACTTGTTATATGTCCAGTACCGCCAAGGGTGTTCAGGTTGAACGCTACGAAGACTTGGAGGGCGAGGATATCTACGCCGTGCCCGATAACCGGGTGGCAGAGTTCTTGGCCACGGGTAACTTTGAGGTTGCATGAACATCTACGAGATGTACGGGCGCAAGGCCGAGGAAGTCGAGGAATTGGGGAATGGCCTGCGGGAGACCTTGACCCTCTTGGAACAACTCAAATCGGGCCAAGTTCGGGTCGAACAGATGGAAGTAAGCGACCATGGCTGGTCCCTGATTCCAGTCAACGGGCATAGCGACCAACCGATTCCTGAGTTTGATGAAATTCCAAACTGAGGAATTCCTCCATCCCAATCACGGGTTCAAGCGGCTCCCCCCGGTCTACGAAGTGGACGGGGACGAGAAGGCTTACACCTTGATGGAATTGGACTTGGCCCCGGCACTGGGGGGGTTAGCCCACCGCTATCAAATCATCATCGTCTGGCGGGGGGAAGGCAAGGCCCAGTACATCGAGGACATGGGGCTAGCAGAACTGATGTTGGCTGGTCCCAAGTGTGTCCAGTCGGCGGCGTTCACCGATGATAAACCTGCTGATTGGGTCCATTCGGTGGCAGAGGTCAAAGAATACGCCAACCAGATCCGGGAGATAGACATCAACAAACTGATGGGTATCGAACACGAGGAATTGAACCAGGAAGTGTTTGCCAACGCAGTGGATGAATTCTTCCTAAACAAGAACCACGTCGCGGTATCCGGCCCCCTATACAGCACGAGCCATGAGAGGAGTGGATGGTCACCAACTACGAAGAAGTAATCCCCAAGAACGACGCGGAACTTATCGAGATGGAACGCCGGATGCGTTCGGCCCCAGAGCCGGGCGTTCTGCCGTCAGGTTCCTTGGGCACCCTGGGAGCAGACAGCGTCCCGGTTCACGATGCCCATGTGGTTTCGGCGGGACACGTAATCATGTGGAATACCGACACCAAAGAATCCTCGGTGTTCAACCTGAACGCGGTCCGAACCAAACTCAGGGAAGTATTCCCCAGGGACTATGAGAACGTGCCGATGCGGGGCAAGCACTGTTGGACAGCGATAGAGCCGTCAGAACCGCCTTGGCGGGGAACCGCTACTTGCCCTTTGCATACGTCGCGCCCTGAGCGAGCGGCCTTCGACCAGTTGGGTTATCCCCGTTGCACCTATGACTTAGGAGCCAACGAGATGGAGGCCCAGAGGCATCTACGAAAGAAACATCCGTCTGTGTTCCGGATGATGAACGAACTGATCGAGGCGGGGGAGAAAAAGGCGGAGGCCAGCAGCCGGGGCATGTTGCAGCAGATTCTAGCCAAGTTGGCTGGGCTGGACGAGGTGGACGAGCCCGTCCCCGAAACCAAGATTCTGGACGAGACAACGCTCGACGAGCCCGTCTCGGAGCCTTTGGTCGAGACCTTTACCGATAGTTCTGAGACGGACGTTACTACAGAGGTCCACCTAGATATCGGTACGACAACGTGGACTGAGATGGACGCCGGAGAACTCAGCCCAGCACCCACGGCGACGGGGCCAGAGCCGAACAAGTATTTCTGCGGTAAATGCGATAAGAACCACGTCGTTGGATCTGGGATTGGTTGGAGACACCGGAAACGAAAGATTGGGTAGGGAGTAACGATGTCGATTTGGACAGGTCCATTTGTGGATATTGCAGGGATAGATACGACTGTGATGGTCACTGCTGATGCGTTGGGCACAAAGACCACCTTTGATGGTGTCCCTGAAGAAGGGGTGATTGAGACCCTTCGATTCACTGACTTGGATAACGAGGATGCGGCGATTGAATTTTGGATGTTCAATTCCGACATCACCTCTGGGACCAATGGGGTTGCCTACGACATGGCGGACGGCGATGCGGCCGCCTATATCGGAACAATCAAGATATCCAATGCCGACTATTCAACTGGAGCGGATAACTCAGTCGCCGTTGTTCCAAATCTAGGGTTGGCCTACACCTGTCCAGGCGGTGTTATCACGTTCCAAGCGGTGGTCAGAGGAACACCGACCTACGCCGCAGCGGGGGACTTGTCTGCGTCCCTGGTCATCTGGATTCCGTAATGCCGGATGTTGTTGTGCGGTCAGCCAAGTCGTTTGTAGACACCGTGGATATCCCAGCCGACAAGGCTGTGTTGTCCGATGGGAAGTGGAAGTTCAGTTGTGGGTTGGAGATGGTAGATCTGTCCATTAAAAACACCCCGGATGACCACTACATTACCAAAGCCTCGGCCATCATGAAACGGGCACACATCCGTCACCACGACGGGCTGGATACGGACTACGTGAAGCCCAGCTTGGGTGAGAGCCACGACGCGACGGCGACCTTGTACTACTTTTCGATAGACGGGGTCTTGGTCAATGCTTGGTGTTCTTGTGGGTACAACTAATGCGTGATTTCTACCAGGAGATAGTTGACATCATCGGCGCGGGTGGGGAGCCTTGCTGTGTTTTCCCCGCTGCTGACTCATTGTTTGAAGCTACTGACTTCCTGACCTTCTTAACCAAGGGACAGGGAGCGTTGGATGGGCTGACGGCCACCTATTCGGAAGACCGGCGTGATTTCGATGCGCCTGCCATCTATGTTAGAAACCCATCTCGAATCCCAATTCGTTGGCAGTTAAACGGTACGGATGAATGGGCCAGCACCCCCGATATCGCCGCATTCTCTCGTGATGATACTGGTAGCAACCCCATGAGCATGGGCGGGTTATTGCAGATTGCGGATACAGGCGCAGCCCGGCAAATATTTTCCAAGTTCGGCAATAATGGTGACCGAGAGTGGGAATCGGTTATTCTCGCCAGTGAAAGGCTCCGGCTTGGTTTACATGATGATTCAGCGGGAATCACTGTTTTTGCAGAGTTCCTGACGGTGACACCCGAAGTTCCCGTTTTTGTCGTCAGTACCTATGACGCCAACGCTTCCGCTAAGTCGGCGGCTGCTGATGACATCACTATTTATATCAATGGGGCAGCAGTATCCAGTACCAAGACAAACAACGCGAGCTATGAAGGCATGGAAGCCTTGGCTGCTGTTGTGTACGTGGGGGCGCGAGCACGCTCAGGGGTTTCTCAAGAATTTGATGGGTCACTATCAACTGTATTCTTTACCCACCGACTACTCAGTGCAGCCGAAGTCTTCAATTTGAATGACATCTACGTGGCAATGCAGCGAGCGACTCCACGTCCGGTGTGGAGACGGTAGGGAGTAAATAGTATCTGCCCAGGTGGGAGTGTGGTCGGGAGGATTGTGAGTGGTTACTCAAGGGAGTACCAGGGAGGCTTTAAGGAAATCTGTCGGGCATGCCCTTGGCGTCATGCGGGAGTTGACGGCTGACGCTTCTGGCTCTACGACCACTTTCTTGACCGACGACTTGGCCATCATGACCGCCGATGACCTGAACGGCAAGTGGTTAATCTTCACTTCCGGCCAGTCAAACATCGACGAACAGATTGCCCAGATAACGGACTCGACCGTCTCTTCCAACCAAGTGACCTTGACCTTCTACCCGGCCGTGACCAACGCCCCGGTGGCCAATGCCACAGCGGAGATGTGGGACCAACCGTACCGCCCCATTTGGGTGCATAACGCACTGAACCAAGCAGTCTTGGATGCCACGGGCGCCATCTTCGAGCCCACCACAGACATCTCGCTACACACCGGGAGCACCAAGCGGTACAGCTTGGCCGGAACCTTGGACATGGTCAAAGAGGTCTGGCTCCGGACCGGGATGGACTCCCAGCAGATACTTGAGGCTGGGAACGTCTGGGACGAGTCGGTGCAGTCGGACTGGACGATAAGCCAAGACGACGAGGCTAGGCTCTACGGAAGAGTCAGCACCAAGTTCGATGTTGCGGCGACGGCCAGTAACGGAGACCTTGCTTCCCAAGACATCCCTATCTTGGACCTTTCCCGGTACACCCATTTCGAGTGCCCGATACGGGTTGCGGGCACGTCTGCTATCACCGCAATTGTTGCCAGTGACTTGCTCTTCATCCTCTCGGCCACGGCCAACGGAACGGACACGGACAAGCTCATCGCCATTCCGGCATTAACGGTGGGGAAAGAAACTTGGGTGCGCGTGGCAATGGATGAGTCGACCAGCACTTTCAGCCCAGACCAATTAACGGCCATCATCTCGGCCGGGATTGAGTACAACGCCAACATCGGTGCCAACGTCTTCTGGACCGGCCGGATGGAGGCCACACGGGAAGATTCCTACGAGTGGACATTGGTGGCCAACCACCTCTGGTACATCGACAAGAACAACCAGGAGTTGGTCTTCAAGCCGGAAGTGAACCTCGGCTACCGCTTGATGAAACTGGTCGGCGGCGATAACCCGACCCAGTTGACTACGGACACGGACGTGACGGAAATCCCAGAACGGTACATGGTGCATTACGCCGTGGGGATGCTCCTCCAGCGGTACATCCCTGGGGAGAGCGCGGAGCAGGCCGGGGTTAGGGAGCATCAAGCTGACCGGCAGATGGGTATGGCGGAGGCGGCGAAGCGGGCCTTCCCAATGTTGTCCAATGCCAGGTTCTCGAATTGACCACGGTTCAGGGGGAGCACGAGATAAGTCTGAACGGTGTCCGTTTCCCCATCATTGGGGAAGTCCGGAGCAGTATCGCGTCGGTCTATCCCGAGAAGCGGGTGGAGGGGGACTTTACTAGAGATAGCCAACGGAATGTGTCGGTGTTGGCTATCGCGGATGTGCGAGGTGGTGTCGGGAGACGCGAGTTTATTTCTGGGGAAACCAATCGCGCTTGGTTTTCACAATTAAATACCCGGCATGAAGGGCATTTGACCTTGCAGTCAAAGCCAACACAGACGGCTGCTGGCCCCAATTTTAATCCGTTGATTTCTGAATTGGGTGGCTCTATCGTCGCCGCCCATGGAACCGATGTTCGTCAATACAGTGAGGGTGGGGATTCGTGGGGGGGAAGTCTTCAAACTCTTGGTGCCACGCCCACGGATGTTACCAACGGGACGTTGGTAACAACTGAATATTTGGTTTTCGCCATCGGAACAGGGTACGAATATTCATCCAGTAGTGCTACTTGGGCCACTAGTGCCAAAGATGCCTTGAATATCGTTTTCTGGAGTGAGCGATTCTGGGGCATCGATGCCACAGGCCAACTCTGGTACACCTTCACCATGGGTTCAGCGGAGGTGGATGATGCTTTGTTGCCGGTGGACCTAAATGACGCTATCACTGGTTTATTCACTGGGCGTGACGCATTTGGGAATGTGATTCTATACGTCTCCACCACGAAAAGTCTTTGGGCACATGATCTAGGTAACCGTCAATTCGTTAAGACCAGCGTTTTCCTTTCCGGTAATTCTGGTGATGCGGCCGAACGGGTGAGCCTAACTTGGCGGGACAATATATATCTGGGGAGCAGCCAGAGTGTTAACGAATACAAGCCAGGCACGGAAGCAACCTACAGGGAGATGGGGTTCACCATCCCAGATGGGACACCTTCCGCCGAGGGCATCTTTGATTTTGAGCAGACAATTTCATGCATGGCATCCTCTGCGCTGGATCTGTTGGCGGGGGGAAACCCAATAGGGTCTTTGGATCTTCCTGGCATTTGGGCGTGGAACGGCGTGGCTTGGCAACTGGTGTGGCAAGGGGCCACTACCACTCAAACCGTATATTCCATGCACGTATCCAATTCAGGAGGAATTTACCGGCTATGGTGGGCCAATATCAGACGTGTCTTTCACATGGTATTGCCCTTATCCAGTACCCCGTCGAAACAGATTGATGGCTTTGTATATAAAGACGTTGCGGCATCAGGGTCGGTTCACGAATATCCCATCTTTAGTGCCAACCAAAAAGAGATAACCAAAATAGCCCTCGTGTTGCGGGTGGAGGTTGAAGGCATTGTTGACCAAAATGACGGCGTGAAGGTCTTTGTCCAAATCGATGGTGGGGGTTATGTGCAAAGGACAGACACTCACACGAGTTCGTCTAACTTTTCGGCGGCCAATGACGATATTGAATCTGACGGGATCACGATTTTTTCCTTCCCTTCGGTGGCGGCACCGGCTGGGACTGAATTCAAAACTATCCAAATCCGCGTTGACCTAATTCAAGGCGCGACAGAAACAAACTCCCCAGATATCCGGTCAGTCACCCTCGAATACCTGAAGGTCTTGGACGAAAAGTTGGCCTTCGACTTTGTGCTTGACTTCACCCAACCTTGGGGCGGCAAGTCTCCCAACGAACTCCGGTCCGCTTACCTGACTGCTCAGGCTTTGAAGACCCTACCCGAGTTCGTCTACCGGGGGACCAGCTACTACGTCAAGGTGCTGGCCGGGCAGGGGGATGAGTTGACTGGCAACGAACAGCGGGGGCATCAGTTGGTCCGCTGCGAGCAGCCGTAATGGCGAGAATCACTGGTTCGGGAGCGGGCAATTTCAAACTGCTGAAGCAAATGAAAGAGTTTCTAGATAACGTCAGTTCCAGTCAGGGAACATTGACCGAGCAGCAGGAAAAGATAATCAAAGCGATCAAGGAGATAACCGATAAATAATGAGTGACTTAATTATTGCCGACCCTCTGGGTCTTGGTGGAAACGCACGGGTTATTGGCAACAAGTTGGCGGTGCTCGCCGACGTAGAGTCTGAGTTCGAATACGAGTCAGAAGAGAACTCGGCGTCGTTTACTTGGTCATTGACGCAATATGACCCGGACGCAGCGGACACGTTACTATCAATTCAGAACCAGTCGGAAAGTTTACGCCTGCATATTGAGGACGTGTGGTTTGGGTCGGACGTAATTGCCCAATACCAAATCCACGTAATCGCTGCTGCCGACGCGATTACGCCAGTTGGCTCGGTTGCTTTAAATGTATGCCTAAACCGCGCTGCCATTGCGACAGCGCCCGCGCTTGCAAAAGGTGATGAAACCGCTAATGGGACGCAAGGCATAATTGTCTGGGCCGGTACGGCACTCGCCGAGACTACGCGCCCCATCCACTGGGGTGGGGCGCTCATTATCGAACCGAACGGCATCGTCGCCGTTGACATCGTCGAGGCGGCAACGGAAGGCAACTGCACGATTACCGGCTACTTTAAGAAGACTTAATGGGTGTCTGGGCACGGCTTCAGAGTGGCGATAAGAAAACGCTCCATACGGAGACGGTAGGTGACCACACCCATCTGGTTATCGAAGACCACGCTCGCGTAGCGACCCAGTTTAAGGTCGCCGCTACGACCTCCGCTGCTACAACCATCATCGTTCGACCCAGACCGGGTGCTGCGCTGGTAATCACAGACTTCATCGCAAACCAAGACAAGGTTGCGTCTGGCGACCTTATCCTTCGGTTTCACGACGGTACGAATGTAGAGATATTTTTCAAGTCAAGCACGGCAGACGCTCAGGTTATTATCGCCCACGGATTTGTAGGACGGATGTTTGGTTGGCGGGATGCGAGAGTCGAGATGATTTCCGCAGGAACAAATCCAACAACAAATGTAACGATTGTCTACTATCACCTTCCGGAGTCGGCCACCTTCGCAGAATGGGACGCCGCGAGATAACGGATGCGCTATGAATCAGCGACTGCCACCACCAGTGGACAGATAGCCGACCGGCCCGACAAGGTATTGGCCATTGAGTTTCATGCCCGGAGCGACAATACCGGGAGTGTCATCGCTGGGCATAGTGCCAGCACCGCGTCATCCGGGCGGGAGTTGGTTCCTGGGGAACAGGTGGCGATAGACTTTGATCCGGGTTCGATTCCTTTGAGCGATTTCTATGCGGTGATTATATCCGGTGGTGACGGGTTGGACTGGACAGTTATTCTAAGGTAGGAGGCACTAAATTGCCAGGACACGGTAAGCCAGGAACTAAACACGGACCCAAGAAAGGTAAGGGCGGCAAGAAAGGCAAGTGATGCCCAAGCTTCCCAAACCCAAGCATCCGGACGACATGAATGGAACCGACTTCAACTCTCCGGGGGGTCGGGAGATTCATAGCGTGGTCTGGGGGATGAATGCTCGGCTTGGCAAAGTTGAAGGAATTTTAACCATGATGTTGGTTCTGATTCCTGTCATCTTTGGGATGCTGGGCGTACTCTTGGCCAAGGCGTTTGGAGCCTTCTAAGGTGAAGAACTACTTGGAAGGCGTGGCCATCGTGGTGACCGCAGCGGTGATTATTCTGGTGCTGGTAACGTTTGGTCCAGGGTGGCTGGAGGCTCTAAATTAAGAACCTCTATCTACACAATATTCTTGCCATTCATAGAAGTCATATTCTATGTCTAAATCTTCGTGCGGAGGATACGGAAAGAGGTCTTGATATTTAGAGTGTCCCATAAAGATAAACTTCCACCATATATCACTCTTTTGGAAACTGAAATAAGGGAAACTTTCTTCACCACAACAACTAGACATGAAAACGAACTGCACTGGGTCATGTAGAGTTAAGGGCCAAGGTGGCATCTACTTCTCCTCCTGTACCTCGGCCTGGAGCCGGGCGAATTCGTTTCGTAGGTTAACTAGGTTGTCTGCTAGTTCTTGCGACCAACGTCCATAATCACTTTCAAGCACAGGTTGAACTATCGCTTCCACGGCCTCCAGGGTTGTGCGGATGGCCTTCTTGGTGGCGGCTTTGGTAAGGCTATCTGTGTCGGCTTGGTCAAGATACCTTCTGTCTACGTACGGCAAGTGTTGCTGGTCTGGGCGTTGTGATTCCCAAGCTTCCCATCGTTTTTCTTCATATGTCAGCGCTGCCCGGTCTATCAGATTATCCATGGTTCTCCTTAGTGGCGGCGATGGCGACCTCAACCTTATCCCACCACGCCTGGTCCGTTGGGTAGACTCCGTGCCAAGGTATTGGGTATCCCTCTTCCAATGCCTCCACCAGTGCCTTCAACTGGGCCTGGGCGGCATCGCGTTCTTCTCTTGCAAAATGACGCTCGCTTTCGACACGAATAATCCATTTACGTGAATCCTCAACAACGCGTGTTTTCCAGGTAAGTTCATCTTGGAGCCGGGCCACCTCGGCGTCCCTAGACTCCCGCCCGGCCTGGTAGCCCATGGGGAAGGCTTTCTCGGTGGCAGCTTCAGCTACAGCACGGTAACCCAAGTAACCTCTCCGGTGGTATTGGGAAACTGACATTTCCTCATCGGTGAGCCGCGCCGCCTCGGGCACCTGGTCGACGGGCGGGTTGATATTTAAGGTACCCCCCCTCAATATATCGAGTTCGCATGAAGGGCACAGATCACCACCTCCCGAAGGTCTCCTACACTTCTTACAGGTTCTAATTGAAATGTTTGCCCCGGCGTCCTGGGGCTGGTCGTTAGTCGTAGAGTTCATGTTCCGTTTCCCATTCCAAACCTAAGATACGATAGAACCTGAACCGTCTACCTGCTTTCACTGCTGGTCCTTCGGTATACCAAAGTGCCCATGTTCCTAATGACTTTGCTTGTTTGGGCCAAATCCAAGTCATCTCATCCCTCCATCAGCTTGGTCTGGACCTCGGCGTGGTCGTTAGCTTGGGTCATCGTCGCTCTCTTCCGCAACCACAGCATCAGGGGTCGTAAGGCTGACCGCCTCAATGGCCTGAATGAAGCCTGCCGTTCCTTGCTCAATCAAGGGAATCAACCCCAACACCTTTTCCGACCAACCAGCGATCAGGGATACATGGTCGTCCCGTAACTGGGTGGTCCCGTAGCCAGCCAAATCGATGCTGTGAATCCAGGATTCTGGAGCGCACGAGTCTCGCCACTTTGTAGCGGCGCCTTGCCCTTGTTCCCCTCGGTAGGACTGCCAAGCCTGCATGTCGGACAGGATGATAACCCGGTCAGCCGGGGCCTTGGCTTTCTCCAGCAATGCGAACCCAGCCGCTAGGGACGTTCCTGATCCTAGGCTGTTGTCCCCCATGCCAGAGATAGCGTCCAAAGAGGGCTTGGCCGGTAATTCCATGATGGCCGCGTGGGTGGCA